>Ga0070735_10003499_pt1 | contig 13738 bp, 14 predicted proteins | sample Coa_R1_FD_66443 | JGI IMG/M metagenome (GOLD analysis project Ga0070735, IMG submission 66443) | Surface soil microbial communities from Centralia Pennsylvania, which are recovering from an underground coalmine fire - Coalmine... | ecosystem: Environmental > Terrestrial > Soil > Unclassified ...
TTTCACCGCAATCGTCTACTATCGCGACACCAGCGCCGGATACGACCCCGCAGACGGCTACACGGCGGTTTCGGATGCGCGCGGTCCGGCGGTAAAGCTCGGATACGCGGGCACGGGTTCGACGAGCAGTCCGCTCCTGTCGTACAGCTTGAACGTCTTCGGCGATCGCTATCTCGCGTCCGACGGGAGCGTTCGCGAGGCCGACGTCAACGCGTTTTACAACGTGCAGTTCAAGGATCTGCTGTCGCTCCAGGGCTTCTTCGGCCCAAGCGAGCTGCAGACGTCGCCCGGCGTCATTCAATGGTTCAATCGCCGGCAAATTCAGCTCGGCTACCGGCAGGGCACGCCGGAGCCGCTGACGGTTGCGTACACATGGGGACCGTTCGCCGGCGGCTACGTGCAGCAGACGCAGTTCATCGATCAGCGCGTGTTCGGGCCGTACGCCCTGTCGTTCGAATACGACGGAAACATCGAACGCGCGCGCGCCGGCGGACCCATCCAAAACTCACAGTGGCTTCGCCGCTTCACGTTTTTGCGATCCATCGGAAGCTATGCGTCGTTCGGCGTGCAACTGCGCGGCATCAACGGTACCGGCGGTTTCGCGGAACCGGGCACGAACCTTTCACTGCTGTATCAGCAGCGTTTCGTCAACGAGGACTACCTCTATCTCGAATACGGCACGCCTGCCGCCGCGCAAACGCTGCATCGGTTCATCATCAAATACGTTTTCCATGCCGGCGGACAAACAGGCACTTAAGCGCCGCCGCGCAGCACGCGGCCGGGGCGCTCGTTTGTAAAAGTGCCGTGGAGCAGTACGGCACGCCCGCTGACGAAAACGTGCTCGATGCCAATCGGGAATTGATACGGCGCTTCGTACGTCGCCGTATCCCGAATCGCATTTGCGTCGAACACGACGAGGTCGGCATAGTTGCCGGCTGCGATCGTTCCGCGTTCGCGCAGGCCGAAAATGCTTGCGGGCAGTGCGGTCATGCGGCGAACCGCTTCGACCAAATCCAGCGTTTGGCGCCCACGCACGAAGCGCCCGAAAACGCGCGGGAACGTACCGAACGTTCTCGGGTGCGGCACGCCGCGCGCGGTGGGGCCGTCCAAAGCGCGAATTGACGCGTCGCTGCCGATGCAGCAAAAATCCGCCGACAGCACCGTTGCGACGTCGTCCTCGCACATCTTGAAGAACATCGCGCCGACGTCCAGGCGCTCTTCACGTAAAAGACGGATTGCGGCGGCCGCTGGAGAGAGCCGCCACGCGCGCGCGATCTCGTCCATGCGCATACCGGCGAGCTGCGCATTCTTCGCGCTCGCCGCTTCGGTGATCAACATATCGTGCCACTCGTCCGCGTGCTTCAACTGCAGCGCGAGTGCGATCGCGGTCGCGCTTTCGGGATCGCTCAAGCGTTCGAGTGTCGCATCGACGCCGCCGTGACGAACCTGCGCCGGAAGAATCGTCGCCAGCTCCGTCCAGCTCGCAACGTACGGATAGACGTCGCAATACACGGCGGTATCGTGCCTGCGCGCGCGATCGATGCGCTCGAGCGACTGATGCACCTTGCCCCAGTTCTTCTTGCCGGCCGCCTTGTGATGCGAGCACTGCACCAACACCTGCGCGCGCTGCCCGATCTCGATCGCCTCATCGACGGCCGCCAGCAGCTCGTCGCTCTCGCTGCGCATGTGCGTCGCATAGCGCGGCGCGTTCGCCTCGCGCGCGGCCGCAGCCATCGCGGCGAGTTCATGGGTGTCCGCGTACATCGACGGCGGGTAAATGAGTCCGCTGGAAACCCCGATTGCGCCCTGCTCGCACGCCTGGCGAACGATGCGCGCCTGCGCTTCGATTTCCTCGCGTTCCAACCGCCGCGGATCCTCGCCCGCGATCATGCGCCGCGTCGTGCCCAATCCGACGAGCGTGGCTACGTTGAGCGCGACGCCATTGCGTTCGACATCGTGAAAAAAGTCGTCGATCTCGAGCGGGGGGACCGACGTGCCGCAGTTGCCGCCGATTTCGGTGGTAACGCCTTGCGCGATCTTGCCGTCGCAACGCGGAAGCGTGAGCCAAAGTTCGTCGCTGTGCGAATGCGTGTCGATGAAGCCCGGCGCGATCGTTTTGCCGCTGCAGTCAATACGTACCAACGCGTCGCGCTCGCGCAAATCACCGATCAGGGCGATGCGATCGCCGGCAATTCCGATATCCGTGGTATAAGCAAAATGTCCCATGCCGTCGACGATCGCGGCATTTTCAAGCACCGTCGAGATCAAAAAGCGATAGTCCTGTCTGCTGCTTCGTTTAACAGGCGGTCGAGTGGGTATTTAGTCCGTGACATTTCTCACTTCGAGGTGTGATACTAGCATGGCAGTTCAAGAGAATCCGCAGGGTCCCGGAGGGGGCATGACCGTCCGTGAAGCAGGCAAGCGCGGTGGGGAGCGCGTCAAGGCGAAGTACGGCACCGAGTTCTACGAGGCAATCGGCCGCAAGGGCGGCGAGGCGACCAAAGAAAAGTATGGTCCCTCGTTCTACGAGGTGATTGGTCAAAAAGGCGGCCAAAAGCTGAAACGCAAGACATCCTAACTTTTTTTCTTTTCCCACCGGGGTCTAGTAATGGCAAAACCCACCAAAGGCGAGCCGGACAAAGAAGAGCCGGGTGGCGAGATGTCCGTGCGTGAGGCCGGCAAAAAAGGCGGCAACACGGTACGCGACCGGTACGGCTCGGGCTTTTACGAGGAGATAGGTCGCAAAGGAGGGCAGGCGACGCGTCAGCGCCATGGGGTCGAATTTTACGAGTCCATCGGCCAAAAAGGCGGCAAAGTCGTCAAAGAAAAGTATGGGCCTGACTTCTACGAGGAGATCGGGCACAAGGGCGGTCAGAAGGTCAAAAAGCTGATCGCCGAGGCAAAGAAACAGCTGGGAGCCGAGTCCGAAGAGGCCGAGAAAGAGTCTTAACCGGCCGTCCGCAGGCGCCGGCGCGCAGCAGCCGGTTTGCCTCGTTCGCAATGCGTGACTCCACCACGGGTCCATCGGGCTGCAGAGTCATCACTCGTCCGTTGCGTGTCGTCCACAGCAAGCCATCGGCTTTGTAGGCGGCGGGGGCGCACGGACGCGTGGTGAGGTCATCTGCCCCGACCGCAATTGCAAGTCCGCCGCGCAGCCACTGTGAAAGCAGCAGCGCATCGCCGCCGCTCTCGTATTCTATGGCGATGCCCGGGACTGCGCGATGGTCTTGCGCATCGCTGAGCGGCGGAATCACTGCGACGCGAATGATTTGTGCCGAAGGAATGAACGGCACGAAGTTCACCGTCTTTACGGCTGATGCCAGCGACATCGCGACGCCGCGCGAGTCGATGAGCAGCTGCGTCGACGGCTGCGCGTCGGGTGATTGCGCATGCGCGTCCTTTCCCGAGCAAGACGTGCAGAACACGGCTGCGGCCAGCAGCGGAAGAATCAGCCACTTCATGGTTCGGGTGCTTCGACGGTGCCGTTCACCTTTCCGAGGTGAATCTGGTCGGTGTTGAAATCGACGGTAATCGTCGCAACCCTGAGCGTTTGGTCGCCGGTGCGGAACAAGCTCTGATGCATGAGCTGCAGCATCTTCGTTGCGTTCACCCATTCCACCAGATCCGAATCGAACGATTTGCTGATGCGATCCTTGGGATGCAGCATCACCACGTGCACGTCGCCGGTAGCGGTGAAGTCGAGCGTCTGCGTGTTCACCGAAACGTGCTCGGCCGAGATGCTCAGATACGGCTGGCCTTTTTTGTAGACGACGCCGTTCTTGACTCCGTCGAGCGTTGCCAAAATGCCGTCGGGAGACATCTGCGCCTTCGTATAATCGAACCGCCACGAACGCGTGCTGATGTGATTTCCGCTGACGTGTCCGCCGCGCAGCGTGATCGGCTGCGACCCGGGCGGCGGCGGCGCAACTTCCCGCCCGGCCAGCTCGATGCCGACGATGAACCATATCAGAAGCACCGCGCCGGCGATCCAGCCGATACGTTTCCAGTCCCAGTTATGCACGCCGCCTCGTCAGCAGTCCGATTGCGAGCGTAAACACGTACAGCGCCGCAAGCGCATACATCACGGGGTTCGGCCCGATGCGTGCAAAAAGCGAACCCGGCGGAGTGCCGACGTTGCCGACGATCAGCGCTTCTTTGTCGAGCTGCGTCGCGTGCGTCCACTCGCCGCGTGGCGAAATGATGCCGCTGATGCCGGTCGATGCCGCCTGTACGACCCATTCGCCTGTTTCGATCGCGCGCATCTGCGCGATCTGCGCGTGCTGAAACGTGCCGGAGCTCTCGCCGAACCACGCGTCGTCGGTGGGAATCACGAGGAATTGCGCCCCGTTTCGAAGCTGTGCATGAATGAGATCGGCGAACGCGGATTCCCAGCAAATCAGCGGCGCGAAACGCAGTGCACCGGCCGGGATCACCGTGTTCTGCGTTCCGTGGCCGAATCGACCGATGAGCGAAGCGTCGGGAAGCCACGAAAAGAGCGCTGGCGCGGGAAGCGATTCGGCAAACGGTACGAGCTGCCGCTTATCATAGACGTCGATCAGCAAGCCGTTCGGCCCGTATGTGTAGAGCGCGTTGTACTCCTTCAGGCCTTCCGGTCCCCAGTGACGATCCAAACTGCCCACGACGAGCGTCGTGCGCAGCGATCGCGCAAGAGCGCCGAACTGCGCGCTCAGCTTTGCATCCGCCGCCAGCACGCCGCGCCAATAGTGAGTTTCCGCCGGCGTCATTGCGCCCCACGGAAAGTTGTACGGTACGTCGTTCAGATCGGTCGTGATGACCGTTTCGGGCCAAACGATCAACTGCGGATGAAACGGCGCAAGCATCCTCGTCAACGAAACGTACCGCTCCACGCTGCGCGGCAGCTCTTGTTTGTTCCACTTGATGCTCTGCGCGATGTTGCCTTGGACTGCGGCAACGCGTAACGTGGGCGGAGCGTAGTGACGCGCGGGCCATGCGCTGTAGGAGGCGTACCAGCCGACGCCGACCATTGCCACGACGATCGCCAGCGGCACGGCCCGGCGCCGCGAAACGGCGTGCGCGATGTACGCGCCGAGCAGCATGACGATGAACGTGACGCCGAACGAGCCGGCGTACGCGGCGAAGATCGCAAGCGGGGTCGAGGTTTGCGAGTAGCCGATTTGCGCAAACGGCACCGCGGTCACGTCGACTGAACGGAGCCATTCGAAGATGGTGAAGGCGGCCGCTGCTGCGGCGGGTGCCAGCCATGCCGGCCCGACGCGATACGCGAGCTTCGTGCAGAGTGCGGTCAGTGCAAAGCTCAGCGCCTCGAGCAGTGCGGGAATCAGCACCACCGCGAAGGCCAGCCCCCCCACGTACGAGCCCACCGTGTAGGTGAACCACGCGAAGTTGATGGCAAAAAAAATCGTGCCGGCGAACCAAGCGATAAAAAAGCTACGTTTCCAGGAGAGGCGTTCCCATGCCCAGAACAGGCCCGCCGCCCCGAGCGGCGCCAGCCAGGATTGCTGGGTCTTCGGAAAGGCAAGGGCAAGCGCAATTGCGCTGAGCATAGCGATGGCCAGCTCGGCTGCGCGAACGGAGGTGCTGATGTTCCGCAAACTGATTTTGGTGCTCTGTGCGATAGCGCTCACGTTAGCTTCGTGCGGTCGTCAAGTAACGCCCAACCGGCCCAACGCCGGCGGCCTGACGTCGGGCTTCATGCAGATCAAATTCAATACCTATCAGCCGATGGACTTCACAAACGTCTGGTATGTCATCGCACTGAACACCTCGGGCACCAACCAGCAGCCCTACCCCTTCAACGGCAATCCGCAGCAGAATTGGCTCGGGTATTCGTTCGAGATCATCGTGTTCGCCGCACCCGGTCAAACCTCGCCGCAGGCAGCGCTGATCGAATTTCTTACACAGCCCGGCGTGGGCGGCGGCACGATCAAAGTACCGACTCCTCCGCTCGTCTTCAATCCCAACCAACTCTACGTCACGTTCAACTCGAGCACGCAGACACAATTCACGATCACAATCGATCGCCATCTATTTAGCGGCCTCGCGGGCGCGACGTCTTCGCCGAGTTCGTCGCCGACGACATCGCCGACGCCGTCGCCGAGCCCGGGGCCGACCACAGCGCCGCCCGCTGTGAGCGGGACGTGGAACATCAACTGGTTCACGGTAACGCCTACCAGCGCAGGCCCGCAAGCCGGCGGACAAGTCATCGACGCGCCGGGGTCGCAAGGCGTCAACGATTTAACGTGGATGCCGCCCAACGGCACGTACGACACCACGACCTCGTTCGACGATGTTTGGACTGCCGTACCCCCGCCCGGGTGGCCGCAGGTTTCGAATCCCGCAGCGCAGATTGCGGGCGGCGAAGTGATCAACATCCCCTAAGGGGTATAGACTCGCCATGCACGAGACCATCGAATGCGCGCACGATTTGTGCAACTGCACCCTGACGGCGGAAATACAGGTCGAAGAATACTGCAGCCAGTCCTGTAAGGACTGCGCGGAAGGCGGCATCGAAAGTGAGGTTTGCGGCTGCGGGCATCCGCAGTGCGACGTACCCTAGTTCGCGCGTGCGCTAGGGTTTGACGAGCGGATTCTTTTCTGCGAACGCGCCGCTGGGATTGGGCCTTACCCAGACGATCAGATCCCAAATGCGCGGCATGTCGAAAACAGTCGCCACGTCCGAAGTCTTGTCGACCTTGTGCATGCGCACCAAGTCCGCAGCGGTCGGGTGCGCGGGGTCGCCGCCTGCGGCTTTGAATTTGTCTGCCATGACGTAGTTGTCGTACGTCGCTTGCCCGTTCGCGTCATGTCCGACCCAATGCACGTGATCGTCGAATTCCACCCAGCGGCCCGGGTTTACGCCGAACTTCGCCGGCCGAGTATTCGAATCGGTCTGCACGGAGAAGTCGGCGCCGAGCAGCTGTCCGTTCTTGTCGTACCACAGTTGACTTGGGTGGAGAACGTCTGCGGACTGCCACTGCATATTTGCGTAGCTGATTGCGCCCGTGGCGTCTTCGTTCGTGTATCGCACGTAGCCGGCGCGAACGGCGTCCGCGGCCGTCGGAAACCGCTTCATGAGATCTGCCTGGATGCCGGCGACAAACTGTTTTTCAGAGGCGCTCATCGGGCCGGTGTATGTCGGACCTTGGTCTGCAAGGGCGACCGCCGCGGCTGCAATGACGAATGCGGCGCAGAGTACGGAGAAACGCTTCATAGTCATCTCCCGAGTCGTGTCCGATCACCTTACTCCTCGGCTGCCGCGCCCGCAAGATGCCTGCGGCCGCTTCCCGCCGCCGGCGTCGCCCCTCTGTCTCAGTAAGGAGTGTTGTAGCCGTTGAACGACGACGGAATAATCGATCCGCCGCCGGTGTTCAAGCCGAAGCTCGTCCCGTACGACGGGAACGCGAGCAGATTCATCGTGACGTTCACCGTGCGCGAGTTTTCGTTGTATTGCATTTGGATTTCGTAACAGTCGCCGATGATGCGGCTGTAATAGATGCTTTTGTTCTCGATGCGCGCGTGATTCGTCCAGTCCACGTCGCCCACGAACTGCAGCCATGAGCCGCGGCCGAACGGCGTGGAAAACTGCACGTTCGTCGATTGGAATCCAAGGCCGGGACCGGGTGAATAGCTGCCTTGCAGCGCAACGTAGGTCTGCTGCGTCGGACGTGCCGCCAGCTGATAGGAAACCGGCTGCGCCAGTCCGTTGAACGACGTCGTCCAGGTAAAGTTCAAATTATAAATGTCGCCGTTGAAAATGCGGATGATGTCCGACGCGAACTTCGTGTTCTGACTGTCTTGCAAGTCCAGCGTCGAGAACGGCACCGCGGCCGGTCCGTTGTAGTTCGTTTCGCTGTACGTGACGTTGTTGGTGACGTGGTTGCCGATCTGCGTGTTCAGCGACATCTGCTGCTGCACGCTCGCCTTCAAGTCGCCCGTGCCGTATGCGAACTGATTCACGGTGGCGTTCGCCGTGAAATCGCCGAGGAATGAACGGTACAGCAGCGGGCCCATATTGAGCGCGATGTCGGCGCGCGAAGTCGTCTCCGGCGTCTGTGGTTCGCTGTACTGGCCGATGGTCAACGTGGGTGAAAGCGGAAAGATGAAGTGCGGCATGAAGATGTCTGGCCGGACTTGCAGCTCGGGCTCTTTGTTGACCCCGAACGGCTGCGTTGCATATGTTTTGTCGAACGTGAGCATGTAATCCGCGCCTCGGCTCGCCCAGTGCAGCTGATCGTTTACCGAGCCGGTCGAGTTCGAGCTGAAAAATCCGCCGTACGACGAGTTGCTGCGCGTGACCGTCGCATTGAAGCTGTTCTGCAGTTCGATTCCGAAGCTGCGCGTATCCGAGAAGCCGAAGCCTTGCGAGGAAGCGGTGCCGCCCGTGCCGGAGTGATTGTACGTGTAGCTCTGTGATTCGGTGCCGCTCGAATGCGTGACGGTCGCCTGAGCATTGCTCGTGGGCGGGATGCTGCTCAGCGGGCCGTAGTTGCCCTGATAGTTGTAGGCGAACTGTCCGCGCAGCGTCTGCGAGAAATTTTCGAGGTCTTGCAGTGAGGCGTTGTATTGCGTCGTCGACCCGCCGACGTTGAGTTTGTTTTCAACGCGCTGCACCGCAATGTTCGTCGTTCGCTTGCCGCTCTTCGGCGTAATGGACCCGTTGTAGCCGAGCGTGAGACCTTGCTTTGTGTAGAACTCGATGTCGTAGTAGCCGTAGTAGTATTGGTCCCTGCCGAAGCCGACTTTTGCTCGCACGTAAAAGCCTTGGTACTGGTTGTAGCCGACTTCGGGAAAGAACTGCGGTTTGCGCCGTTCGTCGCTCACGGTTCGCAGCGGAATCACCACGCGCGGGAGCCAGAAGACGGCCGCTGCGCCGAGCCAGAGAATCGCTTTGGTGATCACGATTTTGTCGCCGGGGTAAACGTCGATCGTGCGACCGGTCAGATGATAACCCGAGCGCGGCCGTTCGCACGTCGTGACGCTGGCATAATCGCCGTGCGATACGCCGTGCTCGTCGGAGTGCAGATCCTTCGCGCTGAAATACGCCAAGCCGCGTTGGACGCCTTGCGAACTCTCGCCGCGACCGTTATACAGATTCGCTTTTTCGGCTACGGTGTCGAACGTGATCTTGTCCGCGTACAAAATCGAATTCTTGGTGTTGTTGATGATGTACGGATTGCCCGTTACGGTAATGGTTCGAATGCCGTCGTAGTGCGCGCGATCGCCGACGAGCACTTCGTCCGAGTAAAAGATGTGCACGTTACCGGTCGCATCACCGGGCATGCCAGGCTTTGTGCTGCCTACGACTTTGTCGGCCATGACCGCAACGTAGCCAGGGCGCAGCGTCGGCGCGCCGGTGGGCGCCGGTGACGGCGAAGGCGTGCCTTCACCGGCGGGCAAAATCGATGGCGATGCGCTCGGACGCGTCAAGAACACAGGTCCCGCGCTCGCCGTGGAAACAGGCGTCGGGGTCGGGACCGGCAGGGGCGTAACGGGCGGCGTGCCGTGCGGGAAAGGCGTCGAGTAAATCGGGCCGGGACCGACGGGAACCGGCGTAATCGTCGCGCTCGGGGATGGCGACGGCGGTGCGACCTGTGCGACGGTTTGCGAGTAGTTAATCGGCGCTGCGCACGGCTGACCGTCCAGCAGGTGCAATGCGCGCAGCGAAGGGATGTCGTCGAAGCTGGTCGTCTGCGCGGATGCAGGAAAAAAACTTGTCGCGAAAGCGAGCAAGCACGCGAGGGCGTACAGCGTTCGCCGGCGAGCAGAACGCACTGGTTAGCGCTCTTCGCTCCAGAGCAGTGCCAGACCGGCGGTCCCGAATAGGATGTTCGGCAGCCATGCGGCGAGGTATGGATTCATCCGCCCCGTGCTTCCGAACGCAGCAGCAGCCTCAATCATGATGTAATACACAAAGAACGCAACAATAGCCATAGCCATTCCCATCGCGCGTCCCTTTTTCCCGAATCTGATTGCCATCGGGAGCGCAATCAACACGCTCACTACCGCGGCGAACGGGAAAGCGAACTTATCAGCCAGGTTCAGCTCCAAATTGCCCAGTGCCTCGCCGCCTACGCCCTGAGCGCGCAGCGCGTTCACTTGCTGCGAGAGCTGCTTGGAATTCATCGTATAAGCGTCGGTGTTCTGTGTGCTGAGGAACTGCGCGGCGGTTTCTCCGAGCGGCAGCCCGATGCGAAATTCCGGCGTCGTCGTTTGCGAGGTTTCAAAGCCTTGCTCGTTATAGAATGTGAGGATCGCGTCGGTCAGAACGAGCGTCGCACCCTCGACACGTGCCGTTTTGGCCTGAATCGTCTCGTTCCAATACCCGTTGCGGCCCGGCTTGAAGATCTGGACGCCTTGCATCGTGTGCCCGTCCGGGGCGACGTTGCTCACGTAGAACTCGTTGTTGGTGTCCGGATCGGTGCGGAACATGTTCGGCTCGATAGGAAGCGAGGCCGTGTGGTAGATGATTTGATAGAACGTGCGCGTCGAGACGTCGACCGAATGCGGCGCGACATACTCGTTCATCAGCCACGTCGAGACGAACACCAGGACGCCGAACGCAAACGGCGTGAGCGCAAAACGCCACAGCGAAACACCCGAGGTCCGGATAGCCGTAAGCTCGTTGTCCGCCATCAACCGGCCGATGCCGAGCAGCGTCGCGAAGATCGTCGCGAACGGAAACGCCATCGGAATCGACTGCGGCACGCGGAAGAGCACGAACCGCATCACCAAAAAGAACGGCGCATTGCCGACCAAGATATACTTGGCGGCCAAAAAGAATATGTTGAAGCCCCAAAACAAAAAGAACGCGAGAAACGCGAAGATGAAGGGGCCGAGGATCTCGCCCAGGATGTACGAGTCCAGAATCGGCAGGCGAAGTTGTCGGAGCAGGCCGCTGGGTGCCGTGCGTGCCCCGGTGATGGACGCCATGCGGTTAGCTCGCGCTAGTAGTCCCTGTATGCGGTGAGCACGCGCGCCACGTACGCGCGCGTTTCGGCGTAGGGAGGCACGCCGTGATACTCGTCCACCGCTCCCGGCCCGGCGTTGTAGGCGGCGACGGCAAGCTCGACGTTGTTGTTGTAGCGCTGCAGCAAACCGTGCAGATAGCGCGTTCCGCAATCGACGTTCTGCTCGGGATCGAAAGGATTGCTGATGCCGCAGGACGCGGACGTACCCGGCATGAGCTGCATGAGACCTTGCGCGCCGGCCGTGCTGATTGCAGACGGGTCCCCGGCGGACTCCGCCATGACCACGGCATTGACGAGCGCAGGTTCGACGCCGTTACGCGCCGAGGCGTCGTTGACGAGGCTCTGGATCTGCCCGGGATAGAGCGCGTGCGGCGCATACGGCAAGTAACCCGCACCGCTGCAGCCATATAACATCCCCAAAAGACAAAACAGCCCCAGCAGTCTTCTCATGCGTAAAAGCGCCTTTTCGTAAGGAGAGCATACCCCGCCTGCGCATGCGCGGCATACTTGCCGCCATCCTAACACAGATGGTGCCTGGGACCCAGGGGCGCCGGCCCGCTCGGCCGGATCTTAACTTATGCGCGGCTCCACGAACTGTGCGCACGCACCGCGTGCCAGTGGGCGCGCATCAGCGAGCGCAGTCCGGCATGATGGAGTGCCGCTAAGTGGCTTACCGTGAGGACGAGCCGCACGCGGCGGTAGCGCGGCTCGCACGAAAGAATCGAGCGGCGGCACCGCAGGCGCGAAAATGTGGGAGGACGATCGAGCGTCGTCATTTCAATCTCTGCACCCACTATAGTGCCAAATATCTACCGACTTAGGAACCGGGTATTGTTTCCTACCGTTCTTCGCCGCTTGCTCGCTTTCAGCTCTTCGGCAGGAGCGTCTCGCGATGAAACTCGCACCACTTGATGACGCAATAGGTGCGGTGACTCTCATGCGTCGCGATGCAGCCGCATGACCAGCCGTAAACATCGCGTTCGCCGGTGGCTTGGATCTCGACGCTCGTCGACTGCGGTGAGCCGAGCATGAGTTCGAGCGTACGGAAGTCGAGGTCCGTAACTGCACCTCCTAATCGGAATCCATTCAGTATGCTCCGCCGAGGCAGCGTCCGCAAGGTGCCGTCTTCTCAATTCGCAATTATCATGAACGCGAAGCGGACTGGTGCTCGCTAGCGCACGCGTACGATCGTCAGCGCGGCGATGTCGTCCGTTGGGCGCTTGCCAGTCAGCATGCGTTCTACGATCCGATGCGCTAAACGCGCCCATCCACGGCCAAGCGCCGACGAGCCGATCGCGGCGAGCCGATCGCTTGCAGCAATGATGTCGCGATCGATTTCAACCAGGCCGTCGGTATAGAGCAACACAGCATCATGCTGCGCAAAAGGGCGAATGTGCGATTCATAGAGCTGCGAAGCCGACACACCCAAGGGAGGGCCCCCAAATGCGCCAAAGTTCGATTGCGACGCGGAAACGAACAGCGGCGGCGGATGGCCGGCGGCGGAATAACGTACCGAGTTCCTGTCCGGCGTGATGAAGCCGCACACGGCTGTTGCCACGACGTGTGGATATTGCAGCGCTAACGCGCCGTTTGCGCGCTTCAAGACGTCTCCCGGATCGCTGGTTTGCGATGCGAATGCAATCAAGAAGTCGCGGATGCCGATCATTGCGGTGGCAGCCTCCAGTCCGTGGCCCATCACGTCACCGACGCTAAAAAAGAACCAGCCTTCCGCAAGTGACAAAACGTCGTACCAATCCCCGCCCACGTAGCCTTCGGCGGGCTGAAAGATCGCATCGAGTTCCAAGCCCTTTGCTTTGCGCAAGGCCTCGCGCGTTATGATGTTTTGAAGCGCGGCGCTCGTTCTGCGCTCCTCGACGTACGCGGTCTTTTGAAGAATCATTTCCAGAACGGCGCGTCGCTGGAGGAATGCGGAAACGATGACGAGCGCGAACGCGAGCGAGGCGGCACCGACGGTAAACCAGAGAACTGCGCGCGCGTCCGCTCTCGACGCCGCATCAGCTCTTCTCTCGGCGTTTCCGAGAGCATCGTCTATAGCTGCGTCGTCCTGGCGAAAACGATCGATCAGTTCACCGCTATAGGACGCGCGCCTGATGCACGCGTTCGTCGGCGCAATTAGGCAGGGCCCGGCTACGACTCGCTGCCACGTGCGATTGGTGTTTCGTTCGTCCAGAGCAAAGCGCCGGCCGGCCAGCAATGCACTATCTTGCAAGATCTTGCTCAAGGCGCTTTCCGCCACGGGCATCTGAGATGCAGCTTCCGCATAGCGCGCCATTGCCGCGCCGTCGTGCGCAAGCAAAAACCCTCGAAGCGCGCTTTGCTCGTCCAGCTGCAAGCGCATTGTTCGGGATCTTGCGAGTTGAGCGGAGCGCAGGTAGCGCTCGTACCTGCTCGAGCGCAGAATGACGCTGTATAGACGAAGCGAGCCGAAAGCGAGAATTGCTGCCGTAATGAGCGTCAAGAGGCCCCACGCGATCACAGGGCGATCGGTAAACCAGAGGCGAGCATTCATCGAATACGCCTTACATTGAGTAGAGAAGCCGGCTCAAAAGTCCAAACGTTACACCGTTTAGAAATGTTTCCCAATAAGGTCGTCGCTCGTTCGGAACCGTCGAATCCGCGGGGCGATTGGCCGCTTGCCGCCTTTTTCAGCGCGCGAACCGCAGTCCAACGCTGATTTCGCGCGGCGCCGCGTAATGGTTGCCTTGGGCGTTGAGCAGTGTGACGTAGTAGCGGTCGTTGAGCAAGTT
>Ga0070735_10003500_pt1 | contig 13736 bp, 12 predicted proteins | sample Coa_R1_FD_66443 | JGI IMG/M metagenome (GOLD analysis project Ga0070735, IMG submission 66443) | Surface soil microbial communities from Centralia Pennsylvania, which are recovering from an underground coalmine fire - Coalmine... | ecosystem: Environmental > Terrestrial > Soil > Unclassified ...
TAGATGGTGTTTGGAACGGGGTGCCGAGCGTTACGGGATTCGGGCTTCCCGGGTAGCCATTGCCGCCTGTATACGGCGAGGCCTCGGATGGCACTTGCGACGCAGGGATTGGTCCCACCGTTTCGCTTCTCGTTGCGGTGACGCATCCGCCACCAGCGGTCGAATCACCCTCGGCAGTCAGCGAAAGCGTCACTGGTGGCGGTGCCCCTCCGCAACCGACAGCACAAGGATCAACTACGACCGTCTCCGTTGCGAACTGACCACCTCCTCCGAGGACAGCGAGTGTACAACTGACGACTTTTGTGTTTTTCAAGCTTGCGTTCGGCGTCACGGTCAACGTTGTTGTCGGACCAGCCACGCTTCCACTAACCATAGCTGCAACCGTACCGGCAGGCACGCTTTGCCCTGCGCCTACGACGCACTGCGACGGCACGCCGAAGTCGCCAACGTAATACTGCTGGCTCACCGAGACATTTTGCGGCGCTGCGTTCGGCGAAGCGAATGTCAACGAGGTCGGGTTGACGATCAACGGACTCGGCGGCGGCGTGAACGTTCCGACCACGACCGTGAAGCCGCTGGGCGCGACGCCGGGCAGGAGATCGCTCGTCACATCGTCGTCTGCCGTCACGAGACGGACTTCGGTGACACGGTTGCCGCCGTCGACGCCGGGATAGCCGAGATGCTCGACGATAGGTATATTCGCATGCGCCCGAAAGAGCGGTTCACTGAAGGCGTTCACGTCGATCGTCGCGGCCGCAAAGGAAGAGACGCCCGTCAGCGAAACGCCCGATGGGATGGGATTCGCCCCCGGCGAGGCGTACGTATAGCGCTGCAGCGTATGTTGACTGCCGTCGAACCGGTAGGCCCAGAAGAACGGCGCCCCGTGTCCGTCGCGGGTGAAGAAGTCCACCTCGTGGCCGTCGGCGTTTGCATTCCCGAGCACGTCGCTGGGAGGAACGAAGATCGCGAGCGCCGACGTCGCCTCGGCGTCCCAACGATCGCCGAGCTCCTCGGCCATGGCGTACGCATGCCGATGCGCAGCGATCGACGATGCGGCGATCAACGTGCCGTGGAGCAGCTGAACCAATCCGACCGTCACGACGATACCGATGGCAGCAGCGATCAAGATCTCCAGCAACGTAAACGCGTTGGCGCGCCTCACGGCACGCGAGTGCCCAATGCCGGCCGCTAGGCGACACGGCGGGTCGTTTCGGGCGAGTGGGAGTTGACGCTCCTTGTCTGCCCTGGTAGTATGACGATATTGACACGATCGACGACAAAAGCGTCGAACGATTCCGACTCGAGGCTTCGGCCTCAAGCGTGAAGGGAGAGTCTGCCATCGCGATCGCCGTGATCGGCGCCGGAACGATGGGGGCGGGCATCGCTACGTGCGCCGCCGCGGCCGGCTTTGACGTCGCCCTCGTGGAGCCGCTGGCTCCGGCCCGTGAAAGGGCGCAGGAGAATCTCCCCAAGACGTTAGGTCGCCTCATCTCGGACCCGGCGGAGCTATCGGCAGCGCAACGGCGGATTCGCTTTGCGTCGAGCCTGGCGGAAGCAACGGGCCGCGACCTCTACATTGAAGCTGTCCCCGAAGATCTCGCGCTCAAGCGTGCGATCTTCGAAGAGCTCGGCCGCACGGCGTCGCCGAACGCGCTCCTCGCGACCAACACCTCGTCCCTTTCCGTCACGGACCTCGCCCGCGCGACCGCGCGTCCGGCGAATGTGGTCGGCATCCATTTCTTCAATCCGCCGACCGTCATGAAGCTCGTGGAAGTCGTGCGCGCGGCGCAGACCTCGGATGAGAGCGTGCGCCGAGCGGCCGGTTTCGTCGAACGGCTAGGGAAGACGCCCATCGTCGTGCGCGACACGCCGGGCTTCGTCGTCAATCGCGTGGCGCGCCCGTATTACTTGGAAGCGCTGCGCGCCATCGAGGCCGGCGTTGCCGATGCGGAGAGCGTCGATGCCGTGCTGGAGGGCTTGGGCTTCAAGATGGGGCCATGCCGGCTGATGGATCTCATCGGCCTCGACGTCAACCTCGCCACGACGCGCAGCGTCTACGAGGCGACGGGCCTCGAGCGGCTCCGGCCATCGCCGCTTCAAGAGCGCATGGTGGCAGAACGGCGTCTCGGACGCAAAACGTCGCGCGGGTTCTACGAGTATGGCACGTAAGGGCGACGTTGCCGTTTGCGGTCGCGGCGCGCTGGCGCGCGAGCTGGTCGAAGCGTCGCAACGCGCCGGCTACGCCGCCGTGATGGTGGACGACGTCGGCCGCTTCAGGCGAGAAATCCCACGAGCCGCCATCGTGGTCGAGGCGTGGGATTCCGATGAGTATCACAGGCGCGAGGTGCTCGACGCGCTAGGCCATGCATTGCGCCGCGACGCGATCCTGCTGGCAGACGCCCTTCCGGCAACGGCGAGAGAGTGCGCCTCCTGGGCGGGGCAACCGGGCCGCTGTGTTGGGTACGGTGTCGTCGGGCGGCTTGCGGAGCAGAAGGTCGTGGAGATCGCTCGCTTCTCGCAAACGATCGAGGCGGCGGTGGAGAAGGCTCGCGCGTTCTTCGGGAAGCTCGGCGTCGAGACACGCGTGATCGGCGATCGTCCCGGCCTGATCTCCGGGCGCACGATCGCGGCGCTGGCCAACGAAGCGGCTTGGGCTGTCACCAACGGCGTTGCCTTGCCCGAAGACGTCGACCGTGCGATGGAGCTCGGCACCAACTATCCGCGCGGCCCGCTCGCCTGGGCAAGGGCGATCGGCATCGAGCGCATCGTCGCGATCTTGGAGAACATCCGTCGCCACGAAGGCGAAGCCTATGCGCCGGCGCCGTTGCTGCTGGATTTGGCGACCCATGGTAAGGAGACGATGATCGGATGACCCAGTTGCGTGAAGCGGTGATCGTGGACGGACTCCGCACGCCGATCGGGCGTTACGGCGGTGCGCTGGCTGGCGTCCGTCCCGACGACCTCGCGGCGCACGCCATCAAGGCGCTCGTGGAGCGCACCCGCCTCGATCCCGCCGGCGTGGACGACGTGTACCTAGGCGCCGCCAATCAGTCGGGTGAGGACAACCGCAACGTTGCCCGCATGGCGTTGCTGCTGGCGGGCCTCCCGATCGACGTTCCGGGCGTCACCGTTAATCGTCTCTGCGGGAGCGGCTTACAGGCGTTGAACTCCGCGGCGATGGCCGTGCAGACCGGCATGGCCGCCACGGTGATCGCTGGCGGCGTCGAGTCGATGACGCGTGCCCCATACGTGATGTTGAAGCCTGAATCGGCCTACGGCCGCGCGCCGGAGCTCTACGATACGACGCTGGGCTGGCGCATGGTCAATCCGCGGATGCGTCCGTCGTGGACGATCTCTTTGGGCGAGACGGCTGAAGTCGTCGCCGAGAGGTATAAGATCTCGCGTGAAGATCAGGATCGTTTCGCGTACGAGAGCCAGCAGAAGGCGAAGGCGGCGCTGGATGCGGGACGTTTTGATGCGGAGATCGTTCCCGTGACGATTGCCAACCGCAAGGGAGATACCGTCGTCGATCGCGACGAACATCCCCGTCCGGAGACGACGCTGGAGTCCTTGGCCAAGCTCAAGCCCGTCTTTAAGGAAGGAGGGACGGTGACGGCCGGCAACTCGTCGGGCATCAACGACGGCGCGTGCGCGCTGCTCGTCATGGAGGCGGAGCGTGCGCGCGAATGCGGCTACCGTCCGCTCGGCCGCTATGTGGCAAGCGTGGCCGCCGGCGTTGATCCGTCGGAGATGGGCATGGGCGTCGTCCCCGCGACGCGTAAGGCATTGGCGATCGCCGGTCTCACCGTGGACGACATCGATCTCTTCGAGATCAATGAAGCCTTCGCATCACAGTCCGTGGCCAGCGTACGCCAGCTGGGCATCGATCCAAGTCGGGTCAACGTCAACGGCGGCGCGATCGCGCTGGGCCATCCGCTCGGTTGCAGCGGCGCGCGTCTTGCCACGACGCTGCTGCACGAAATGGCGCGGCGGAAGGCACGGTACGGTCTTGCCGCGATGTGCATCGGCGTCGGCCAAGGCATCGCCGCGATCTTCGAAAGGATTTCATGACGATGAGCAGCCAGACGACCACCGAGACGACGCGCACGACGCGACTGCTCATCGGCGGCGCGTGGGTCGACGCCGAGAACGGCGCCACGTACGTCGATCGCAATCCCGCGACCGGCCGCGAGTTGGCGACCGTTGCAGCAGCCTCGCGCGCGGACGTCGATCGCGCGATCGGCGCGGCGCGCAAGGCTTTCGACGAAGGTCCGTGGACGAAGACGCCTCCCGCTAAGCGTGCGCGCATCCTCACGAAGATAGCGCAGCTGCTCTCCGAGCGGGCCAACGAACTCGCCGAGCTCGAAGTGGCCGATAACGGCAAGCCGATCTGGGTCGCCAAGGGCGAGATAGGCGCGCTCATCGAGACGTTCGAGTTCTACGCGGGGGGCGCGACGAAGATCTACGGGCAGACGATTCCCGGACCCACGCTTGCCTACGTCAACTACACGGTGAAGGAACCTGTCGGCGTGGTCGGCGCGATCGTGCCGTGGAATTTCCCGTTGCTGCTCGCGACGTGGAAGGTCGCTCCGGCGCTCGCCGCGGGCTGCACGATCGTGCTGAAGCCCGCGCCGGCAACTCCGCTCACTGCCATCGAGCTCGGCAAGATCGCCTTGGAGGCCGGTCTCCCTGAAGGCGTGCTCAACATCGTGACGGGTCCCGGTCCGGAGACGGGACAGGCGATCGTGCAGAGCCCGCTCGTCGACAAGATCTCGTTCACGGGCTCGACGGCGACGGGCAAGTGGATTGCCGCCGAAGCGGCCAAGACGATCAAGCGCGTGACGCTGGAGCTGGGCGGCAAGTCGCCCTCACTCGTCTTCGAAGACGCCGACGTTGACGCAGCGGTGGCCGCGGCGCTCTACGGCATCTTCTACAACGCCGGCCAGTGCTGCGAAGCCCGCTCGCGCGTTCTCGTGCACGAGCGCGTCTACGACGCCTTCCTTGAGAAGTTCGCGGAGAAAGCGGCCAAGCTCGTGGTCGGCAATCCCGTGGAGAAGACGACGCATGTCGGCGCCATCACGATGCCGGAGCAGTTCGCCAAGATCGAACGGTACGTCACGCAGGGGAAGGCTGAGGCGAAGCTCGTCGTCGGCGGCCGGCGCGCAAGCGTCGCCGGCTGTGAAGACGGCATGTTCTGGGCTCCGACGGTCTTCGAGGCTGCTCCCCAGGCCACCATCGCGCGCGAGGAGATCTTCGGCCCCGTGGCCGTCGTGACCAGATTCTCCAGCGACGACGAAGCCGTCGCGCTCGCGAACGATTCCGAGTATGGCCTGTCCGCGAGCGTCTGGACGAAAGATGTGGGACGCGCCGGACGAATCGCGGGGCGCATTCGCAGCGGAACGGTGGCGATCAACACGCCGTTCAGCGTCTTCCCCGGCCTACCGTTCGGCGGCTACAAGCAATCCGGTTACGGCCGTGAGCTCGGCTTTGAGACGCTCGACCTCTATACGGAAATAAAAGCGATCGTGACATACGTCGGCGAGAACCCAGTCGACGTCTTCCGGGTGTAACCCAGGAGTCCGCCGGACTCCTAGCGCGAGAAAGAGAAGGGCACGTCATGGCACGCATTTCGACTTTCGACGAGTGGATGGATCTTCTCCAAGAGTGGCAGAAGGACATCGGACTCGACACGAGTCTGATCGACCGCTACCTCCCGGGATACAAGCTCCAGGAAAAGTTCACCGAACTCCCAACCGAGGAGATCACGTTCGGCGACTTCAAAGGCGAGCGCAAGTGGGAACGGCTCACACAGATTCCCGATCAGCGCATCCGCGACGCACTGATGAACATGATCGTCTATCAGGGCGACACGGAGTTCGCCTCCAACGAACAGCAGCGTTTACTCGTGCACAACGCCCCTTCCGACTACGATCTCGCGGCGCTGGTGCGGATCATGATGGAGGAGACGCGCCACGGTTACCAGATGTGCTATCTGCTGGTGAAGCATTTCGGTGAAGACGGCAAGATCGAAGCGCAGAAGCTCTTGGAGAGACGCGCGTTTGGACAGAAGAACCGCCTGCTCAACGCCTTCAACAACGACGTCACTCATTGGCTGGATTTCTTTACCTACACGAACTTCATGGATCGCGACGGGAAATTCCAGCTGACGATGCTGTCGCACTCGGCGTTCGCGCCGCTGGCGCGTTCCGTGCGTGCGATGCTCCAAGAGGAATCGTTCCACATGGGGACGGGCATCTCAGGACTCAAGCGCATCGCCGCGGCCGGCGTGATTCCCGTTAAGCTCCAACAGAAGTACTACAACAAGTGGATCTCAGGCTCGCTGGACCTCTTCGGCACGGATCACAGCTCCAGCGCGGCATGGGCCTACGCCTACGGCATCAAGGGGCGCGTCGACGAGGACAAGACCGACGACCCTGTCGATCGGGAGCACCTCAACGAGCGGGCGCGCCAGCAGTTCTACGAAGAGGTGTGCCGTACCGTTGAGATGGTCAACCAAGTGATCAAGGGAGACGAGAAGCTCTACGTGCCGGACATTCGCTTTAATCGTCTGATTGGAGATTTCAAGGGGCAGCGCTGGTCCGTCGACGGTCGCCTGCTGTCGGAAGAAGAGTACGCCACTCATCTTCGCGAGGTGCTCCCGACGGAAGACGACGAACGGCTGCTCGCCGAACACTTCAAGAACGCTGAGTGGATTCTCCCCAAGGGGCGGATCGTTCCCAACATCGCGTAACGCCGGCTGACGAGGATACGAGAGATGGCAACCGAGATGAAAGTTCAACAAACGCCGTTCGGCCGCGAGCCGCGACCGTTCGACGGAAAACGCGTCATCAACTACGGTAAGGAAGGCCACGTCGCCGTCATCGAGATGTGCGATCCGCCGGCCAACACGTACACGCACGAGATGATGCGTCAGCTCGACGAGGCGATCCTTGACGCGCGCTTCGACGACGAAGTGGAAGTCATCATCATCACAGGCGCGGGCGAGAAGTTCTTCTCCGCAGGCGCGAACATCGGGATGCTCAACAGCGTGACTCCCGAGTTCAAATACTACTTCTGCCTGCATGCGAACGAAACGCTCAGCCGCCTCGAGCAGACGCCGAAGCTCGTGATTGCCGCGCTCAACGGCCACTGCGTCGGCGGCGGCCTGGAGATCGCGATGGCGTGTGACATTCGCATCGCCCGCAAGGATGCCGGCAAGATCGGACTCCCCGAGGTAGCGCTGGGCGTGCTCCCGGGTACGGGCGGCACGCAGCGTCTGGCGCGGCTGGTGGGCAAAGCGCGCGCCCTCGAGCTGATGGCGACCGGACGGACGTTCAGCTTCGAGCAGGCGCAGGATTACGGCATGCTCAGCGACATCTACGAAGGCGACGTTGCGTCGTTCCGCGAGCAGATCCTCGACTACGCCAATCAGTTCACCTCGCCCAATAAGGCGCCGATGGCCGTAGGCCACATCAAGCGCTCCGTGCAGACGGGTGCGGAGATTCCGTTGGAGACGGCGTTGGCGCTGGAGCGCGAGCTGCAGTCGCTGCTCTTCAAGAGCCAGGACGCCAAGGAAGGCATCGCCGCCTACAACGAGAAGCGGCGCGCGCGCTTCAGCGGAAAGTGACCTCGATCGGGGCCGCGCGGTAAACTTCTTCGAAGAAGCGCGTCGCGCTAGGCAGCAGGAGGCGGTAGAAATCGTTGAAGAGCGAGACCGCCTCCGCGCGCGGCCATCGGGCGGGAAGTACCCGGTCGGGAAGGCCGGGGTCCAAGTAGAGAAACTTGCGATAGTCGTGTACCAGCCATTCGCGCTCGACGAAGCACTCGTTCTCCGCCAATGGCGGCTCGGCCGATTGTGCCCGCTCCAAGCGCGGGCGATATTCGTCGATGAAGGCGCGGTACGCGCGCTCGATGGCGGGCAGATTCCAACAGCGCGCCACCAGCGTGCGATCGTCATGCGGTCCGGCGTACTCGGCGACGAAGAGATCGATGCGCTCGCCGACGCCGAGCGAGGCCGCGGCTTCTCGAAACTGTTCCGAGACGTCATGGGGCGCCAGCCAGACTGAAGGCGAGAGCATCGCGCAACCGAGGAAGACGAGCTCTTTGCGGAAGCGATCGCGCAAGCTGCGCTGGTGCTCGGGGATGCTGTATGTGAGAATGCGCCAGCGTCCATCCCACTGCGCGCTGCGGTCGTGATAGATGCGCGGACTCGCTTGGTCGATGCGGCGACGGCCCATCTCCGTCAACGAGTAGTACGACTTGTTTCCGACTCTTCGTGCTTGGAGCCACCGCTGGCGGGCCATCCGCGAAACGGCGGCCCGTACGGCCTGCTCCGACAAGCCGAACTCGCCCATGAGCCGGTTGAGGCTGCCGATCCAAATCTCCCCGCCGTAATGGCGAATGACGTCGCCAAAGAGCGTAAAGATGAAGGAGCGCGGCCGCGTGACCTGGCGGAGTTTCATCACGCCTTCGCTTAAGACGCGACCGTGGTTGCTTTCCTGCCGCGACGAGCCGTTCTTGCGTTTCTCTGGGTTTTCTCAGGGAACCGGGGCACATGCATCTCATGGACGGGACAGGCGGGCATCTCCAGCCCCACCCCGGAGGACCGGGCGGCCGCCGGCGGTTGGCATGGGTCCTCGTCGCGGCGCTGATCGCCGTGGCTATGACGGTCGCCTTCGGTAGTTTCGCGTTCCGCCAGGTCGAGCCCGTGGAGAAGGCCGTCGCCGTCGCCACGGCAGTGCGACGGATCGTCGTTCCGTCACCGGAGTCGCTCTTCGGAAAACCGCGCATCAGCCTGCTGGTCGTCGGCGTCGATGATAACTGGACGAAGCAGGATATCATCTACACGAAAAACGACCGCAGCGACACCATCATGGCGGTCGCGCTCGATTTTCCCACGCACCGCGTGAGTGTCGTCTCTGTTCCGCGCGACATGTGGGTGCATCTGCCGAACGGCCAAGGCGACGCGAAGATCAATGCGGCTTTCACGAACGGAGGACCGCAAGAGTCGGAGGAGGTCGTCGCGAAATTTCTCGGCGTTCCATCGTTCGACCGTTATGTCGTCTTGAAGATCAACGCGACGAAGGAGTTGATCGACGCAATCGGCGGGATCGATATCTGCGTCGAGAAGCCGATGCATTACGACGACGACTGGGGCCGTCTGCACATCCATCTCAAGCAAGGTTGCCAGCATCTCACCGGCGAGCAGGCTGTGGGCTACGTTCGCTTTCGACATGACGCCACCGGCGATATCGCGCGCATCGAGCGCCAGCAGAGAGTCGTCCGCATCATCATGCAGAAGCTCAAGAACGAGAAATTCAACGACCTGACGCATATCGCCGAGCTGATCGGCGTGGTGCGCCGTAACGTAGAGACGAACCTCACGTTCAACGAAATGCGCAGCCTTGCGTTCGCTTTCCGCAACGTCGATGCGAAGGCCGTTCAGACGGCACAGGTTCCCGCTGCCGCCGACGTCACCGAGCCCGATGGAGAGGAGGCGCTCGAAGTCGACGCCCAGGGACGCGATCGCGTCGTCCGGCGCCTCCTCACCGGACCCGTGGCGCCCAGGCCCGTGGCGCCGGTTGCCCCGCGAGCTCATCGCGTGGCCGTGAAGGCGACGCCTGCCGCGATGCGGTAATGCGTAACGGCGATGAACTCGCTGCCGCCGCGCCGCCCGCCCCGTAGCCGGTTCGGTGCGCCTCCAGAGCGCAACGTTTCGGCGCTAGGACGTCCATTGCCGCGTGCCGTCACGTGGCTGCTCCTCGCTACGGGCATCGCCGTCGCCATTGCGCTGGCATTGCACGAGCCATGGCGCTCGTGGCTGTTGCGCACGGCCGTCACGGTGTTCGTCCTCGTTGCCGCGTGGCGGCTGGGCACGGCATTCCCCCGTAGGCACGATTCGTGAACCTGCTCGCCTCGGTCGCCCTGGCCGGCGCGCTCTTGGCGCAGGTCTCATCCGTGGAAGACGTCGTGCTCCGCGTCCTTCGTGAGCCCGCGCTGGCCGGCGCGCACGTGGGCGTTGCCGTCGTCGAGCCGCGCACCGGCTCGTTGCTCTACGGGCACGATGCGGACGGAGCGTATCTTCCCGCGTCGACACTGAAGCTGCTCACGACGGCAACGGCGCTCTCTGTGCTCGGCCCGGACTTTCGGCCGCGCACCCAGGTGGTCATGGAGGGCGATACGCTCTATCTCGTCGGCGGCGGCGATCCATTGCTGGCCGAGCGTGACCTCGATGCGGCGGCGGCAGCCGTCAAGGCCAGCGGCATCACGTCCATTCAGCGCCTGGCCGTCGACCAGTCATATTTCGCCGGCATGCCGTATCCGCAAGGCTGGTCGTGGGAAGATCTTGCGACCTACTACGCGCCGCCGGTCACGGCGCTTTCGCTCGAAGAGAACGCGCTCGACGTCGACATCATGCCGGGGCCGCGCGAAGGCGCGCCGGCCATCGTGCGCGTGGAGGAAGCCTACGGCGGGCCGCTCTATGACGACGAAGCCACGACCGGCCCGCCGGGCACGAAGGCGACCGCCGACTGCACGCTCGCGCCGTGGGGCGGCGCGATCCGAGTCGACGGCGACGTCCCGCTCCGGAGCGAGATGATCCAGCAGGGGTGCGCCATCCTCGATCCCTCGTCGTTTGCCGCGACGGTGCTCGCGGGGGCGCTGCAGGCGCACGGCATCCGCGTCGTGTCCATCGTCGGCAACGCCGCGGCGCCGTCGGGGGCGCGCGTCCTTTGGAGCCACGACGGCGCCAGCGTCGCGGAGCTCGTGTCGAAGATGCTGCCGCCGTCGGACAACTTCATTGCCGACGTCCTTTGCCGGCAGATCGCCAAGCGCACCGATCCCGCCGCCGGCTTCGATGCCTGCGCGCGCGCCGAAGTCGAGTATGCAAAATCGATCGGCATGGACGCGCGCACGCTCTCGGTGCACGACGGCAGCGGCCTGTCACGCCTCGATCTCGTGACCCCGCGCGACCTCGCATTGGTGTTGGCCGCCATTGACCGGGGGCCGCACGCGCAACTGGTGCGCTCGGCCCTTCCGCGTCCCGGCGCCGAAGGAACGCTTGCCCGTCGTTTCAACGGGTCGTCAATGGCGGAGCGCGTTGCGGCGAAGACGGGGAGCATGGCGCACGTCGACAACTTGGCCGGCTATGTGCAATCGAGCGGTCGCGGGGAATTGGCCTTCTCCGTGCTGATCGAAGGCTTCGCGAGCGAGGACGATCGCAGCGCCGTTCGGCGCGCCGCCGATGGCATCGTCGAGGCGATTGCTGCGCTCTGACGAGAGGGGACGAATATGAGAGAGACCGTGCTGGTGACCGGCGCATCGAGCGGCATCGGCTTGGAGCTCGCCAAGCTCTTCGCCGCCGGCGGCAGCGACGTGGTGCTCGCGGCGCGCACGGTCGTTGCCCTTCAAGGTCTGGCGGAGACGCTCGAGCGAGAGCACGGCATTCGCGCGCGCGTCGCTCCCTGCGATCTCACCGATCCCGCGGCGCCGCGGATTCTCTTCGACGAACTCGAGCGCGAGGGCGTCGCCGTCGACGTGCTGGTGAACGACGCCGGCATGGCAAGTGTCGGACCGTTCGTGACGCACGAGATCGACGGCGAGCTCGATCAGCTACAAGTCAACGTCGTCGCGCTCACGCATCTCACGGGACTCTTCCTGCCGAAGATGGCGGCTCGGCGTCGCGGCGGCGTGCTCAACGTCGCCTCGACCGCCGCGTTCCAACCAGGTCCGCTGATGGCCGTCTACTATGCCTCGAAGGCATACGTGCTCTCGTTCACGGTGGCGCTCGCCGACGAGATGCGGGGCACGGGCGTGACCATCACGTGCCTCTGTCCGGGGCCGACCCGCACGGGCTTTGAGGAGCGCTCCGGAAACGCGAAGACGCGCTTGTTTCGCTTGCCGTCCGTGATGGACGCCGTCACGGTCGCGAGGGCCGGGTACGAGGGCTTCCGCGAGGGGAGGCCGGTCGTGATCCCGGGGTTCCTGAACAAGCTGACGGCAACGGCTTCCCGCTTGGCGCCGGCGGGGCTGCCGACGAAGGTGGCGCGCCTCTTGAACGAAGAGTAACCCGAACGCGAGAATGACACGATGAGCATACCCAGGATCTTCATCGACGGCGAGGCCGGCACGACCGGGCTCCAAATCCATGCGCGGTTGAGCGATCGCGACGACATCGAGATCGTCAGCATCGCGCCTGAGCGCCGTAAGGACGACGCGGAGCGGCGCCGCCTCCTCAATGAGGTGGACGTGGCCGTGCTCTGCCTGCCGGACGACGCCGCCCGCGCGGCCGTGGCCATGATCGAGAATCCCCGCGTGCGCGTACTCGACGCCAGCACGGCGCACCGCACAAATCCGGAGTGGGTCTACGGCTTTCCGGAGATCGACCCGAGTCAAGAGGAACGCATACGCGCGGCGCGGCGCGTGTCGAACCCCGGTTGCTACGCGACAGGGGCGATCGCTCTGATACGGCCGCTGGTCGACGCGGGGCTCTTACCCGAGGAGTTTCCGCTCACGATCAACGCTGTCTCCGGGTATACCGGCGGCGGCAGGAAGCTGATCGAAGCCTTCGAGGGGAAGGGGCCGGAGCCCATCACGGATCCGTTGCGCGTGTATGCGCTGGAGCTGGCGCACAAGCACGTTCCCGAGATCCGAGCCTATGGGAGATTACAACGCCCACCGCTCTTCGTGCCGACGGTCGGCGCGTTCGCGCAGGGCATGCTGGTGCAGATTCCGCTCCAGCTCTGGTCGCTGCCGAAGCGTCCCAGCGGCGGCGATCTGCACGCTGCGCTGGCCGAGCGTTACGCGGGCGCGCGTTTCGTGCGCGTGAAGGCGTTCGACGATCGGCCTTCCGTCTTGGGTCCCGAAGCGCTCAACGGCACGAACGAGATGGAGCTCTTCGTCTTCGAGAACGCCAAGGAGCGGCAAGCGCTCTTGGTCGCGCGTCTCGACAACCTCGGCAAAGGCGCATCGGGCGCGGCCGTGCAGAACCTGGATGTGATGCTCGGTCTGGGTGCCGAACGGTCGTACGCGCTCAGCGCGCGAGAGGCGTAGGAGCGGTCGCCGGCGCCGTGCCGATCATCGAGTCGCGCGTGACCAGCGCCGCTAGCTCGCGCTCGCTCATCCCTTCCGTCCCCACGGGGCGGCGCGGGATCACGATGTAGCGCAGTTCGGCCGTGCTGTCCCAGACGCGGATCCGAACGCCGGGGTCGAGCTGCACGCCGAATTCTTCGAGAACGCCGCGTGGATCGCGAACGACGCGCGAACGGTAGGCGACGCTCTTGTACCACGTCGGCGAGGGGCCGAGCAGCGAGATCGGGTAACACGAGCAGAGCGTGCACACGATGACGTTATGCACGCGCTCCGTGTTCTCGACGGCGCGCAGCTTCACGGAGGCCCAGTGACGCATGTCGAAGCCGAGCTCTTCGATCGCCGTGTTGGCGTCGGCAAGGAGGCGCGCCTTGAAGGCGGGATCGACCCACGCACGCGCCACGACGGCGGCCCCGTTGGCCGGCTTCGAGTGAGCCAGGAAATTCTCGACCGTCTTGTCGAGCTGCTCCTCCGTGAGGATCCCTTTGCGCTCGAGCCGGCTCACGACGGCGGCGACGCGCTGCGCCATCGTTCGGCTCTCGCGATGGTCGTGTCCGTGATCGCTCACGCGCGGTGTTCCTCCGATTCGAGATAGCCGTCCCACAAGTCGGCGGTGATGTCGAAGCGCTCGCCCGCATCCGTCCCCCAAA
>Ga0070735_10003502_pt1 | contig 13730 bp, 8 predicted proteins | sample Coa_R1_FD_66443 | JGI IMG/M metagenome (GOLD analysis project Ga0070735, IMG submission 66443) | Surface soil microbial communities from Centralia Pennsylvania, which are recovering from an underground coalmine fire - Coalmine... | ecosystem: Environmental > Terrestrial > Soil > Unclassified ...
GAAGGCTTCGTCGCCGTCGCGCGAGATGACGAGAGTGGGGCGGTTGTAGCGCTCGACAATGCGCGTCGCCGTAATGCCGATGACGCCGCGATGCCAGCCGTCGCCGTCGACCACGATACAGTAGGCGTCGCACAACGCGGGGTCGCCTGAGAATCGCTCCTCCACCGCTTTCAGGATTCTCCGCTCTTCTTCCTGGCGGTCGGTATTAAGCTGGTCGAGCTTCGCCGCCAGCTCCCTGGCGCGCACCGGGTCTCTCACGCTAAACAACTCGATTACATCGCGCGCGACATCCATGCGTCCGGCTGCGTTGATACGAGGCGCGATACGGAACCCGACTTCGCCGGAGGTTGGCGGACGATTCGCGGAGATCTGCGCGGCCTCCAGCAGAGCCTTGAGGCCGGGATTTACGGCCCTGCGCAGCGCATCCAGACCAAGCGAGGCAAAGATGCGGTTTTCGCCGGTGAGCGGAACGGCATCGGCAATAGTCGCAATCGCCACAACTTTCATAAAAGAACGCAGGAGCTTCTCGTGATCTTTCGCATCGAGGCGGCGTTGCATCAGTCCCTGCGCCAGTTTGAGCGCGACGCCAGCGCCGCAAAGCTGTTTGCAGGGATATTCGCAGCCCTTCTGATTGGGATTGATGACCGCGAGTGCTTTCGGCACGCCATCGGGCCCGGGTAAATGGTGGTCGGTCACGATGAGATCCACGCCCAAGCGGTGTGCCGTCTGTGCGGGCGCGAAGGCGCGAATGCCCATGTCGACGCTTACAATCAGGCGAATGCCGGCGGCGGCGGCCCGTTCGATGACGTCGTCGCGCATGTCGTAACCTTCGCGAATGCGGTGCGGCACGTGGAAATCGGTCGTGCCTCCGCAGAGTTCGATGGCGGTCTTCAGAATGATGACCGCCATGGTGCCGTCGACATCGTAATCGCCGTAGATCAAGATTGTTTCCTTCCGCTCGATCGCAGCGTCAATGCGGTCGACGGCGGCGCGGAGGCCGGTCATCTGCTCGGGAAGGTGGAGATGAGAAGTGGATGGGAAAAGAAAACGCTGCGCGGCGGCGGAATCGCTGATGTTCCGCGCCGCGAGTAACGGGGCCAGGATACTGGCTGTGCGCGCGGTTGCAGTCCCGCGAAAAGCAGAATCCGTCTGCAGGCACGACGTGAGGGAATCGATGAGGTCTCGATTGGATGGCTTTTGGATCCACTGCATGGGAGATGTAGCAGTGTACTACTTGGCACGGGAATCAACTGCGGCGGGTTCAGCAAGGCGAGCGTCGCTCGCCGGACGGCCAACGGCGGCCGTCCCCACATGGGGCTTGACAGATATCCAGCTAGTTTTCTTCGTCCTGGTCGGGTTCGTCCATGGTGAGGCCGCCGAATTCGTCGGAGACTTCCAGCAGGTGCTGGTAACGCTCGTACCATTCGGTGCTGACCTCGCACAGGAACATGGACCCCTGATAGGCCCAGCCCAATTGCAGATATCCGACCTTGCCGACGTTGGCGCGGAGCCAGCGGGCATCTTCGACATCGTCTCCGTCAGTGAATTCAGAGTTGGTCAGACGCTGCACCATTTCATCGAGTTCCTCGCGATTGAGGGTCCAGGAATGCATGGTCAGGAACGCCGCACCGGCGGCTTTCGCGAGTTCGACGAAATCTTTCCAGCCGTCCGGGTTGTCGCCCATTTCCCACATGACACATTGCACCTCCTCATAGTCCACGAAGCCGTGGAAGCGCTTCATACCGTGGCCTTCGATGAAGGCAACCATGTCGTCTTTTACAGTGGTGAGATCGTCAGGAATGGGAGACATATTGGGAGAAAACTCGCAAGCCCATTGTATGCTGCTCGCAACTTCGGTGCCAGCGCGAACCAGCTGAGAAGCTGCCTCAGAATCTCGAATTCATCGCCTCGGCCTGCCTTCAAGTTCGGCAAGCGCCTTATGGTAATCGGGGTCCTCGGGAGAGAGCTCGACCGCTTTCCGCAGCGCCGCCGCTGCCTGCTCTCGTTCTCCCAGTTTCAAGTAAAGCTCGCCCATCTCGTAGTAGGCGTCCGACTCCCTGGGGTTCACCAGCAGAGTCTGCCGAAAGGCTTCCAGGGCAGCTGCGGGATCGCTGCTCTCCAGGACCTTTCCCTGAACATAGAGGTAATCGGGATTGTAAGGATCACCCTTTAAAGCCCTTGCGATTTCGTCTTGAGCCTTGGCAATCTCGCCACGGGAAAAATCAATTTTGGCTAACAGCGCGAGGCTGGGTCCGTTTTCCGGATCCACGTCCAGCGCCTGCTGCAGCAGATCGAGTGCCGGCTTGAGCTGGTTCTTGCGCGCCATTTCTCCTGCGTTGGTCGCGAGATGGTCGGCGTTCATCTTGTGCGTTTTGACGTCCTGCACTCTCTTCGACCGCTCCTCGTACTCCTCTCGCAGTTTCTGCGCGCGCTCGCTTTGCCCGGCACATTTATAAGCGCGCGACAGCAGGTACAGATCTTCGGGACCCGTCTCTTCCGAATCGGCAAGCGGCCCAAGCACATCGATGGCTTCATCGCATTTGTTTGCGTGTAGCGCTATCTTCCCGAGGAGCTCCCGAGTTTGCGAGTTGGGTTCCAGCCGATATGCCACTTTCGCATCCTGATAGGCGTGAATGTCGTCGTTGCGGTCCGAGTACAGGCTCCCTCGGAAGTAGTGCGCCGACGCGGCGCCTGGCGCCAGGTGGACGGCTTCATTCAACTGCACGAGCGCATTATTCTCGTCGCCTTTGGCCTGATAAGCCACGCCCAGCTGTTCGTGAGCGAGGGCGGACGTCGGATTCCTCCGCACGGCGCGTTTCAATTCGACGATTGCATCTTCGTAGTGCAACAAGTGAATGTCGAGTTTACCCAGCTCCACGAGCGCCGCAGCGCTATTTGGGTGCGCCGCAGCCGCCGTCCGCAGAAGACGCCTCGTCTGGTCATAGTTGTAAAGGCCGTAGTAGGCCGCCGCCAGCCCGAGTTCCGCTTTCTCGTTGTGCGGCTCGGCTTTGAGGATCCTCTGGTACGCCTCCACTGCGGCCGGGAACTGCCGGCTCCGCAGGAGCGTCGCGGCATTCTGCAGTTGATTTGTGGCACCCGAACCCAGTTGGGATAGACAGAGTGTCGACCCTAAGGCGACGACCAGAAGGAGAAATACAAATCGCGCCCTCAGGATTCTCTTCACGACAGAAGATTCTATCGGATGAGTTGCGCAGCGTGCATGCCCAATACGATCTTGTCACAGCCGGGAGCCCGTCGCCTCAGAGGGCGCTAACAAAAAATCAGGCCGCCTGCAGACAGCAAGGCGGCCCCAGACTCGGCGACAGTTGCGCCATTTAACTCAAAAACTAAATCTTACCCCCAGTTGTGCGGCAAATGGCGAACTTCCGGGCGAGATCTGGTCAAGCACGCCGTACGTGGATCCATTCGGCCCAATGGCCTGACCTTGCTTGGGGATCGCGGTAAGAGGAGCGCAAGTCTGCGAAACGCTGGTTGCAATTGGCATCGGCGTACAGTTCACGTTGACAAACCCGCTATTGTCGGGATTCGAATAAAGATTGCCACGGTTGGTTACGTTGAATATGTCCGCAACCAGGCGCAACTGGTAGCGTTCGCCGAACATGAAGTCTTTGCTGAGACGCATATCCCAAGTAAAGAAGTTCGGCTGGCGTGCCGGATATCGCGGCAGAAGGTAGGGCTGGCCACCGCCAATTTGCACGGTAGGGCGATCGTTGTTCGAGAATTGATTGATGACCCCGTCGCCGTTGACGTCCGCCCCCGAATACGCGGGGTAGGGCAACCCGCTGTGGGCAATGAAGTTGCTGCTCCAATTGAACCCATGCGGGAGTTCAGCACTGATGCCGGACTTGAACTGCTGGGTAATGTCCAGGCCGTTTCGACCGTAGTCGATGTTGATGTTGAATGGATCCTGGGCGCCAAAGAACGTATCTGTGTCCCGTTCACTGGAATCGTTGCTGTAGTTCCGCGACCATGTGTAGTTCGCAAACCATTGGTAGTGATGCCCGAAGTGTTTGTCCAAACTGGCCGTAAGTTGGTGGTAATTCCCGCGGCTGAAACTGGCAAGTGCCAAGGCTCCCGAGAACGGAGTCAGGGTGCAGTCCAGCGGCATCGGCTCTCCTCCGAATACGAACACGTTGTTCGCAGGGCAGACAAAGCCCCCGGTTGCTGGATCCCCGGTGGACCCAAGGATCGAGCGCCCAAATTGGTCCGTTCCAATCGAAACAAGGTTTCTCTGCCAATTCGACGTGCTGAATCCTCCAGTTTTCAAGTGGGCCGAGTGCATGTAGGCGTAGTTGACCGAAAACGTCCACTCGCCCGAGAACTGGTGCTCGACGCCGACGGTCAGATTTGAAACTCGGGGATTGCGCAACGCCGGATCCGCGTACTCGATGGCGGGGCATCCGATGAAGGGCGGGCCAAAAGCACACAATCCCTCCGACGTCGTCGAAAGGGCCGACTGAAAGGCATAGGGAAAACCGCTACCGGGTGCGCACCCAAAGTTGGTTGGGCAAAAGAGCGTTGTGGACTTCGAACCGCCGCCGTTGGAAGCTTGTGGGAAGAAGATGGTGGGCGTTTGCGCGTAGTACAGACCCCAAGCGGCGCGAACCACGGTGGGATGGGAACCCGACCCAAGACTCCAGGCCAATCCCAGCCGAGGTCCCCATTGGCCATAATCATTGGGCGTGTGCTGTGGCACGGGCGCTGTCTTTGTACCCTTCCCCAACGGACCCACGCCGACGTACACCTCTTGCCCAGGAATATGGGTCTGCGGCTGGGGGTTGTGGGTTCCATCCCAGCGAAGCCCATAGGTGACTGTCAAATGAGGCGTGGCCTGCCATTTGTCCTGCCAATAGAGACCAATACCAGTCTGGTAGTTCGGTTTCAGCGTATTGGCGGTAAACGGGTCCTGTCCATTCAAACCGAACCCTTGGAAGTAGAAGAATGGATTCGAGTTGTCGAAATCCGCCAAAGTAGCGAACTGGTATCGCCCCGCGGTCCAACCCGCGAACACGTCCTTGCGGTCCACAAAGGAATTAACATCGCCCCCAAATTTCACATCGTGCTTCGCAAACGAGTACGAAAAATTGTCCTGTATTTGCAGTTTTCCGTTGTCGTTATTGCCGGGAAGGTAGAATCGCTGTCCAAATGTGCCGTTGGGACTGATCTGGATTTCAGTGGCGCCTCCCTGAACCGGATGGCGCTTGCGGGTTTCGCCTTCGATCAGAGCTCTAATTTCATTTACTTTTCGCCCCCTGGCCGTCGTCAGCGCAAACACTCCGCTGATTCCCTGGTTCACAAATTGCTCAGTGTTTCCGAATGCGTCCGAGGTCTCGGACTGGCCGTGGCCACCAGTGAATCCCTTGGTGTGATTGCGCGTACCCAGACCGCGAATGCTGAAGTGGTTGGCCGGGGTAATCTGATAATCGTAATGTCCCAGCAGGGTAAAGAAATCCTGAAATTGGGGGTGAGGGCCGTCCAATGCCCCCAAATTCGGTACCCCATAACAAGCCGGGAGCAGATGCATCCCCACCGCGCCGCTCACACAGGCCGACCCCAGATGGTCGGTACCGCTCGCCGCTGGAATGATCGGACCGGCATCATTCTGGCAGGCGGGATCCCCGTGACAGAAGTTTGTTGTCAGCGGGCCGGTGTTGCGTTGAACGTCAGTAGACAGAAAAAGAAATTGACGGTCCTTGCGAATGGGGAAGCCAATCGATCCGCCGAATTGATGTTGCCAGTCGATGTTGGAAGGATTATGCAAGGCATCGTCCTTCGTAAGGCCACCTCCGCGGTAGTATTCATGTCCCTCGCCGTGAACGTCGTTGGTTCCTGACTTCGTCACCACGTTCAGCAATCCGCCAGTCGCACGGCCAAACTCGGGAGCGAACCCGTTGGTGACGACCTGGAATTCCTGCACCGCCTCCATGGGCACAGTCAGGTTCTTGGTTTCAAGAGATCCGAAGTTCTCGCCAAAGAAGTTGTTCGTGGTGTCAGCCCCGTCGATGACCAGGCCGGTGTAGTCGCTTTGCTGTCCGCCGAGCCGGATGTTGCCTCGCAGCCCCGGCACTACCTGGGCTGAGGCGCTTAATTGCGCCAAATCGCGGTAGTCGCGACCCGGAAAGGGAAGGCTCTCCAGGCTCTTGGCGTCAAGCAGTTGGCTGATGCCAGCGGTCGACGTATCCACGGCTTCGATGTTCGCGTTCACGGTCACCGTCTCCTGCGCCGATTTGAGCGGCATGCTCACATCCAATGGCAGGGATGCCCCAACGTTGACGACGATGCCTTTGACAGTGGTGACCGCAAAGCCCTGAGCCTCGGCTACCAGTGTGTACCCACCGGGCGGGACCGCCTCAAAGTCATAGCCTCCGTCTCCGGTCGTAGTCATTTCCCGCCGGAAACCCGTGGAAGGATTCGCCAGCGTAACCTTCGCGTTGCCGATGACCGCATGGGAAGAATCGTATACGGTGCCATGGACGGCGCCGCGCTCCAACGTTTGGGCAAAACAAAACGTACTCGCCGCGGCCACTGCCACTACCAGGCTGATCGTCGCAACACGCATTTCTTTCCTCCAAGAGACACTATCGGACCACCGTTCTCCGACGGCGCCATGCGCACGCAGGTGCGAAAACCGAGTCGACTAATGGTTTTCCATTAAGCGCCGAATTAGACTTCCCGCGGCGGTACAGTGTCAAGTCTATTTTTCGCCGGCGAATGGTCATCGTTGTGGATTGAAATTTTTTGTGCCTCCAGCCGGCGCCGTCTCGGGTTCGCGCACGTTAAGAATCTGATTCGCCATCACATTCTCCAAACGCTGCACGATCCCGCTAGGCCAGTGAATGTCAATCGACTTCGCCGATGTATCCGACCCCAGCCCGAAGTGAACTCGGCGATCACTGGCGGAAAGATAACTGCCAGACGTGCTCACCGTCGCATACTGCGCGGCAGCCGATGCCGCGACCATCTTTACCTCCGCCCCAATGCCATCGCGGTTGCTCTTGCTTCCTTCCAGTTGCAGAGTCAGCCAGTGATTTCGACTTCCCCCCTGATTGCGCAGAACATGGGCCGGGCCATTGTTGGTAGAAATGACAACATCGAGAACGCCTGTGTTTGTCAGATCTCCGATCGCTAGTCCGCGCGCCGCCCACTTCTGGCTGAATACCGCGCCCGATAGCGCCGAGACATCCTTGAACTTCTTGCCAGCCTCGTTGTGAAGAAGGAGCGGCGGCTGCAAATAACGCAGATGTGGAAAAGTTAGCTGAATAGTATCCATCACGTGCCCCTGCGCGATGAACAGATCCTTCCAGCCATCGTTGTCGTAGTCGAAGAACTTAACCCCCCAGCCTGCATATGGGCGCGTCGCAATGCCCAAGCCTGAGGGCTCGGTGTCGTAAGTAAACACCCCCTCCCCCGCGTTGTGGTAAAGCGCATACTTCTGATCCGAAAGATCGGTGATCACGATGTCAGGGCGGCCATCGTTGTCATAATCAGCGAAATCAACTCCCATGCCGGAGTAGACCCGCCCGTCCTCATTCACGGCGGTGCCCGAGTCGACAGCGACATCTCTCAGGATTCCGCCGCCCCGGTTGTGCAGCAGAAATTCTCGAACCGCATCATTAGCAATGACGATGTCCACCAAGCCGTCGTGATCCATATCGCCGATCGCGATACCCAGCCCCTTGCCCTCCAGTTTCGCCAACCCTGCCTTCTCCGACACGTCACTGAAATGGCCCCCGCCGTCATTGTGAAAGAGGATGGGAGATATGCCGGAGAAGAGGTCGGGAGTGCAATAGCCGCGATGGCCCTGCACATGTTCGCCGCAATATGGATTATTGTCGAAGGACCAGACGAGGTAGCGGGTCACAACCAGGTCGAGTAAGCCGTCATTGTCAACATCCACAAACGCGGCGCTCGCCGACCACCCTGTTCCTGCCACATGCGCGGACTCGGTGACATCTTCAAAGGTGCAGTTCCCTTTGTTGTGATAAAGGTGATTGCTGGGGAACCCAGTCACGTACAAGTCGTCACGCCCATCGTTGTCGTAGTCGCCGACTGCAACTCCCGTGCCATAACCCTCTCCCGCGAGGCCCGATTTCGCCGTCACGTCTTCGAAAGTGCCGTCGAGTTTCTGATGGTAGAGGCGATTCCAGTACCTCGGCCCGTCTTTGACCGGCAATGATCCCTTCGGCATGGGGTCGTCAATTCTGGCTCCGTTAACAAAGAAAATGTCGAGACGACCGTCACCATCACAATCGAACAGAGCTACGCCCGCCCCCATAGTTTCCACCAGATACTTCTGTGTTGTCGGAGAGGCCTGGTGCACAAAGTCAATTCCGAGGCTCGACGTCACATCCACAAACTGTATGGGAGAATCGGGCCGCGAAGCTCGTCTCGTCTCGGTATTTCTGGAAGTAGTGGGGTGCTGCGCGACCGCCGAGAACGTCAGCACCAGGATCGTCGCCGCGATCGCATATCCGAAAGTGATTCGCTCAAGCAAGAGATTCGCCGGGAAATTGGGCGCTCGAGGAATGTTAGCCCCTCGCGCTCCACTCCGCATCGAAACGCGCGCGATCGTAGAACGATTTCTGCGTTCCCACTCCCGTGGTCGAGAGACCGGCATAGAGATTGGCGCGACGGACGGCTTCCATCTCGGGCACTCCCTCCCCGAGAAAAACGGCGAAGCTCCCAATGAAAGCATCCCCCGCCCCGGTACTATCGACACTTTTCACCGCGAATGGCGAAATGTGCTCACAACCGTCACGGCTGGCGAGAAGAGATCCGTTGGCTCCGAGAGTGATGATCACGCGGCGGATTCCGCATGAAACAAGTTTATCCGCGCATTGTTTCGCATCTTCGACCGTTTTCACACTCGCTCCCGTGATCGTCTCGGCCTCGCTTTCGTTGGGCACGAAGTAGTCGAGATCTTTCAGCGCGCCGACGTCCACGGGTTGCGCGGGCGCGGGATTGAGAATGCAGCGGATCCCGTGCTTGCGGGCAAAGGCGACAGTGTAGTAGACGGTTTCGACGGGAATTTCGAACTGCAGCACGATGCAGTGGCAAGTCTTCAGCACTTCGGCAGCAGCGTCGACGTCCGCGGGCTTCAGAGCGTCGTTCGCTCCCTTCACCACGAAGATACGGTTCTGCCCGTTCGGCTCAACAAAGATGGGAGCCACGCCGCTCGACAGGCCCTCGACTTGCTTAACGTGCGTAGGATCGATTCCCTGCTTGCGAAAATTTTCAATGGTGGCTGGACCAAACAGATCGCTGCCCACGCGGGCGACCATGAACACTTCCGCGCCGCAGAGACGCGCCGCGACCGCTTGATTGGCCCCTTTGCCGCCGAATCCTAGATCGAATTTTTGACCAAATATCGTCTCGCCGGGCTTTGGAAAACGTTCTGTGAATGTCGTCAGGTCGATGTTGGCGCTGCCCACCACCGCAATGCGAGGACGCTTTGCCATGATTCTTGTCTTTATCACCTTGAGGAACGCCGAGTGTATTCAGCACATCCGGAACGTGTCGAGTATACATGTGGAGGCAGCCGCCATCGGTTGTTCCTGAAGCAGTTGGAGTGCGCCATTCTGCTATAGTTTTCTTCCTCGACAGTTGAGACCTGGAGGAATTATGCCCCGCATTGTCCGCTGCGCCCTGATTCAAGCCAGCAACGCGCTCAGCACCGAGCGCCCGCTTGCGCAGATCCGGAAGGCAATGATCGACAAGCACATGAAACTGATCGACCAGGCCGTGCGAAAAAGGGCGCAAATATTGTGCCTGCAGGAACTTTTCTACGGTCCATATTTTTGCGCGGAGCAGAATGCCCGCTGGTATGAACTGACCGAGAAGGTGCCGGATGGTCCGACGACGCAGTTGATGCAGAAGGTCGCGGCCAAGCACAAGATGGTGATCGTCGTCCCTGTATACGAGGAGCACATGCCGGGCGTGTACTTCAATACTGCCGCAGTGATCGATGCAGACGGGCGCTATCTCGGCAAGTATCGCAAGCACCATATTCCGCACTGTCACCCCGGCTTCTGGGAAAAGTTTTACTTCACGCCCGGTGATCTGGGATATCCGGTTTTTCAAACGAAGTATGCGCGAGTCGGCGTCTACATCTGCTATGACCGGCATTTTCCTGAGGGCGCACGCATCCTCGGACTGAATGGTGCGGAAATTGTATTCAATCCATCGGCTACTGTCGCGGGGCTCTCGGAGTATCTGTGGGAACTCGAGCAGCCGGCGCATGCCGTGGCCAATGGATACTTTGTGGGAGCGATCAATCGTGTGGGCACGGAGAAGCCTTGGAGCATTGGTGAATTCTATGGCAAGAGTTATTTCTGTAATCCACGAGGAAAGATTATCGCTCAGGCCAGCCGCAATAAGGACGAAGTCGTAGTCGCGGATCTCGATCTCGATATGATTGCTGAAGTCCGCAAAGTGTGGCAGTTTTTCCGCGATCGCAGGCCCGAGAGCTACGGTCCTCTTACGACACAGAGCGCGGCATCCGCAGCCGCCGACTGAAGAGCGGCGCACTGTTTGCGCGGCAGCCTTGAAGCCCGATGAAAACAGAACTGCAGTCTCGAATTGAAGCCAGCCCTCTGTATAACCCCGACCTCGCTCCCGCGAGCGAGGACCGGCGGCACTGGGGTACGTACAACTTCGCCGCGCTGTGGATTTCGATGTCGGTGAACATTCTCACCTACATGCTGGCCGCGAGCCTGATTCAAGGAGGAATGAATTGGAAGCAGGCGGTCGCCACGATCTTCATTGGCAATGTAATCGTGCTGGCGCCGATGCTGCTCAACTCGCATCCCGGCGCAAAGTATGGAATTCCCTTCCCCGTGCTGGCTCGCGCGTCGTTCGGCGTGCTGGGAGCGAATATCGCGGCGGTCCTGCGTGCACTTGTGGCTTGCGGATGGTTCGGCATTCAAACCTGGATTGGAGGCGAAGCAATCAGTACTTTGCTGGCCACTCTGTCACCCGCATGGAAGAACGTCCCTCACGGAGCTGCGATCTGCTTCCTCCTTTTCTGGCTCATCAATCTGGCTGTAGTGCTCAAGGGAATCGAATACATCCGCATACTGCAAGGCATCAGCGCTCCGGTTTTGCTGGGAGTTGGGCTGCTTCTTCTGGGATGGGCATACCACACGGCAGGCGGATTTGGCCCCATGTTCGCGGTGCCATCGCGCTTCACAAGTTTTCCCGACTTCCTGAAGTTCTTGATTCCGGCGTTGAACGGCACGGTCGGCTTTTGGGCTACGGTGTCGCTGAACATTCCCGACTTCACGCGTTTTGCGCGCAATCAACGCGAACAGGTCATCGGCCAGGCGCTCGCATTGCCGACGACGATGACGCTGTATGCCTTTGTGGGAATCGTCGTGACCTCGGCAACGGTGGTGATTTACGGAACTGCGATTTGGGATCCGGTCCAATTGCTGAGCCGGTTTCATTCTCCGGTCGCGGTGGTGATTTCGCTGGTCGCGATTTTGTTGGCGACATTAAACGTCAACATCGGCGCGAATGTCGTGTCGCCGGCAAACGATTTTTCCAACCTGTGGCCGCGCGGCATCAGCTTCCGCACTGGAGGCGTCATCACCTGCTTTATGGGTATTGCACTCATGCCATGGAAACTGCTCTCCAATTACCGAACATTCATACTCGGATGGTTGGGCGGCTACGCGGCGTTTCTCGGGCCGGTGGCAGGAATCATGATCTGCGATTATTTCGTGATTCGGCGGCGAGTGCTGCAAGTGGACGACTTGTATCTGCGCGGAGGCGTTTACGAATATGCTCACGGGTTCAACTGGAGCGCGGTCATCGCGCTGGCGCTCGGAGCGGGAACTGCCTTAGCGGGACTGGCGGTGCCGTCGGTCCGGGCCCTGTATGACTATTCCTGGTTTGTCGGCTTCGCGGTTTCGTTCATAGCCTATTACGCGCTGATGAGAATTCAGGGTCAGGCGGCATTCGCGCCGGAGGGCGCGGCCTAGCTACGATTTCTTCGCGCCCAGAAATTGGGGCAGCACATCCCGCTCGTAGACTTCCAAAGTTTGCTCTTCGTCCCCGCACATCAGGTAGATATTGAATTGCGTGACGCCGACCGCGGCGAGTTCGCGCAGTTTCTTGTGATGAGCTTCTACAGGCCCGATTAAGGTGAACCGATCCACTACTTCGTCGGACACAAAATTGGCGTTGTCGCTGTCCACTTCGCAGTGGTGCTGGTAGTCGTAATGGCCGCGATCCTGCACGTATGAAATGAGCGCTTGAGGAAGCTCTTCACGCTTGTACTGCCGGATCAAATCCATGACGTGGTTCGACACCAGCGCCGGGAACCAGCGTACACGTTCGCGCGCGACGCCCAGGTCTCTTGAAACCCACACCGGCGCCGCTGACATCACTTCGATTTTCTTAGGATCGCGGCCTGCAGCGCGCGCCCCTTCTTTCACGAACCCCATGCACCAATCGATCAACGCCGGATCGGCGAATTGCAGGATGATGCCATCGGCCACGCGGCCGGCCATATGCAGCACCTTGGGGCCATATCCTGCGACCCAGACTCGGGGAGGAACTTTTGCCCAGGTCAGACGCGTTGGTTGCCCGTCGTGCTGTACTTCCTTGCCTGAAGCCAGATCGCGAAACTCCTTTACCGCCGCTTCCAACTGTGACCAACTCACTGGCTTTTTTCCCAAGACGCGCCGCGAACTGTCTCCGCGGCCAATGCCGAGTTCCATACGGCCGCCTGAGATCAGGTTCAGCGTGGCGAATAAGCTAGCCGTCACGGTGAGATCACGAGTAGCCGGATTGGTGACGCACGTCCCCAATCTCATCCGCTCGGTGTTCATTGCCATCAGCGTAAGCAGTGGGTACGGTTCCTTCCACAGGACATGGGAGTCGAACATCCAGCCGTATTCAAATCCCGCCTTCTCGGCCTGGCGGGTCAGACCTACGATGCGATCCACAGAAATGTCGGGTTTAATGGTGATTCCGAATTGCATGGCTGGTCCTCTTCCGCGAACGATGCGGAAACTGATTGTGAAGAACCGAAGGGCGGCAGTGTAGCATAATTTCTTCCTCATTCCGGCGAGCAGCGGAGGTCTTCATGAGCTTCGATACGATCATTCGAAATGGTTCGGTGGTGACCGCCACGGATACTTATGTGGCGGATGTAGCCATTACGAACGGCAAGATCGCTGTCATCGGGGCAAATCTTCCGACGCAGAACGCCACCGAAATTTTGGACGCTTCAAACAAACTCGTGATGCCCGGCGGCATCGACGTGCACACTCATCTTGATATGCCTTTTGGGGGGACGACGAGTGCGGACGATTTTGAGACCGGCACGCGGGCTGCGGCTTTTGGAGGCACGACCACGCTGATCGATTTCGCAATCCAGTACAAAGGCCAGCCTCTGCGGCAGGCCTTCGATACATGGATGAGCAAAGCATCGAGCAAGGCGGTCTGCGATTACGCGTTCCACTGCATCGTGACCGACGTTTCCGCCGGGCAACTGGCGGAGATGAACGACCTGGTCCACGAAGGCGTGACCAGCTTCAAGCTCTTCATGGCGTATCCCGGCGTCTTCATGCTCGACGACGGCAGCATCTTCAAAGCTCTGCAGATGACAGCGAAAAACGGCGGCCTAGTCTGCATGCATGCCGAAAACGGAAGCGCGATTGATGTGATCGTGCAGCAGGCCCTGGCCGAAGGAAAGAAAGCGC
>Ga0070735_10003503_pt1 | contig 13728 bp, 9 predicted proteins | sample Coa_R1_FD_66443 | JGI IMG/M metagenome (GOLD analysis project Ga0070735, IMG submission 66443) | Surface soil microbial communities from Centralia Pennsylvania, which are recovering from an underground coalmine fire - Coalmine... | ecosystem: Environmental > Terrestrial > Soil > Unclassified ...
GAGCCGCCGCCCCCGCCGGGCGGTGATGAGGAGCCGCCGCCCCCGCCGGGCGGTGATGAGGAGCCGCCGCCCCCGCCGGGCGGTGATGAGGAGCCGCCGCCCCCGCCGGGCGGTGATGAGGAGCCGCCGCCCCCGCCGGGTGGTGACGACGAGCCGCCGCCCCCGCCGGGCGGTGATGAGGAGCCGCCGCCCCCGCCGGGCGGTGACGACGAGCCGCCCCCGCCAGGCGGTGACGACGAGCCGCCCCCGCCAGGTGGCGCGCAGTGGGGCGCGGTGATCGTGTCGTTAATGAGGGTGACGGCCGCGGTACTGGCCAGCAGGCGGCCCATGATGTTGTCGTTGGCCCCCACCCCGATCATGGCCGAGGCCAGGACGGTGCCCACGAAGGTGGTACCTGACTTGAGGGTCGCGGAGCTGCCCACCTGCCAGAAGACGTTGCAGGCCTGGGCGCCGCCAGCGAGCTTGATCGTGGTGCCGGTGTCCGTGACGAGGGTGGTGCCGGTCTGGAAGATGAAGACCGCGCTCGCGTCGCCGTCCAAGGTCAGCGTACCGCCGACGTCCAGCGAGGACGTGGCGTTGTATACACCGGGCCCGAGGGTACTGGCGCCGTGGATGAAACCGGGAATGGAAGCTGTTTTGGTTCGCCCGGCGGCATCGTTGTAGGCGGTGGTCAGGGCGCTTTGGGCACTCGCCGCCGAGGCGTCGGCCGCGTGTATGGTGCCATGGATAACAGTGCCGTCAGGTGCCCCGGTGAACCCGGTCACGGCGGTGCCCGGGCTCACGCCCAGGTCCCCGCTGACGACGCTCGGGCCGGTGTTGGTAACGGTGGACCCGGCCAGGACCGCGTAACTGTCGGCCGTCCCGAGACCTACCGCACCGGTCGCGGCATTTGCGGACTGACTGAAGGCAGACATGGCGATGGCTACGGTTATGGCTATGGCTATGGCGATTACGGGCCCGGCCGCCAGCCAGAAGTAGTCGGCGCGCCTGGGTGAGGCGCGACTGCTGCCGATGTTCCTCATGCGCATATCCTTTCGTAATGGTTTTTCCGGGAGAATGGGGAGCATAAAGGCCGTGCCGCCCTGGCGGTCAGCTGGCGTGGCCGGAGATAGATTCCAGATGCCCCCCACGGATTCACCGGTAGTCGTCCCGGGGTCTAGGGGCCTGGCAGATCAACTATCACGCTACACCCATTTCGCGCTAAAGGATCCTTCGCCGTCTGCTAAATTATTTCTCGCATATTAAGACATTTTATAACGGCACTAATCAGGAAATTACCGGAAAAACGCCTCCTTCCGGCAGGCGTTCCGTCGTGTTAGGGTTCAGGCACAATCACGGGCTCAGTGTCGTTATGCCTAGGCCGGCCGCGCATTTCCCCTGACACGTCAACGGCCAGTACACTCGGTAAAAGAGCAGCCGAATACGGTGGCCCCGGGTCTTTGATTCTTTCTATCCCGGAGGTCTTTCCATGCATAATCACTTCCGATTTGACCGGCTCCGCCGCCGCGCCGTGGCCCGGGCCACGGCGGCCATGCCGGTCATCACGCTGGCCGTCGCTGTCCTGGCTTCGGGCTGCGGGACGGCCGGCCCGCCGCAGACCACCGGACCGCCGGGTGCCACCGTCCAGCCGCCCGTTACCGGACCGACGCACGCCACCGGGGCACCGCACGCCACCGGGGCACCGCACGCCACCGTCCGGCCGTCCGCTACCGGAGCGCCGCATACCACCGGAGCGCCGCATACCACCGGAGCGCCGCATGCCGCTGCCGGGCTGCCCGCCGCTGGGGGACCGCGGGTCTCTGCCCAGCCCAAGCTGGTGCAGGCCGTGCACTCCTCCGCCGCCCGGACCGCGCGATTGCCGGCGGCCACCACATACGGGACGACATCCGCGGCGCCGCAGGATTCAGCTCCGTTCAAGCCGGAGACGGGAACCGTGCTCCATCCCACGACGAGCCGGGTGATCTACTCCCGCCCGGGTGGCCCGGCCGTGGCGGTGCTCCCTGTCACCGAGCTCGGGAGCCCGACCTGGGTCCCGGTCGTCCAGTCCCGGCCCGGCTGGGACCGGATCCTGCTGCCCACGCGGCCGAACCGGTCCACCGGCTGGATCTACCTCGGCGGGGGCGGACTGCAGACCGCCTACACCCCCTACCAGGTCGACATCAACCTGTCCGCCTACCGGCTGACCATCCTTGACGCCGGCCGCAGCCTGGGCACGTGGACGGTGGCCGAGGGCGCCCCCGGCACGCGCACCCCGACCGGGCGAACCTTCGTGCTCGCCTCGCTGGTACCGCTGCAGCCGACCTACACCCCGCTGATCCTCCCGCTCGGCACGCACTCCAACACCCTGAACACCTTCGGCGGGGGCCCCGGCACTGTCGGCTTGCACGGCTGGCCAGACCCGGCCGTGTTCGGCCACGCGATCAGCCACGGCTGCGTCCGGGTGCCCGCCGCCGCACTACGGGCACTGTCCCGGGTTCCCCTGGGAAGCGCGGTCATGATCATCAGCTAGCGAGAGTGTCGGGGGCGGCTTGGTGTCCGGCGATCTCGCTGATCATTTCGCTGGTAAGCCGGGCGAGGTGTCGCGCGGCGCTCCGCGCGTCGCTGTGATCGGGCAGCTGGGCTGTTTCCCGCTCGCGCAGCGAGCGGGCCACGGTCGGGTATACGCCCAAAAGCGCCGCGAGCGGCGCGAAGTAAGGATCAGGCTGACCGACCGCGTACCTGGCCAGCGCCCACGCCCCGACCGCGGCGATCGCCGCCTCGACCGCCAGCCGGACCTGGTCCTGCCAGTACCGGACCGGCCCCGACGAGGCAGGCCACAGCGGCACCGCCAGCCGCGAGGACCACGCCCGCTTGAGCCCTATGACACCGCTTCCCAGCATCCAGCACGGCTACCCCGAAACCCGCGCAAGCCACCTCGCGAGATGAAACAGAGGTCATGGCCGGCTGGAGTCCGGCCGGCCAATGACCGTCTGTTCCGTGGTGCGTGCCCCCGGCCAGACTCAGACGCTTATGAAGCTGGCCGTGGTCGTGATCAGCATGCTCTGCAGCGTCAGCACGTGATGACCCGCCTTCAGGCCCAGCGCGCGGGGATCGATCACATAGCTGACCGTGCCCTGGTCGCTGGCGGTGAGCGTGGTGACAGCCGTGCCGTCGATGGCCAGCTTGACCGGGTGACCGGGGAGGAAACCGCCGTCGGACGCGGTCGAGGTGGCGCCGGGCAGGATGATCGGGCCGGACAGATGGATGCTGTGCTCCAGCTGGGTCAGCTCGAAACTGGCCTCAGCACGCGCGATCACCTCCTCGCCGAAGGCCCGGGTCGCGGCGACCAGGGCCGGGACGAACGTGCTCGCGTCGATCGTGCCCCAGCCACTGGCCACGTCGAAGCCGGCACCCGCGGTGAAGCCCGGCACCCGGACCTGGCCGGTCTGGGGATCGGTCACCGAGTTGTTCCCGCTGACCACGTCCGAGATCCCGGCCCGCGTCCCTTGCGGGCCGAGCACGCCGTACAGCACCGGGTTGATCGGGCCGATGTTGCGGCCGCCGTTCAGCTGGGTGGCCAGCGCGAGCACGCCGGCCGTCATGGGCGCCGACTCCGAGGTGCCGTCCTGGGAGTCCATGGTGATGTCGGGCACCGAGCGCCACGGCGAGCCGGTGATGCGGGCCACGCCGTTCTGGTAGGACGGCCGCGAGTAGACCGCGGAGAACCCGGCGCCCTCGGCGAAAATGCCGCCCACGTGCCACAGCGGGTCCGGGCCGAGCTTGGTCCCGTCGGTCTTGCTCACGTTCGGCACGCTGCCGCCGACCGCCGTGACCCAGGGGTTGTCATCCCAGGTGGCCGTCATCGGCCCGGGGGAGGTGTTGTTGCACTGGGCGTTGGCGATGGCCAGGTTCTGCACCACGCCGCAGTCGCCGGTCGCGTTCGTCACCGGGATGCCCGCGGCGGCCGCCGCCAGCGGGCCCGGGTCGTTCGCGTGGATCTGCGCGTTTCCGAAGCTGTAGGTTCCCTCGCCAGTGCCGTCGCTGATGGAGATCACGTTCGCCACGTGGTTGGAGCTGATGTACTCCAGCGCGTGCATCATCTCCGGCGGGGCGACGTTGCTCGCCGCGTCGTCGGTGATCTCGCTGTCGGCGGGCGTGGCGGAGATCACGATCTTGGCGTACGGCGCCATCAGGTGCACGGCGAGCACGTCCAGCCGCAGCTCACCCACCCAGGCGTCGCATGACCCGTAGCTGCCGAGCGCCACCATGCCCGGCGGGCAGGTCGCGGGCAGCGGGCCGGACGGGAAGATGGTCTGGATGACCGGGTCGGGCAGGCCGTACCGCAGGTCCCGGACGTGGATGTACGCGGCGATCCCCGGGTCGTCCCAGCCCTCGATCACGGCCACGGTGGTGCCGGTGCCGTCGATGCCCTTGAGCCACAGGTTGCCGATGTTGTAGTTGAAGATGTCCTGCGGACCGGGCGAGAAGTTCGCGAACGCGGCGTAGTTGGTCTTCATGTTCTGCAGCGCGGCGGTGAGCACCTGGATGTGGGTGGGATCCACCGACACCGACGCCGAACCGGCCGGGGCGGCCTGGGCGGCCGGAGTGGCGGCCGTGACGAGCGGAACGGCGAGCAGGGCGCCCGCCGCTAGCAGGGACAGCCGTTTCCGGCTGAGACGCAGGAGCACGGTATGAGGCCTCTCGTGAAGGGGGCACCGGAGCGGCGCGCAGTACGTAGTCTTTCGCGGCGGCGAATTGCCAACAAGTGTCCTAGCGGTCGGATTTGTCCGGGACTGTTGCTACGCCGTTGTCAGTGCAGCTGGCGGGGATGCACGCGGACCGGCAGCGACGGAATCCCGCGCAGGAAGAACGACGGCAGGTACCGGACGGCCCCGGGCTCGATCACCTCGAGCCGGTCCACGTGCTCGGCCAGCTCGCGCAGCACGGCCGCGGCCTCCATCCGGGCCAGCACGTTGCCCAGGCAGGCGTGGATGCCCTGGCCGAAGCTCAGGTGATGCCGGACGTTGCGCCGGTCCGGATCGAACTCATCCGGCGCGGAGAAGACGGTCTCGTCCCGGTTGGCCGAGATGAACGACAAGAACACCACCGCCCCCTCGGGCAGCGGCGTCCCGCCCAGCGTCACCGGCCGGGTGACCCGGCGGAACATCCCCTGCGCCGGGCTGGCCAGCCGCAGCCCCTCCTCGACCATGACCGTCGCCCGGTCCGGGTCAGCGTGCAGCCGCTGCCACTGATCGGGCCGCGAGCTGAGCCGGAGCACCATGTCGGTGAGCAGCTTGGTCGTCGTCTCGTTGCCCGCCACCATCAGCTCGCGGACGAACCAGACCAGCTCGGCGTTGGTCAGCGCGCCCTCCTCGGGATCGGGCTGGACCAGCACGCTGAGGATGTCGTCGCGCGGCGCCGCCCGCCGCAGGTCCAGCTCGGCGCTGATCCGGCGCTGGTACTCGATCATGTCGCGCTCGTTCTGCAGCCAGCGCTCCGGCGCCATCGGCTGCGCGCCGAGCGAGGCGGTCGCGGCGTCCGACCAGCGCCCGATGTCCTCATGCCACGAATCGGGCAGGCCCAGGATGCGGGAGATCGCGTAGACCGGCACCGGCCAGGCCAGCGCCTTGACGATGTCCACCGTGCCCGGCGCGGGCAGCGCGGTCACCAGCTCGCGGCTCGCATCCGCGATGATCGGGTCCATCCAGGCCAGCGCGCGGGGGATGAACGCGCGCTGGACCAGCTTGCGGTACCGGGTGTGCCGCGGCGGATCGCTCAGCCCCAGCGCCGACTGGTACCCGAACCCCTGCGCCCGGATCTTCTCGATCTCCGCGGCGATCTCCGGCGGCGGCTCGGTGCGCCGCGCCGAGGTCACCGAGTTCGCGTACGTCACCGGGTCGTGCAGCACCTCGCGGATCAGGGTGTGCGTGGTGATCAGGTAGAAGCCGTGGCCCGGCACCCGGTACACCGGCGCCGTGGCCCGCAGCGCCGCGTACGCCGGGAACGGGTTCTGCTGGAACTCGTCGGAGTACGGGTCGACGTGCGGCAGCGCCCGGGCCCGCTGGGTCATCGCGTCAGCCCTCCAGCACGGTGACCTTCCCGGACGACCCGTCCACCTCGAGCAGCGTCCCGTCCGGGATGCGCTTGGTCGCGTCGGTCACGCCCGCCGCGCAGGGGATGCCGAGCTCGCGGCTGACGATCATGGCGTGGCTGCCCATGGCGCCCACGTCGACCACCACGCCGGCGGCCACCATGAACAGCGGGGTCCACGACGGGTCGGTCTGCGGCGCGACGAGGATCTCGCCCGGCTCGAACGCGGCGATCTGGGCCGTGTCGGTGATCACCCGGGCCCGGCCGCGGGCCACGCCCGCCGAGGCCGGCGCGCCGGCCAGCACGTCGCCGGGCTGGACCATGGTGACCTGGTGGCCGCCCTTGCGCGGCAGGTCGGCCACGGGCGTCATCGGCTCCCCGGCCACGACGAACGTCGGCGGCTCGACCTCGAACAGCGCGCGCCAGGCCCGCTCGCGCTCGCGCAGCGTGTCCGCGAGGTCGGCGGCGTGCGTGGCCAGCAGGTCGAGTTCGGGCTCCAGGGCCATGAACACCTGCTGCGGATGGTCGAGCTCGCCCCGCGCGGTCAGCCGCCGGCCGAGCTCGAACAGCGGCGCCCGCACCTCGTGGATGACCTTCACCGCGCTGCTCTTGCCCCGCTCCCGCCACGCGCCGAACCGGCGCGCCGACGCGATGGCCATGTGCAGCGTCTGCACCGCCTCCTCGTTCGGCCCGAGGATCTTCAGCGCCTCCTGCAGCGCCGCCGCCGCGTCGGCGGCGCGCTGCTCGCGGCGCAGCCCGGGGGAGGCGCTGTCCTCTAGGTGGCGGAGCCGGCCGATCAGCGCCAGCGGCAGCTCCGGCTTGGTCTCCCAGGTGTGCACGCCGATGTCCCACTCGCTGGGCCCCCGGTAGCCGAACTCCCGCACGAAGATGTCGAACCGCGTCGCGAACTCCGGGTGATCGGTGCGCAGCCTTTCCAGCAGGCCTTCGTCGCCCTTGTCGAAGGAGGCGGTCAGCCGGGCGTCCGCGCGCACTATGCGGGACAGGTCCCACAGCGCGAACGACGGCAGCGCCGAGTCGACGTCGCCCGCGTGGCCGATCAGCCGGATGGTCAGGGTCGGGTCCGCGGCCCCGACCAGCGAGTTGATCACCCCGGGGCCCATTGCCGCCTGGTTGCTCGCGATCACGTACCCGCGGCCCCACATGATCCGCTGCAGCGGAGCGGCCCGGCGGGCCAGCGTGATCAGCACCTCGTCCGAGCAGGTGCGCAGGTCCGGCCGCTCGGCCCGGACCCGCTCGGCGAGCTCGCGCTCCTCCTCGAGCTCGGGGAACGTGGTGGTGGTCAGCGTCCAGGTCACCCGCTCGGCGACGTTGGCCGCCAGCTCCTCGTTCATGTCGGTCGGGCTCGGCACGTGCCGCGGCGGGTTGGGGTGCGCGAAGAACGCCGCGTCGATCGCGTCCGCGCCGATGCCAGCCCGGATCCCGGTGATCCGCACGTACGTCTGGTCGACGTACAGGTAGCCGTAGAAGAACCCCGCGACCGGCGGATACGGGTCGGGCGACATCTCCTGCGGGGTGAAATACCGCAGCCGCACGTTCCCGACCGCCCACGCGGGCAGGACCTCGGGGATCCACACCAGGCTCGCGCCGAGCGGGGTGATCGGATCCGCCATCACGTCGTTGGCGTTGAGCCGGGTGTACACGGGGTATCTCGTGCTCGGAACGGTGTCGATGATCGAGTTGAGGTCGGTCACGGTTTCCTCCGAGCGACGCTGGTTTCCGGTAAGGCTGGCCAGGCTGCGCCTATCGCGCGATACTGCGGTTACTTTAGCGATTCCCTAGTTACAAAGGAACAGTCCATGGCTGAGGAGTTCAACACCGGGGAGTTCATCATCGCCGGCTGGATGGATTACGGCCCGCACCGCGACCAGGTACTGCAACACTTCGGCGTGTGCGCCGCGGCCAGCCGGGCTGAGCCCGGCTGCCTGGACTACACGGTCACCGCCGACCCCGAGCACCCGGGCCGGGTGGTGGTCTTCGAGCGGTGGATCGGCCAGGACGACCTCGTCGAGCACTTCAAACAGCCGCATATCGCCGCGTTCCGCGACGCGATCAAGCCCTACCCGCGGTCCGGCCGCAGCATGTACCGGTACTTCGTCTCCTCCGCCGAGGAGTTCCAGTCCTCATCCGTTTCTTGACTTAAAGACCAGTATCCTTCCCGAAGGGGGAGCACTCGTGACCGCTGCGATTCGCGCCCGGGCCCAGGCCGACCCGGACGGCCTGGCGCTGGCCGACGACTCAGGGACGCGGACCTGGGCCGAGGTGGCCGGCGATCTGGAGCGCGCCGCCGGGGCGCTGCTGGCCGTCGCGCCGGACTCCGGGCAGCGGGTCTCGGTGATCGGCGAGAACACCATCGCCACCCTGGAGGCGCACGCCGCGGCGCTCACCGTAGGCGTCGGCACGGTAGCCACCTCCCGCCAGCTCCGTCCCGCCGAACTCGCCGACCAGTACGCCGACGCCGGCGTGGTCTGCGCCATCGCGGGCCCCGCCAGCCTCCCCGCGGTCCGCGAGGCCGCCCCCCTGGCCGGCCTGCATACCATCGTCACCTACGGCACCCCAGACACCACTGGCACGCCTGACGGTGCCAGCCGCCTGGACCCCGCCGGCGCGCCGCCCGACATCGTGCCCTGGTCCGACTGGCTGGCCGCCGCCCCGCCGGTGCCGCCGGACGCCGGGCTGCGGCCACCTCGTCCCCTGCTCGTCTACACCTCCGGCACCACCGGCCGGGCTCGCGGCGCCGAGGTGCGCTGGACCGTCACCCTGCCGCACACCGCGGCGGAGTACGTCGCGGCCATCACCGCCGAGTCCGGCTTCCCGCCCGGCCCGCACCTGGTCGTCGGGCCGATGCAGCACAACGCCCCGCTCACCTCGGTGCGGCACCTGCTGGCCGGCCAGCCGGTGATCATCTTGGGCCGGTTCGACGCCGAGGCCATCCTGCGCCTGATCGAGCGCTACCGGGTGACCTCCACGGTCATGGTCCCCACCCATTTCCAGCGGCTGCTCGCGCTGCCGGCCGACATCCGCGACCGCTACGACGTGTCCAGCCTGCGGCTGGTCAGCCAGACCGGTTCGGCCTGCCCGGCCGGCACCAAGCTCGCCATGATCAACTGGTTCGGGCCGATCCTGACCGAGTCCTACGGCGGCAGCGAGAGCGGGACGCTGTGCCGGATCGACTCGACCGAGTGGCTGGCCCACCGCGGCTCCGTGGGGCGGCCCCGCCCGCCGTTCGAGGTCGTGGTCCTCGACGAGCAGAACTCCGAACAGCCGGCGGGCCAGGTCGGCGTGCTCGGCTTCCGGGCGCCGCAGGGCCGCGGGCCGAGCTACCATGCCGACCCGGAGAAGACGAAGAAGGCCTATATCGCGCCCGGCGTGTTCACCCTCGGCGACGTGGGCTACGTCGACGAGGACGGCTACGTGTACATCACCGACCGGATCGCCGACATGGTGGTCTCCGGCGGGGTGAACCTGTACCCGGCCGAGAGCGAGAAGGTGCTCATCACCCATCCGGCCGTGGCCGAGGTCGCGGTGATCGGCGTGCCCCATCCCGACCTGGGTGAGAGCCTGCTCGCCCTGGTGGTGCCGGTCGTCGGGTCCGCCGGACCCGACGACCCGCCCGACCCGCCCGACCCGGCCGGGCTCGAGGCCTGGTGCCGCGACCGGCTGGCCCCTTACAAGGTGCCCCGGGCGTACGAGTTCCGGACCGAGCTGATCTACAACGCGATGGGCAAGCCGGACAAGAAGGCCATGCGCGCCCCGTACTGGAGCACCGACCGGACCATCGCCGGCTGACTAGCCATGAAGAGAACGAGAAGACCGAAAGACGGAGCGCGACATGACGGGTACCGAGGCGGTCTCGGCGATCTTCGTCCCGTACGGCCAAGGCGGGGGCCGCGGTCTGGACGCGATGGAACTGGGCACACACGGTGTGGAGCTGGACCGGCTGGTCGCCCTGGGCCTGCCCGTCGTGCCCGGCCTGACCGTGCCGATCTCACACGCGGCCTCGCTGGTCCGCCCGGACGTGGCCGGCGCGGCCGTCACCCTGCTGCAGCAGCTGGCCGGACGGCACCTGGGCGACCCGGATCACCCGCTGCTCATCAGGCTGCTGGCCAGCACCTCGATGGGCAGCGCCGGGGTGCCCGCCGACCTGCCCGGCCTGGGCATCACCGCCGAGTCGGCCGTCGCTCTCGATCGGCTGGTCGGCTCGGGGGAAGCGATCTACGACGTATTCGCGGCGGTGGTCCGCTACGTCGGCGAGCACGGTGCCGGCATCCCCGGCGACGACTTCGCTGACGCGGAATACGACGCGGCCAGCCACTCCGACCGGGCGCGCAGATTCCTGGCGTTGAGCGCGGCGGCCGGCTTCCCGTTCCCCGACGACCCCGGCGAGCAGCTGGCGCGCGCGGCGGAGGCCGTCCTCAGCCGCTGGGCCTCACCCCGGGCCCGCCGCCAGCGGCGCGGTCAGGGCCTGCCGGGCGACCTCGCCCCCGCGCTGCACGTGCAGGCGATCCGGGTCGGGCCGCCGGAACGGTGCGGCCACGGCATCGCCGAGAGTCGTGACCCGGCCAGCGGGTGTTTCGCTCCCACCGGCACGTTCCGCCGCAGCGTGCGCCGGGCTGCCGCCGATGACCGCCCGGGCGAGCCGCTGGCCGATCTGCCCGGCGGCCGGGATCTGCTCGCCGCTGCACTGCGTACCTTGGAGCTGCACATGCGCGGCGCGGCCCAGGTGGAGTTCGAGGTGCGCGACGCCGAACTCGCGCTGCTGGCGGCCCGCCGGATCGAGCGCCCCGCGCCCCGCACCGCGATCCGGCTTGCCGTCGACCTGGCCGAGGCCGGGATCATCGACGACGTGGCGGCGGTCGGCTCGATCAGCGCGTCCGACATTGAGACCATCCTGCATCCTCAGCTCCAGCTGACCGGCAGCGAGACCGAGTTCGCTCGCGGCCTGCCCGCTGCGGCCGGCGCCGCCGCCGGGCGCATCGCGCTGAGCAGCGAGCAGGCGGTGCAGTGGAGCGAACAGGGCGATCCGGTCGTCCTGGTCGCCGAGGAGACCAGCCCCGGTGACCTGCCCGGGATGCTCGCCGCCCGGGCCGTGGTCACGGTGCGCGGCGGGCTGGCCGCGCACGCCGCGGTCGTGGCCCGGGGCCTGGGACGGCCGGCGGTCTGCGGTGCCGCCACGGTGCGGATCGACCGCGCCGCCGGGACCGTGACCAGCGCCGGCCAGACGCTGGCCCAAGGCGACCTGATCTCGGTCGACGGCAGCAGCGGGACCGTCTACGCGGGTGCGGTGCACGTGGTCCCGCCGCGACCCGGCGAGGACCTGGAAGCCCTGCTGCGCCGCGCGGACACGGTCCGGCGGCTCGGGGTCCGGGCCAACGCGGACAACGGCCGGGATGCCGCGCTGGCCATCCAGTACGGTGCGGAAGGCGTCGGCCTGTGCCGGACCGAGCACCAGTTCCTCGGCGAGCGGCTGCCGCTGGTCCGGCGCTACCTGCTCGCCACCGATCCCGGCGAGGAGGCCGCGGCCCTGGTCGAGCTGGCCGCGGCCCAGAAGGAGGACTTCCTGGACCTGCTCGCGGTGACCGGGAACCGGCCGGTGACCGTGCGCCTGCTCGACGCGCCGCTGCACGAGTTCCTCGGGGAGTCGGCGCAGGAAGTGAACCCGATGCTGGGCCTGCGCGGGGTCCGCCTGGCCGTGATGCGGACCGAGCTCTACCCGGCCCAAGCGCGGGCGCTGTTCAGCGCCTGGGTGGATCTGACCGCCGCCGGCGTCACCCCGCAGCTCGAGGTAATGGTGCCCTTGGTGGCCGTAGCCGGGGAGCTGGCCTCGGCCGTGGCCAGCATTCATCGCGCCGCCGCCGAGATCGAAGCCGGTACCGGCGTGCGCGTGCCCTACACCGTGGGCACGATGGTCGAGACGCCGCGCGCCGCGCTGATCGCCGGCCAGCTGGCCAAGATCGCGCAGTTCCTGTCGTTCGGGACCAACGACCTGACCCAGCTGACCTACGGGTTCTCCCGCGACGACGTGGAGGCCCAGCTGCTCACCACGTACCAGGAGCAGCAGCTGCTGCCGGTGAGCCCGTTCGCCAGCCTTGACCCGGACGGCGTCGGCGAGCTGATCAAGACGGCCATCGCCGCCGCCCGCCGGGTCAACCCGGCGATCAAGCTCGGCATCTGCGGCGAGCACGGCGGGGACCCCGCCTCGATCGAGCTGTGCGAGCGGCTCGGCCTGGACTACGTCTCCTGCTCACCCTCGCGCGTCCCCGGCGCCCGCCTGGCCGCCGCCCACGCCGCCGTCGCCGTGGCGAACGACAGATAAGACAGATAAGACAGATAAGACAGATAAGCGGTCAGCGAGCGACATGATCAGCGAGATGCACATCTCCTCGACCGCGGCCACCAGCGGCCCGCGGGCCACCCGGCTGATCGGCCCCTCCAGGACCGTGGCCTGGGTGGTGAGGATGACGTCCAGCATGACCCGGATCGCCATCGTGTGCGCCGCGTGCTGCTCGCGGGCCTTGCGCGTGCTGCGCGAGGACCGGATGGCCGGGAAGTAGTCGTAGGCCCGCTGCAGGTGCCGCTCCTCCCATTCCTGGCGCAACTCCAGAGCGTGCTGCGTAGGGCCTTCGGAGTAGCGGGCCACCAGCCGCGCCTCGTCCGGGTGCGTGCTCCAGAACTCCCAGCCCGCCGCGAGAACCTTACGCAGGCCGTCGATATTCGGCGTGTCGAAATCCGGGCGGGCCAGGAAAATCCTCTCGCTGAACCCGGCCATGGCGGCCCGCAGGGCCTGCGTGAAAAGCTCCTCTTTGCCGCCGAAGTGGTAGTAGATCGCCGTCGGCGCGACCCCCGCGGCCCGGGCGATGTCCTCGATCCGGGCTTCCACGTAGCCGTCACGGGAGAACGTCTTGGTCGCGGCTTCGATGATCTCCTTGCGCCGCGAGGGCCGGTGAGCAGGTCGCTTGTCTTGTCCGGGAGTCACGTTTTTCCTCGTAGGCGGTCCGTTAGTATACATATTATGACGGTCGACGCCACCGCGCGGAAACCGGCGAATCGGCCGTCTCGCAGGCACCACCTGATCGACGCGGCCGTGGAGCTGTTTTCGCTCGAGCCATGGGAATTCATCACCGTAGCCGACATCGTCGAACGCGCTGGAATGACGCCGGCGACCTTCTACTATCACTTCTCCTCCCGGGAGCAGTTGCTCGAGGAGATCGTTCAGGATTTCGCGCAGAAATGGATTGACATGGTCGAGCGGCTGCTGGCCGCGGCCGACACCCCGGACACGCTGAGCGACGTGGCCGGCCAGCTGCTGGACGAGATCGACGACTCCGGCCCGGTGGCCAAGATCTTCTTCCTCAGCACCGAGAAGGAGCCGCTGCTCGCCGAGCGCATCCGCACCGACGCGCGCAAGCGGCTGATCCGGTCGGCGACCAAGGCCGTGCGCCGCCTCGACCCCCGCCGCGACCGGGCCCGCGCCCACGTCAACGGCGTGGCGATGATCGTCTTGTACGAGATGGCCGCCCGCTCTCACCTCGGCCTCGCCGACCCCTACCGCACCCTGGGCCCCCGCCGCTTCCGCGCCGAGCTAGCCAAGCTAAGCCGCGTCTCCACCGGCTTCCCCGCACTCCCCGAAACCCCCACCCC
>Ga0070735_10003504_pt1 | contig 13727 bp, 14 predicted proteins | sample Coa_R1_FD_66443 | JGI IMG/M metagenome (GOLD analysis project Ga0070735, IMG submission 66443) | Surface soil microbial communities from Centralia Pennsylvania, which are recovering from an underground coalmine fire - Coalmine... | ecosystem: Environmental > Terrestrial > Soil > Unclassified ...
AACCGATTCGTCGTATTCGTCGATGTCGTAGCCTTCGACCACATGATCGTCGTGCTTCTTGATCAGCAGCCATTCCGTTCCCTTGCTTCCCGGGCGGCGGCCTTTCATCTTGATCAGAGCGAAATCGCCGTTCAGTTTTTTTCCTTTGAGTCGGAATTTCAGGTCACCCTTGGCGAGCATGGCCAGGGCTTCGGCGTCGGTGCCCGGCGAATATTTTCCATCGACTGCGACGGGCGAGAGCGGCTGCCATGTGCCGATATCCCAAACCATGACAGTGCCCGCGCCGTAATTATTTTCCGGAATGATGCCTTCGAAATCGAAGTATGAAACGGGATGATCTTCCACCTGCATGGCGAGCCGTTTGTCCGCAGGATCGAGCGACGGCCCTTTCGGCACGGCCCACGACTTCAGCACCCCCTCGAGCTCCAGGCGGAAATCGTAGTGCAGGCGCGTGGCGTCGTGCTTTTGCACGACGAACCGGTGCGTCGATTTTTTTTCGAGCTTGCCTTCAGGCTCTGGCGTTTCACTGAAGCGCCGTTTCCGTTTGTATTCTTCCAGGGGCATCTTCAAATCCATTTTAACCACGGAGACGCAGAGACGCGGAGAAAACACTAAAATCTTGAGCCACTAGGGACAGTCCGCTTGTAACCCGATTCAGCTCTCGTTTTACAATGCGACCATGCAACGCGAGTTTCCCGAAGTGCCGCTGATCGGAGTGGGCGCAATCATCATCGAAGGGCCGCGTGTGGTGCTGGTGAAGCGCGCGCATCCGCCGCTGCAGGCGGAATGGTCGATCCCCGGAGGCGTTCTCGAAGTCGGAGAACTGGTGCGCGAAGCCGCCGTACGCGAGGCTCGGGAGGAAACCGGACTGACCGTCGAAGCTGTGGAACTGCTCGGCGTCTACGACCGGGTTCTGCGCAACCCCGAAAAGCGTGTGCAATATCACTACGTTTTGATTGATTTTTTGTGCCGCCGGGTTGCGGGAGAACTTGCGGCCGCGAGCGACGCGGCGGAGGTGCGCTGGGTTACACGGGAGGAATTGCCTGGGTTAAAGCTGGCGGAGGATACGTTGGATGTGATTGGGAAGGGGTTTTCTATGGGTGCCCAGCGGACCTAGACTCGCAGCCGGAAAACCGAGACGCTATGAGGAGTGTTCGCGAAGCCAAGGAGTTTCTTGCGTCGCAGATCGCCGAGGAGGCGCAGCGCGAGGGCACGCCTTTGTCCGAAATCGAGCGCAAGATGCTCTACTTTTCGGAGGCTTCGGCTTGCGGACTTGCGACCGAGGCACGATCAGCTGAAGCTATTTCTCACAGCGATGGCCATCGTCGCCGTTATCGTCTCTGGAATTCACTTGGGGCGAAAAGGGCTGGCGATCTCACTTCGAAGGTTCTCCGCGCATTTGCCAGATTTGGTAATCACATCGGTTGAGTTTTTGAGGCCCAGCATATTTTAAAATATGGTATATTTTCTATACCTTTTCTATCCATAGGAAAGAGCAGACGGGCGATGCCGTTTGAATATGATTCGACAAAGAGCAAATCGAACAAACTCAAACACGGCATTGACTTTGAAGAGGCGCAACCGCTTTGGCTCGATACCTCGCTCGTTGAGGTGCCGGTTTTCACCAGCGACGAACCTCGATGGGTGGTCATCGGAAAGATTGGCGAGAAGCATTGGTCTGCAGTCATTACGAGGCGCGAAGAAAGCATTCGGCTGATATCGGCGAGGCGCTCGCGAGAGACGGAGAAGAATATTTATGAAAACCAAGATATTGAGCGCGAAGGCGTTTGACCGCAAGTTTGAGAACGGAGAAGATCTCATCGGTCAACTTGATCTTAAGCACGCGCGCCGTGTCGGTAATGATCCTAAGCGCGTAAATGTCGACTTTCCGGCGTGGATGGTCCACTCGCTGGATCGCGAGGCACAGCGGATTGGCGTGACGCGGCAGTCGCTGATCAAACTTTGGCTGGCGGAGCGGTTGTCTCAGCCCAACGTTAAATCCGCGAAGTAGTTTTAGACTTCCCTACTTCCCTTCCTGCAGCAGCACCACATCCGACTCTGAATGGCTTCGCAGCACACCCAGGCTTTTTCCGTCCGGCGACCAATGGAAGGATGTGATTTGTTCGGAAGTGAAATTTGTAATCTGTTTGCGGGGCAAGCCATCGAGCGGCTGAATCCAGATGTTGTGGACGCCATTGTTGCTGACGGGATATGCGACGCCTTTTCCATCGGGCGTGAAATGCGCGCCGCCGTTGGTGATGTGCGGATCGACATCGACCAGGCGTGGCGCTGAGGCACCCAGATCCAGAAGCGCTAACTTTTCCTGCCCACGCTGTGTTTCCGCGTCGATCACCTCCACAACGTAAGCCAGCGTCTTGCCATCGTCCGAGAGCGTTACTCCTCCGGTGATAAAGCTGTTGGGCACGGCGCTGGCAGCAACGACTTCAGGTTTACCCGAGCCATCGAGGGGGGCGCGCGAAACGCGGCCGATGGCGCGGTCCACGTAGTAGACCCATTTTCCATCCGGCGTGCAGACCGGACTTACGTCTAGTTTCCCGTCCGTGACCTCGATGGCGCCGGAACCATCGGCGTGCGCGCGCCAAAGGTTGGCCTTGTTGGCTCCGCCTTTGAAGGCCCAGGAGAAAATAATGTGGTCGCGGCCGCAACCGGAGAAATCGAACACAGCGGCTGAGGGGTCATTGACCAATTGCGTCGGTTCGGAGCCGTCAGCCGAGGCCCGCAGCAGGCGCGGGCCGTCGTTCACCAGCAAGGCGCCGTCAGGCGTCCAACTGAAACCGCCAATATCCCCGCCTAGCGATAAGGGCTTGATGTCAGCATTCTGGCTGCCCGCGCCCGCAAGGATGTAGAGATTCCGGGTGGATTTCTGCTGTACGGTCGCCACCGTCTTGCCGTCGGCGGAAACCGTAAGCGTCCGGTAACTGTTGGTGTCACGTGTCACATGGCTGAACTGGCCCTTGTCACTCGAAATGAAACCGATCTGGGGACGGTTAAATTGCGCTCCCGCCTGTTGATAGACGGCCAATAATCCGCCGGGCAGCCACTGCAATTCGTTGGGAAGTTTGTCTTTGAAGGAGGCGAGGCGGGTGGACTTTCTGCTGTTCAGTTCGAAGAGATCAATGGCGCCAAGAGCGTGCTCATCGGGTTGGACCAAAACCAGAGCCAGCCGTTGACCGTCGGGGGACCAGGCTATATTCGTGGGATTGCCCGAGGTGAGCGGCGCGATTTCCAAAACTTTTTCGTCATTGCCGCTGATGTCGGCGCTCAGGATGCGGTACTTGCCGACCTCGGGATCGTTGGCTCGCATGTACGCGATAAGTTTTCCGTCAGGGGAAAATGCGATGTTGCTGTCGATATCGTGAACGATGATTTGCGGTGTGCCTCCGAGCACGGGGGCGCGGTAGAGATTGTAATCAGTGTTCACAGCATTTTGCGCCTTGCGGAAATAGATGTAGTTGCCGTCGGGCGAAAATGCGAGGCTGGCATAGGTGGCCGCTTCCGGGGGAATCACCTGCGTGTCGCTGGCGGTTGCAACGTTGCGCAGCCACAAACTCCGTTGTCCATTATCGTTCAGCACGCTGAGCAGGTATTTTCCATCCGGTGAGATCGCAGTGAGCTGAGCTTTGCCGGAAGTCGTAATCTGCGTCACCGTGAAATTCTGAAATGGGGCAGCGGCGGCATGATGGAGCAGCGTATATGCGCCGTAGCTCGCAGCGGCTACCAGTACGAGAACGATCACGGCGAGGCTTACGGTTCCGAATTTATGCTGCTTCGCCGCGGTGACCACGGCGGAACTGCCGGAATGGGCCGGATGTGCCGCGCTGCTTGCCGCCGCAGGGCTTGTGTGAAGGCTGGCGCTTGAAATGGGAGTGACTGCAGGGCTTGCGGCGACGGACTCGGCAACAGAGGTAATGCGGCGGCCGGATTCGGTGTCGCGCTTCAGCCGCTTCAGGTCGGAGCGGAGATCGGCGGCGTGTTGATAGCGCAGGCCTGGATCTTTCTCGATGCATTTATCGATGATCCGTTCGAGTTCGGATGGAGCTTCGGGATTCAGCCGCGATAACGGGAGTGGCGCGCGATTCAGGATTCCATCGAATAATTCGGCGGAAGAATTCCCGGGAAAGGCCTGGCGTCCCGTGGCCATTTCATAGAGTACGAGGCCGAAGGAAAAAATGTCGCTGCGGGCATCGACTTCCCGTCCACGGGCCTGCTCGGGCGACATGTAGGCCACGGTGCCCAGAGTGGTGCCGGGACTGGTGAGGTTGACGTCGTTTTGCGTGGCTATCGTTCCGCCTATCGTTTCGCCGCCTTCGCGAGTAATCACCTTGGCGAGGCCGAAATCCAGTATTTTGGCCTGGCCGCGCTCGGTCACGAAAATGTTTGCGGGCTTGATGTCGCGATGGATGATGCCCTGGGATTGCGCGGCATCGAGCGCGTCGGCAACTTCGCTGCCAACCGAAAGAATGGTTTCGAGAGCGACGGGGATTCCATTGATTTTGTGCTTGAGCGTCACGCCTTTCAGCAACTCCATCGCAATGAACGGATGGCCGTCGGATTCGTCGATGTCATAGATCGTGCAGATGTTGGGATGGTTCAGCGCGGAGGCGGCCTGGGCTTCGCGTCGGAAGCGTTCTAACACAGCCTCATCTTTAGCAATACCATCGGGCAGGAATTTCAGCGCGACGAACCGTCGCAATTTCGTATCTTCGGCGCGGAAGACGACGCCCATGCCTCCGCCGCCGAGTTTTTCGAGGACACGGTAATGCGAAACTGTGCGGCCGATGGGGAATTGGTCGTCTGCCATGTGATGCGAATCTTAGATGTCCTATCCGATGAACGTCAACCGCAGGGTCTGGAGGGCAGTGGGCCACATTCAATGTAAGGCGACTGTCCTTGGGATCGGTACTCAGGGGGCGTGTGCAGAAATGCGCTCAATGTAGGCGAATCGGCTTGTCGAGTTCCTGAAAGCTTACGTCGAGCGATCCACACCATGGGCAGCGCGGCTGCTCCTATAGGGCCAGCGCCCGCATATATTAACCGTAATCGAGAATCAGGTTGTTTTTTATGGCTTCGAGTGCGATTCGCTCAGAGGGTACGATGCGATCAGAAATTTCGCCTCGTCGCTGTCAATCGGTTCAATATTCAAGAGCTGATCTTTCGCCGCGAAGGGCCGAACGCGGAAGTAATATACTTTTCCCGCCTCAGCGGTGAAATGCGCAAGCGCCACGGTATGCGGCGACAATTGTGGGCCCATCCTTGCACACAGGTGGTGCTCTCCCGGCTCCACGGAAACAGAAAAATAGGAGTTCCCTTTGTTAGCGCCCGCCCAGGCTCCATCCAGGCCGATTTTCGCTCCGCAGCTTCCTAGGCAATTGACTGCACCGGTGTCCTGGACGAAATAGATTCGAGCTTTCCCGGGATCGGCCTGCGCGAGGGTGTGCTGGGATTGGTCCAACTTCACCTCGAAACTTTCCTTCGGACCGCAGGCTGCCGTCATCACAGCCGGTTGTTCCTGGGCAAACGTAGAAACGGCCGCGACCATCAGCACGAGAAGGATTCTCATACTTTCCTCCGACTGAACGCGGAGAACCGATTCTTGTGGCTCTCCAAGAGTAGGCTACGCCCTTTTGTGATTATCAGAATGCTGTTTTTGCGACCCTCTCCGCCTCGATCTCACTCGTCCTCTTCCCACTCAGCCCCGCACGCGTGGCAATGCCAGGCTGGACGTTGCATCGGAATCGGAACGTTCAGAAACGCGCTCACGTAGGCGATCGGCTTGTCGAGTTCCTGGAAGTTCACGTCGAGCGATCCGCACTTCGGGCAGCGCGGCTGCTCGTAAAGGCCTATGCCTTGTACGTAGAGGCCTTCGAGGATGGGCTCGTCGAGCAACTTGCGGGCGTTCACAACGTCCTCGATGCGGACATTCAACTTGATGCCACCGACGAAATTGGAAATGAACCAATCGAGGCGCACGAGATTTTCATCGGCCAGAAAACATTCGATCCCCGCCGATTCGAGACTTCCCTTGGCCAGCAGTGCCTCGGGCAGGTCGCGAAACTGGCGGATGGTGACGAGCTCCTGCATTTCTAAAGTCGGATGCGGCTGAGGCGCGGGATCGTCCTCGACGGGCTCGATATTGCGGCGGTCGAGTTCATCTTCCAGCGCGTCCCAGGCTAACTCGGTTAGCGATTCGGCATTGTGGGCGAGGCGTTGCAGTTCGCCATCGGTCATGGTGGCGTAATTGGCCGCCAGTCGCCGCCTCTCGCGCTGCTGTTCCAGGAATGATTCTCCGGAGTACGACACTTGCCAAGGATACTGCGGATGGGGCAAGGTTTCAAAGTTTCAGTGTTTCAAGGTTTCTGAGGGTTGAGCGGCACTCTGGACGTCGCCTGCACCAGGCGGTCGCGCTGTAACATTCGTACGGGCTTAATTCTTTTCGTCAACCTGGTGACCTGCGCTTGCTACGAACTGATATGCCGAAAGAAAAGAAATCTGCGAAGCAGCGGGCTGGCAGTAAAAAACGTGATCCCGTCCGAGCCGGTGCGATTCCGGCAAAGCAGCTTGCGCAACCTTTTTCTCCGATCCGCCTGCCGATCCATCCTCCATATCCGCCGATGGAGGCGCGGTCGGTGGAAAGAATTCCAGAGGGCGAAGGATGGCTCTACCAGCCGAAATGGGATGGATTTCGCTGCCTGGCATTTAGGCGAGGGAAAAATATTCAATTGCAATCGAAGGCGGGGCAGCCGCTGCACCGTTATTTCCCCGAACTTGTGGAGGCGCTCGGCAAATTGCGCTCGGAGCAATTTGTTCTTGATGGGGAAATTGTGATTTACGAGGGCTCGCGGCTGTCGTTCGACAGTTTACTGATGCGAATTCACCCCGCTGCCTCCCGCATTCGAAAGCTTTCAGCGGAAACTCCCGCAACTTATATCTGTTTTGATTTGCTGGTCAGTGACCAGGGCGAAAAGCTGGTAGAGAGGCCGCTTTCGGAACGCTGGAAATATCTCGAACACTTTTTCAAGAACTTGCCGCGTGGTGGCTCGGTGCGACTGTCGCCCGCATCATCCGATTTGAAACAGGCAAAGAAGTGGATGAGTGAATTGGGCAAAGTTGGGTTGGATGGAGTTGTGGCCAAGCGACTCGATGAGCCGTATCGCTCCGACGAGCGTGAGGGCATGGTCAAGATCAAGCGGATTCGCACCGTGGATGCGGTGGTTGGAGGTTTTCGCTATGCGGAAAAGGGCGGCGGAATAGCATCGCTGCTGCTTGGCCTCTACGACAAGCAAGGCTTACTCGATCATGTCGGGTTCACTTCCAGCTTCAATCGCGAGCAGCGGCAGGAGTTGAAGAAAATTGTTGAGCCGAAAATCGGCGGCGAAGGATTTACCGGGAAAGCTCCGGGCGGCCCGAGCCGCTGGAGCACAGAGCGCTCGGCAGAGTGGGTGCATTTAAAGCCGGAGCTTGTAGTGGAAGTTCAATACGATCATTTTTCCGGCGGGCGATTTCGTCATGGGACAAAATTCTTGCGCTGGCGTGCGGAAAAGAAGCCGAAGTCATGCACGTTCGAGCAGCTTAATTGAAGCTGGGTACGGCTGCGGACGAGACCGCTACTCCAAGCAGCCTTGCGGGCAGGAGTACCGTTCCACACAGCGGGCGCGGGCTCTACGCTTTTCATGAAAAATCAAACGGCCCGCAGCATTTGCTACGGGCCGTCCGGTGGACTGTTTGGGATTGACCAAGAGGTGGTCACTCTACGTGGCCTCTCACGGCGACTCCGGGCTTCGTCTTTCGACGACCTGGCCGACCTGAGCCAGGCGGAATTCAATCCTTACTCACCGGTAGTGTGCGGGCTGTAGCTTTCGTTGGCGAACAGAAGTGCCCCCGAAGGCCCCGCTTAGAGCAACCAGCTCTAAGTCTCAGCCACCTCACCTGGTCTTAGACTCCCACATCTACTACTACCATCTGAACTTGTCATTCGACCACCTCCTCTCCGGTGTAATTCCACAGTAGTACGGAAAGCCGCGACAGTCAACCGTTCGGAATCGGTTCAGGAATCTTGATAGTTCATCTGCTAGGCTAGGCCGCAGCGGAAATCGGAATGCAACGCCACATGGCTTCGCGAACGGTGCGAGACATTTTCCAGCAGCGCTGCCCACGGTGCCGCAGCGGGCAAATTTTTCGTTACTCGATCTTTCGTGGGTTTCCAAAGATGCACGAGCGCTGCCCGGTTTGCGATCTGAAGTTCGAACGCGAGCCGGGTTATTTCCTGGGCGCTATGTACATCAGTTACGGCCTTGGCATTGTTACCGTGGCGGCGTTTGCGGCAGTCGTATGGTATTTGACCGGCTGGTGGATTACTACTGACACCATTGTGGCTGTGTTGATTTTTCTGCCCTTGGCACCGACTCTTACTTTCTTTGCCCGCGTTCTATGGATCTATCTGGACCAGACAGTCGATCCTGAGCTTCCGCCGGAGTGAACGCTGAAACACGAGCACTTTTAAACAGGGACATACAGGATCACGGGATAGTTTGACCTTTATCGCGGGGGTCGGTGCCAGACGGCGACGACGTCTCTTCCTTCCCCTGCATCGCGGCTTTGAAGCCGCGGATGCCTTCGCCCAGGCCCTTGCCAAACTCGGGCAACTTCTTGGGGCCGAAGATCAGCAGGGCAATACCTGCAATCACCATCAGGTGCATCGGTTGAAAAATTCCCTCCAGCATAAGTTCCTCCACAAAAATCTAATTGACGGCGGGTTGAAAGTGCTGCATTGAAAACGACAGGCGCCGCAAAATCAGGAGTAGTTTGCGACGCCTGCTCTGCCGAACCATCAGCAGATAGCACAAAGAGAAACTACATGCCGCGCTGGGCAGCATCGGCCGCCGCAGCGAGCGCGTTCAGCGTGTCGAAAAATTCCACCGACTGCCCACTGAACAGGTTCATATCGGTTAAGAACTTCACCACTCCCGCCGCGATTCCCGTCGGATCCGTCGGACGAATCACGGAGCAGCGAGGCAGCGATGGATCGATGAATTGGGTCGGAACGGGGAAGATCAGGTTGGTTTGCGTCAGCGGCGAACCGGATGCGTTGAGATCGGGGATGTGCAATCCCGTCACCGGGTCAGTCAGCGGAGCCAACGGCGCGGAGGCGCCATTGCCGGCGAAATCGACCCACTCGAGGAAGTGGGCGACTTCGTCTCCGCCGATGCTAACGACAATTTGCAAGACTTCGACATTGGTTGCTTTCTGCACCATCGCAGAATAGAGGCTGCTTCCGCCCTGTTCGATGGTTCCGAAGTGAAACGCCGCGGTATCCGCGATGGCCTGGATATGCGCTTGCGGGCCGAAATCGGCGTTGGTTCGGGGAATCGCAGGCTTGCCGCTGATGTTCACGGCCTGCGGAAATGTGGCACCGAAATCCGGATTCTTCGGGCTGCGATAACGAATGTACCAACTGGTGTCCACGGTCAAGTCCATGAGATTGGTGAGACGCCCAATCTGCTTCGCGCCAGTCGCCTGGCTGCCCGGCAGTTTGCGGAATTTATCGAGGTTGACCGGAGGCGCTCCCTTGGCCTGCAGGTAGGCGTTGAGGAAGGTCGCATGGCTCAATTCATCGAGGGTGTTGCTGGTGATGTATTGCGAGCCATCGCCATCGAGCTGCTGCAGCGCCAACTGATAAGGGTTCTGAGTTCCGCTGGTCACTCCGCCAAGCTCCGCGTACTGCTGCCACAGATCGGTTTCGATAAGTTCAGCGGCTGCCAAGAAACGAAGAATCGCGACATCCCCGCTGGTGATGCTTGCATTGCTCACCTCTTGAGCGAGCAGGGGCAAACCTCTGCCCAAAACACTCGCGCCCACAGTTGCGGTAGCTCCAGCCAACAGACTTTTCTTAAGAAACGACCGCCGGTTGGAATGCCGCTCCATAACGTCCGTTATTTCTTTCATGATTTCCTCTCTGTACTCGCGGTCCACTGCTTGCTTCGGATCGCGGTGTAAAAGGAGAGTAAGGGTCGCGCAACGTGCGCTTGTCATCTTGCGGTCAAAGGATTGTTTTTTATTGGAGAAGTTGTCTCGGCTGCGTGTTGATGCTCCCGCCGTACATGACCGCCGGGTATCTGTGACTTACACCAAAGGGTGCTTAGACTGAAGCTCCCCCCGCTTTCGGCCGATTTTTTCCCTAGGCCAAAGACGTTTTTCCTGTAGGCAGGTAAACCGCTGATGAATCAGCCCTTCCAGCGGAAGGCGTCGGGTTGTGGCAGGCCGAGATGAGCGAGCACTCGATAGGCAAATTCGCGAGCCATGTCATCTAAGCTCGCGGGTTGGTAATAGAAAGCTGGGATTAAAGGAAAGATGGTCGCGCCAGCGTCGGCAGCCCGGTACATGTTGCGGATATGAATCTTGTTCAGGGGAGTTTCGCGCAAACAGAGGATCAAGGGCCGCTTTTCTTTGAGGCAAACGTCGGCCGCACGCTCGATGAGTCGGGATGCAATGCCGTTGGCGATGCGGCCAAGCGTGCCCACGCTACAGGGGATGACGATCATGGCGTCGGCGGGATAAGAGCCGCTGGCGACGTTAGCGCCGATATCGGCGTTCGATTGCACTTGCACCTTGCGGACGGAGCGCCCTCCGGAAACGCCGATGATTTGCCCGACGAGATTCGAACGGCCTTTGAGTCCCAACTCTTCGGCGAGCACGCGGAGAGCGCTGTCGGAAGGTATGAAGTTGATCGAGCGCACGCGGGAGTCACGAGTGGCAGCGAGAAGAAAGTGGCGGAGAAAGATCGATCCGCTGGCGCCGGCTGTGGCGAGGATCAGGTTTCGTGGAGGGTTGGGCAAGAAATCTCCGTGAACGTTGTGGTGAATCAGGAGCATAGAAAGTTGCGGAGTGAGAAGTCAAGAAAGCTGAAAGATACGAGTACTGCGTCGCGGGCACGGAGTTGTGAGCCAGGGCCGTGCACTCGCAACTCGAAACTCGAAACTCGAAAATAGTTATGGCTTCTACTGCCAATCTTCGTTCGCGCCGCAGCGTGGCGCAACTGCGCGCGCTGGCTGGGGTGGAGCGGGAGATTCATGCGCAGGATTCGCATGGGCGGCGGAAATATCTGCGCGAATTTTCGGAGGCGTTTCGCAGTTACGAATGCGTTCTTTCGACGCAACAGGTTCACGATTCCGTCCAGGCTGCGGACATTGTTCTGGTTGGCGACTACCACGCCTTGCCAGCCGCGCAGCGTTATGCCGCGGCTTTATTCGAGCAGCGCGCGCTTACTGGAGACCGGCCTGTGGTTTTGGGACTGGAGACGATCTTTGCGCGCGACCAGCACATTCTCGACGAGTGGTGGCGGCGCGAGATCGAGGAAGCCGAACTTCGGCAGCGCATCCGCTTTGATATCGATTGGGGCTACGATTGGGCGCCGTTCTATGAACTCTTAGTCGCGGCCCGCGACCACGGCGAAGCGGTTTACGGGCTCGATTGCATGCCGCGCGACAATCTGCGCAAGATAGGGGCGCGGGACCGCCATGCCGCGGCGAAGGTCGCGGAGATCCGCCAGCGGCATCCCAATGCGGCGATATTTGTGCTGTTCGGCGAGTCGCATCTTGCGCCTGCCCACCTGCCGCGCACTATAAAGAAAGAATTGCCGAATGATCGCGTTCTGACGGTGCTGCAGAATGTCGATGCGCTGTACTGGCATGCTGCTGGCGAGCGCGTGGAAAAAGTAGATGCGGTGCGAGTGGCTGACGACGTGATTTGCGCGTTCAATGCCACGCCGCTCGAAAAATATGAGAGCTACCGGCTGTTTCTCGATCAGTGGAGCCGGTGCGACCGCATGCCGGATTTTGCGCCCACGATTTATAACCTGATCGACAGCCTGGCCAGCTTTCTCGAAATCAACCGCTACTCGCCGCATAATGGCACGCAGCCGAAATTCCTGGTCGACATGCTGCCGGAAGTGCATGGGGGTTCGTCGGAGGCGATGCTGCGCCGACTGCTTTCGCGCAAGGGCGTAAGCTCAGCCCAACTGGAAGCCATGCTGACACGCGTGGACGAGACCGGTAGCGCTTATGTGCCGGAAGTGAATGCATTCTATTTTCGCGAGTTGCAGATGGCGCATGCGGCCGAAGATGCCACGCGGTTCTTGCATCATGCCTGCCGGGGATTGCCGCAGCGCCTGAATGGGCACGGACTGAGCGGCAGCGGGCGCGATCTCGAGACTTTTTACCGGCGCGTTGTCGAACATGCCGTCGCATATTTCGGATCGCGGGTGCTGCATCCCGCGCGCGAAGCTCCGGCCGCGGAAGATTCGCCAATTCTTTCCCGAGCGGCTTGCGAGCGCGCCGCGCAGGAGGCCATTCGCTCGGATGCTGACGCATTCGACTCGAGCGCGCGCCAATGGGGCTACCAACTGGGCAGCGCAATTTACGCTACCTACCTTGCCGGGCGCGTGAAGCCAAGTGGCGTGCGCCGCCTGTTCCTCGCACATCTGGACGAACCTGGCCTGGCGCGCAAGGTCTGCATCGCGGTGATCGCGAGAGTTCGGACGTCCGGCTGCCCCACAAAGCGATAGGAAGTCCAGTTAAACATTCTCAACACCCGGCCACAGCGGAAAAACCCTGATGCGCCTACACGATTACCCGCGCCAACTAACGCTCGAAGCGCGGCATCAGATCTGCCATCCGCTGATTTCCAATTCTTCAATGGAGCTCGTAAGTCGTATGTCCCGCTCTATCGCTGTGTGCCTTCTTGCTCTTGCAGGGGCCTGCGCCAGCACAGTTCTGGCATCCGCTCAGGCCACGTCGTCACCAACTGAGAACTCCACTCAAGGCAATTCTTCGCCCGTCGCGTTTGTTTACGTCTCCAACTCTCCCAGCAGCGGCACGGGCCAGATCAATGGTTACACGGCCGCCGCGAACGGCGCGCTCACGCCGATTCCCGGATCGCCCTTCCAGCACAACGACAGCTACATGGCTGTAAATGGCGCATACCTTTTCGCGAACGAAAACAACCAGAACGCGAGCCAGGTCGACTCGTTTTCGATTGCGCCCAATGGGGCCCTAACATTGAGAGAAACCAAACTTTTGGAGAGCATGCCGGGGGTGATAAGCATCTATCTTGATCACACCGGATCAACTCTGTACGCGGACTACTACACCACCAACAACGACTACCTCCAGTACACCATTGACCAGTCGAACGGGGAGCTTAACTATCTGGGAGATTTGGCCGGAGGTCCGGCCAATAATAGCCCGGTGAGTTTCATCGGAAACAATGTGTTTGCGTATTCATCGAGCTGCTACCAATTCACGCCAGAAGTGATTGGCGTGCATAGAGCTCGCGATGGGTCGCTCTCATTCATCAGCAACTTCAACGCGCCGTTTCCTACCACAAAAAATGCCGGATTCTTCTGCCCCTGGCTGGCGGCTGCCGATCCGACGAACCATCTTGCGATTGCAATGCAGCCATTAAACAGCAACTGGGTTCCAACTGGCCCATACCAACTGGCGACCTACATAGCGGATAGTTCCGGGAATCTGACCACGACCAGCACCTACTCGAATATGCCTTTTACGGAAGCCGGGGGGAAAGCCGGGACCGATAACAGCTACCTCAACGATTATTGGATGTCTCCAGCGGGGAACCTGCTCGCGGTCGCGGGCTCGTCAGGATTGCAGGTTTTTCACTTCAACGGAGCCAATCCAATCACAAAATATACG
>Ga0070735_10003505_pt1 | contig 13726 bp, 12 predicted proteins | sample Coa_R1_FD_66443 | JGI IMG/M metagenome (GOLD analysis project Ga0070735, IMG submission 66443) | Surface soil microbial communities from Centralia Pennsylvania, which are recovering from an underground coalmine fire - Coalmine... | ecosystem: Environmental > Terrestrial > Soil > Unclassified ...
CCGCGCGCAGGCTGGCCGTCGGCGCCTTCTGTCAAAGAGCGCCGGCGTCATCGTCGCGCCGTGCATAACTCCCTGCTATGCTGGGTGGAAAGCATGGAGATCGCGGGTGCCTTCTGAGTGGGTCAAAGCAACATTGGCGGTCGGTGACGAGGACGCGCCCAAGGGTTCAGAGGTCTATATTAATCTTGCTCAAGCCGGTGCAATTTCACCCTGTAAAGACGGGTGGAAAATCTGGCTGTCGCCAAACCATGACGAGTGGGGCGGTTTTTATGTGGTGAAGGAATCGCCGGAGCAGCTTCTAAAGAGCGTGCTCAACGCCTCACGGTCCTAAAGGCTAGCGCCCCGGCCTCCGTGGACCAGCGAGGTCATCGGCCGATCGCCCGCCGATACAGCGGCAATGCGCGGCAAATCTTCCTGGGCATGACTCGTTCCATTTGAGCGTCAGCTACCCATCGTCGGACGATACGATGTGGAGTGTGGCGGGATCGTCCACGCAAATGCGAAGGCTTACTCATCCAAATCCCCGGCTCAATTGTTGGGCGCTCGGAGAAGGAAAATTGTTATTTTTCAATCTGATATAGTCTTGATGTTTTAGTTTAACGCGAAATGAGTTTTCTGAAATTCAGAAAGGCATTTTATCGCGACATCATTTCTGTTTTTCGAAAGGCGTGTCAGCCTCAACCCACTCGCGCCGCCGTCTTTCGCCGCTCCTTCATCGCCTGTGCCGCCATGGCGTAGCCGCCGCCGCCGCCGTCGACGAAATGGACGTGGCTGCGGTCCGAAATCGATGGCGTATAGCAGGTCAACAGGGCGTGCTCCTGGCGGAAGGCACATACTCGACGATGTCGCTGGCTTCCTGCAGGCGCTTCTCGAGAGCGTCGGCAAATTCGTGCGAACAATCGAGGGTCATACGCAGGCCGTCGTCGAATTTTCGGAAGTCCGAATTGGCGGCGACGTCGTGAAGATATTCCGCAGCGTCAAACTCGCCAGCTTTCAATTTGAAGGTGGTAAAGACGAGACCGAGCAGGTACTTGGCCCAAATCGTTAAACGACGTTTGACGCGCGATTCGCCGGGCGCGGCTGTCGCGGTTTCAAGCGAAATCGCCTGGCCCGGCCACTTCGCGACGAGGCTCGAAAGCGTGATCGGCCTGCCGCTATCCTCGGCGTTCATCGCCAATTGCACCACCTCCTCGACGAGCGCGTTGAAACGCGGGTCATCGCCGCGCGGCGCGACGATGACCGAGAGGATCGTTCCATGCGCGGCGGGCGCGACACCCCAGCGGCAGGACAGATCCGACAAATCCGGCCGCGCGCCGGCAGGCGCAGGCTCCAGATGATAGGCGCCGGCCTTGGCCTCCGTCTCGATCCAGGCAAGGCCGCCGCCAACGAACATGGCGTAAGAGCAATGCGGCGACGCCGCGAAACGACCGACGCGAACGTCCCGCCCGGCGGCGCGAACCGCGTTGATGGGAACCATAGCGACGCGCAGCCCAATCTGCAGCTCTTCGCGCGCGAAGACAGCCATCGCCTTGAGCGCTTCGGCGGCAGCCGGCGCATCCTCAGGGCCGACCGCGAAACTCGCGCCATCGCCGCCGAAGACGAAGGGAAAAGGTTTACGGCGCAAAGCGTTGGCGACGGCGGCGATGACGCCGGCTCCGACCATGTTCACCGCTTTATAGCGGCCTTCCGCGATCGCCTTTGTCGAGCCGATCACATCGGAAAAGCCGATTATCCAATCATCGGGCAACGGCCGATAGCTGGATGGTTTCATGACGTCGCCGAACGAGTCGAAGACCGGCGCCGCGGCGTAGAAGTCGGAATTGTCGGTCATGATCGGCCCCACGGCGGCTTTTCGGCGACACTTGGCCGAATGTTACGACAATGACGAGGAGGTCGTCACGGGCGACGACTCGACCTCCATTCCGATCGCCGGGCAGGTGACAAACGCGACGAAATGTTACCACTTCGCGGCGCGCGCCCTTGCCGATTTTAAGAATTTTTTAACCATAGCGATCGCATTCAATAGAGACTTTTAACGAAAGCCGGAGCGAAATATGAACACAAATCTCGAGCAGCAAGTGCGAACGCGCGCTTACGAACTTTGGGTTCTGAATGGGATGGCCGACGGCCACGATTCCGACCATTGGTATGCTGCGGAAGCCGAAGTCCTCGCGCAGCGCGTGGAGACAAAGCCGACGGTTGCGGCGAAGCCGAAGGCCAAGCGCACGAAGGCGAAAGCGTAAAGACGGCCGGGCCGCGTTAGCGGAGAATTCCGGGCAGGTTCAGTCCATTCGCCTGTGCGCAAGCGATGGCGTCATCATAGCCGGCGTCCGCATGGCGCATCACGCCGCTCGCTGGGTCGTTCCAGAGCACACGCTCAATCCGTCGCGCGGCGTCCGGCGTGCCGTCAGCCACAATGACCATGCCGGCATGTTGCGAAAAGCCAATGCCCACGCCGCCGCCGTGATGGAGCGATACCCAGGTCGCGCCTGACGCGCAGTTCAGAAGCGCGTTCAACATCGGCCAATCCGAGACGGCGTCCGAACCGTCTTTCATCGCCTCGGTCTCGCGATTGGGCGAGGCGACCGAGCCGGAATCCAGATGATCGCGGCCGATGACGATCGGCGCTTTGAGTTCGCCCTTGGCGACCATGTCATTGAAGGCTAGGCCGAGCCGATGGCGGTCGCCGAGGCCAACCCAGCAGATACGCGCCGGCAGGCCCTGAAACTTGATGCGCTTTTGCGCCATGTCGAGCCAATTATGCAGATGCTTATTGTCCGGCAGAAGCTCCTTGACGCGCGCATCAGTACGATAAATGTCCTCGGGATCGCCGGAGAGAGCGCACCAGCGGAAAGGGCCAACGCCGCGGCAGAAGAGGGGCCTTATGTAAGCTGGTACGAAACCAGGAAAGTCGAAGGCGTTGTCGACGCCTTCTTCGCGCGCCATCTGGCGGATGTTGTTGCCGTAATCCAAAGTCGGGACGCCTGAGCGATGAAAGTCGAGCATGGCGCGAACATGCTCCGCCATCGAGGCGCGCGCGGCTTTTTCGACCGCCTTTGGATCGCGCTCGCGTCGCGCCTCCCATTCGGCCGTCGTCCATCCTTTCGGCAGATAGCCGTTGATAGGATCGTGGGCGGATGTCTGGTCGGTGACGACGTCGGGCCTGACGCCGCGGCGAAAGAGTTCCGGGAAGATTTCGGCGGCGTTGCCGAGCAGGCCGACCGAGATCGGCTTTTTCTCCTGGCGCGAGTTTTCAATCATCGCCAAGGCTTCGTCGAGATTTTGCGCCTGGGCGTCGAGATAGCCTGTGCGTAGGCGCATTTCGATCCGGCTCGCCTGGCATTCGACGGCGAGCAACGAAGCGCCGGCCATTGTTGCCGCAAGCGGTTGAGCGCCGCCCATGCCGCCGAGACCCGCGGTCAAAATCCACTTGCCGGAAAGATTGCCGCCGTAATGTCTGCGGCCAACTTCGACGAAAGTTTCGTACGTTCCCTGAACGATGCCCTGGCTGCCGATATAGATCCATGAGCCGGCGGTCATCTGACCGTACATCATCAGGCCCATGCGATCGAGTTCATGGAAATAGTCCCAAGTCGCCCAATGTGGTACGATATTCGAATTGGCTATCAGCACGCGCGGCGCATCGGCGTGGGTTCGGAAGACGCCGACCGGCTTACCGGACTGGATCAGCAGGGTCTGATCGGCTTCGAGGCTTTTCAGCGAAGCCGCGATACGATCGAACGAGTCCCAATCGCGCGCCGCGCGGCCGATGCCGCCATAGACGATAAGCTCGCTCGGCCGTTCCGCGACGTCAGGGTCGAGATTGTTCATCAGCATCCGCAACGGCGCTTCGGTCAGCCAGCTCTTCGCTGAAATCTCAGAGCCGCGCGCGGCGCGGATGACGCGGGCGTTATCGATGCGAGCATTGGCGTTCATGGCGGGCCTCGTGTCGGCGAGCGTTAGGCAATCCAGGCGAGCATCATTGAAAGGACTTTTTCGAGAATACCGCGCGTGGCGTCGGCATAGGCGGCATCGTATGGCGTCGGCCAATTATCCGGCGTGACGGATGGCGGCTCGCGCATATAGGCGCGACAGGCGAGCTCCATCTGGAGGGCGTGGACGCCTTGATCGGGGCGACCGAAGTTTCGCGTGATCCATCCACCTTTGAAGCGGGCATCGACGACAAAGGACTGTCCGCTCGAAGCGAGCACTTTCGAAACGGCGCCGATGAGATCCGGGTCGGCGCTGGCGCCGCTGTTCGTTCCGAGATTGAAGGCTGGCAATTCGCCGTCGAAGAGTCGCGGGATGATTGAGCGGATCGAATGGCAGTCGTAAAGCGCAATGCGCGGATGACGCGTGCGCAAGCGGGCGAGTTCGTTGCTTAAGGTCTCGTGGTAAGGATCGAAATAAGCGTGGCGACGGCGAGCGATTTCTTTCGCCGTCGGCGCTGCGCCGCTCTGATAGAGCGGCTCGCCGTCGAAGGTCGTTGACGGACAAAGTTCGGTCGTCGCCATGCCGGGGTACAAGGAGGCGCCGGACGGATCGCGATTGACGTCGATCACGCTGCGCGAAATGTTCGTGCGAACGACGGTTGCGCCGAGGTCCTTGACGAAATCGTAGAGTTGCTCGATCCACCAATCCGCGTCCTTGCGCGCCAGCCAGGGCGAGACCAATTGTGGCTCGATATCCATGAGATCGAGGCCAGTGTGCGGGATGCTGACGAGCAGCGGCGCATCGCCCCGCGTGACCTGAAGCCAGGCCGCATCGCTCATGACGAAGCCTCGCAGATCGCGGGCAAGGGCGCGCCAACCGCTTCATAAACCACGCTGCTCTTGACCAGCGCGATCGCCGCTTCAATATCGGGATGCAAATACCGGTCGTCTTCGAGATGACCAATCTTGGCTCGTACCGCCGCCCTTAAAGTTTCGAGGCGGGCGCTTGATTTCAGCGGCGCGTGAAAATCGCATCCTTGCGCGGCCGCCATCAATTCGATGGCGATCACCGCGAAAGCATTCTCGACCATCGGCTTGAGCCGCCGGGCGCCATGAGCGGCCATCGAGACATGGTCCTCCTGGTTCGCGGAGGTCGGAATGGAATCGACGCTGGCTGGCGCGGCGCGCGTCTTGTTTTCCGAGACAAGCGCGGCCGCGGTGACTTGTGGGATCATGAAACCGGAATTGAGGCCCGGCTTCGGCGTCAGAAAAGCGGGCAAACCCGAGAGCGCGGGATCGACAAGCATGGCGATCCGCCGCTCCGCCAGAGAGCCGATTTCGCAGATCGCCAGGGCGATCATATCCGCCGCGAAGGCGACAGGTTCGGCGTGGAAATTGCCGCCGGAGAGCGCCACGTCGTCCTCGGCGAAAATCAAGGGATTGTCGGAGACGCCATTGGCTTCATCGGCGAGCGTCGTCGCGGCTTGTCGCAAAAGGTCGAGCGCCGCGCCCATGACTTGCGGTTGGCAACGCAGGCAATACGGGTCTTGTACGCGCTCGTCGCCGATAAGATGCGACGCGCGAATGGCGCTTCCTTCCATTAGCGCGCGCAAAGCCTCCGCGACTTCGATCTGTCCGCGATGTCTCCGCAGGGCGTGAATGCGCGGATCAAAAGGCGCGTCCGAGCCGCGCGCAGCGTCCGTCGAGAGTGCGCCTGTCGCCAAGGCGGAGCGGAAGAGAAGCTCTGTCTCGAAGAGACCAGCCAGCGCATGGGCGGTTGAGAATTGCGTGCCGTTCAGCAGAGCCAGCCCTTCCTTTGGGCCGAGCTCCAGCGCCTTCAGATCGCACGCGGCGAGAGCCTCGGCGGCCGGTAGGCGTTGGCCATCGAGAAATACCTCGCCGACGCCGATCATCACGCTTGTCATATGGGCAAGGGGCGCAAGATCGCCTGACGCGCCAACGGAGCCTTGGGCGGGCACGATGGGAATGAGTCCGCGATCGAGCATCGCTTGCAGCATACTCAGCGTTTCGAGGCGTACGCCCGAGGCGCCTTGGGCGAGCGAAGCGAGCTTCAGCGATATCATCAGACGCGTGACGGCGATCGGCGTCGGTTCACCGACGCCGGCGGCATGCGAAAGGACGATGTTGCGCTGCAAGCGGGCGAGATCCGCCGACTCGATCCGTACGCTTGCGAGCTTGCCGAAGCCCGTGTTCAGCCCGTAAACGGGCTCGCCCTTGGCAAGGATGCGCGCGACGGATTCGGCGCTTGCGATAACCTTGTCGCGGTACGACTGGTCAAGCGCGACAGCCGCACCGCGATAGATCGCGCGCCAGTCGGCAAGCGAGGCGGCGCCAGGCTTGATGACGACGCTCACTGGCCTCTCCAGACGCGCGCATAAAGCGGGTTGAAACCGAGACGATAGACAAGTTCGGCCGGACGCTCGACATTCCAAATCGCGAGATCCGCCCATTTTCCAGCTTCGAGTGTCCCCGTCTCCGACGCAACGCCGAGCGCTTTCGCCGCCTCGCGCGTGACGCCGGCAAGGCATTCATCGACCGTCATGCGAAACAAAGTCGCCGCCATATTCATCGCCAGCAGCAAAGAGGTGAGCGGCGACGTGCCGGGATTGCAATCCGTCGCGACCGCCATCGATACGCGATGACGACGGAAGAGATCGATCGGCGGTCGTTTGGTCTCGCGGATGAAATAAAAAGCGCCTGGCAGCATCACGGCGACCGTACCGACGGCGGCCATGGCCGCAGCGCCTTCTTCGTCAGTATATTCAAGGTGATCGGCGGAGAGCGCGCCGAAGCGTGCGGCGAGGGCGGCGCCATGTTGGTTGGAGAGCTGGTCGGCGTGCAATTTAACCGGCAGGTCATGCTGTTTCGCCGCCTTAAAGACACGCGCGATCTCGTCTGGAGAAAAGGCGATCGTCTCGCCAAAACCGTCGACCGCGTCCGCGAGGCGATCGCGCGCGATGATGGGGATCATGCCGTCGACGACGGCGTCGATATAACGCTTCTTGTCCCCGCCCATTTCGGGCGGCAAGGCGTGAGCGCCGAGGAAACTCGTGCGGATGGCGACGGATCGCGTTTGGCCGAGCCGCCGCGCCGCACGCAGTGATTTCATTTCGCTCTCGAGATCGAGGCCGTACCCCGATTTGATCTCGACCGTCGTTGCCCCTTCGGCGATGAGAGCGTCGAGGCGCGGCAGGCTTTGCCGAACGAGATCGTCCTCGCTCGCCACCCGAACCGCCTTCACAGAAGAAAGAATGCCGCCGCCGGCTCGGGCGATTTCCTCATAGGAGGCGCCGGCGAGACGCAGTTCAAACTCATGAGCGCGATCGCCCATAAATACGAGATGCGTATGGCAATCAATCAGCCCAGGCGTAATCCAACGCCCTTCGCAATTATGCGTTTCCTCAGCGGCTGCTATGATTGCGGGCGCGCCGCGCTCAGGTCCGGCATAAAGGATCCGACCGTCTGCCGATGCGACAAGGCCGCGCTCGACGACGCCCAGACCTGACGTTCCGGCGGCCAGCGTCATGAGGCGCGCATTGCGCCAGACACGAAGCTGCTGTTTCGCCGTATCATCCGGCATGGGCCGCCTGTTCCTCCCTTTGCCTGGGAAGCGATAATGTATATACATAATAGTGGAGAGGGCAAGACGCGAGAGATGACCTTCATTCACGCCAAGGACGCGCTGACGCCGTATGGCTGGCGCGGCGACGTCCGGTTAGCGATCGAGGAAGGGAAAATTCAGGCCGTCGAGAGCGGCGTGACGCATCAGCCTGACGACGAGCGCTGCGACCTTCTGATTCCTGGCATGCCTAATGTCCATAGCCATGCTTTCCAACGCGGCATGGCGGGTCTTGCCGAAACGCGCGGGCCCGCATCAGACAATTTTTGGACATGGCGCGAAGCGATGTACCGTTTCGCTTTGACGATGACGCCCGACGACGTCGAGGCCGTCGCGGCAATGCTCTATGTAGAGATGCTTGAGACCGGGTTTACGCGGGTCGGCGAGTTTCACTACCTCCACCACGATCGCGATGGCCAGCCTTATGGCGATATCGGCGAAATGGCGTCGCGCATTGTTGCGGCGGCATCGCAAAGCGGCATTCGCCTCACGCTTCTGCCTTGCTTTTACGCCCATTCGACCTTTGGCGGCGAGCCGCCGCGCGATGAACAGAGACGCTTTGTTTGCAGCCTCGATCAGTACTCGCGCCTCCTCGAAGGCGTGCGCGCCGCCGTGACGCCGCTCGCAGGCGCCGGAATTGGCGTCGCGCCCCATAGTCTGCGGGCGGTGACGGACGAGGAGCTTACCGCGCTGGTCGCCATGGCGCCCGACGGACCAATTCACATTCACGTCGCCGAGCAAACGAAAGAGGTCGAGGATTGTCTGTCATGGTCCGGGGCGCGGCCGGTTGAATATCTTTTGAGTCATGCACCGGTCGACCAACGCTGGTGCCTCATTCATGCGACGCATATGACGCGGCCCGAGACCGTGCGCATGGCATTGAGCGGGGCCGTCGCCGGACTCTGCCCGGTGACGGAGGCCAATCTCGGCGACGGCGTCTTTAACGCAACGCTCTTTCGTACCCAAGGCGGTCGCTTTGGCGTCGGTACGGACTCGAACGTATCGATCGGCGTTTCCGAGGAATTGCGACAGCTTGAATATGCGCAGCGTCTTACACATAGAGAGCGCAATGTGATGGGCGAGGCGCGCGCTTCAACGGGGCGGGCGCTCTATCTTGCGGCGCTTCGTGGCGGCGGCGTGGCGCTGGGCGCGCCATTGGGTCTAGAAGCTGGCGCGCCCGCGGATTTTTTGTCGCTTCGGCGCGATCATCCGCTAACGGAAGGGCTCAAACCGGACGGCGTCCTCGACGTCTGGATCTTTGTCGAACGGACGATCGTCGACAATGTATGGATCGGCGGCGAAAAGCCGGTCGAGGGCGGGCGTCACCGCGAGCGTGAGGCGATTGAAAGACGTTTCCGCACGGTAGTAAAAACGTTGCGCGAAGGATGACTGCAAACGTGCTGATCAACGGAGCGCCAAAAGATCGAAGCGGCGAAGCGCCGGCGTCTCTGCACCGAAGAATTCTGGCCGATCTCGAGGCGCGGATCTTGTCAGGCGAATGGCCGCCGGGCCACCGCGTGCCGTTTGAGCATGAACTGATGGTCGCCTACGCCTGCTCGCGAATGACGGTCAGTAAAGTTCTGACGCAACTCGCGCGGGCCGGTCTGGTCGCGAGACGAAGGAAGGCCGGGACATTTGTCGCTCGTCCTCATTCGCAGGCCGCGGTTCTCGAGATCCACGACATCAGGGCGGAGGCGACGGCGCTGGGCCTTCCCTACCGTTTTGAAATCGCCGCACGCCGTCAAAGAAAGAGCAATCAGAGCGACAGGCTGCGGATCGATCTCGCCAAGCCCGGCGCTCTTCTCGATGTCACGTGCCGCCACTTCGCTGGCTCCGAACCCTTTTGCCTCGAGCAGCGGCTGATCAATCTCGCAGCGGCGCCCGAAGCGGCGATGGAAGCTTTCGAAGAGCAATCCCCTGGAGCCTGGCTTGTACAGCGCGTTCCCTGGACCGCCGCGGAAAATCGGATTCGCGCCACAGGGGCCGATGGTCCGACCGCATCATCGCTGTGCATTGAGGAGCGCGCGCCTTGTCTCGTCATCGAGCGTCGCACTTGGCGCGCCGAACTGCCGGTCACTTATGTCAAGCTGACGTACCCTGCAGATGCGCATGAGCTGGTGGCGCGTTTCGCGCCATCGCAGACGATCGGTATCCCTGATCAGAAATGAATGCGCGATTTTGTCCCTTCGAATCGCCCCGTATCGAAAAAGCGCTCGATGACGTCCTCTGCTTGTTTGATGTCGACGCCGCGCGCGGCGAGCCAGGAATCGTCGAACAATGTGCTGCGATAACGTTCGCCGGAATCGCATAGCAGCGTCACGATCGCGCCTTTTTCACCTTGTTCCGCCATTTCCGCGGCGATTTGCGCAACGGCCCAAAGATTAGTTCCCGTCGAGCCGCCGCAGGAACGGCTAATCCTGCGCGACAGCGTGCGGGCGGCGGCGATGCTCGCCGCATCCGGCGCGGAATAGGCGCGATCGACGAGTTCCGGAATGAAAGACGGTTCGCAACGTGGCCGACCAATGCCTTCAATCAAAGATCGTTCGCCATCATGCTCTGTGACGATGCGATCGGCGAGATGGCGGTGAAAAACGGAGGCCTCGGGATCGGCGATGCAAAGGCGCGTCGATAGACGACGGTACCGAATGTAGCGGCCGATCGTCGCCGACGTGCCGCCGGTGCCAGCGCCGACGACAACCCACGCAGGAACTGGATGCTCCTCATGAGCCATCTGGCCGAAAATCGATTGCGCGATATTGTTGTTACCACGCCAGTCGGTAGCGCGCTCGGCGTAGGTGAATTGGTCCATGTAATGCCCGTTGAGATCACGGGCGAGCCGCGCGCTTTCGGCGTACATTTCGCGCGAACTATCAACGAAATGGCTCTCGCCTCCATAAAAGGCGATTTCCGCAACTTTTTCGGCGGATGTCGAACGCGGCATCACCGCAATGAATCGCAAGCCGAGGAGACGCGCGAAATAGGCTTCTGACACGGCCGTCGAGCCGCTCGACGCCTCGACGATGGGAGTCGAAGGACCGATCCAGCCATTACATAGGGCGTAAAGAAAAAGGGAGCGCGCGAGGCGATGTTTGAGGCTGCCGGTCGGGTGCGTAGATTCGTCCTTAAGATAAAGCGCCACCCCGATCGACGGCATTGGCGCGCGGAGCAAATGCGTGTCCGCCGAACGATTGAAATCGGCTTCAATGATTTCAACGGCTCGGGCGGTCCATTCTCGATCGACTTGGGACATAAGCGCCGCCTGTTCAAAAGGGAAAGCACCGCCTAACGCGGCGCGCCGCCTTTGAAAAGAGGCGCTGCGCCTAAGGCGTCCGAGGGGCGTCGATGACTGCCTCGAAGAGAGCGTCGTCGTCAACATCGAGACCCAGACGCTCCAGGAGTGGCGACCAACGGCCGTCGATCGCTAAAATCGCAAAACCATGGACGATGGACCAAGCCCGGGCCAACTGCCCGGCTTGCGCAAGAGTGGGACGATCGCCCCCTTCGACGGGAGGACCGTTCGCGCCAGACAGCGTCTCGAAACATGCACGAGCGGCGTCGCGCAGGGCAGGGCGCTTCATGTCGAGCCGCTCGCTACGAAACATCATCAGAAAAAGCGCCGGATGAGCTTTTGCGAACGCGACATAGCCGCGCCCAATCGCGTCGAGCCGTTCGGCCGGCGATTGATTATCGCGAAGGCCGGCGGACATCGAGATGCGCAATCGCTCAAAGCCGGACGTGGCGAGTTCGGCCAAAAGACCCCCGAGATCGCCGAAATGATGCTTTGGCGCGGCATGGGAAACGCCGGCTTCGCGCGCTGCGGCGCGCAATGTCAGGCCGGCGACGCCATCCCGTTTGAGCAATCTCTCGGCTGCGTCCAGCAAAGCGCTCTTGAGGGCGCCGTGATGGTAGGCGTCCTCACGCTTTGTTTTCAGCGCATTGCGGCCGGACTTGGCGGCGCGCCGTCGGGCCGGGGGGACGGACGCCTCGTTCGCAAGGGGCCGTCGCAGTTTTTTCTTGGCGGAGATGGGCATCGAGCGCTCGTTCTTGACAATGTCAAGATAGACCTTGACAGCGCTGCAAGCAAGCTCTAGCTGTATCTTTACAATGTAAAGATTTTAGAAGCGAACGCGGGCCGCGCTCGTCGAATTATCGCATCGCGTACCTTTTGGTTTTCATGGCAATTGGGTCGGCGCGCTTAACGTGATCGAGGATCAAGAGATGAACGTCATTCTTGGCTTTGTGCCTTTCATCGCCTTCGCCGTACTGACGCGCGTCGCGAGCATTGGTCTGAGTTTGTGGGCCGCAGCGGCGATTGCGGCGGTTATGGCGGCGCGTAGCCGCCTTGGGGGCCGCTCGGCTAAGCTCCTGGAGATCGGAACCGTTCTTCTCTTTGGCTTGTTCGCAATTTTCTTAAGCTGCGCTCAATGGAATCCGAGCCTGCCGATGGTCCGCGTCATCGTCGATAGTGGGCTGCTCGCCATCGTATTATTTTCTATCCTTTTGGGTCAGCCTTTCACACTGCAATACGCCCGCGAGCAAGTCCCCGCGGTGGTGCAGGATTCGCCTCTCTTTCTGAGCGTCAACTATCGGATCAGCGCCGTCTGGGCGGCGGCTTTCGCCGCCGGGCTGCTTGCCGATCTCGCGATGGAATATGAACCGGGCGTTCCGCTTTGGGTCGATATCGCCGTAATTGTCGTAACGCTCGTCGGGGCGGCGCAATTTACCCGATGGTATCCCAAGCAGGCGCGCAAGACGTTCCTTGCCAATTCCAGCGCCGCGTAAATCGGGGCCTTAAGCGATCGCAAGCGAAAACGGGATGCCCTCGGTGCAGCTTTCGCCGCGACCGATGAGGGCGACCGCTTCGTTCATCCGGCCGCCGCGATTGAGGATTGTGTCGGCCAAGGCGACGAGACGCGCGTTCGGCGTCGCCGTCGGCGAAGCCGAACGGATGGCGCGTGCGATCTCCACCTCCTGCCGCTGAGGATTGAGCGCGCACGCGGAGATAAAAGCGGCGGCGGTCGAGCGGCTGACGCCGGCGAAACAGTGGATCAGAAGCGGCGCCACGCGGTCCCAAGTTTTCGCGAAATCCAGCAGTCTTTGCACATGCTCGGCGTCCGGCAGGATGTGACCGTCGATGGGTTCGATGATGTCCGACAACGCCAGGAACAGATGACGGTCGAGATTTATCGGCGATGGGCGTACCATCGCCGTACCAGCTTGCAGAAGGGTGACCATCGAGCGTGCGCCGGTCTCTTCAACAGCAGCATCAATCCGCGCCAATGAACAGACGTGTATGAAGGACATGGCTAAGTTCTTAGTGTTGATTAATGATATCAGTTACTTATCTCATCAACGAAGCCGAGGTGTCAACGCAGCGAGCGCCGCATGCGCGCCAATCCTGTGCGTCATCTCGGCGATCAGCGTTGGACTCGAGAAGATTAGTCTCAGCGGCGTCGTTTGGAGGTCGCCGAGCGACATTTTGCTCAAAGCGAATACTTCTTGCGCTCCCAAGTCCGCGCTCAACCGTCGTTCCGCTTCTTAGCTTTGCGTGCTTGCTCATTGGCTCGTCGTCTCGTTCGACCGATTCTTGTGTCTGGCTCAATCTCACTTCTGCGACGCACCCAATTGATCACGCGCGGGAACCCAAGGATAAAATCAATGATAAGCCGCGACACCCATCCCAGCTTGTCGTAATCCGCGCGCGCCTGACGAGACCAGTCTTTTTTATTGCTTATGTTTCGAAGATCGTCATCGGTCGGCATCGCGGGCGCTTTCTACGATTGGACTTTGTATAAGCAAAATTGGGCCAAAAAGCGCCCAATCGTCGGCGAGCAAGGCGTATGACGTAGGTGTGGCGTTGACGGCTTTTCGCCGCCTTATCTTCGCCCTGCACAATCGGCGGTCACCTTACACGACGATCCTGGTCGCCAAATGCGCGATCGTTCCGATTGGAGGCGCGATCCACCGAAGGCCGATACAGCGCTCCGGCGGGACGATTAACTCGCATTAACCCGGCCGTTGGGATGTATCTCATTCAAGCATTACCGATGCGCTGTATAGATCGTCGAATGACGCCTTCTCTTAAACTTAATGACCCGATAGCTCTCACCGGGGGCGGTTCTATCTCCACGGTCAACGACGCTCTCAACTTCTA
>Ga0070735_10003506_pt1 | contig 13724 bp, 13 predicted proteins | sample Coa_R1_FD_66443 | JGI IMG/M metagenome (GOLD analysis project Ga0070735, IMG submission 66443) | Surface soil microbial communities from Centralia Pennsylvania, which are recovering from an underground coalmine fire - Coalmine... | ecosystem: Environmental > Terrestrial > Soil > Unclassified ...
AGATCCATGAGGATCTGCGCGTGCTGGCGCGTCGCACGCGCTACCTCAATGCCGCCATCACCATGTGCGGATGCTCGGCAGTGCTCATCGCCCTAGTGGTGATCACGCTGTTCGCGAACGCGTTCTTCGGCTCCGGCTTTGCGGCCACCATTGCGCTGCTGTTCATCGGCGCGATGCTGTTCATCACGGGCGCCTATATCGCATTCCTGATAGAGGTCAGGCTTGCCACTGCGAGTCTGCGCATCGGACCGCCGAAGTAGGGCCGCGCGGAATTTGCCGATTTCCGGCACTTTCTCACTCTGCCGTCGCAGCTCGGGCCCCCCTAAGATGGCGGCATGCGTCGCTCAGGGATCCAAACACACCGGCCCGCTCGCACTTGGGCGGGGACCGATGCCAAGGTTGTTCGGCACGTTCATGTCTGCGGCGTGGGGCAGCTGGCAACGGCAACCCGTATTGAGCTCGTGCGCCTGGGAATCCACCGCGACAGTGATTGCCAGCTGCCTTCGCTCCATCCGCCCCTGGTCATCGCCTGCGGCGACAGCGAGGCCGACGAATCGTTTGACGAGGGTGCGGCGCACGCATTCGACATAGGATCGCCCCTGCTGCTGGCCTGCCTGTCCGGCCGGCTAGTGCGCATCGGGCCCCTCATCCAGCCACCGGATGACGGCCTGGCGGGCCCCATCCAGGCCGCGCAGTACCTGCACCCGGCCGGCATAGCTGAAGCTGAAGTCGAGCCCGGTCTGAGCCTTTATGCCCGTCTGGGGGCGCTGCTCGTAGCCGCCCAGGCTATGAATTTTCTCCTGGGCACCCGTCACCCCGGCGTACTGAACCAGGTTGTCGAGCTCAACCCCTGGTCAATGGAATCAAGATCTTACAAGGTCCTCAAAGTGCGGCAATAGGGCATCGGATCTGCTACCCTGCGCGTCCTTTTTTTGCGTATGCGTGAGCAGGGTTTATCGCATGCGCCGGGACTGCCCCGTCAGTCACCGTACACATGCCCGTCGTAAGCTAGCTCCTATGAACCGCCCCATACGCAATATCGCCATCATTGCCCACGTTGACCACGGTAAGACGACGCTGGTCGACTGCCTCCTGAAGCAGTCCGGAACCTTCGCCGCCCACGAGAAGTTGGGCGAGCGCATCATGGACTCGAACGACATCGAGCGGGAGCGCGGGATCACCATCCTCGCCAAGAACTGTGCCATCGAGTACGGGGGCACGCGCATCAACATTGTCGACACCCCGGGTCACGCCGACTTCGGTGGTGAGGTGGAGCGTGTGCTTTCGATGGTTGACGGCGTTCTGTTGCTGGTAGACGCAGTCGAGGGTCCCATGCCGCAGACGCGGTTCGTCACGCGCAAAGCGCTGGCTCTGGGACACAAGGCCATTGTCGTCGTCAACAAGATCGACCGTCCCGGCGCCCGGCCCGCCTGGGTCATTGATCAGACCTTCGAGCTGTTTGACAAGCTCGGGGCGAGCGACGAGCAGCTCGATTTCCCGGTGATCTACGCCTCCGCCCTGCAGGGCTGGGCCAGCACCGACTACACCGAGCGCCGTCCTGACATGTCAGCGCTCTTCGAGGCCATTCTCGCTCACGTGCCACCGCCGGCGGCAGACCTGGCCAAGCCGCTGCAGTTGCAGATCTCGACCCTGGACTACAACTCCTATGTCGGCCGCATCGGCATCGGCAGGATTCGCGGCGGCTCGGTGAAACCGGGCCAATCGGTGGTACTGCGCTTCGGGGATGAGGACAAGGGCGCCGCGAAAATCGGCCAGGTGCTGACGTTCAGCGGCTTGCAGCGCACACCGGTCGAGGAGGCCAGTGCCGGTGACATCGTCGCCATCACGGGAATCGAGGATGTCAACATCGGAATCACCGTGTGCGCCCCCGATGCACCGGTGGGCCTGCCGCCCATCCGCGTTGACGAGCCCACGCTCGCCATGAATTTCCAGGTGAACACCTCGCCGCTGGCAGGCCGAGAGGGCAAGTACGTCACCAGCCGGCAGATCCGCGAGCGGCTGTACCGCGAGTTGCAGAGCAACGTCGCGCTGCGCGTGGAGGACACGGACGAGCCGGACGTGATGCGTGTATCCGGCCGCGGCGAGTTGCATCTGACCATCCTGATTGAAAACATGCGCCGTGAGGGTTACGAGCTTGCGGTCTCCCGTCCTCAGGTTTTGACCAAGATCGTGGATGGGGTGGTACACGAGCCGTACGAGGCGCTTACGGTGGACATCGACGAGGGCCATCAGGGCGCCGTCATGGAAGCGCTGGGTAGTCGCAAGGCCGACCTGACGGACATGGCGATTGACGGCAACAGCGGGCGCGCGCGCCTGGAGTACCGAGTCCCTGCCAGGGGCTTGATCGGCTTTCAGGGCGAGTTCATGACGCTGACGCGCGGCACCGGCCTGATCAGCCACATCTTCGACGGCTTCGCGCCGGTCAAGGGCGAGATCCCCGATCGCCACAACGGCGTGCTCATCAGCAACGAGCAGGGCGAGGCGGTCGCCTATTCCCTGTTCAATCTGCAGGAACGCGGCCGCATGTTCGTCAATCCCGGCGAGAAGCTCTACGAGGGCATGATCATCGGCATTCACAGCCGCGAAAACGATCTGGTGGTCAATCCCATCAAGACGAAGAAGCTCACCAACATCCGCGCCGCGGGCAAGGACGATGCCATCCTGCTGACGCCGCCCATTCAGCTCACGCTGGAATATGCGGTTGAGTTCATCGCCGATGATGAGTTGGTGGAAGTCACGCCGATCTCCATTCGCATCCGCAAGCGCCATCTCAAAGAGGCCGATCGCAAGCGGGCCTCGCGAAGCGACGCCGCACTGATCGCCTGACCGGGCCACCGGTCGTTGGCTTCAGGAGTTGGCGGCAGCCGCAACCACCCGGGGAAGCCTTCAGGCCCGACGCCCCGCCGCCCGGACCCTCTGGTGCGGCTCGCGGGTCATCAATCGGTCATGACCCGCCCGGCAGGTCTTGGTACGATTTGCGGTACACAAGACCGCAGGGGGTACCTATGACCAAACGCTCGCAACCAATAGCCGTCGGCGCGCTGAGCGGCCTGTTGACCCTGACCGCCGGTATCGCCAGTGCCGATGTCACCATGCAGAACACCATCGCCGTCGAGGGTGTGGGCGCGATGGCGTTCGGTAACATGTCAGGCACCACCAAAACGATCATTTCGGGCGACAAGTCGCGCACGGACAATGATATTCAGATGAAGTCCCGTCTGGTGCGCATGTTGGCGCACAGCGCGTTGGGCCCGACCGCCGAGATCGTTCGTCTGGACCAGGACAAGATCTACCACCTGAACATCAACAAGAAAGAATACACGGAGTCCAGCTTCGAGCAGCTGCGCGCGCGGCTGCAGCAGCTCTCGGACAAGATGAACGAGTCATCCGAGGAGGCCAAGCGCCAGCCGTCCGCCATCGATGAGTCCAAGTGCGAATGGCTGCCGGCGAAGGTCGATGTCAAGCGCACGGGCGAAAAGCAGCAAATCGCCGGCTACGACGCCGAGCGCCTGACCATCACCGCCTCCCAGCCGTGCAAGGACAAGCAGACGGGCTCCATCTGCGAGGTCGCCCTGGGATTGGATGAATGGCTGGCGAGCGGCTTCGCCGAAAGCGGTGAGGTGCAGAGATTCCACAAAGCCTATGCCCAGAAGATGGGCCTGGGGGAAGGCTCGGCACAGGACGTCACCAAGCGCGCACAGGCCATGTTCAGCCGCTACAAGGGCATCTGGACCGAGCTCGCCTCCAAGATGCAGGGCGTGAAAGGCTACCCGGTCAAGAGCAGCTTCACGCTCGCCCTGGGCGGTGAGCAGTGTCAGAACGCCAACGCCAAGCAGGCGCAGTCCAACGGCGGCGGCGACAGTGACAGTCAGTCCACTAATCCCGCAGCGCTGGCCGGCGCCGTGGCGGGCAAGTTGGGCTCCCTGTTCCACAAGAAGAGTGACTCCGACTCTGGCTCCAGTGCGGCGGCCCCGGCACCTGCTGCAACACCGGCTCCCGTGCCTCCCGGAGATGTTGCGCTGATGACGATCTCCTCGCAGTTGGTGTCGGTGTCCAGCACCGCCGCCAGCGCGGATGCCTTTGAGGTTCCAGCCGACTACAAGAAGCAAGAGACGAAATAGTTAATTGGCGGAAATCGTCCGGGGCGCGCAGCCTGCGACGATTTCGGCGGACATTACTTCGTGGACCGCCGGCAAAAAGCGTGGTTTTTGCGGGGGCGCCCAGCCCGGCTGCGCCCCGGAGTGCGCTTACTGGTCAGTAGACTTCCTTCGCTCCACGGATGTCTACGAACTGCAGAAATTCCATGCGCGTGCGGGCGTCCTCGCGGAAAGTGCCCGTCATCCTGCTGGTGACCATGGAAACCCCGCGCTTGTGAATGCCGCGGGTGGTCATGCACTCATGTGTCGCGTCAATGACTACACCCACTCCGCGCGGCTTCAGCACGTCATTGATGCAATTGGCGATCTGGGCGGTCAGCTTTTCCTGAACCTGGAAGCGGCGTGCGTAACCCTCGACCACCCGCGCTATCTTGCTGATGCCCACCACCTTGTGCGTCGGCAGGTAGCCCACATGTGCGCGCCCGATAATGGGTGCCATGTGGTGCTCGCAGTGGGACTCGAAGGAAATGTCGCGCAGTACGACCATTTCGTCATAGCCGCCAACCTCCTCGAAGGTCCGTCGCAGGTACTCGGCCGGATCCAGCTCATACCCGGAGAACCAATCGCGGTAGGCATTGACGACCCGCTTGGGCGTCTCTCTCAAGCCCTCTCGATCGGGGTCATCGCCAGCCCAGCGCAGCAGCGTCCGGACGGCTTCTTCCGCCGCTTCTTGTGTGATTTTGCCGGCCGTGCCGGCACGCGCGCTCTGCGGTCGCTTGTTCTGCGCCATGGGTTCCCCGACATCGTTGGGACGGCACGCATTCTCTCACGCCGCAACCAGTCACGTCGTCGGGGACAGCAGCCTCAACTTGGGGGCCTCGCCGGCGGTGCGCGTCGGCCCTCGCAGCTGCCAGAGCATGGCGCGGCAGGACTCCGCCGAGACCGGCGGGCTGAAGTAGAAGCCCTGGCCGCACTCGCAATCCAGCTTACGCAGGCACTCGAGCTGCTCGGCCGACTCGATTCCCTCGGCCACGAGCTGCAGACCCAGGCTCTTGGCGACACCGACGATGGCGCGAACGATCGCGGCATCGTTGGCATCGGAAGCCATGTCCCGCACGAACGCCCGGTCGATCTTCAGGGTATCGATGGGTAGGTGTTTCAGGTAGCTCAGGCTCGAATAACCGGTTCCGAAATCATCGATCAGGATGCGCGAGCCCAGGTTCCGCAACGCCTGCAGCGCGCCCAGATGCTGCTGGGAGTTCTGCATGGCTGCAGTCTCCGTGATCTCGAAGTGCAGCAGATTCGCGTCGATCCCCATCTCATCCGCCAGAGCTGACACCATCGAGGCCAGTTGCGTGTGCTCAAACTGCCGCACCGAGATATTCACGGATACAGGCAACAGGGGCACACGCTGGCGCTGCCATTCGCTCAGCTGCAGGCACACCTGCCGCAGCACCCATTCGCCGATCTCCACAATGAGACCACTCTGCTCGGCGATCGGGATGAAACGCGAAGGTGGAATGTAACTGCCGTCAGCGGTACGCCAGCGCAGCAATGCCTCCAGGCTCACCGGACGCAGTGTCTGCAAGTCGAAGCAAGGCTGATACTCAAGTGACAGTTCGTTGCGCAGGAATGCCTGGCGCAGGGCTCTCTCCAATCCCAACCGCTCGCGCAGCCGGGCATTCATTTCGTTCGTGTAGAACTGATGGTTGCCGCGACCTCGGTCCTTGGCGTGATTGAGCGCGATATCGGCATGCTTCAGCAACTGATCCGCATCCGCTCCGTCCTCCGGATAGACGCTGATGCCCATGCTGGGTGAAGCGAACATCGTCACGCCATCCACGTCCAACGGTACCAACAATGCCGAACGAATACGGTCCGCGATCGAATTGACCACGTTGGCGTTGGGCAGCATGGTGGCGATAACGACGAACTCGTCGCCGCCCATGCGGACCACCAGGTCGTGGGAGGAAACCGTGGCGCGCAGACGATTGGCAACGGCCGCCAGCAGCTTGTCGCCGCTGGCATGCCCCAGAGAGTCGTTCACGTTCTTGAAGTGATCGAGGTCGATGTACACCAGGGCAAGCCGGGTCTCATCGCGAGTCGCACGCTTGAGCAGCCGCGGCAGCAGACGTTGCAGGTGCAGCCGGTTCGGCAGGCCTGTCAGGCTATCCCGCCGGGCGAGCCGGGACATTTTGCGCTGCTGGTCGAGCCAGCGGCGCTGTGTCTGCTCATGCGTGCGCCAGCTGCGGTTGAGGACTGTCAGTAGCAACAGCACGAGCAGCGAGAAACCTGCCGACAGGGCCACGACCACCCACATGATCATGCGCTTGCCGAACTGCAGGGCGGCCCGGCTCACGGTATTGGCCAGCAGCGCGAGCGGCCGGCCCTGAACGTCACGCAACAGCGCGTAGCTATCCAACGTCTCGCCACCGGCGGTATTGAAGAATGTGTCCGCCTCTGAAGGTCGCGCGGCAACCGCCTTGACTCCCGAGAGCCAGTGCACGACAGCAGTAGGAACGTTGGCTCGGGGGTTGCTGTACTCATCCAGCTGGATGAGCCACACCGGGGACTGGCTCGACTCTTCCAAGCGGTGAATGAGGGGGGCGTCCAGATAGTGACCGAACACCAGGATGCCGGCGCTGGCGCCGACATGATCGGTGCGCCTGATCCTGACTGCCGCGATCGCAAGAACACCATCCGACAGTCGCAACAGTCGGGCGACCGAGTCGATGCTGGCGCGCGGCACGATCTGCGGCGCGAACTTCTCCATCGCCGCCAACACTTCCGGCCTGGCGTCCGTCAGCGAGTCGGATCGAGCTCCCTGGGTGCTCAGATCGACGAGGGTCCGTCCGTCATCGTCACCAATCCAGGCGAGCTGCACGCCCATGGTGTCGAGTCCGTTACGGCTGAAGTTTTCCGCGACAAATGCCGGCCGTTGGCCGTGCGCGTACTCATATGCCTGATCCCACTGCCCGTTGCTCTCTACAGAGCCGCGCAGCTGACGCAATTCCGTCTGCAGCGCCTGATTGACCCTCTCAATACCCTGTCGCGCCCCATCGGCGTCGATCCTTGCGAAGCTGCGAATCAAAATGAGCCGGGAACAGATCAAAACGCCGGCGATCAGCACCAGAGCGGCAAAGAAAGCGACAATGAGAATCTTCTTATGCACTCGATGTCCCGACGGACCGCCGATTCAAGCGGTTTTCGTTACTGGTGCGACACTATGTATGCAAAAGCCGACGTCAATCCAGCGGGTCATTGAGACCCTCGTCACTGAACAGCGTAATACCCTGATCATCAAAAGCATTCGCCGCAGACCGCTTCATTTTGGTGCAGTGCGGGATGATCGCCAGGAGAAGCAATCGGCTGCAGCGGGGCAATAATTTGCGGCGGACGGTGAGGTCCGATAACCGAACGACCGGGACGGCCGTTACCGTAGAAGGCGCTCCACACGAGCAACCAGCGTGGACGGTTGGATGTCGAGCGCCTCGGACAATTTGCAGAGCGTAGTCAGTGTGGGTTGCCTGATGCCCCGCTCCATCTGGCTAACGAACGTGCGATCCACGTCCGCACTCAACGCAAGAGCCTCCTGCGAAAAACCACGTGCATTACGCTGTTCTCGCAATACTCTCCCGAAGACGGCTGCAATGGACTCAGACGGCATGGCTCGCAGAGATTCAACGCCTTGTGGTATTAGGTCCACGGGATATGATCTACAATGTAGCGTGTGCTCCTGCGGGTTTTCATTAGGAGAGTCTAGTGTCGAAGGTAGACGAGGATTTTGACAGGGGAGTACTCCGCTGTGTGGAGGACATCAATGACAAGCTGCCTGGCCTCACTGACCGCTACAGTGCGATGGTCGTCGTCAGCGCCTTTGCGCGCCATGTAGGTGAAGCGTTGCATTTGCTCGTGAAGAAGAAGATGTGCAGCGCCGCTGACGCCCGCAATGTGCTGTCGCGAATCGAACGAACGGCATTTCTGTCAGAATCGCGGCACTGAGCATCTCTCGAGGTTCCCATGCCCCCAGCGCCGCCCGAAACGTCCAATCTGGCCACCTCCAATCTCGCATTGTTCTGTGACTTCGAGAACATAGCCTTGGGCGTGCGCGATGCCCGCTATGAGAAATTCGACATCACGCGGATCCTCGAGCGGCTGCTGCTCAAGGGCTCGATTGTCGTGAAAAAGGCTTATTGCGACTGGGAGCGTTACAAGGAGTTCAAGCCGGGCATGCACTATGCAGGCTTCGAGCTCATTGAGATCCCGCACGTCAAGCAGTCAGGCAAGAATTCCGCCGACATCCGTATGGTGGTGGACGCACTGGACCTCTGCTACACGAAGACTCACGTGGACACTTTCGTGATCATCAGCGGCGACTCCGACTTCTCACCGCTGGTCAGCAAACTGCGCGAGAACAACAAGGACGTCATCGGTGTCGGCGTGAAGAACTCCACTTCGGATCTGCTGATCGCCAATTGCGATGAGTTCATCTACTACGATGATCTGGTTCGCGAGCAGCCCAAGCCGCGGCGCGCCCCCCGCAAGAAGACGGCTGCGAGCGAGTCGGCCCCCGAGGCAGGGCGAGCGGCCGGTGAGAGCCGCGATGAAGACAAGAAGCAGGAGGCTTTCGACCTGGTGCTGAGTACCCTGGATGCGCTGGCGTCCGAGCGCGGATCGGAGGACAAGATCTGGGGCTCCATGGTCAAACAAGCCCTCAAACGCCAGCGACCCGGCTTCAGCGAGAGCTACTACGGGTTTCGCTCCTTCAACAAGCTGCTGGAAGAGGCGGCCCAGCGCCGTCTCATTACACTGGACCGGGATGACAAGTCAGGCGGCTACTTGGTGCACAGCATCACGGAAACCGGCTGAGCGGTCGTGTTGCTGCGCGGAAATTCCGCCACTTGTGAGTGCACCGCGCTCCGTCGCAGTATCGACACCCAGATTGCATGACTCCCGCCGGGTCTGTCGTGTGTAACCGGATGGGGAGTCCGTCTGGCTCCCTCCGTTGCAGGCTATGCAACGTTTGTCTTGCCGGTGACACGCTTGGTAGTGTCGCCGGCAAGAATTTTCCGACTCGTCCGTTCAGCCCGCGGCGATCCGCTTGACGGTAACCCCGGTTACCTCCGGCGCAACACGCCTGGAGGTCACCATCGCCGTATGCAGCTCGGTGATGATTCCGCTGCCGGTCTTGACGAACACGAAGGGGAAAACTGCGTGCACCAGACACACACCCGCGCCGAGCAACATCTTGCCCGCAAACCACGCCGCGCGCTGCATGTGCGCCCAGTAGGTTTCCCCCACAGAAGCCGGATGCTCTGTGAAAAGTTGCTTCAGTTCCATGGCTACAGAGTAACCACTTCAGCGCGCTACAGTGTTGCGAAGGTGGCGCCCGATTCGCATCCCGGAGAAATAAAGTTGCGTATCTCTGTCACTTGGCGCGACAATGTTCCATGGACAAGCTGGATCGCAAGATTCTGGAGCTGCTGCAGAGAGACGGGGCGCTGACCGCGGCGGAGCTGGCCGAGCGGGTGGGGCTGTCCAAGGCACCTTGCTGGCGCCGGATCAAACGCCTGGAGGAAGACGGAATCATCAAGCAGACCGTGGCCCTGCTGGATGCACGCGCTCTGAATGTCGGGACGACGGTGTTCGTGATGTTGAAGACGGCGAACCACAGCGAAGCGTGGTTCGAGAAGTTTGTGCGGGCCGTGCGTGACATCCCCGAGGTCACGGAAATACATCGCATGAGCGGGGACGTGGACTATCTCATGCGCATCGTGGTGCCGGACATCGATGCCTATGACGCCGTCTACAAACGCCTGATTGCGACCGTCGAATTCAAAGACGTCAGCGCCAGCTTCGCCCTTGAGACCATCAAGTATACGACCGCCCTACCCCTGGGCTACGCAAGGCTGACCTGACCCGCAAACACTCCGACTGGACCTATTCTTGACGCGCGGCCAGGCTGCTTGCCGATTCAAACGAGTTCTCATCGATGATGTGCCCGATCCGCGCCGAAATTTCGCTCAAGTCCACGTCATAGGCATTCGTGGTCAACACGGGATTCTGGCGGGCGGATTGCGCCAGCTGCTCCCCTGATTCGTTACGCACGTCCACCTCGACCTTGGTGGACAATCCCACGCGCAGTGGATGTTGCGCCAGCTCCTGAGGGTCCAGCGTAATGCGTACCGGAACCCGCTGTACCACTTTGATCCAGTTCCCTGTGGCATTCTGAGCCGGGAGCAAGGCAAACGCGGCTCCCGTTCCGAGACCCAAACCTGCGATGCGGCCATGGTACTCGACGTGGCCACCATATACGTCGGAGATGACACGCACGGGCTGGCCAATTCGCATCTGGCTCAGCTGCACCTCTTTGAAGTTTGCCTCGATCCACAGGCGATCCACCGGGACGATGGACAGCAGCGGTCCGCCACCAGCAGCGACCCGCTCACCCAGCTGCACGGCGCGCTTTGCCACATATCCTGACACTGGAGCATGGATGCTGGTGCGACGTGTAACCAGGTACGCTCGCTCAACATCGGTAGCGGCTGCGCGCACATCGGGGTTGTCTGACACTCCGGTTTGACCCGCCAGCGCAACACTTGCGGCAAGATTCTTCTCGGCGGCGACCAGTCCATCGCGCGCCGCGCTAAGAGCGTCGCGCGCATGCGCCACCTCTTCCGCGGACACCGCGCCACTGTCCGCCAGATCCTTGCGCCGATCCAGATCGGACTGCGCCTTGTTCAAATCAGCGCGTCGCTGCGCGACAACGGCCTGCAGCTGGTCCCGGTTCGCGAACACCGTGCGTACCTGGCGCACGGCCTTGGCCAGCCGCGCCTCCGAATCACGCAGAGCGATTTGTGCATCAGTGTCGTCGAGCTTCACCAACTCCTGACCTGCGCGCACCAGATCGGTCTCATCGGCGCCGATGGCTGTCACGGTCCCGCTGACCTGAGACATGACATTCACCAGATCACCGGCGACATAGGCATCATCGGTACCCTGGTAGTTCCGGGCGATCAGCCACCAATAGCCGGCGGCAATGCAGCCGATCAGCGCGAAGGCGCCGACCGCGATCATGAGCCAGCGCCCGCGCCGCCGCTGCAGTAATGTCCGGGAAGCAGATTGAGTGTCAGTCATGGCATCCATGGTCAATTTCCCGCCGGGCCCTGCCCTGCTGTCGCATAACCCCCTCCCAGCGCCCGGACCAGATCCGCGGTGAGTGTCAGCTCGCGCGCCAATAACTGCGCACGGATGGCGGCAACTACAATCACTTCATCCTCACTTGACAGGACGGTCAGGTAGTTGTCCAGACCCGCGCGATAGCGCTCCCTGGTGGTGGCGTAGGCACTCTGAGCAGCCTCCGCGGCAAGCCGTGCAGCGTCCAACTCACGAGTCAGGGCATCCCAGTTGGTAACGACATTGGCGACATCATTCAATGCGTCGATCACGGTCTGGTTGTATTGGGAGACGGCCAGATCGTATTGAGCCTGTCGCGATTGCAACGCGCCATGTAACTCCCTGCGATTGAACAGCGGCAGGCTGAGCGCAGGTCCCACGCCTGCGATTGCGCTTCCCCCATCGACCAGCTTGGACAAGCCGACGCTCTGAAAACCGGCGAACGCGATCAGGTTCACATTTGGATAGAACGCTGCTTCAGCCTCCCTGACCCCGTGCGTGGCGGATTCGACGCGCCAGCGCTCGGCGAGGATATCCGGGCGCCGCCCCAGCAGCTGCGCAGGCAGCGTCGCCGGCAGCTCGACTTTGCGCTCTCGAGCAAGCTGCGGGTGTGCCAGGTCCGCGCCGCGATCCGGTCCCGCGCCAACGAGCGCGCCCAGTTCAGCGCGCACGGTCTTGATATTCGCCTCGGTGTACTCCACCCCGGCGCGAGTCAGTGCGACGGTCGCTTCCGACTGCTTCACTCGGGCCACATTCTCCAGGCCTTTCGCGGCGCGCTGCCGGGTCAGATCAAGGATCGCCATCTGCTGCTGCAGACTCCTATGAGCGATATCGAGTAGCGCAAACTGCAGATCGAGCTGGAAATAAGCCCGCGCCAGAGCGACAGTCAACGCGAGCCGGGCCGCCGCACGGTCAGCTTCGGCCGCGCGCACTCCGGCGCGCGCCGCCTCGATCGCCTCGCGATTACGACCCCAAAAGTCGATGTCGTAACTGAAGTCGAGTGCCACGCGAGCATCCGTGAAATAGTGTCCTGCGAAGGGCAGCGGATAGAGCCCGTTCGCGGAGTAGCGCTGCCGGCTCGTTTGGGCATCTGCCTCAGTACTGGGCAACCTGGTGCCGGAGACAAGTACAGCTTGCGCCTGAGCCGCACGCAGCCGCGCCTGCGCACTCTGCAGCGATGGGCTGTCCGCCAGCGCATCGGCCATCAGCGCATCCAGCTGCGGGTCGCCGTACGCACGCCACCACTCTTCCACCGGCCAGGCGCCCTCGTTCACCTGAGCCACACCCAGGGTGCGATCCGATCGGAGCCGGTCTTCCACCGGACGAGCGCCCTGCCAGTGGCGATCGCCCACGCAACCACCCAGGAGAACACCCAAGCCGCAGATCAACACAACGCCTGCGGCAGCACCCACACGACCAACTGTCGCGGCACAGGCCAGCCCGACATGTTCAGTCATCTTTGGTATCCATCACCGCCTGGCCATTGGCGATCATCCGGCTGAGGTAGCTGCGCAAGTCATCTATCTCGCTGCCGAGAAAGCCCTCGAGCATGCGCTCCAGCACGGCTCCCGCGGTATCCCACAAACGAGGCAGAGCCGCACGCCCCGCGCTGGTGAGCCGCAGCGACACGACACGACGATCGTCCTTGCTGCGCTCCCGTCGAATCAGGCCCTTGTGCTCCAGCCGATCGACCATCCGCGTCATCGAGCCGGTGTCGTAATGCATCGCCCGGCTCAGATCCGCCGCCGTGTCGGCGGTGTGGTCGGCAAGATTCTTCAGCACCGCGAACTGCATGCCCGTGACGCCGAACGGCAGCAGCTCCCGGTCGAGCGCCGACAGCAACACGACTCGCACCCTGCCGATCAGGGGACCTACACTCAGGGCAGTTTCCTTGGACGATGGCGCCAGATTGCCCTTGGGAACAGGTGTGGCTTTGCGGTTCATGATGGATTCTTGCTATTCAAAAGACTGCCGGTAAGATTGCTGGCGGTAAGATTACTGCCTCGGCAGTTATTTCTGACCAGAAGGGGCTTCTTTGTCAAGCCGATTGCATCTGCCTGCCGTGTGGCCGGCCGTGGTCCTTGCCGCCCTCGGGAGCGCCGGCTGCGGCAAGCGCTCAGCGCAATCCCCGCCCCCGCCGCCCGTGCAGGTCGGATTCATCGTCGCGCGCACTGCTCAGGTTCCGCTGACACGTGATCTCGTGGGGCGACTCTCCGCCACCCGCGTGGCGGATGTCCGCGCCCGGGTTGCCGGGGTGGTGCTCAAGCGCCTCTACCGGGAAGGCAGCGAAGTGAAGGAAGGCCAGGTGCTCTTCCAGATTGATCCGGCGCCGCTGCGCGCCGCGCTGGATGCCGCGCTGGCCGCCCTGGCTCAGGCCGAAGCCACGGCGACCAACGCACATGTCGCCGCTCAACGCGCGCGTGAGCTCAT
>Ga0070735_10003507_pt1 | contig 13720 bp, 10 predicted proteins | sample Coa_R1_FD_66443 | JGI IMG/M metagenome (GOLD analysis project Ga0070735, IMG submission 66443) | Surface soil microbial communities from Centralia Pennsylvania, which are recovering from an underground coalmine fire - Coalmine... | ecosystem: Environmental > Terrestrial > Soil > Unclassified ...
TAGTAGTCGCGCTGGGTAAAGGGCTCCAGCTTGTGGTCGTGGCAGCGCGCGCACTGCAGCGTGATGCCGAGGGTGGACGAGACGAGGATCGTCTGCGTATCGTTCAGCATCCGCACCTGGTACTCGGTGAACTGGTGCGCGTTGAAGTCGTCTCGCGTGGCGTCCACGGCCGTGCGCAGGAAGCCGGTCGCTGTTACGCACTCCTCGATGGCCGGCGTCCAGGCCGCGTGGTGATCGACCAACTCGTCGCCGGCGATCTGCTCCCGCAGGAACTGGTCGTACGGCTTGTCGGCATTGAGGCTGCGGATCACGTAGTCACGGTAGCGCCAGGCGTTCGGGCGAATGCGATCTTCCTGGAGCACGCCCTCGCTGTCCGCATAGCCGGCCGTGTCCAGCCAATGGCGCGCCTGGGCCTCGCCGTAGCGCGGATCGGCCAGCAGCCGGTCGACAATCTTCTCGTATGCGTTCGGTGCGCGATCCGCGAGGAAGGCATCGACCTCGGCCGGGGTCGGCGGAAGGCCGATCATGTCGAACGTGACGCGCCGGATCAGCGTCCTGCGGTCGGCCGGCGGCGAGTAGGCGAGCCCCTTCGCCTTCAGCGCCGCCAGCAGGAAGCGATCGATCGGCTCGGGGGCCGTGCCCGGCGGCGGATTCTGCGCGATCGGCGGCTTGAACGCCCAGTGATTCGCGGTAGCCGGTAGCTGGTGGATGGTAGTTGGTAGCTGGTTCCTGGTTCCTGGTTGCTGGCTGCTGGTCGCCGGCTTTTCGCGGCCGGATGCCGGCGAGGCCGCGCGTGGTGACGAATTGGCGCGCCCCTGCGCGACCGCGGGAGCGGCCGAGAGCAGCATAGGGAACGCACCCACCGTGGCGACCAGAAACATCGCAGCAATGCGCCGCGCGTCGGAACCGCATCGGACCCGGCACGAATCGGCACGCCTGCGGCCGTGCAGCGACTTGTGGTGTTCTTCGACGTGCGCCTTCATTGAAGTTACTACCAACAGCCGGTGAATAGATTCGCCCCAGACGTTGCAGCCGGCCACGATTAGAGAGCGGTGCTAGGTGACTACTGACTGCCCTGCATGGTTTGTCGGCGAAATAGTTCGCGCCGAAAGGGCAGCCGTTGGCACACGTACGCGCAATGACTTGACGAACACGTTACCGGCGACTTTGTCGGCGAAGGCCGACTACCGTTTTGTTAGGCGCGACTTCAGTCGCCCACCATCGGGCGGTCAATCCTGCCCCACGCGTCGAGCGCCCATTGGAACGGTTGCGTTTCGCCCATTGTACCTAAATAGCGACCGCGAAAACGAAATGAAGCCCGACGTGATCGCAAACCTGCGCGCAATCCGCACCGGTATCACCGCGCTCGCCGTCGACGCCATCGTGAACGGCGCCAACACCTCGCTGCTCGGCGGCGGCGGCGTCGATGGGGCGATACATCGGGCCGCCGGGCCGGAACTGGTGCATGCGTGCCGGCTGCTCGGCGGCTGCAAGCCCTGCGACGCCAAGGTGACGAAAGGGTATCGCCTGCCGGCACGCTGCATCATCCACACCGTCGGGCCGGTCTGGCGCGGCGGCACGCAGGGCGAGCGGGACGTACTGGCCCCCTGCTATCGCCGCTGCATCGAGGTCGCCGCCGCGCCCGGCATCGAGACGATCGCGTTTCCGAGCATCAGCACCGGCATCTACGGCTACCCGATCGAGCAGGCCGCCCGGATCGCCGCCGCCACCGTCCGCGCCGCGCCGCCCGCCGCGCCCGCCATCCGCGAGGCGATCTTCTGCTGCTTCTCCGAGAGCGACCTGGCGGTCTGTGAGAGACTCCTGGCCTAGGGCGCGGGCCGTTCGCGGCCGGGCGCAGCCGGCGACCGGTGATTTTCGCCGCCCGGAAGGGAATCGCAGCCCGAATTGTGAATCCCGCTCGTATGAAGCTTCGATCGCCAGCCCGCCGACTGTTCCGCCCAATCCTTTTGTTCTGCCTGCCGGCCGCCTTCGTGCCGGGGCTGGCCGCCGCCGCGAACGCGCAGAGCGCGCTCAAGGAGATACGGGCGCACAAAGAGCTGGTCATCGCCACTGACGCGACCTATCCACCGTTCGAGTCGATCGACAAGGGCAAGATCGCCGGCTTCGACGTGGACATCGGCAACGCAATCGGCAGGCAGATCGGCATTCCGGTGCGCTGGATCAATCTGGAGTGGTCCGGCGTGCTGGCCGCGCTCGAAAACCACAAGTGCGACCTGGTCATGTCCGGCGTCACCATCACGGACGAGCGCAAGAAGAAGGGTTACGCATTTTCGCGGCCCTACTTTCTCTCCGGCCAGGCCATCGTCCGCCGCAGAGGTGACGCCGCCGTCCAGTCGCTCGCCGACCTGAAGGACAAGATCGTCTCCGTCCAGATGGAGACCACGGGGCAGTTCGCCCTGGAGAAGATCGGCGTTCCGCGCTCGCACATCCTGAAGTTCGACACGCTCCAGGAGGGCCTTCTGGACGTGCGAAACGGCAAGGCGGCCGCGTGCGTGGCCGACATGCCGGCGCTGCACGAGAACCTCCGTCAAGGCTACTCCGAGCTGGAGATCGTGGGCGGCGTGTTCAAGGAGGAGAACCTCGGCGTGGTGGCGCGCCAGACCGACTCCGACCTTCTGGAAGCCGTGAACCGCGCCATCGAGCAGGTCATGCTCGATGGCGACTACGCCAGGGCCTACTCGACCTGGATACACGAGCCGCCGACAACGGCGCTCCTCGCCGAGCTGGACCGCGTGAAAGGCGACGGAACCACTCCGGCCGACAAACTGCCTATCGGCGACTCGGTCGCGACAGCGCCGCAGGCAGCTGCGCAGCCCGTCTCGTCGTTCACGATCCGCTGGAGCCTGCTTCGCGAGGCGATGCCGCGCCTGCTGGCCGGCGCCAGTCTCACGCTCGAGCTGACACTGTTCACGCTCATCCTCGGCGTTACGGCGGGGCTCGTAGTGGCGCTCTGCCGCATTTCGCCGGTACCACCCCTTCGCTGGCTCGCCACTGTCTACGTGGAGATCGTCCGCGGGACGCCGCTGCTCATGCAGATCTACGTCATCTACTTCGTGCTGCCGGTCTTTCACATCTCGCTAAACTCGTTCGTGTCCGGCGTCATGGCCCTGAGCCTCAACGCAGCGGCCTACATATCCGAGATCTTCCGGGCCGGCATCGAGAGCATCGATTCGGGCCAGATGGAGGCCGCGCGCTCGCTCGGTCTCGACTACGGCGGCGCAATGCGCTGGATCATCCTGCCGCAGACGCTGCGCCGCGTCCTGCCGCCGCTGACGAACGAGGCGGTCGCGCTCCTAAAGGACTCGTCGCTGGTCTCGGTGGTGGCGCTCGCGGAGCTGATGCGCGTCGGCAAGGAGGTCGCGACGACGTCCGGCTCGCCAACGACGCTCTATCTCGGCGTCGCGCTGCTGTACCTGGTCATGACGCTGCCGCTCACCTTCCTGGTCCGGTGGCTGGAGCGCGCATGGCAGCCGATCAGCCGCCAGCAGACAGCCCTCGCCGGCACGGCCGCCGCCGCGGGAGGTGTGCGCCCACTATGATCGCTGCAGCCGGGATTCAGCCCGATTGCGCGGCGCAGAAGCGCCGGCATTGCGCCGGACTCGGCCGCGGCGACGCGCCCCTGGCTGGCCTCGCCGATCCTGTCGGAGCTATGGGTGCCAATTGGCTTATAGGTCCTATTAGTCCAGTCGCACGCTCGCGCCGGATCCGACCCGTGTCTGGCAAAGGCGGCTCGCGACGATGACCACCACTCAAACGCCCACCATTCTTGCGATAAGCGACCTGCACAAGGCATTCAGCCGGCCCACAGTGCTCAGCGGCATAAGCCTGGAGGTGCGGGAAGGCGAGGTCGTCGCGCTTATCGGCGCCTCCGGCAGCGGTAAATCGACCCTGCTGCGCTGCGTCAATCGCCTTGAGACGCCGACCGCCGGCTCCGTACGCTTCCGTGATACAGAAATCTCGCCCGCCAACCTGAACGCCATGCGGCGGGAGATCGGCATGGTCTTCCAGCGATTCAATCTGTTCCCGCACCTTACTGCGCTGCAAAACGTGACCCTCGCGCCGCGCAAGGTGCTCGGGGTTGCGGCGGAGCAGGCTGCCCGAGAGGGCCGCGCGCTTCTGGAGCAGGTGAAGCTCTCCGCGAAGGCGGACTGCTACCCGGGCGAGCTCTCCGGCGGCCAGCAGCAGCGCGTGGCGATCGCCCGCGCGCTGGCGCTCCGGCCCGCGCTGCTCCTGTTCGACGAGCCGACCTCCGCCCTGGACCCGGAGCTCGTCGGCGAGGTGCTGGAGGTGATGCGCGACCTTGCGCTTCAGGGCCGCACCATGCTGGTCGCCACGCACGAGATGGGCTTCGCGCGCGAGGTGGCCAACCGCGTCCTCTTCCTCGACGGCGGAAAGATCCTGGAGGAGGGTCCGCCGGAGCAGGTATTGGAAAACCCGCGCGAAGAGCGCACGCGCGCGTTCCTGGCGAGGGTGCTGAACCGGTGATCGGGTGATGCCTATCGGTTGGCCGCCGTTGATAGCGGGCGAGATGCCCGTTCGCCGAACGCCGCGTTCGCCGGGCGCGGGCTGTCGTCGGACTGAGCCCCGCAGTTGCCGCCGGGCTGAACCCCGCGGCTGGGTAGCCTTCGGCTCATCGCCCGCCTGCGCGGGCGAGCCCTCTAGCGGCGGACGGCATGGGATGCAGTACTAACCGGACGGGTCAGGGCCGGAGCACGTTCAGCCGAGCAATATACCTTCTAGCGGGACCTGGGATCGTATGCTCCTCGTCGGCGAAGACATCGAGCGCGACCTGTATCGGTTCATAACTGGCGCCTGCTTGGAGCTCGACTGCACGCCGCTCGCGGTGAACGGAATGCCGGACCATGTCCACGTCCTCATGTCGCTTTCAGCTACCATCGTGTAGCTGACATCGTCGAGCGGGTGAAGGGAAGCTCGTCTCGGTTCGTCAGCGACAGACTGCGTCCGAGCGAGCACTTCACGTGGCAGGGCCACTACGGCGGCTTCACAATGAGCGCCCGCGAGAAGGAAAGGGTGCGCCGGTACATCGAAAACCAGAAAGCGCACCATGCATCCAACACCTTGTAGCCGTCCGCCGAGGAGACATCGGAAGAAGACGAGCCAAAACCCTTGCAGCTGCACGAATGGACGCTAAACAGTTCGCCCGCGCAGGCGGGCGATGGGCCATAGGCCACACAGCCGCGGGGTTCAGCCCGACGGCAACCCGCGCGGGGTTCGGGTACCCGCTTGCCGGTGCGGTGGCAACCCGCAATCGTTCGGCAACTCGCCCGATCACCGATCGGTCCCGCAGTTTCCGCGAAGGGCAATATCGTTGCGACGAACACTCCATGGGACAATAATCCTCGCCGCCATCCTCACCCTCGCCGCGGCAACCCTGTCCCGGGCGCAGGAGGCGCAGACGATCCTCATTCAGGGCGGGACCGTCCTGGACGGGACCGGCCGGCCGGGGCACGTGAAGGACATCCGGGTGCTGCGCGACCGGATCATCGCCATCGGCCGTCTGAAGCAGCAGCAAGGGGAGCGCGTGATCGACGCGCGGGGCATGGTCGTTTCACCAGGTTTCATCGACACGCACAGCCACGCGGACGGCGGCCTTCTGGAAGACCCGGACGCGGAAACGCAGGTTCGACAGGGCATCACCACGTCCGTCGTCGGACAGGACGGAAGCTCCCACTTCCCGCTGTCCGACTGGTTCGGGGAGCTGGAGCGGAAGCACGTCGCGCTCAATATCGCGAGCTTCCTGGGACATGGAACCGTTCGGCGGCAGGTGATGGGTGACGGATACAAGCGAACGTCCACGCCGGACGAGGTGAAGCGCATGCAGGAGCTGGTGCGCCAGGAGATGCGCTCCGGCGCGCTCGGCGTATCGTCCGGCTTGGAGTACGACCCCGGCTTCTACTCCAGCACGGAGGAGCTAATCGGCCTCGCGCGGGCCTCCTCGCCCTTCGGCGGCATCTACATCAGCCACGTGCGCGACGAGGGCAACGATGCGCTCAAATCCTTCTCGGAGCTGATCCGAATTGCCGCCGAGGGGCACGTGCCCGCCCAGATTTCGCACATCAAACTGGACACGCAGCCTGTCTGGGGCAAAGCGGGCGACGCCCTGCGCCTGATGGCCGACGCGCGGCGCCGAGGCCTCGACATCTCCGCCGACGTCTACCCCTACCTCTACTGGCAATCGACCATCATGGTCCTGATCCCAAGCCGCGATTGGGATAACCGGGCACTGTGGGAAAAGGGCCTTGCGGACGTGGGCGGACCGGAGCACGTACTGCTGACGACCTACTCGGCGCGTCCGGAGTGGCAGGGCAAGACCATCGCGCAGATCGCGACGCAGACCGGCAGGGACGCGATCGACGTCATTCAGGAGATCGTCCACACGGCCCACGATCCGGGCAAGACGGCCAGTGAGGGCGTGGTGGTGACGGCAATGACGGACGCGGACCTGGACGCCTTCATCGCCGACCCGCACATCATGTTCTGCAGCGACGGGGGCCTTCACGGCTCGCACCCGCGCGGAGCAGGCTCCTTTCCGCGCGTCCTCGGCGTCTACGTACGCGAGCGCCACGTGCTCACGCTGCCGCAGGCGGTCCACAAGATGACCGGCCTCCCGGCGCAGCGCATGGGCTTCCGCGACCGCGGCCATATCGCGCACGGCATGAAGGCGGACATCGTCGTGTTCGACCCCGCGACAGTTCGGGACACGGCGACGACGGCCAACCCGCAATCGCCGCCCGTCGGCATCCCCTACGTCTTCGTCAACGGCCAGCTCGTCGTCGACAACGGCGCCGTCACCGGCCGCCATCCCGGCGCCGTCCTGCGTCACGAATCGCCGCCCGAAACTATGAAATGAGTCGCGCGTAGACCGCCGGATCCACATTGCCGCCGCTGATAACGCAGCAGACGCGCTTGTCGGCGAACAGCCGCGGGGTGTGCAGGACTGCGCCCAGACTGAGCGCTCCGGTCGGCTCCGCCTTCATATTGGCGGCCGAGAAGAGCGTCCGCACCGCCTCCGCGATCCGCTCCTCCGGAACCTCCACGATCGAGGCCAGCCCGTCCTTCAAGATCGCCCAGTTGTGCCGGCCAAGGCTGAGCGTCCGCGCGCCATCGGCGATCGTCTGCGGCTCCGCCCCGTTGGCGATCAGCGCGCCAGCCCGAAGCGACCGGGCCGCGTCGTTGGCGAGCAGTGGCTCGGCCCCGACCACCTCGATTGGGGAGCCGCCCGCCCGCAAGCCCTGCACGAGGCCGGCGGTGAGGCCGCCCCCGCCGACCGGCGCGACGACCAGATCCGGCGGCTCCGTCAGCGCGGCGATCTCGCGCCCGAGCGAGCTGTTTCCGCGGATGACAAGCGGGTCGTCATAAGCGCTCGCGACGTAGGCGCCGGGATGCTCCGCGGCGAGCTGCACAACGCGCGCGCTCCGGCTGATTGCGCCGACGTCGATCAGATCAACGACGCCGCCGTATTCGGCCACGCTAAGCACCTTGACCGCGGCGCTCGTGTTCGGCATCACGATGATGCTCCGCTTGCCGAGCAGCGCGCATGCGTACGCCAGGGCCTGCCCGAAATTGCCGGACGACGCGGCGATCATCAGCTCAGGCTCGACGTTGGCGGCGACCTCCAGCGCGGCACGGAACTTGAAGCTGCCGGTCCACTGAAACGCCTCGCTCGCCAGCGTCAGCGCTGCCAACCCCAGGCTCGCCGCCAGTCGCGGCATCTCGATGATCGTCGTGGGACGAATCGTTATCGTCATAGTTGCTCCGTTTATTGTGGCTTGTGGCTTGTGGCTTGTGAACCGTTGCGCGTCACTCGATTTCAAGGTCAGCCGAGCCGTTAAGGCGCGACCGGACGCCGATTGGCCTCCGCCGCCTCGTCCAGCTCGAGGCGCAGATAGTCGTATTCGATGCCGGCCGTAACCGGGCCGGCGGGCACCGTAAGCTTGAGCGTGTTGGCCCCCTTGCGCAGACACGCGGCGTCAAAGTCCACGCGGGCCTCCTGCCAGTAGCCGCGATCCGCATCGCGATGAATTGCGCCATTGTTCACCAGGCCGCGAATTCGTCCCACCTCCCGGTCGTTAACCGCGACGCCAACATAGGGCGCCTCCATTCCAGCGATGGCAACTCGCAGCGCTCCGCGGCCGCGCGGCGCGCTCGGAAGATCGAAGGAGACGGTCCAGGTGGTCGCCGCGCCGCGCCCCCGGCCGGTCGTGTCCGCGGGATCGGCCCGCGGGACCTGCATCAGGTTCCAATCCCGGCGCCAGTCGCTCTTGCCGACGAGATAGTTGACGTCGTCTGGAAACTCCTTCGGATAGCGCAGATAGAGGCCCCACTGCCAGTAGTGGTCGCCGCTGCGGAACTCGCCGGCCGTGCGGTCCGGGATGCCGATCTCCCAGAGCGGCCGGCCGGTCCGCATCGGAGTCCAGATAAGCGCGCCCAGATCCAGCGTCTTCCCGGCCTTTACGCTTACATCGGTCCTGGCGAATTCTCCCAGGACGCCGTCCGCGATCGCGTGCAGCGTGTAGACTCCGGGCCGCACGGCAGGGATGGTGAAGCGGCCCGCACCGTCGCCGCGCGACCAGAACTGGTAGAACTTGGCGTCCCGCTGCCAGTCCACCGTCTCCTGGCCGGGGCCGCGTCCGGCAGCGCTGCTGACAGTGGCGAGCGCATAGTCGGGATGGGCCAGACCGACGAGGAGGTGGCCGAGCCTTGCGCCGGGCGCCACCGGATCCTTCAGCACGATCCTGCCGCTTACAGCGCCTCGCTCCGGCCGGTGTGGATAGTCGACGCCCGACACCCAGCCATAGGGCCAGGCGCGGGCCTCGATCGCGGCGCGGGCCAGCGCGTCGCGCCACATCGCGCCCGGGGACGGCCCGGAGTTGCAGTAGATCAGGAATGGACCGACGACCTTCGTCCAGTCCTCGCCCGGCGCGATCGCCGCGGAGGCGCCGCCATAGTGGCTGCCGCGCCAGTAGTTAAGCACCGTCGGCGCGGCGGGGGCGTCGTAGTACTGCGGCCCGACGTTGAATGTCGCGTCCCGGTGCGCGGTCAGCTCCAGCTTGGTCGGTCCGCCGCTGAGGTACTCGATCGTCGGATTCACGAACCAGAAGCCGATCTGTTTGGCCGTGCTGGACCAGCCGAAGGCGGGCGTATCGAACTGAACGGCCGAATAATCATACTTATGCTCGACGCGCCCCTTCATCTCGCCCGTGGTGAGCAGCCGGGCCTCCTTCATGTTCATCACTATCCCGTGGTTCCAGTCGGAAGCGGTCGGCATTCGAAAACTGCGCCGTGCGTCGACGGTCATCCAGTCGAACGCGTCGTCCAGCTTCGCGGCATAGCGCGCCTCGCCGATCGCAGTGAAGGGGTACTCCGGCCGATGATGAAGGATGGTGTAGGTATACACGCCCGACAGTCCGCGCTCCAGCGCATAGCGGATTTCGATGTCCGCCGCGACGCCGCCGCCCGGGCCGGAGCCCAGCGGCCGGCCGGCATACGTGCCGCGCACGCTGACTTCGGCACGGTCGCCGCCGTTTGCGGTGGGATCGATCGTCACCGATTCGATCGTAGGGACAGACGCGGGCGTATGCGACCAGTAGCCGCCGCCACGGGCGGCGAGGAGCTGGCTGCCGCGGTAGACGAGCGAGGTGAGATTGCCGGAATGCCGGGTGATCCGCGCCGTTACGATCCCATTCGCCAGCGTGAATCCGCCGGCATCCTCCGCGACGGTGACGGGCGGCGCGGCGCGCGCCGTTATGGAGCCATATGCAATGCAAGTTAGCAAAACAAGCGACATCGCACAAGTAGGACATCTGTTCATAAACGGCCGGAACCTCTAATCATTAACCTTGTTCGATTGTCGCTCTGCAAGTCACACGGACAAATATAGATTTGTCTGGTAGAATTACAGTGTTAAGGCATTGTTCCGCTAGCAACCGCGGGAGTGGATCACGAAAATGAGCGACAAATCGTCCATCGAATGGACTGACGCAACCTGGAACCCCGTAACCGGCTGCACTCAGGTCGGTCCGGGATGCGATCACTGCTATGCCATGCGGTTCGCAGAGCGATTCCGCGGCGTTGCCAATCATCCATACGAACAGGGCTTCGACCTGAAACTGTGGCCAAGCCGCCTGGAGTATCCGCTACGATGGAAGGCTCCCAGGCGCATATTTGTCAACTCGATGTCCGACCTGTTCCACAAGGACATACCGGACGAGTACATCCGGCGGGTTTTCGACGTGATGGTTCGGGCGGACCACCATGTCTTTCAGGTACTTACCAAGCGTAGTTCGCGGCTCGCCGCACTTAGCCGAACGCTGCCGTTTCCGCCGAACGTGTGGTGCGGCGTATCGATCGAGCTAAATCAGATGGCATCAAGGGCAGATCATCTGCGACTTGTTCCTGCCGCCGTCCGATTCATCAGTGCAGAACCGCTGTTGGGACCCTTGGACGATCTTTCTCTTGATGGCATCCATTGGCTCATTACCGGCGGAGAGAGCGGACCAGGTTTTCGACCGTGTAATCCCGACTGGATCCGTTCGCTCCGCGATAGATGTGCGGACACCGGCACGGCATTCTTCCACAAACAGTGGGGCGGACGGACGTCCAAATCCGGCGGGCGCCTCCTCGACAATGTAACCTGGGATCAGATGCCGGCCACTCGGCTGCTCTGATTAGCCTGCACATTTAGGATTACCTCTTTACTTCACATTTCGAGTCCATGAACGGAGCGTGAGATGCCCCGCCACACAAAGTCATTTTGGGAATATGCTGCGGACTGGTCCCGAAGAAAGCACCTGATACTACGGTACTATCTAACTCCCGCGGCGCCTAAGTTGGGAACTCAGGGCACGGGCCGCCGAGTATATGTCATCGACGGATTCGCAGGGCGCGGACTCTATTCCGATAACACGAAGGGCTCGCCTCTCCTTCTCGCCGAGTTGGCTGAAGAGTGCCGAAGGTGGAGAAGTCCGGTAGAGTTGATAATCCATAACGCGGAACCGGACGCCGACAACTTTGCGGCACTACAAGATTCGACTTCGCACTGGTCCGGCCTCGGATACGTCAAAAACCACCAGATTACCTTCCAGGAGCTTCTTCCGGGCGTGCTACGACAGGCAGGCTCGTCCCCAGTCTTTGCCTTTCTGGATCCGTTTCGCCCCTCTGATCTCACGTTTCAGGACGTAGTTCCGCTCATCCAGCGCTCGGCGGCAACGGAAGTGCTGATTGTATTCCACACTCCCTTGGTTATAAGGTTGCTTGAGGCAGTTCGGCCCACGGCTCGTACGCCAGACAAGAGCAAGGCTAAGTTAGCGGCGCTGTTGGACCGGGTTTTCGGAGGCAGTTCGTGGGAAGGCCTCATGACGTCCGATCAGATCGATCCTGCTACAGTGGCAACGTGCTTATCGAACCAGGTTCGCGCTCAAAGCCGGTGGAATACCTTCTATGTCTGCCCGCACGCGATAGATGCGCGGTACAACGTTGGCCTTAAGTACCATGTGATCCTTCTTACACGGCACTCGGATGGCGTCGAACTGATGAACGACGCCTTTTGCAAGGAGGCCCTGGAAGTCTATTCGCAATCCACGCGGCAGAGTAACGGGCAGCTCGAACTCGGCATCGAAGTGGATACTCCGGCTGGCCAGCCTGTGGTTGAGCTGACCATGCTGCAACGGCACCGGGACCTATGCGCGTCGCTTATGGCGATCGGGCGAAAGCACGCCGGCAGGATTTGGAAACGCGGTGACCTGATCTGCGAGTCCATCGTCAATCGCTTTGGTGACTTTACGAAAACCGAGCATCGTCAGGCGATCCAATCGCTTGTCGATATAGTTGGCGACCCACCGTTAACGCCGCTTGACGGTCGTAAAAGCAAGAAGGGCAAATGGGTAATCAACGATTCGACGAGGCTGCAATTCCGCTAAGCAGCGGGTGTAGCGCAGTTTTCAGTGCCCAAGCAGCATCGCTCGGGTAACTTGTGCGGATCGGACGCTACGACAGTGGACATCCGACTGGGGGGCAGCAATGGAGTTCAGGACGCTAGGCAGGTCGGGGCTGAAGGTGCCTGTGCTCAGTCTTGGAAGCGGGACTTTCGGCGGCGGGGGCGAGTTTTTCAAGGCATGGGGCCAGACGGACGCGGCCGAGGCGACGCGGCTGGTCGACATCTGCCTGGAAGCCGGCCTGAACATGTTCGATTCGGCCGATACCTATTCCGGCGGCGCGGCAGAGGAGATCCTGGGAGCAGCGATCAAGGGACGCCGCGACCAGGTTATCATTTCGACTAAGGGCACGTTCCCGAGCGGGCCGGGACCGAACGATCGAGGCTCCTCGAGGCTCCATCTCACTCGCGCGATCGAGGGAAGTCTGCGCCGGCTCTGCACCGACTACATCGACCTGTACCAGCTTCACGGATTCGACGCGCTGACTCCCGTCGAGGAGACCCTTGCGACGCTCGAGGTCGCGGTCCGGGCCGGTAAAATCCGCTACATCGGCTGCTCCAACTTCTCCGGCTGGCACCTGATGAAGTCCCTTGCCACAGCGGAGCGATACGGCTGGCCGCGCCACGTCGCCCATCAGGCCTACTATTCGCTGATCGGCCGCGATTACGAGTGGGAGCTGATGCCCCTGGCGGAGGACCAGGGCGTCGGCGCGGTGGTCTGGAGTCCGCTCGGCTGGGGGCGGCTCACCGGCAAAATCCGCAGAGGAGCGCCCCTGCCGGAGCAGAGCCGTCTCCACTCGAAGCGCGTCCTCGACGCAGGGCCGCAGGTCGAGGAGGAGTACGTTTACCAGGTCGTGGACGCGCTGGACGCGATCGCCGGGGAGACCGGCAAGTCGGCGCCGCAGATCGCGATCAACTGGCTGCTGCAGCGCCCGACCGTGGCCAACGTGATCATCGGCGCCCGGAACGAGGAGCAGCTCCGCCAGAACCTCGGCGCGACCGGATGGAGCCTCACAGCCGAGCAGGTCGCCCGCCTGGATCAGGCCAGCCACCGCCCCGCGCCCTATCCCTACTGGCACCAGGCCGGGTTTGCGGACCGCAATCCGCACCCGATCGGATATGGGCGATAGCGCGAAAGCGCGCCCGACAGGCGGGCCGCTCGCGGCGCGATCGTCCGGCGCCCCGAGGGGCCTACTTCCAGCCGGCCGCCTCGATCGGCTGCACGCCGTCGTGCTCCGCCAGGAGGGGTTCCGAGCGTGCGATCACCCAGCCCGCCTGTCCGGCGACCCAGGTGTCGCGCAGCGTAGTGGTCTCGCGTGTCGTTCGGTAGACGCCCTCGCGGTCCGTCGCCTGACGGATCGCAGTCCGCTCGCACGTTACAATCGCGGTTGCGCCGGACACCGATATCCCGGTCACGGCGAAGCGGAGATCGTAGCGCAGCCCAAGCGTACGCGCGTGCGCTTCTGCGTCGATCCACTGCTGGCCGGTCATCGGCTTTCCAGATAGATCGTGGAGCTCCGCACCGTTCGCGAACAGCGGCTCGGCCGCCTTTGCATCGCCGCTGCTCAGCGCGATGGCCAGCGAATCGTATCGATGTTGAATGCGCGCCAGAATCGGCCGCGTCGCGTCCGTCAAGTCCGCGATATAGGGCGCGCCATCCCGCGTGACCGCGCGCTTCAGGTCTGTCCGCTTGCGGCACTTCCATCCCTGTGGCGTCAGGACTCGCTCGTCGATAGTAACGATGTC
>Ga0070735_10003509_pt1 | contig 13719 bp, 16 predicted proteins | sample Coa_R1_FD_66443 | JGI IMG/M metagenome (GOLD analysis project Ga0070735, IMG submission 66443) | Surface soil microbial communities from Centralia Pennsylvania, which are recovering from an underground coalmine fire - Coalmine... | ecosystem: Environmental > Terrestrial > Soil > Unclassified ...
GGCAATGGGCTGTGCGTACTGCACGCTTCTACATTTGTACGTGCATCATCTCGATTCCTTAAGCAGCGAGCTGCGCGTTTTGATGTTGGAACGCTCGCTCGGCCGCCGAGACGGAGAAGGTGGCAGATTCCGCAGTACTGATGTGTGATCGAGCGGGCACATCACTTATCTGGCTGGCACCATCTTTTGGGCGCAGCCAGGCTCAGCAGATGAGCCACAAGATTTCCGGATTGCCGCTGAGGTGGCACTGCATTGTTTTTGTGCCAGAGATCACTCAGCCGCTCAGCCACGCTAGCATGAACTTCGATGCCATCGCGATAACGGCTCACAGCAGCACCAAAAGGCGATTGTGAGCCGATCTTTCTGGCGCTCCTAATTCCGGAGCTTCTGCAACAAAGAAGCCGCCAGAACCGTTTTGTCATGAGCTCGAAACGATGCCCCCGACTGGAGGCTTTGTCCAGCCTCTGGATGGCATCCTCTGCTCCTGACATCAGGAGGATGCGGCAGCGTGGGAGTGTTTCGCAGATGGCAATCGCAGCATCAACGCCATCAATGCCATTCATCATTATGTCCATTAAGATGAAGTTCGGAGGCGACTTCAGAGCGGTATGAATGGCTTCCGGGCCGCTGTAGGCAGCGCTCGTGTTGAAGCCGTGCTGGTTGAGGACGACGCAAAGCGCATCGCCGAGGCTGCGGTCATCATCCACGACCAGCACACGAGGTGTCGCAAACCCGGCGGGCATCTTCGGGACCATTCGCAAATTGAATCAGTGCTGTTGGGGCAATTGAGGAACTCGAACGCGGGTGGATCACATTGCCGCACCTGCGCATTGACGCTATTAAGCGATTGAGGTGTTGTCAAAATCAGACAATGGTAGCCTGCAGCCGCCGTGCGCCCTGGAGAAGGAAATGCATCTGCTGTGGGCAACCCAAGTCGCACCTTCATGGCGCTACGAGATCGGAGAATGCCCGTGAATGAGCAGGCATTCCTGTCTGGATTGTCCTGTGTAACAGGACTTCCGTACTGTTGCAGTCTGGGGCTGACTGCTGAGATGATCTGGTTCAGCTTGTTCACAAACTCTCGCCCCGGCTTTGGCTGGGGCTTTTTATGCTGCCGCAGCCTCGGAATCGCGGTGAATATCATTGTCTGTCTTGAGATTCGCCCCGGGGTTCGGCGGGGGCTGTTGTCGCATGCGTCAGCAAACGCGTATCTCACTTCAGTATTCAGCAGGATTCCCATCCGTCGCAACAACTGAGGAACTCCGCTCTGGGTGCGGACGCCATCACCAGATGGGCGAAGCAGGAATCCGATGTATCGTTCTGGTGGTAATCGCCTTCACTGCCGGTCTCCTTTATCTGCTGCGCCTCTGAGCGCGTCAATAACCTGGGAGCACATCCCGCCCGAGACCGGCCTTCTCCTACCATCTGTTTGCCGCAGTTGACGGCTTGCGCTCACACGATCTCCGGAAGCTGCAGTGATGGTAGCGGATTCGAAAAACAGAATGGACACGAGCGGCGCCCACGATTATGCTCCTCAACTGAACCCAGGCGATGAACGTATGGCATGGCTAAAGGCAACACTCACGATCGCCCTGAAGGCGAATCACGTCGTGGTCGCTGAGCTGGAAGATCCGGTCCTCTGGCAGCGCATACTGGCTGCAATCAAGCTCGGTGACACAGCATCCCAGAAGCCGGAGACCTCCAACCCTGCCGTTGCTGCTGCCGGTCGCAAAGAAATGCCTGCCCGGAGTGAACTGGTGAGGTAGAAACGGAAGGGTGTGCTTTGGACCGTTTCTCACAGCAGGCAATCAGCGGTCCGTCCGAATCAATTTTTCCGGCCAATGACCGGTCACTGCTCCTGGGAGGGCGGGGCTGAGGGAGGGCCGAGAAGTACAAGGAGCCAACCCTCGCCCGAAATCCACAAAACTGAGCGGTTACAGGGGGACGCCGGGCAGAACGTTCTCTGCGGGAAGGGCACGGATGAGTGCATCGAAATCTTCACCCGGTTGTTCCTTTCGTGGGGCATGGAGCTCGCTTTTGCTGTCAGCGCGGCGGCTGGAAGCCAAGGTCAGGCAGGCGAGGTCTGCGGGCGCTCCCTCCAGGATTGCGTTTGCAAATGCCATGAATTTGCTTCCACAGTCAATCTATGGCCAGCAATGTATTGGCTCAGTGACCTAAGTCACCGTTAATGGATCGCGCAGAACTAGCCCCCAACAAATCGCCCCAGCCGGAGCAAACAATGCGGTTTTATTCGTGTGTCTTCGTCGTTGCGGCGTCTCCGACGCGTTCCTTACCATTTGCGGGAATATTCGTCACACAGCCGCCCTGCTGGAGGTGCTGGTTTTAACGAAAATGGGACCGTTCCCCGAGCCAGATCTGGCCGACGCTGATGAGCTGATCCAACCTGCTCACGTCAACCATCTCAGTCTCGCCCGGATGAACCGCTGAAAGGCTCCTCAATCATCGGCTTTTCCGTATTCTGCCCGGGCAATTTGTCGTGGAGGATGACATTCAGCAGCGACTTGTGAACGTGGATGCCGCCGTTGTAATCGATAAATCGCAGCTTGCGAAAGCGGTTCATGAGAAAGCTGATGCGGGAGCGAGTGGTGCCTACCATCTCCGCCAGTGTTTCCTGTGAAATCTTCGGAATCAGAGGTTCCGGGCGCCCGGGCTGGCCGAATTCGGCCACCAGCAGAAGGATTCTTGCCAGGCGCTTCTCGCTGGAGTTGAAGAGCTGATCGACCAGATCGGCCTGAGTGCGCATGCTGCGGGCGAGCAGGAACTTCAGGAACAGGTCGGCGAACGCATATTCCTCGTGCATCACCCGGACCATCTCCTCCCGCTCAATCTTCAACGCTGTGCATGCCGCAATGGCCGTAGCAGTGGCCATGCGCAGGCCGCCCACGCTGGCAAGGGACTCCTCTCCAACGAAATCGCCAGCCGTGAGAAGAGAAATAGTGGCCTCTTTTCCGTTGCTTGAAACGACGGTCAGTTTGGCGCGGCTCTTGTTGAGATAGAAAATCGAGTCGGCGGGATGGCCCTGGGAGAAGAAGGCCTCGCCGGGGCTCAATTCGATGACTTTTCGTCCCAGTCCGGCTTTCGCCAGGAAATCGACGGCGTCGAAGACGACCCTCTTCGGCTCTGCCATTGGAATGGCTCCGTCCCGGAACGCAGCTTATGTTGTCACCGTTTGAAAAATCCCAAGTTTTCGAGAACGCCAGCAGGCTGTTCCCCGAGCTGCAGAAGAACGGTTAGACCGGTTGCCTATCCGGAAATCGAAGAGCAACAGCACACCACGCCGCATTCGGAACTCTCGTGCTCTGCCTCCCCATCTGCGCCGCGAGGTTCGTGCCCACACTCCCGAACACACCGCCTGCCCGGAGTGTGGCGGCGAGCGGAAGAAGCTGGGCGAAAGACGTATCCGACGTGCTGGACTATGTACTCGCCAGTTTCGTCGTCATCCGCTATGTTCGGCTCGAAGATGAGTTGCCGCACCTGCTCGCCGTCTCTGAGCCTTCGCATTTCGCCGCGTAGCCCAGCTCAAGGAGTATCGCGGGACCAGGCGGGGAGCCATGCCCCCCGCTCCTGATTTCTATGACTTTCGTTTCCGGCTCCTGGAGATTGCGGCTGCCGGCCTTTGTGGGTCAGGTTACGCTGTGCTCGTGCTGTAAGCGGAGGGAGAATGCCCATGGAAGCGAACCCGGAGAGCGCAAAGAGTTTCGTGGAAGAGGCGATTTCGGTAACCCAGCAGCTCGTCGCTCTCATCGGCAAACCCTCTGCGCCCGATCGATCGATGGTTATAGAGCGCGGTCAGAATGTGTATGAAGGTCTGCTGCGTCGTCGTGGTTCTTTAGTCCTCTCACCGATGTCCGAATGGGCTATCGATCTTCTGCTCGATGGGATCACAACGCGTCTCCAGATCCTCACCGATTCTTCTCTGCCGCCAGATCGTTAACCGTCGATCAGTCATTTGCAATACGTTCGAACCGGGAAGTATATTGCGTCGGCATCCCGCGGCCAACGACCGCCGCTACCGCTGCAGAGGAGTGTCCTATGAGCCCGACGACCAAACAAGTCCCAGGTCATGATTCCGTTGCAGACCGACTCAGGATCTTCGAAGAGTTGGACTTCGATGTTTACAGTCATCAAAAATGGGATCGGCTCTCGGAGAGTCATGCGGACGATATTCTCGTAACCTATCCCGACGGCCACCAGACGAAGGGAATCAGCGCTCACATTGAAGAGCTAAAGCCCATCTTTGTCTTTGCCCCCGATACGAAGATTACGGCTCACCCGATCAAGTTTGGTACCGACGAGTGGACTTGCGTAACAGGAGTTCTCACCGGAACATTCACGAAGCCGATGCCGACCGGGAATGGGAAATCGATTCCACCGACAGGAAAGCCTTTCAAGATCATATGGTCACTGTAGGTCAGTGGAAGAAAGGAAAGATGATCGCCGAATCGTTCTTCTGGGACAACCTTGAATTCAAGAAGCAAATTGGAGTCGCACAATAAACGGGGGTCAATGCACGTTTGGTGCTGAACCTTTCGCTGGGCGACAACACACCTCTGGCCGCCCTGGGTCTGTTCCACACTGGTGTCAAAAGGGTCAGGCCGCAGATCGAGCAACGGGCAGATGCCAGCCGTAGTGCAGTGCCAGCAGGCGAAGTGTAATGCAGAGCGTCGCTCCGATCGGCGCCGCCAGGTGCGATGGCATTCCAAGCCTCTGACCAACCACAGTGAAAGCCGCACCAAGCAGAGCCGCTACGGCATACAGCTCAGTTCGCAGCACGCTCGGCACTTCCATGACGAGCACGTCGCGAACCATACCGCCCCCAATTCCAGTCGCCATGCCGAGCAGCGTTGCTGCAACAGGGCCCGCGTGAAACGCCAGCGCCTTCTCCGCGCCAGCTACGCAAAACAGCCCCAATCCTGCGGCATCGAACAGCAATACGGGACTGGTCAGCCGATTGATGAGCCGGTACGCAAAAAACACGATCAACCCTGCGAGAATTGAAACAGCCACGTAGCGCCACTCCGTGATCGCCGCCGGAGGAATGGCTCCAATCATGACATCTCGCGTGATGCCACCGGCGTTCCCCGTAACGAAGCATAAGACCAGAATCCCAAACGCATCGAGCCTGTGCTTCACTGCGGCTGTCGCACCACTCAGCGCGAATACAAATGTTCCAGTGAGATCAAAGACCACCAGCAATGTATTCACGACGTTGTGACTGCTGGCTTCGATCAGGTTCATACACTCAGCCAGGCTTGAGACGCGACGACCATCGCCTCGACACCTGTCTCCAGAGTTGGATGAATCACCGGCGCAAATCGGGGGTTGTGGTTGGTGGGAATGTCAGCGAGTTTGCCTGTAGCTCTCGCCCTGGCGTATTCGTCGGGATCGGTGCCCCCGACGAACCAGAATACTGAAGGAACGTGCCAGCCCGTTCCAAAAGAGCCGAAGTCTTCGCTCGCGGTTGTCGGTTGCGTTTCCTGGACGCGGTCAGCCGGGAAGTAGTTCCGGAATGCATCAGCCACGCGCTTTGTTGCTTCGGGATCATTATTCACAAGTGCATAGCGGTCCAACGGCGTGATCTCAGGCTTCCTCGGTGCTCCTGACGCTTCTGCTTCGGCGTTCACAATGCGTTCAATCGCGGCCAGCACCCGCGTCCTGACATCATCACTGAAGGTACGCACATTTAGCTTGATGACCGCTTCATCAGGAATGACATTCTCCTTTGTTCCCGCCTGAAGAGAGCCTACGGTCAGGACCACGGCGTCGGTTGGGGCAACTTCCCGGGAAACGATCGTCTGCAGGCGAAGCACCGTCGATGCGGCCATAACAACGGGATCAATACTCGCCTGAGGCATGGAGCCATGAGCACCTCGACCGAACATTCGGATTTGCAGGCTGTCTCCGGCAGAGGTGATGACGCCCGAGCGATAGCTGAGAACGCCTGAGGAACCCACCATCACGTGCTGCCCGAGGATTGCATCTGGCTTCGGAACACGATTGAAGAGTCCGTCACTGATCATCGCCCGAGCGCCTTCGCCGGTTTCCTCTGCTGGCTGGAATAAAGGCATCAGCGTGCCTCGCCAGGAGTCCCGATGCTGAGCGAACAGAGTAGCCGTTCCGATTAGCCAGGCGACATGCATATCGTGACCGCAGGCATGCATCACCGGAACGACCTTGCCCTCGCTGTCAGTAGCGGTTATGTTGCTCGCGTATGAAAGACCTGTTGCCTCGCGCACCGGCAGAGCATCCATGTCAGCCCGGAGCATGAGAGTGGGTCCACTGCCATTCTTCAGAACGCCCACAACTCCAGTTTTCCCGATGCCAGTGGTCACGTCATACTCGTTGGCTCGAAGATGCTGTGCAGCAACATCTGCCGTCCGTTTTTCCTGCATGGACAGTTCGGGATGACAATGGAAATCTTTGTAAAGGGCTTCCAAATCAGGCATTAGACCGGGGACACCTGCGAGGATTCCTCCCGATCGACGTTGCGTGTCATTGCTCATGATGTCTGGCTCTCGTGTTCTCTTGCAGTCTAGCGTGACCAGTTTCGCGGGCGACTGAAATTCAGGGCCGCCGTCAGCGGATCCCGAGAATGTTGCAGTTTGCATGCAGGGCTAACTTGTGCGCGGTACCACCGAGGTATTGGCTAAGACCACCTGGCTCGAACCGAAGCCCTACAACCAGGAGATCGGGTCGTAGCTGATCGGCCAAATGCAGGAGCCCTTTCATCTCGTCTCCTTCAAAAAACTCCGAATGAACACTAACGCCGGCTGCTTCGGTGATTGTGAACGGCCATCCGCAATCGGCCTGAGACCGCGGACACTGTGATCCGCGACGACGCTCACGGCTCCCGCGGCAACAGAGTGCAACGCTCCGCGATCAATGATCGCATCCTGGCAACCTCCTGACCCATGAGCTTCATCGCCATGCGGCAAAGCGCAGGATCGGATTCGAGCAGTTCAACGACACGCGCCACATCGATGACTCCCAGCTCGGCATCGTTGATGGTTTTTGCCGTAGCGCTGTAGGTCCCATTCAGAGCGGCAGGCAATCCAATGATACTGGTGGGTCCCAACACTTCCATCGGAGTTGTCTCTTCAACATCGGGCCAGAGCAGAGCAATGTTGCCCTTGTGAACGAGATAGATGCAGCGGGAAGGTTGGTCTCGGCGGAACAGAACCGCACCAGGTGGCGAAGACACCCTCCTCGCCAGCCGGTTCAGTTCGTCGAAAAGAAGTTCTGCCATAGAAGATCCGATCAGAAGACAAACCGCGACAACAGATAAAGAGTGTTGTTCGCGCTGGCGTTGCGGCCAGAGCCGTCGTAATTGGTGCTCGCTCCATTGAAGCGGGAGTAAGCGGTGTACTGAGCAGCCAGATCCAGGTTCTGCATCGGCCACCAGGAGATGTTTGCGATGACCCCGGAACTCTTCGGACTGCCGGTCGCGCTGCCACTGACCGCCGCGGGGGCATACAAGGTCGTGTCTGCTGTTCCCGAGGTATTGAACCATCCCAGCGCCGCCGAGTACTTATTCCCGAAGTGATATTCGACGTTAGCGTTCGCGGCGTTCAGATGATGCCGGCTCTGTCCCACTGCGCCGCTGTCGAGGCTGGCGACTAACGCCACATTCTCTCGAACGTAACTGCCGCGGACTGACAAAACATCGTGCCCAAGATTCTTGTCGTACTGGAAGTCAGGACCGAAGTCTGTGTAGCTATCCTCCGGCCCGGTGACCGCACCGGGTGTCGACTTCACGTGGATTCCATAGATGCCGACTTCCAGGTTCGAAGTGCGGCCGTTTTGCTGCCAGGCCAGACGCCAATAGGGTGCTACACCGCGGATATTGAACGGCAGAGCATTGCCGCTCGAATCCGTTCCAGTAATCGGCTGGCTGTTGCCGATATGATCCGAACGGTAAAGGGTGCCGGCAAAGTACAAGTGCTGGTCCCACATGGTGAACGCACCGAGGCCGGCCACATCCTGCCCGAGGCCCCCCTGAATAAGAGGCGCAGCCGCCGGTGTGGGCGCCGAATCGCTGGCGATGAAGGGGAAACCCCACCCCGGCGTGCTGTTCCAGAGGTCCTCGACCGTTGGATTATTGTTGAGCGTCAGCCCATAGACCCAATCCTTGCCGCTCCGCTGGATCTTGTTGGCGTAGCGTATATCCGTGTTGTCCATGCTGAAGTGGTCGTCCTGCGCGTTGTAGGTGACCTGCAGGAAACTTCCAACATGCGTGGCCCACGCTCCGGCGAGAAACAGCGAGACATCCTGCGGGAACTCAAAGCTGCTGCTCTGCGTACCGGGCTGCGGTTTGTTCGTGCTGGTGTTCGAGGCTTCGACCCACGCGCTCAGCGGCAGGCTCTTGAGCAGATCGAGACCGGCTCGCCTTGGGCCCGAGGGAACGTCAAGATTGTCGTCCTTCACCTTGTCGACGTATCCCATCAGCTTGAACAAACGCCCGGCCGCGTTGAGCTCGGGGGGCGTGTAGTGGCAGCCACTGCACGGTAGCCCGGTCTGGCGGGCGTAGCTGGGGACGGCGAAGGCTCTCGGAGCCATCGCCGAAAAGAACATAAAGGCTAAAACCAGAATCGAGCTGTTGCGTCTCATGACTCTCCTTTGCAATAACTCCCCGGATGCGCCGGCCCTGACCATCTTTCGTGCGCTTGTTTGTCCCGAGCCCGTTGTCTGACTGCATAACTGCCTGGTAATCCATTTGCTGCCGATAACGAGGAACGGCGCTATCGCTTCGCATAGACCATTCCTGGCGGCTCATACGGCGGATCGGAGACGAGCCGGATATATGCGATAACAGCGCGTATATCTGCTTCGCTGAGCGTTGAACCATACGCCGGCATCAGCGCCGAAAGGTTCATCGCCGGACCACCGTGGCTGACAAGCGCCGCCAGATCGGCGTCGCTCAGCTTGTTGAACGTATCTCCCTCACTGAAAGCATGCGGCTTCACGGCGAGGTTGTCGTAATTCGATACCTGATCCGGCGTAGACTCCGGGTCGTGGCAGCGCGAGCAGTAATTCTTCTGCAATTCGTAACCGAGCTGCTGCTGATATCCAGCCGCCACTGCGCCGGCCTGAACAGCAAGGTCTTTGCCTTTCTTGTCCTGCGAGACCGCAGTTAGTTGATACCTGCCGGATGCATCGCCCAGTGTCACATTGGTAGTCACCTGACCGCTTGAGTCCGTCAGTGCCGCGGCAGGATCAAAGCGGACGCCAGCCGGAGCGCTGAAGCGGACCAGCGCGCCCGTTACGCCATTCCCCTGATCGTCGTTGACCTGCACGACAATTGGCTGCGGAAGCGGGGTTCCCGGATTCCCGAGTTGCTTATCGCCGCTGGAGACGACGATGGCCGAGCCGGCAGCTGTGGCGTGCAGTGCGGGAGCTGCAGCTTTATGCCGCGAGCACCCGGCGAGCAGCGCCAGCGCCAGCGCTCCCGTGACGGACAGATGCCGCGTCATCGCTTTGCCTCCTGCTTCCCGGAGCCTTTCTGCGCCATCAGGAACGCCGTCAGAGCGCGCGCATCGTCGTCGCTCATGTCGCGGTTCGGCTCAATGGTGCCGGGTCGCAATGCCTGCGGATTCTTGAGCCACGCATCAATCCAGGCAGCGGTAAGCCGCGAGCCCACGGTAGTGAGCGGAGGTCCGACGTAGCCTTTGTCCTGTTTGGGATCGACCATATGACAACCCTGGCATGCGTACTTCGAGTAGAAGATCTGCCGGCCCTGCTCGACGAGCGCGGGCGAAGACCCGCTATCGGACACAGCGTCAGGATCGATCCCGGGTATCTGGTACGCGGTCATGATGTAGTCGGTCAGCTCGGCACGCTCCGTGTCGGTGAGGTTGAACCTCGGCATGCGCCGGATCAGTGCCGGCCGCAGCGTGTTGGGATTGGCCAGGAACTGGTTCAGCCATTGCCGGTGGACTGAGCTGCCCTCAGCACTGAGATCGGGCGCCATGTCGCCGCCGCGGCCGTTCATGCGGTGGCATGCCTGGCAGTTCAGGTCGGCCATGAGCTTGCCCGCATGTCCGGCCGGCTGGTAGTTCGAGCGCTTGGGCGAGGCAACCTGCCATTGCTGTGGCATGGTGAAGCTGCGGTCGGTCAGCGACAGCAGCGCTGTGCTCAATGCATCCACCTGAGGTGAGGTGAAGGTGTACTGGGGCATGCGCAGGCCCGGGCCGAAATCGCGCGGGTGCTGAATCTTCGCCGCGAGATAATCGGGCAGCGTCTGGTTCATCCCGGAGGTGAACACCAGCTGCGCCAGAGGCTTGCTGCCGATGCGGCTGAGTTCGGGAGCGAAGTTATCCGGCTTCCGGATGCCCCGGATTTCGTGGCAAACCGCGCAGCCGTATTCCGCGACCAGCTTCCTGCCGTGCGCGATCTGTTCCGGAGTTGCCGGATCGAGATGCACGTTCGCCGTGAAGTCAGAATTGGACTTCGCCGCAAGGAAGCCTGTGAGCAGATCCAGTTGCTGATCCGTCCAGCGGTACTGCGGCATCGACGTGCCGGGAGCATACTCGTGCGGATTGCGCAGCCAGGAGCGTAGCCACTCCGGCTTCACTTTGGTGCCAATTCCGGTCAGTTCCGGACCGAGATCGCCGCCTACGACGTCTCCCGCTGCATTCTGCGTCGCATGGCAGGAAGCGCAGAACGATTCTCCGTAGAGGCTTGCTCCCGCGGAGGGATCGGCTGTCCTGGTGGCGGTCGCAGCAACCAGCACTGCGTGAGCGGCGCCAGACGCCGCGCTGTTGGCAATAAGGAAGGCCGAGATATCCCGCGCATCGTCATCGCTCAGCAGAAAGTTGGGCATGGTCGCCGTGGCGGAGTAGCTCTGCGGATTCTTCAGCCACGCGTAAATCCACTCACGCGAGGTTTTCTCCGCGATGTGGGTCAGCGGCGGCGGCTCATCCGACGGCATCATCGTGCTGCCGTCGGGCAGCTTCACTGTGTGGCAATGAACGCAGCCATAGCGGGCCAGCATCACGCGGCCCTGGTTGAGCTTCGGAGTGCCGCTCAGCGCCTCGTGATGGCACTGGCCGCATGAAGCCTCCATGTACCGAGCCGGCAGCAGGGGCTCCTCCGGCGCCAGCGTGCTGTCGTGCGCCTCGGCCACCGTCGTCGCTACGCCCTGTCCCCGATGACAAACGACGCAGCCGAATTCCGTCAGCGAGTGCGGAATGGGCGGGTGCTTGCCGAAGGGCTGCGTCTTCACATCGACGAGGCCAGCCTCGGCCATCCCCTCGTGGCAGGTCTTGCAACGATCGACGACCCCCGCTTCCGGCAGCCAGATCTGCTGGATCCCGGGGCGGAAGTGCCGCTGCAGAGTCCCCGCGTCGCTCCGGTCGTGAATGAGCCGCAGATAGGCGTTTTGATAATGGCGCCACTCGCTGAAGTGATCCTTCGCGGGAGCGATGGCGAAGGCCATCAGCAAAAACAGGCTGGCGACGCCGAAGGGGCGGATGGGGTCGCGAAACAATGCGCGCCAGGAGAGCCGGATTTTATTGGACGCTTGCACCTAACCCCTCCACGGCAAGACCCACGACCATCCGGGTCCACGGAAAAACGTGCCCACCACCGTCAGAACGATGAGCTCGAATAGAAACCAGGTCATGATCCACCACGACACAGGCCGAGCCGCCAGATAGCGCCGGAAACGAAGCGGCGAATGCGGAGAGCTGAACGCGGCCAGCAGCATGAAAGCCGTCACGATCAGCGTCGGTATGAGTGCCACATAAACGTCGAAGAACCAGAGAAAGAGGGAGAGCCCGGCGGCGGCCGCGTAGAAAATATTCAGATTGCGGCGGCGGTTCTTCAGGAAGAGGCCGCCTCCTTCGATGTTGATGTTGAAGTAGGGAATCACCACCAGCGCGATCACCAGCAGCGTCGGGATCAGCACTCCCGCAACTACCGGCGGGAAATAGTGCAGCATCTCCTGCAAACCCAGGAAGTACCAGGGAGCCTTGGCCGGGTTGGGAGTGACGGTGGGATTGGCAATGCCTTCGAGCGGCGCATCGAAGAAAACTGAGATCAGCACCAGCGCAATCACCAGCAGCTCGACGGCCAGCGCCGCCCGCAGCAGGCCTTCGGGATAGGTCTGGACTTGCTCCTCGTCGACGCTTCTGACCTGAGCCGAGGTGCGGCGCGTAACGAAGACGACGCGCTTCGGCGCCTTGCGGGCATCGGAACTGATTCCGGCAACGAAATCCTTCGGCTCGCTCATGGCTGCCCCGTCAATACATCTGCTGCTGCCACGGGCTCCGCAACAGACACGGCTGCTGCAGCCGTCGCATCGGCCCTCGCAGGTTCACTCTGCTTCACGTAGAGGCCGCCGTCTTTGCGAATCCTCCAAAAATGCACCGCCACGAAGAGCACGGCCGCGAGGGGCAGAATCACGCAGTGCAGCACGTAGAAGCGCAGCAGCGCATTCGCATTGACCTGGTTCCCGCCCAGCATCAGGAAGTGAAATTTCGCTCCGACAACCGGCACCGCGGATGAGATATTCGAGCCAACCGTAATGGCCCAGAAGGCAAGCTGATCCCAGGGCAGCAGATAGCCCGTATAACTCAGCAGCAGCGTGATCAGCAGCAGGACGACGCCAATGACCCAGTTGAATTCACGCGGAGGCCGATACGCGCCGCGGTAAAACACCCGGAACATATGCGCGAAGGCCAGGAACACCATCGCATGCGCGGACCAGCGATGCAGATTGCGCAGAAACAGCCCGGACGACACCACGAACCGCAGGTCCTTCATGTCCGCATAGGCCTGCGGCACCGAAGGATGGTAGTAGAACATCAGCAGGACGCCGGTAATCACCAGCACCAGAAACGTTCCCAGCGTGAGCGTCCCCAGGTACCACGTTGCGCCGAGACCCAGCATCCGCCGCCGCACCTTCGTCGGCAGGATGTGCAGAAACAGGCTCTGCTGAATAGCCAGAGAACGATGCAGGGTGTTAGGACCATTGCCGCTGCGGAAGATCGAAAGCCACGCCCGGCTGTGGGTCATTCTGTCGAGATAGCGATCGATTCTGCCGGGCATCGTCAGATCCTCAGAAACTGCATTGCGGGAATCACGGTGGAACGATCGACCATGATGTCGCCGTCATCGCTCAGCCAGGTGTGCAGCCAGGGCAGGGGTTTGGGGGCAGGGCCCGCCAGCTTCTGCCCCTCGCGGTTGAAGCGGCTGCCGTGGCACGGGCACGCGATCATGCCCAGCTCCGGTTTCCACGCCGTCATGCAGCCCAGATGAGTGCAGATCGCAGTCAACGCGAAGAAGCCTTCCTGCACACGAATCAGGTAAATCGCCGAGACGGGATCGAGCGTGACGGAATCGATCGAATAGCGGTCGACCTTGCCAGCATTCACAACAGGAGAAGGCTCATACAGAACGTTCGGCGACATGTACTGGTAGGCGAAGCTCATCGTGCCTGCCGCCGCCAGCCCGATCGAGCCAAGCCCCAGTTTGGTGAAGAAAGCTCTGCGGCTGATTTCGTCTTCCGGTTCCGCCGTCCTGGATTTGTTGTCCTCTGCCATCTCTTTCCTCACTTCTGGTTTCCGGCCATCGCCTGGAACGGCGCGTTGATGGCTCCGATGGAGATCAGTCCCGTGGGTTCAGAAGAAGTCAGGTTGTACGACTCCATCGTGATCATTCCGACCGGGCATCGCGCGGCACACAGCCCGCAGCGGATGC
>Ga0070735_10003510_pt1 | contig 13719 bp, 9 predicted proteins | sample Coa_R1_FD_66443 | JGI IMG/M metagenome (GOLD analysis project Ga0070735, IMG submission 66443) | Surface soil microbial communities from Centralia Pennsylvania, which are recovering from an underground coalmine fire - Coalmine... | ecosystem: Environmental > Terrestrial > Soil > Unclassified ...
CGGCTACCAGGGCCCGGCCGCGTCGGCGACCTTCTGCGTCAAGAATCCCGGCTCGGACTATAGCAACGACATCACGGTACCGGTCGGCGGCCAGAGCCAGAACCACACGCTGACCGTGGTGAACGGCTCGGGAGGCGGGAGCTACGCGGCGGGCGCGTCCGTCACTATCACGGCCAACGCTCCTCCGGCCGGGCAGGTCTTTACCGGATGGACCGGCGCGGCGGTCCAGAACCCGGCCGCGGCGACGACGAGCCTCACGATGCCGGCCAACAACGCGACGGTGACCGCGAACTTCGGCGTGCCGGGCGCATTCGCGCTAACGGTCGTTAACGGCGCGGGCAGCGGCGTGTACCTTCCTGGAACGACCGTCGCGATCACGGCAAACGCCGCGCCGCCCGGCCAGGTCTTTACGGGCTGGACGGGTGCGGCGGTGCAGAGCTCCGGAGCGGCCTCCACGACGCTGGTAATGCCGTCCGCGGCCACGACCGTGACCGCGAACTACGCTCCCGCAGCCGTGCCGATCCCATATCCGGTGACGACGCACCCGCGCTTATGGGTGACGCAGAACGACCTGCCGAGGCTGCGCGGATGGGCCGTCGCCTCCAACCCGATCTACGCGAACGGCCTCGCGCCGCTATTGGCGCAGGCGGCGAACGACTATCAGACGCAGTTCTTCCCGAACGGCGCGCCGAACCCCAACTATCCCGATCCCGGCGACGTGCAGGGCTACGGCCGATACGTGACGGAGCAGTACGCGTTCATCCTGGCGTTCGGCTCGCTGGTCGATCCGAGTCCCGCGAATCGGATCCGGGACGCGCAATATGCGCGAAACCTGATCATGGTCACGATGAACCAGGCGGCGCTCGGCCACCTGTCCGGCGCGCCGTTCCGCGACCCGCTGTTCGCCGTGTACAATCGGGCGAACGGCTCGGGAGAGCAGTGGACGCTGATCGTCGATTGGATCTACAACGCGGTGGACGGCCTGGGGAATCCCATCCTCACTGCCCAGGACAAGCTGACCATCCGCAACGTGTTCCTGATCTGGGCGAACGACTGCCTCAACGCCTCGACGACCGGCGGCGACCATCCGTCGCCGATAGGGGCCGCGAACAGCGTGCAGCTCTTGCCGGGCAACAGGCCGTATCGCATGGCGTCCAATAACTACTATCTCGGCCATGCGCGACTCCTGACGATGATGTCGCTCTGCATCGATCCTGGCGACGACCCGCTCATAAGCGCAAATGCGCCGGCCTCGCAGCTTGGAAATACGCTGAGAAGCTACATACTCAACGCGACCGGCGCCTGGCTCTACCAGGAGTTCGCGATGATGGGCGACCCGGCGGCGGCCGCGAGCGCGTTCGGCGTGCCTGGCGGCGGCGCCGGATTCGGCCTGGCCAGCGGCGGCCTCCCGCCGGAGGGCATGCTCTACGGCCACTCGTTCGCCTACGTCCTGGGACAGCTCCTGGCGCTCCAGACGGCCGGCTTCAACGATACAAGGTATGCGGGACCGCAGATCGGCCTGATCGGCGCGCCAGTCTGGGACCGCTACGCCACGGGCCTTCTCTCGTCGCTCGTGCCGCAGGCGAAGGTCTATCCCTCGCAGCCGTGGCTCGGTCCGGTCTACGAGTATGCCAGCTACGGCGATCTCCTCCGCCTCTGGGCGACGCCGGACTACATGCAGCCGTTTGCTCTCCTTACGCTCCTGGAGCAGCAGAACGGCCAGTCCACCCATGCCGACATGGCGCGCTGGTTCGCGGTGAACGGCGTCGAGGGCGGAGCCGGCCTGCTGCTCAACCGGATCACGCAGCCCTGGTCTTGGGGCACGACGAACTCGATCCTGTACTTCCTGCTGCTCGATCCGTCCGCCCCGGCCGGCGCCGATCCGCGGCCGACCTTCCCGACGACCTTCTTCGATAAGCCGGCAGGCCGCGTTGTCGCGCACAGCGACTGGGGTCCGAACAACACGATGTTTACTTACCGGGCGAGCTGGGAGTCGATCAACCATCAGGACGGCGACGGCGGGCAGTTCGAGCTGTACCGGCAGGGCGACTGGCTCACCAAGGAGATGAGCAACTATGACAACAACGCCGTCGGACTGACGACGGTCTATCACAACTCGCTGGCGCTGCAGAACTGGTCGGCGAGCGGCACGCCGAACCTCAACTGGTTCGAAAGCGGCGAATGGGCGAACGGCAGCCAGTGGATCCTCGGCCTGAACGCCGGCGATCCGACGACCGTCACAAGCAGCGGTCCCGGCTACCTGTACGTCTCCAGCGACCTGACGCCGCTCTACAATCGGCCGAACTTCTGGACGCCGTCCCAGGGGGCCGTCGACATAACGCAGGCGACGCGCTCGATCGTGTGGCTCAATAACGATTACATCGTCGTCTACGACCGCGCGACATCGCAGCATGCAGGGCTGTTCAAGCGGTTCAACCTGAGCCTGACGAACAGTCCCGCGATCAACGGCAACGTCGTGACGGAGACCGGGGCCTCCGGCCAGCGCCTGTTCATCCAGACTCTGCTGCCGCTCGCTCCGTCCATCACGTCGGCATACGCGGCCGGCGGCCTGAACCCGATAGCGCAGCTCGAGCCGACGCAATTCGTGCTGACCGTGGAGGATCCGAGCCGTCCAACCGACGTCCGCTTCCTGCACGTGCTCCAGGGAGCGGACCCCGGCGCGCCGATGGCGCCGGCGGTCTACCTCACGAGCCTCGGAGGCACGCCGTTCGACGGCGCGGAGTTCGGCTCGACGGCGGTCTACTTCCCGACCAGCGCTGCCGGCTCCATGGCGGCGACGGCGTTCCCCGCGGATACAGGCGTGCACACGCTGCTGATCGCCGGACTCTCGCCAAACGCCGTTTACAGCGTTGTGGTGCAGCCCGGCGGCACAGGCAGCGTAGTCACGGTCACGCCTGGAGGCTCGGGCGCGACCGCGGATAGCGCCGGCCTGCTGCGGATCGCGTTCTAGCGATCCGTGGCTGGAACGCGCAGCCTGGCGCGCGGCTCATTCGGGCCGCGCGCCAGGCGCGTTTGGGCCAGCGGGGCATCACTGCGGCGGGTAGGCAAGCGATTCTACTCGCCGCGGCGTGGCCGCCGCCTATCGCTCCTCTTTCCAGCTTGAGTGGCTCGGGCCGGCCTCCGGAGCAGCCGGCGGCTGCGGCGCGGGCGGCGCGGGCGGCGCGGGCGTGAACCAGCCGGGGGCGTGTTTTCGGAGCATCTGACTGAGCGAATCGCGATCGAGGTGCGGGGCGAGTGCGGTGAGTGCTGCCGGATCGACGTCGGGATCCTTCGCCAGGCACGCCTCTACCATCTCCGCCAGATCGCGTTTGGAAACGTGCGGCGCGAGGGCCACGAGCGAGGCGAGCGTCGGCCCGGCGCCGCTGTCTGCTCTCTCCTTCTCCTGGAATCCGCGGCCGGACAGGTGCGAATGAATCAGCGCCTTCAGGTCGCCATGCTCCAGAAAGGGCGCGAGCGCGATGACCGGTCCGAAATCTGGCCGGCCGCTCTCCTCCTCCTCGTCGATCACGTCCTCGAGGTAGGCCGAGAGCATGCGGCTCTCCGCGCCGACCTGGTCGTAGCTGACGGCGCCTTCCCGCTCGTCGAGCCGCTGAAACAGGCCCGTGGGCAGAGACTCCGTAGCCTCCAGATGCTGCACGATGGCGTTGTACCTGCGGACGGTGCTCGCAAGGCCGCCTTCCAGCTCCTTGTCTTCCGCCATCGAGACGATCTGGTCGAGTATGTGGCGCATCCGTTTGATCTCGCGCCGGTTTATCTTGTCCATCTCTGTCGCTCCTCTTTTCAGATTGTGCCGGGATCAGGCGCGACGGGGCAATCGGTATCTCCGGACCATTCTGCCAGCCTTCGTGCGATCTCGCGCCGTCCCGCGTGGAGTCTCCACTTGACCGTGGTGGCGGCCACAGAAAGAAACTCGGCGATATGGGCGACGCTCCACTGTTCCCGGTAGTAGAGCTCGACGACGATCTGCGTCGGCTCGTTCAGCCCGGCTATCAGGTCGCGCAGCGCCGCGACCCGCTCCGCGCGGAGCAGAGCCGCTTCAGGACCCGAGTCCCCGCCGGCGTCGTTCCGCTGCGCCAGACTCTCCAAAACGCAGTCCTCCGTCGCGACGTGCGCGGAATCGCGTCGCGCGTGCCGCCTCGCGAGATTGATTGCAATGACCCGCAGCCACGGCCCAAACTGGCGGGCATCCTTCAGCGAGCCCAGCTTTCCGAACGCCGCGAGGAGCGCCTCCTGCGCGACATCCTCGGCCGTCTCGCGAGAGCCGACGATACGTCGGGCCAGCAGCGTGAGCGCTCCGCGATAGCGCCGAGCGAGCTCGTCGTACGCCGGAGCGCTTCCTGCGGATGCCGCCGCGACCAGATATCGATCCTCGGTCCGGCAGTGCCCTCGCGGCTGCGGCATTCTCGCGCGCTCCTTTCATGAGATAAGAGTGGGCAACCGCGACGCCGGATAGGTCGCAGTACGACTTTATTTCGGTTCGAACGCGCGCCCATTGGCCCGTGAGCCAGAATCGGGTCGGCGCAGGCCGGCTCAGGGAGGGATTCGCTCCGCCGACGCATAAAACGCGCAGCAACCGTTTACCCGAGGAGCGTTCCATGTGGGCAAATGAGCCGACCACCTATTCCGAATTCGCCGTGCTTGCGAGCGGGCAGGGCGGCGCGGTTTCACCGATCGTCGCGCCGGACGGGCTGCCGGTCGTTACCGCCGTCGACGGAATTCCGGCCGCGCCGGCGCTCCTGGCTCACGCTGCCGCGGCGCTCGGCGTCAGCGGGACCGCCGACTTTACCGGCACGCCGCTCGATCCGGTGGCGCTGGCTCTCGCCGACGCGCTGCGGCGGCAGCGCATTCAGCGGATGCGGCTCGAAGGCGGCGAAGAGCGCGACGTGGTGGTCCTCCCCGTGCCCCTTCGTTCGCTCGCCGGCCGGACGCTGCTGGAGCGAATCTTTCACCCGGAGCTTACCCCCGGCCATGTCACGCCGGATACGCGAGTCGCATGGACGCCGACGGTGCCGGCGTATGGGGCCGCGCCGGCCGAGCCCGTGCTTCCCGTGCCGAAGTTCGATCCAGGAGTGGCGTACCTTGCCCTGCCGGTCGACGGCTCCGTGCCGATCATCTGCCAGATGCGTCGCAGCGCGATAGGGTGGCCGGAGCACGTAGCGAAGCGGACCTTCGCGCAGGAGCGGCTCGACGCGATACCCGCAAGCGAGCTGGAGCTTGCGCTTCCGTACCGCACCGGCCGGATCGCGGCATCCGACCATTCAGGCTATCTCGATCTTGTCGCGAATTGCGCCGACTATGGCGTCTGGGTCGTATCGCGCCGGGCGGTCGCAGAGGCGCTCGCAGCATTCGCGCGAAGCCTCGCTGCGCTTCACAAGGCCGGCGAGGTCCACGGGGACCTGAAGCCCTCCAACGTCCTTCTCACGGTCTCAGGCCCCGCGGCGATCGATTCGCTCGATCTGCGGACCGGTGAGCGCGCGGCCGCGATGACCCGCGGCTGGGCGGCGCCCGAGCAGATCCTCGGTACGAACGTATCGCCGCAAACCGATATCTACGCGATCGGCCTGCATCTGCTCGAACTTATCTGCGGCGTGCTCTATGGCGAGGAGTCGCAGGTCGCGATACCTGTCGGCGGTCGCGCCCTAGAGCGGCACACTCTGCTCCGAAACCCCGGCGTCTTCGTGGACGCGACGGAGGCGCCGATTGCCGCAAGCGCGGTCGAGCCGTGGCGCGGGCTGATCGAGCGCTGCCTGCGCTTCGAGCCTGCCGACCGGTTCGCAGATGTCGCGGAGGTCGCGGACGCCGTCGCCGAACTCGCATCCGCCGATACCCTCACCGGCGAGTATCGCGTGCCGCTCGCCTTTGGGCGCCGATCAACGGTTCGAGCGGAAGGCGGCGAGGCCGGGCCCGGCTGGCTCGTCTGATCGCGGGGCGCCGTATTGACATGCAGGGTGCAAAAACTGTATGATGATTGCGTTGCGTAAACCGCCGCACACTGCGCGTTCGCCCGGACGGGCATGACCCACTTCTACGCCCGTAACCGCTCCAGCTCCGTCGAAGCCGGCAATACCAATACGAAGTAAACCGAACTCGCAGAGGCCGTTTGGCGCTGCCGGAGGCTGTGCATTCATGTATCGCGCCAACGACCAGATCGGTCCATATACGCTCGTCCGCCGGCTGGGACAGGGCGCGTCGGGACTCGTTTGGCTCGCGGAGCGGCGCGGATCCCTGCTTACGACCGAAGTGGCCCTCAAAGTACCTTTCGACGATGAGGCCAACCTGGAGAGCATCAACCGCGAGGCGCAGGTCTGGCGCGCGGCGACCGGCCATCCCAACGTGCTGCCGGTCATCGAGGCCGACTCCTACGACGGCCAGGTGATCATAGTCAGCGAGTACGCCTCAGGAGGCACGCTGAAGGACTGGCTGGAAAGGAACGGCGGGCAGGCGCCGACCTTCGAATCGGCGGTGCGCATGATGGCCGGCATCCTCTCCGGGCTGGAGCATTTGCACGCCAAAGGGCTGGTCCACTGCGACCTGAAGCCGAGCAACGTGCTGCTCCAGGGCGAGACCCCGCGCATTACGGACTTCGGCGTATCGCGCGTGCTGAAGGCGACCGTACATACGAAGCATCTCTCCGGCACGCCCGCCTATATGCCGCCCGAGGCGATCGACGGCCATCTGTCCCGCTTCTCGGACCTGTGGGCGGCCGGCATCATGCTCTACGTGATGGTGTCCGGCCGGCTGCCCTTCCCGCAGCAGAGCATGGGACCGCTGATGTTGGCGCTCAAGGAGCAGGACCCGGACCCGCTGCCGGCCGCGATACCGACCGACCTTAAGCGAGTGATCAGCCGAGCTCTGCAGAAAGACCCGCATCGTCGCTTCGAGTCCGCCGGCGAGATGCGGCAGGCGCTTATCTCCGCCGCGCTCCACGTGAGCGACGTGATCGAGGCGGACGAGTCGGACCAGATCGACCGGACCGGCACCGTCGTCCTGCCGAGATTGGAGACGCTCCTTCCGCCGATCGTGCCGCAGCTCGCGCCGTCCACGCGCGTGAACGAGAAGGACGGCGCGGAGATGGTCTGGGTGCCGGCCGGCGAATTCCTGATGGGGGGCGACGACGGCGAGCGGCGAGAAAAGCCGAGCCACCGCGTCTTTCTCGACGGATTCTGGATTTATAAGGTCCCCGTTACCGTAGCACAGTACAGACTGTTCTGCGCTCAGACCGGCCGGGCGCTCCGGCATGCCCCGCCGTGGGGCTGGCAGGAGGAGCACCCGATCGTGAACGTGAGCTGGGAGTACGCCTGCGCCTATGCGCTATGGGCGCGCGCCCAACTGCCGACCGAGGCGGAGTGGGAGAAGGCGGCGCGCGGCGTGGACGCGCGGCCGTTCCCCTGGGGCGGAGAGTGGGATCGCTCGAAGTGCTGCAACTCCGTGGGCGTCCGCCGCAGTTCCGTGAGCACGGTCGGCACCTTCTGCGAGGGCGCCAGCCCGTACGGCGCGCTCGATATGGCCGGCAACGTGTGGGAGTGGACCGCGGACTGGTACGAGGAGACCTACTACGCCTTCTCGCCCGCCGACAATCCGACCGGCCCGTTCTTCGGAACGCACCGAGTGCTCCGCGGCGGATCGTGGGGCAACGACCTGGTGCACGACTATCGCACGACGACGCGCGTAGTGTGCGAGCCCGTAGTCCGCGGCGGCAGCATCGGCTTCCGCTGCGTGGTCCGGGAGGACAATCCCGGGTAGGGGGTACAACAGCGATGGACAGACGCATTCGCCGGCGCGCCCGGCTCCTGCTATGGATGCACCTCTTCGTCTGCGCGGTCTGGCTTTTCCTGTTCCGCTCTCGGCAGGAGCCGCCTGGCTGGATGATCCATGTCTTCCTCTGGTCCATACTCGCCGTGCAGTTCACGTGGGGCTATACGGTCGGCCTCCTTGTCGGCCCGAGCCGCAAACGCCGTCCGCTGCTCTGGTGGAGTCTCCTGACGATCTTCATGCCGCTCTATCTAATCGCTCCGCTCTGCACGTTCATTGCGTTCCATAACGCGATTGTCGCGCTCGGCTACTTCCTGGTCTTCGTAATGATCCTCGCGTGCGAGACCTACTGCGGCGTCATGCAGGGCGCGAAGGCGCATGGCCTGGATCGCGGTTAGCGACCGCCGGTTCGAGTTACGGGGGTGAATGGGGCCTGGTGGCCTCCGCAGTCTTCAAAACTGTCCGCGGGGCGGGAGACCGTCCTGGATGGGTTCGATTCCCATACACTCCCGCCAGCCCTTTCAAGCTGGTATAATGGAATATGATCTTCCCAAGGCCCGTCCCGATCGCGTGTACCTGGACGATCGTGGCGGCGCTCGCCGCCGCGGCCGGATGTGCACAGGCCGCCGGCGTTACTCAAACACGGATAAATGAATATGCGGGCGTACTGCTCCGAGCGCGTCGCGCCATCGTGGAAGACACGGGCCTGCGCAGGCCGGACGAGCGGATCGAGGCGTACGTCGCAAGGATATCGCGGCCGATGCCCGCCGAGTCGGCCGGGGAGACGGCGCGCCGACTCGAAGCGTACGTCGCCGCGATCGAACGGCTGCATGCCCCGGGCGCCCTCTGCACCACAATGCCCGCGCTGCGCGACATGAGCGCCGCGAATAGCGCGAGATGGAGGGCCGCGGTCCACGCGAGCGCAGAGCTGGACGCGGAGGGCCGGCGGCTGTCTGCCCTGCGCCGAAACGCCGAGGGAACGGCGCGCGACGTACCGATGGCGAAGGAGCTCACGCGAGCGCTGCTTCTCGTAAAGACCGCGTTCGAGGCGCTGCGCGACGTGCGTCCCTAGCGCTCGGTTGGAACCGGCCCGACGAAGATTCGGATTGCGAACCACTCCCGTGGGTGAACCTTTTTGCCAGTGGAACCGACAAAACAGAGGAGCATGAAACGCGGCGCCCCGCACTTCGGACGCGGGCGCAGTCGTCTAATAGTTGTGGCAGCGGCCGGCCCGGCCTGGATCGTGACGGCGGCGCTGGCCGGAGTTCTGACCTCTATGGCGGCCGGCTCGGTCCAGGCCCAGGATATGCCGCCGCCGGCGACGCCGGCCGAGGCCGCGATCCTGCAGTTGACCGAGGGGAACTACGCGAACGCGGCGCAGCATCTGCGGCAGGCCATGGCGCCCGATCCGGACGATGCAGTTCTCAACGATGCGGCCGGCGCAGTCGCGATCAGCACGGGCGATCCCGATACCGCGCGGACGGCCTTCGAGCACGCGCTTCACACGGACCGCGACGACAGCCTAGCCCTCTATGGACTGGGTCTGACGAGACTTGCGAAGGGTGATCGCTCCGGCGCGCTAAGCGCATTCGACCGATGCGAGGCGGCGGGTGGCGACCGTGCCTACCTCGTGATGGTCCGCAGGTACGTGCAGTGGCTGGCAGGCGCGCAACTCGCGGTCGATGGCGCGGCGGCGCCGGACGTTCTGGCCCCGGCCAAGGCGGCGCTGGAGGGGATCGAGGCCGAGTCCGCCGGCAACTGGGCTGTCGCCACGGCGCGAATACAGGCGGCGCTCGCGGCGCTTCCCGGCGATCCGCTGGTCGAGCCGGGCGGCGCGTTGATGAATTTCGATCCGGCGCGGCCGCTCCTTTCGGGTGCGCCAAGGCTGCCCGCCGGAAGCCTGACAGTCGCTCAGGAGCCGGGAGTGCTCTCCGGCAGCGTGGAGCTTTCGCCCGACGGCTCGCTGGACGGCGTCGCGTACGTCTCGTACGAGCTGGATGGCCAGCCGCTCGGGGTCGTAAACGTCCGGCCGTTCACCTACGCGCTGGACACGAGGCGGCTTAAGAACGGGCGCCACACGCTGACGATCGTTCTGCACGACGTAGCGATCAACGAACTGGGGCGCTCAAGCCGAAAGATACTGGTGCAGAATGCGGCCGCCGACACGTCGGATGCCGACCTGCGAAGTCGCGAGCGGGGCGAGATCTGGCAGGCGCTCGCGCTCCGCCCAGGCCGGTGCGGCGGGGCCTACGCATTGGGAATCGCCTATCGCGCCATCGGCCAGCCCGCTACGGCGCAGGCCTGGTTTGCGAGGTGCCTCGCTATCCAGCCGGCGTACCGGGACGCGCGGAAGCAGTGGGAGGCGTGCGGCGGCCTATCCGGTGCGGGCGAGGCGATCTGGGGCGGCTTGCCGACGGAAAAGGTGATCGCCCTAACGTTCGATGACGGGCCGAAGCCCGGCGTCACCGAGCCGCTGCTTGAAATCCTGAAGCAGGAGCGGGTGCCGGCCACGTTCTTTGTCATCGGGAAGCACGTGATGGAGTATCCCGACCTGACCCGCCAAATCGTCGAGTCGGGCATGGAGATCGCCAATCATAGCTATACGCATCGCAACCTGACAAAGCTGAGCGCTCTGGACGTGGCGCGCGAGGTGATGCAGACGCAGGCGGCGGTGCTGTCGGTGACCGGCCGCGCCCCGCGGTTCCTTCGACCGCCGGGCGGGAACTGGAACCCGCATGTGGCGCAGACCGCGCGGTCCTGGGGCTTGACGCCCTGCATGTGGACGGTCGACGTGTATGGGTCCGAGGTGATCGGGGCGCAGCAGGTGGCAAACGCCGTGCTCGCGCAGGTGCGGCCCGGCTCGATCATCCTGATGCACAACGGCAAGGTGAGCACGCTGCAGGCCCTGCCGACGATCATTCGGGCATTGAAATCGCGCGGATACGCCTTCGCGACCGTGGACACGCTGCAGAGGAGGCTCGGCGCCAGTCGAATCGCGGCGCAGGCCGCAGAGACGCATGCGCGAGTCGAGTAGAACGCGGCCGAAATAGTTGAGCGCCGCAGAGGAGTCGCGCCCCGGCGCAGCGAAATTGGGCGCAAGCAAGCACAACGATTCTGAGTAAGGGCCGCGAAGCGCGGCCGGTGACACGATACCGAGTAACCACTACTTCGGAGGGGACGTATTCGATGCAAATCCGCTTAACCCGCACGGCCGCCGTTCCGGCCTTCGGCGTGCTCTTCGCCCTTTCGGCGGCCCTGCCGGCACTGGCGCAGCCGACGCCGCACGAGAACAGCCTGCTCGGCATCACGCTCCTCCGGAGCTCCTACCGTGACGTGCTGCACAAGTTCGGCCGCCCGGACGAGATTCAGGCCGGCGGTCCGTTCGTGCCGGGCGCCTCGAGCGGCAAGGGGACGAACAGCACCGGCTTTCCGGGCCGCGGCGGCACCGGAGCGGCCAGCCCCGGCGGCCCCGGAATGGGCGGTATGGCGGGCGGCCCGATGGCCGGCTACCCGGGCGGGAGCGGCGCCGGTCTTCCCGGCTTCGCAGGCTCCTCCGGCGCGATGGCCGCAAAGGGCAGCAATAGTCCGATGGGCGATCCGATGGGCGGCGCCGGCCAGAATATGGCGGGCATGAGCAACTCGGGCGGAGCCGGCAACTCCGGCGGCGGTGGCGGCGCCTCCGAGGCCCCCGCGGCGCCGGAGTATGAGGCCACCTGGTGGTATCACGATAAGAAGAACGGCATTCACAAGAGCTTCCTATTCAACAAGGATGGCCGCGTGATCCAGGTCCAGGAGTATGGCTTCGATCCGGCGCACAAGAGCGGCAAGACGCACCGCGGCATCGGTCTTGGGTCCAGCTTTAATCAGGTTTTGCACACCTACGGCTGGAGCATGGACGGCCTGAACGACGGCCGGAACATGATCATGCGGTTTGGCGGCGAAGACAAAGTCGCGTTTCAGCTCGTAGACAATAGAGTGCTCGGCATAACGATCGCGGTTGTAAAGGAAGTTCCGCACGCCGAGGAGCCGTAGGACGTCGGGTTTGCCGGCCGGCGTCGCACCCTGTACGCGCGCCAAGGAGTTCGCACGAATGAACAATACGTTGAGATGGATCGGCGGCGTGGCCGCAGGTATTGGGCTGGCCGTATTCGCGGCCGGTTCCGCGCGGGCGGCAAAGCCTGTCGCGATTGAGAAAGAGCTGCTCGGCATCCGGGTGCTGCAGAACTACCGCGAGGTCCTTCTCCGGTACGGAGCGCCCTCTCGCGTGTTCCGCGCCACGGAGCATGTAACCTACTCAGAGGGGCCGCTCGGCAACGGAGCGATCATGGGCGTAATCGACTCCGGCAGCAGTGGGGGCGGGATGGGCGGTCCGATGGCCGGCGGCATGGCGGCGGCGCCGGGCGGCGGCGGCAGCCCGTATCCAGGCGGCGGCGGCGCCGCGATGCGGCCCGGCTCGCTCAGCCCGAACATGACGGGCAGTCCGAGCATCCCGCAGAGCTCCGGCGGGCCGAGCGGGGGCACGAGCGGCGGTGAGGCCGGCGCGGAGGCAGGTGACAATCCCGATGGCACCTATGCCGAAGCCGGCGGGTTCATCTGGGTCTACCTCAATCCGCTCAAGGGCACCGCGTACGAATTCAACTTCAACAAGGATGGCCGCGTCGAGCGCATCACGGAGCTCGGCAGCAAGTACGGTCAGCCGACCAGCCGGGGCGTGAGCATTGGCGATCCGGTCGACAAGGTCTACAGCATCTATGGCTGGACGGACCAGATCCGGCCCGAAGACGCGTCGCGATTCTCGCTGCTCTACAACGACAAGTACCACGTTCAGTTCGTTGTTCTCAAGAATCGCGTAATCGGGATATCGGTCTTCCTCAAGGAGAACCAGTTCATCCACGTCGAGAGCACGGGCGGGGCAGCGTCCGGCGGTGGTCCGCCGATGGCAGGCATGTCCGGCGGTGGCGGCAGCCCGTACGGCAAGGGCGGAGGCAGCGCGATGGCGCCGTCGACCCTTTCGCCGAGCGCCCCTGGCGGCGGCGGCGCGCCGGCGAACAAGCGGCAGATGATGGGCTCCGTAAGCAAGGGTCAGTAGCACTCCGGCTGCTCCGGCAGCGAGAGCTCCAGCCCGGCGTCTCTCCGTTCAACGGGGCAGGCGCCGGGCGCGCTTTGGGCCGGAGTATCCCGCGATTCAGGAGGTCGACATGGCGCGGCCCGGCGTTTCTGTCCGCGAGATCCTGGCGTCTCTTGGCGACTGCGGATCGGGAGCGAGTTCGGTGCTGATCGGCAGCGAGTCCCAGGCAGTGGTGCGCGTCGTGCTTGCGGCGTCGGTGGACAGACGCGCCATGGATCGAGGCGCCGCGGGTCCCTCCACCCTCCTCATCGCCTGTGAGCCGCTGCCCGGTCCGGTGAGCGCCCTGGTGCGCTGGGACACCCCGGCGGGCGAAAAAGCCGCCCGGCTGGTCGCCGCCCGCACCACGCTGGTCGTCGCCCCCGAGGCATGGTATGGCAGGCGCGACGGGTTCGACGCGCAGGTCGCGATTGCCATTGGCCTGGATGATGCGCGGTCGCTCACGGCGGCACGGCCGTCCGCGACGCGCAAGGTTGTGGTGTTTGTACCGGTGGACGCGGTCGAGCGCGTACAGTCCGCGGCCGCCGCAGCCGGCGCCGGCGTGATCGGGAACTATGCGGACTGCGCATTCCGAATTCGCGGCGAGGGTACGTTCCTGCCCGGACCCGGCGCGTCGCCCGCAATCGGACAGGTCGGCGCGCCCGAGCGCGTCGAGGAGGTCCGGCTCGAGATGACGGCGCCGGCGGCCCAGGCGCGCGGCATCGTCGAGGCGATTCGGGCCGCGCATCCCTACGAGGAGCCCGCCTGCGACGTATACGTACTGGACCCGCCGGAGAGGGCCGCGACGCGCGGATGGATCGGCCGGCTCGCCACGCCGGCGC
>Ga0070735_10003512_pt1 | contig 13712 bp, 14 predicted proteins | sample Coa_R1_FD_66443 | JGI IMG/M metagenome (GOLD analysis project Ga0070735, IMG submission 66443) | Surface soil microbial communities from Centralia Pennsylvania, which are recovering from an underground coalmine fire - Coalmine... | ecosystem: Environmental > Terrestrial > Soil > Unclassified ...
GCCCGCCAGCGTCCGGGATCAGGCAATGGCAACGGCGATTTCTGGGTCCACCATAGCGTGAATACGTCGTTCCCCGGCGGCCACTCAATGTTCGCCACCGCCATGGCGACCACGCTGGCTCACGAATACCCGAAGCCCTGGGTACAGGTGCTGGCTTACGGCGCCGCCGCTACCGTCACTGCCGGGCGATTCATCGGCCATGACCATTGGGCCTCGGACATCTTCGTCGGCAATGTGCTCGGCTACCTTATCGCCAGCCACATTTTTCACGCTCACTGCGATCCGTCGTTGAGCGAAGCGTGCCACTGACTATCGGTTCATCGTAAAGTTCCCGTTTCCAGTGCAGCCCGAAGTGACGCCGGTCAGCGTCCACGTCCCAGTGATGGTGTTGTTGTTCAGAGTTCCATTTAACGTCATCACATTGCCGCTCGGAGTGCCCGATTGAATCGTCAGCTCGAAACTCCCGGTGGTGACGCCATTGGTGTTGCCGCTCAGCGTGAACCCGCCGGTCTCTGATGAAACCGTACTGAAGCAGGGGCTCGAAGTCGTGAAGTTAATGTTGGTCCCCGATACGTTGGTTCCATTGTTCTGGGTCAATGAGGTCGTGAAATTGAAAGCCGGCGATCCATCCGGGTTGGTGAGGCTGGCAGTCCAGGTTCCATTGACATTGCCGTTGTTGCCGCCACCGCACGCTGTTAACAGCATGGTGGAGAAAAGTATCAGATTGACAAATGACCGCTTCATGAAAGGGACTCCTTTGGCTGGGAAAAACCCTGCTGCATACGGAAAGTTGCTCAACAAAGATGCGGATTTCTAAGCCGCGGATGTAAGCGACACGAACAAAGCGAATTCTTGCTGGACCTTAGAAGTGCCGTCGCGCACGGGTTTACAATCGCTGGCAATCTCGCTGACAAGGACGAGGCTCGATGAGAATTGGTTTTGGATTGCCGAACATCGGACGCGTGGGATCGCGCGAGGCGATCTCGAAAGTTGCCCAGCACGCCGAGCAACTTGGCTACGACAGCTTGTGGACGATCGAGCGGGTGCTCTGGCCCGTGAAGCCGCAGACTCCTTATCCGGTTACGCCGGATGGATCGCTGCCTGAGGGCTACAAATACTGCTTTGATCCTCTGGACACGCTGACTTTCGCGGCGGCGCTGACCACCAAGGTTGCGCTCGGCACCAGTGTCCTCGACATTCCTTATTACAACCCAGTCATGCTCGCGCGCCGATTAACCACCATCGATCAACTTTCGAACGGGCGGTTGCGCGTGGGCCTTGGACTCGGATGGTCGAAGGACGAGATGGACGCCAGCGGCGCCGACATGAAGCAACGCGGCGCGCGGGCCGACGAGTTCCTTCAAGTCTTGAAGGCCATCTGGACGACGGACCCCGCCGAGTTTCACGGGAAATTTTTCGAGCTGCCAAAGTCTTACATTTCGCTGAAGCCAGTGCAGAAGCCGCATCCTCCAATTTATATGGCGGCCTTCGCGCCGCCCGCGCTGCAGCGCGTTGCGACCATGGCCGACGGCTGGAATCCCGTGGGCGTTCCCCTCGCCGGCATGGAGCAGATGTTTGGCACGATCAAAGGTATGGCCAAAAAAGCCGGCCGCAATCCGTCAGCTCTCGCGATGGTGGTGCGCGCTAATCTGCACATCACTCAATCGCCCATGAAAGATGGCCGCGGAATTTTCCAGGGCACGCTCGATCAGATCAAGAGCGATGTCGCCGAATGCGCGCGAATCGGCGCCCATGAAGTGATCTTCGATGTGACGTTCCAGGCAAAATCGCTCGACGACTGGTTACGATTGATGGACACCTGCCGGCGTCTAATTTAGAGACTCTTCTTTCCCCCTGATTGCAAGCGGTGATATGCTTTGCGCTCTGCGGTGAGTCGTGCCGGTGAGTTATCAAATCGACGCCGCTCAGAAAACTGTACGCACCAGGTGCGTCAGCCCGCTCTTGCTCGAAGAAGTTGTCCAGCATTTCTACGCACTGCAGCAGGATCCGGCCTGTCCTCGCGAACTGGATGTCTTGCTGGATCTGACGGAAACCACTTCCGCTCCCCAGCAGCACGAACTCAAGGCTGTGGCCTTCAGCATCGCCGACGTTCGCGGACGAGTGAAATTTGGGGCGTGTGCCATCGTCGCGCCGCGTGATGCCATGTTCGGCATGATGCGCATGTTCGAAGTCTTCGCGCAAAAAAGCTTTCGCGCGACGGCCGTCTTCCGCACGCTCGCCGAAGCCGAGGCCTGGCTGGCGACCCAGCAGTTGCAACCCGAACGGGAGTGAGCGAAGGTTTTGTAGCGTGGGCATTCCTGCCCGCAAACCTTGACCGTGCGAAAGTTCCCAATCAGAGTTCCTGACGTCATCCCGAACGCTCGCGCTTTTACCAGCGAGCGGAGGGATCTTGCGTGGATCGTGCAAGCTTGGGTGGCTCAGTCTTGGTTAGCCCTGTGCCGCCCCGCGCTAGATCTCTCGCCGCGCTGGTGCAAGCGCGCGGCTTCGAGATGACGTCTATTCAGAGATGTGGGGCACTCGAGTGGACAGCCGAGGGCGGCTGTCCCCACGTAGGCATCTACGCCCCTCTCTTCGCCTTCAACTCGGCCAGCAACTGCTCGATCTTGTCTTCTTTCTCCAGCGCGGCGAGGCGGCCTTCCATGTCGTCGGCGGCAAGCTCTGACTTAGCATGGCTGAGGGCTTCTTCGTGAGCGACCTTATGTTTCATGCGATCGAAGGCGGCCGCACCACTGCCGTTGCCACCGGCCATTTTGGCGTCGCTGGCTTTGCCCACGGCACGGGCGCGGCGATGCTGCGTGACCAGCAGATCGGCCTTGGCCTGCGCTTCGGCGAGCTTCTGCTCAAGCTGCCGCAGAGCGGACTTCAGATTGTCGACCTGCGCCTTCTGATCGATGATCTGCTGCCCGTATCCTTCGCACAGCTCGCGATAGCTTTCGACGCGCTGCAACGCCGCGCGCGCCAGGTCGTCCTGCTTCTTGTCGACCGCGAGTTCGGCCTTGCGCATCCATTCGGTGACTTTTTCGTCGTTTTCTTTCTGTTTTTTCTCGAGCAGGTGCTGATCGGCGATGGCGATGGCCACCTGTGTCTTGACCTGCAGAAACTGGTTCTGCATGTCGAGGATGACTTGCTTGATCATTTTTTCCGGGTGCTCGGCCTTGTCGATCAGGTCGTTCAGGTTCGCCCGAACCAGCGTGGAAACGCGCTCCAGTAATGCCATGGTAGTTGCTCCTTATTTCTGACAAGTCAAATTTCGTTTGTATTTCTCAGTGATCTCGATGCCGATGGCGAGGCCGATGCCGAGGCCGAGCGGCAGCCAGACGGCCGACTGATGCAACGATTGCCCGATGGCAGCGCCGATCAGGCCTCCGACGAATGCTCCGATGATGGCTGCGTACTGTTTCATGGCGTGCCTCTCTTACATCTGTCATCTCGACGCGTGCCCCAGGTCCCGCGCCCGTTCTTTGGACGCTGACCTGGGAACACCTCGCATCACTCTCCCGCGCCAGCCTTGTTCGACTTCGGCGGCAGGGCGTCCGGCCGGGGCGACTTGTCGCCGATGGTGCGGACCTTCGACAGCAGATCGGTCATGCTCATGCCCGAGAGCGTCTCGAACAGAGCAGGGACTTGCGCCGCCATCTTGGTCAGGTCGCCGGTGATTTTGTTCATGCCCGAGGCGTCGCCGTTGCCGGTCGAGACCACGGTGATTTTGTCGACGTTGGCGAGCGGCGCGGCCAGCGCTCTCACGATCTCCGGCAAGCTGGTAAACAGCTTGTCGATGACCGCAGCCTGGTTGTACTCCTGATAAGCCTCGGCCTTCACGTTCATGGCCCGGGCTTCCGAGTCGCCTTTCTTGAAGATGATCTCGGCTTCGGCCTCACCTTGCGCACGGATCGACGAGGCGCGACCTTCGGCTTCGGCGATGAGGCGCTGCTTCTCTGCGGCAGCGAGGGTCTCGATGCGCTGACGCTCGATCTCGGCCTGCTTGAGCACGGTCGCGATCAGCTCTTTCTCGCGGCGATTGATCTCGGCCTCCTGCACCTTGACCTGCTCTTGCTTCTCGACCTGCTGCACCTTCACCTGCTCAGCGATAACCTGCTGCTGCATGATGTTGGTCTGGATGTCGTAGGCCTTGTCGGCCTGGGCCTGCTGACGTTTCGTGACTTCGAGGAACTGTGCTTGTTTCACCTGGAGATCACGCGTCGCCTCGGCTTGCTTGGCCTGCGAAAGGGTCTGAGCGAGGATGGTTTCCTGATCCGCCTGCGCTCGGGCGACCGCAGCTTCTCGCGCGGCAACTGCGCGCTTGATCGCCGTATCACGGTCGGCTTCAGCGGCGGCAACGTCTGCGTCACGCTTGATGCGCGCCACGTCCGGCCGCCCCATGTTGGTGATGTACTCGTTCTTGTCGCGGACTTCCTTGATGGTGAACGAAATTACCTCAAGGCCCATCTTGTTCATGTCGTCGGCGCAGGTGGAGCGCATGCGGTCGGAGACCATCTCGGGCTGTTTGACGATCTCTTCGACCGTGAGCTGGCCGATGATGCCACGCAGGTGACCTTCCATGACAAGGCGGATCAGGCCTTCGCGCTCCTGCGGTGCTTTGGTGAGGAACTGCTCCGAGGCGGTGAGGATCGACTCAGTATCGGATTTGACTTTGATTTGCGCGACGGCCTCGACTGTGACCGCGACGCCTTGCTTGGTGTAGAGGTCTTGTTGGGGCGCGACGTCGAACGACATCAACTCGAGCGAAAGGCCGCGGCAATTTTCGACCATGGGGAAGATAACAGTGCCGTGTCCTTTGACGACGCGCGTGCCGCGAAAGCCGTAGACCACGAGGGCCTCGTGGGGGCCCGCTTTGCGATACAACCTGGCCAACATACTCATGAGGAGCATCGTGGCCAGGACGATCAGGCCCACGATGATCCAGATTTCAACCACTGTTCCGCCGAACATATTGCCTCCTGTAAAGCCAAAATCTTTGAAACACAGAGAACGCAGAGGATCACAGAGGACCCACTGGCGCTCCGCGAGGCGCGATCATTTCGAGATCGCGCACAATCTGCTCGGGACGGTTGTGCCCGAGAAAAACTTTGCCTTGCGTAGTGTCGATCATGACGCCACGGTTCCCCCACACATAGGCGCGAAGATCGCCGACACCGCGAATGCCATAGCCACGGAGGGCGTTCCACGGCTCGATGGTGTAGGACTTAATCTGATCCTTCGGGATCGAGCGCAGGCGGTAATTCAGAGCCGTGATGTCGAGGCCGCTTTGACTAAATGAATAACGGAAGCCGCTCCAGGCAGCGAGGCCACATACGAGCAACATAAGAAAGATCAAGCCGGCACCGATGCGGACTGCGGGAACTGGCACCTGAAAGCCGCCGATGAGAGTTCCGGTACCGGCAATCATCAAGAGCGTTCCCCAAAACGTAGAGCTGTGAACTTCTTCGACGAGCGAAGTGCCGGAGGGAAGCGTACGGCCCCGAGTGCTACCCAGGTAAAAGATCATGGAGACGACGACTGCGATAGGAATAAGCACGACGGCCCAGAAAAGGTTGATCGGTTGGCCGGTCAGGTTGTAGGCGACGACACTTTCGTTGCCGTAATAGACGAAGCCGACAACGAAATACGAAAACACCAGCATTGCCCACGAGACCGTCTGCGCTTTCTCCTGCTTCTGCATCAGCCAGAGAATCGCAGTGAAAACGACCAGCACGAATGCGGCGATTCCGATCACGAACAGGAATGCGGTTTCTCGCGACATCCAGCCGTTGGGGTGACCGGCAGCATTGAAGTGCGTCGCCATGCGGGCGGGAAGCTGATCCCATGCCCCCCAGAAGCGAAGAGCGATGGCCGGCAGTGCGAGCCAGAGAATCCAGGTCAATGCGCGAAAGAGTGAGCGGTTCATAGGTCAATCTTTCTGGGCCGTATCCGAGACTGCATCTTCGCCTGACAGTTCAGTCCACATCTTCACAAACGCGATGCCTTTCTCGTAGCGGGTGACAACGACTTCCGTGCCTTTCCCGATCGGGCTACCATCTTCTGTGCGAGCACCGCATGTGCGTCGCGTGCCGGATTGCGAATAAATGATCTCGCCGGTGCCACCTTCGCGAATGGGCTGCGAGGTGTGGGCGAGCACGCCAATCATGCTGTCGTCGGCAGGATCGAGATTTTCTTCTTCAGAAATGAGAACTCGGCTCAGGAATAGATAAATGATTCCTGCGCCAGTGACGCCGCTCAGCAAAGCGATGCCGAGGCCGATGCCAAACCAGATGGTCGAGAAGCGGCTGAGGAGGAATCCGACACCGCCGAACCAGGCGAGAAACGCGGCCAGCGAAACCGGATTCAGCAACGGCGCTTCGGCATGGGCACGCCCTGCGCCCGGGCCGTGATGGATGTGAACGTCGGGCCCGTGGAGATGTCCGCCGCCGAGAAAGTGGGGCAGGTGCCAGTGGAATCCGCCGAGCAGGAACGAGAGCACGCTGAAGACGAATCCCAGCGCAAAACACACGAGATAGAAAGTTGCCCAGGTCATTGCGCACACCTTTCTCCCGCTAATCCTTTACTACGGGCGGGCGCGGCTGCAGGCTTCATCGACTCGGGCTTGAGGGCCTCGAGAAGGCGGTCGGCGAGGCCGGGGGTGTCGAGGATTGCGCCGAGCAGGATTAGGGCCTGACGAGTGTCTCGTTCACGCGCGACTTTGATCAGAACATCGCTGATTTCGGGGTCGCTAGCAAAACGCTCGGAGCCTTGCAACAACCAGACATCGAGCTTGCCTTCAGTGGTACGGAGGTCGGAGACGAGGTCGGTGTGATAGCCCTCCGGATCGTCCACCAGGAATCCGGGATGGACTTTGAAAAACCTGGCGAGGAGGGTGCGCGTCGACTGGGTCATGTGCGGGCGAATACCGTTCTCGATCTGCGAGACGTAGGACTGGCTGATGGTTTCGCCAAGTTCCTTTTTGATCGCCTTGATGAGTTCTTGTTGAGTCATGGGACGCCCCAGGTCGCGGAGGGAGCCTTCGACCTCGCGGAGGTAGCGGATTTTCTCGCCTAAAGTCATATTGCAAATCGCGATAACTATATCGCGATTTGTAATTGTATGTCAAGGGAGGGATGTATCTCGTTTTCAGAAGGTTGCCGACGGAGACACCCACTTGGCAAAGTCCTAGTTGCCGAGAGGCCCCATGCTGGTGTTCAGGTTCGGCGAACGCTTTTGTGACCTAACCTGGGCATGAAAGCATCCCAGATGCGCCTCATCGGCGCGTGAATCGAAACTCGAGATCGAATGGGCACGGCTGAAGCCGTGCCCATCCACAACCCCGCGATAAAGATGAAGCGAGTGGAACCCCACGTCTCGAAAACCATGAAACGCGGGCCACCTAACCCTTCGCGGGCAGGAATGCCCGCGCCACACGAGTGCGGCGGAAACATGCGGTCGTTATCGGTTTCGCGGAGGCGGAGGTGGGTTGTCGGTACCGGGGCTAGGTGCGCCGGTATCTCCGGTCGGGACGACGATGGCGAGAGCCGATCCCGGATAGCAGTACAGGATCTCGGTAAAGAACGAATCTTTTTTTCATGCTGTCCCGTATCGCAGGCGGAGGTAATGCACGATGAGCCTGCCAATCGCGTCAATCCAAAATCCTGAAATATCTTCGCACTTAGAATCGAACTTGAAGGCGGTCTTCGCGGGGCCGAATGGACTGCGAGCAGGGTGGCGATTGCTGATGTTCGTCGTTCTGGCCGGTGGATTAGTGGCAACGTGGGTCCTTATAAGAAATGGCGGAATCCAGGGATTCCAGGAGGCGAAGCGCCATCAAGCTGAAATGGTGGTTACGCCGTTCTTAATGGGCGGTTCCGAGGGCGTCGTTTTCGTAATTCTGTGCTTTGCGACATGGATCATGGCAAAGATCGAGCGCCGCAAGTTCGGTGAGTATGGACTGGCGCTGCGGCGAGCATTGGGGAAGGAATTGTGGATCGGCTGGTTGTGTGGATTTTCGGCGATCAGCGGGACGCTGCTGGTCATGTTCCTGCTGCACGGATTCCGGATTACTGGAATGGCCCTGCATGGGACGGCAATTCTGAATTCGGTGGTGTCCTGGTTGATTGTGTTTGTCGTGGTTGGGCTTTGTGAGGAGTTTCTTTGCCGTGGATACATGCAGTACACGCTGGCGGCGGGCATTCGGTTCTGGCCGGCGGCGTTCGTTATGTCGAGCGTGTTTGCGTTCGGGCATGTATTCAATGCGAATGAAACGGCGGTGGGGGTAGCGTCGGTGGTGGGATTTGGACTTTTGCTGAGCTTGTTCCTGAGGCGGACGGGGGCCCTGTGGTGCGCGGTTGGATTTCATGCGGCGTACGACTTCGGACAGACCTTTTATGGAGTTCCGGACAGCGGCATCGCTCCTTATCACAACGTTTTTCAGTCAGTTTTCAGCGGGCCGAGTTGGCTGACGGGCGGGCCGGTTGGTCCCGAGGCGAGCGTCTTGACACCGATCGCGTTGGTGGCAGTCGCTCTCATTTTCGGCCGGTTTTATCGGGAAAATCGGTATAAGGTGATCTGAAGATAGAGGATTTGCGCTGAATCGGCGCGTTGAAGCCGCGCCCTTTTCAAATCAATTTCCAACTTCTCGCCAGAAGCGGCTATACGTGGGTCGCCACGTGTCATTTGGATTTGCTTTGTGGGGCTGCCATCAGAAAGGAAATGTTGTCCACTGTGTAAATGACTTGGCCGGGATCGGCGGGTGAGGGTGCGACTTTGCCCGCACGGACTTGGTCGAAGGCTTTTACCAAGCGTGGAAGGACCGAGGGCGATGCCACCGGAATGTTGTGCTGGCCGAGAACGACTTTGATCTGCGGCGCGAGAGCGGCGAGGCGGCGAATCGAGGCGGCGTAGGCGTCGACGTTGGTTTCGGGGCGATACAACCAGATGGGTGCGGGGTAGGAGGTGTCTCCGGTAAACAGCAGGCCGTTGGCGCGATCGAGCAGCGAGATGGCATCGGGCGTGTGTCCGGGCGTGGCGATGATCTCAAGGGAGCGGCTGCCGAGATCGATGCGATCTCCGTCATGAACGTAGGAGGTAATCTTCCATGGGCGGGTCACGTAAGCCTTGGGATCAAACCCGGCGGGAAGATCGCCGCAGATTTCTCCGGGAGCAACTTCGGCTTGGGCGTCTTCACGTGAGCCTCGGGCGTTCGTGCGGCTGAAGTCGGTATCCATGCTGTAAATCGTGTCGAACTGCCAGTTGGCGCCGACGTGGTCGTCGTGAGTGTGGGAGTTCAGGACGGCGATGGGCAACGGGGTGAGTTGTGTTGTGACCTTCTTCAGGTCGCTCATGCCCATGCCGGTGTCGAACAGCAGGGCGCGCTTGTCGCCGAGGATGAGGTAACTGATCGTTTCTTCGAACTGGTGAGGTTCGTAGATGGCAAAGACGGCGGGAGCCACTTTGTAGACTTCGAACCAGGGATCGCTGACGGGGACGCGCTCGAGCGTTTTGTATTCCGGGCGAGGCAGAGCACGACACCAGTCGGGGGTGGCTGATTGAGCGAAGGACGAGACGGCGACCATCAGCAAGACGAGGGTGAAGATGTATTTCACGAGGCGGATTATACAGGGTGAGTTGTGGCCGTTGCCCCGGATCGCGCGTGATCTGATAAGTCGGTGGCTGCGGTGGGCGAAAGGTGAGGCTCCGGGCCATCATCGCGTTTGACCAGCATTTTCGATTCCGGCTAGACTCGCAGGCAGTGGGGTATTCCATGAAACACTTCCATGTTTTCTTGATTGCGGCGGTGGTGTGTCTGACGAGCGCGATGGCTCTGGCTGACGAGGGCCAACATCACGAAGACTTGACAGCGAGCCAACTGGGCACGGTTCACTTTCCAACTTCTTGCGTGTTGTCGGTGCAGAAACCTTTCGAGCACGGCGTGGCGTTGCTTCATTCGTTCTGGTACGAGGAAGCGGAGAAGCAATTTACCCAGATCGCGAGCGACGACCCGCACTGTGCGATGGCGCACTGGGGCATCGCGATGAGCATTTGGCACGAACTCTGGAACCATCCGGACAAGAAGACGATCAAGCGCGGAATGGTCGAAGCCAAGAAAGCCAAGTCGCTGCACACGACCGATGACCGCGAGCGCGGTTACATATCGGCGGTTGATGCCTTCTATTCCGGACCGAAGGACCGGACTTATCAGTCGCGGGCCGACGCCTACGAGAAAGCGATGCAGGCAGCCTATGAGCATCATCCAGAGGATCGGGAGGCGGCTGCGTTCTATGCGTTGTCGCTGCTGGCTTCCGCGCCCGATAACGATACGACCTTCGCGCATCAGAAACAGGCAGCCGCAGTGCTGGAGAAGATCTTTGCGGAAGAGCCGAACCATCCGGGCGTGGCGCATTATTTGATTCACGCGTACGACAGCCCGCAGATGGCTGAGCTCGGATTGCCGGCGGCGCGGCGATATGCGAAGCTCGCACCGGATGCGCCGCACGCGCTGCATATGCCCTCGCATATTTTTGCGCGATTGGGATTGTGGCAGGACGATATCGATTCAAACCTGGCTTCGATCAAGGCGACTCGGGAGAGCGCGGAACACCACATGGGAGGCGCGGGTCATCAGTTTCACGCCATGGATTTCCTGGAGTACGCATATTTGCAGTCCGGACGCGAAGCGGATGCGCAACACCTGATCGACGAAGTGAAGGCGATGCCGGCTATGAAAGATATGTACGGTTTGGGATTTGATCCGCGCGTTTATGTGCTGGTGGCATTCCCGGCTCGTTATGATTTGGAGCTGCATCATTGGTCAGACGCGGCGGCGCTTGAGCCGGTGCCAGACGCAGATCGTGGTGACGCTGCTATTACATATTGGGCACGAGCGATTGGGGCTGCACGCAGCGGCAATGCTGCCGAAGCACACAAAGATGTGACTGAAATCGCAGCTATTCACCGATCGCTTTCTCATCAGGGTAAGAAAGGCGCCACGGAGGCGACGGAAGAAGATATGAAGGAGGCTACGGCATGGGCAGACTACGCGGATGGGAAACAGGATGCGGCCCTCAAGAGTCTGCGCGCTATCGCTGAAAAACAAGAGGCTGAGGGCGATGAGCCATTGGCAATCCCGGCGCGCGAGATGTTGGCGGACATGCTGCTGGATATGAAGCGTCCTGGTGAAGCGTTAACCGAGTATGAGGCCGATCTCAAGTACAACCCGAACCGGTTTGATGGAGTTTACGGGGCGGCGCAGGCGGCGGAGTTGGCGGGCAAGACTGATCAAGCGAATACTTATTACGCAGAGCTGGTGAAAATCTGCAATGGATCCAGTTCGGTTCGGCCGGAACTGAGTCACGCGCGGCAGTTGGTGGCGCAGAAGTAGGGCGATCGACTTCGGGTCGGGCTGAAATGCATAGGTTCTCCGCTCGGGGTCACGATTTTGTGATCGTGAGTTAGTGCTTTTCGATCTGCTGCAAGCGGAAGAGCAGGGTTCCCCATCCTAATTTTGAGCGCATTTGAACTGGGGTATGGTTGGCATCATCGGTGAACCAAGCCCAGACGGTGCCCTTACCTTTCATTCCTCCAGAAACGGCTTCAGCTTTCACACGGACGGTTTGATACGTGCCTGCCGGAACTTTGACCTGTTCGCGGGCTTCGACATGTGCGGTGACCTCGGTGGTTTTCCCGCCGTCGTTGAGCGCGAAAGTGGTGGTATTTCCTACCTGGAGCGGCAGCGAGGATAAGTAGTAAAAGCCGCTGACAACGTCGGTGACGCAACCGGGAATATCGTTCTCGACGTGCCGTTGCTCGTTGGTCTTCAAATTTTTCTCGTCAAACACGCTTTTGGCGTGCTGGTAATCGAAGCGAAGGTCGGACTGCTTGGCACGAGAGCCTTCTTCGGAGTGCTTCAGCACGCGGAGAGAACAGAACTTATGGGGGTCGAAGAAGGCTTCGAAGCGGTCGTTGACTTTGTAAAGAGTGTTGACAACACCGGAAGAGACAGCGGTTGCGGTGACGTGTTGCTCGGCGCCATCGGCTTGCAGCCCCACGCGGGCCGTACCTGCATTAAAGAGGTGCCACTCGACTCCGTAGACGTAGATTTGGCCGTCGGGGAAACGATAGTTGGGGGGCGGAGGAATAATCGCAGAGGCAGGAGCGGCGCTGATGGTAGGGGTTGGCGCTGGTGTCTGAGCGTAAATAAGAGAGACACACAGGGCGGCTATGAATAGCTTCGAAGCTGAAAGAACAAACTTCATTTTCATTGGACGTTCGACAGATACGACAGGTGCAGAAACCGGCTTATCTTTTTGATGCAAACGTTCACCTCAAACGCCAAAACATCTTAATTAATAGGACTGCCATCATCGCCGCGGAACCGAGGGCGGCATTGTATTCGCGATGTTTGCGGTAGAGATCCCACGAAAACGAGCCGCGACGGTCGCCTGCAGGCCTTGGATCGGGGATGAGACGCGGGACACGACGGGTGTATTCGGCAAACTCTGGAAAGTGTTGGGCGAGGTAATTCTCTTCGGCGCGAATCACCGGCAGATAAATTGTCACAAACATAATCACAAGAATGATCAAGACCCAGATGCTGCGGGAGGCGACGGCGAAACCTAGCCCGATGAAGATGGATCCCAGATAAAGGGGATTTCGCGTGTACGCATAGGGGCCGCTCATCGCGAGCCGCTCGTTCTTCTGCACATGCCCCGAGGCGGCAGCGCGAATGAGTAAGCCCGGAAGAATAAAAACCAGGCTGAAGGCCAACGAGATCGGGAAGGGATCCGCGAGTAAGACATAAACTGCGGCGAACACAAATCCTAGTGGAACGCGGCTGCGGCGTGCGATTCGCGACCAGCTAACCACGGCAGCCTCCCAGGAGTTTGGCGGCAGCGGCGACAACGTCGTCGGGCGTGATCTGGAGGAGGCCCGGGTCGGGCTGTTGTCGACGGGCATGAGACGTCTGGCTCAATGAGCTGCGCAAAACGATGTTTCGAGTTCCGTATGGGCCGTTGCGCGCGGGATTGGTTGGACCGAAGATGGCGACGACGGGAACCCGCAGGGCTGCCGCCAGGTGCATCGGGCCGGTGTCGCCACCGATGAACAAGGTTGCGCGCCGGGTCAACGCAATCAGCTCCGCTAGCGAAGATCGGAGAGATATTGCTCCACCACTGCTGGCGGCGACAAGCGTTCTCGCCAAGTCTTCTTCCCCGGGGCCGAAATTGACCACCGATTTGACGCCATAATGCGCGAGCTCAGCGGCAACAAAACCATAGCGCTCGGCAGGCCATTGTTTGGCACCCCAACCGCCGCCGGGACTGAGAAGAATGAATTTCGAGATCGCGTTGGCTCGCAGCCAATCATCGGCGCGCTTTGTTGCAGCGTCGTCTTTGGGAAAATCGGGAATTGGCACTGGCAAGGGGCGTCCAGCGAAGCCCGCCGCCAATGATAGATTCTGCTCGAGGATATGAGTTCCCTGGGCGATCACTTGTCGCGTATAGAACATGCTGGCGATATTCTCGCGCGGCTCGCGCACGCCCCACACAACCGGCGCGCCTGACCATCTTGCCAGGAGTGCCGACCGCGCTGCTCCTTGAAAGTCGAGGGCTTGTTCGTACGCCGGAGCGCGCAGTTCGCTCAAGCTGGCGGCGACGCGCTCCCAGGTTTGGGTGGAGACCAAATGGTTCCGCCAGTTTTTTGTATCCACC
>Ga0070735_10003513_pt1 | contig 13710 bp, 11 predicted proteins | sample Coa_R1_FD_66443 | JGI IMG/M metagenome (GOLD analysis project Ga0070735, IMG submission 66443) | Surface soil microbial communities from Centralia Pennsylvania, which are recovering from an underground coalmine fire - Coalmine... | ecosystem: Environmental > Terrestrial > Soil > Unclassified ...
GCCCTCTCGGATAACCAGAAATAGCTATAGGCCACGAGCCTCGGATAGAACCATGGTTGACACTGAATCACCCGTTGCGCTTGCCGCTCTTACAAACTCGATGGCCTCACGTCGGCACAGAGGAAACCCACGAGAATGGACCAAAAGCTAAACTTCTTCAGAGAACCACGAACTACAGTGGGCTGGATCTCGAGAAACACTCTCGCTCTCCGGCCAAGTAGAGAGTCTTTTCTTGACATCCCTTTTTATAGAACTCATTGACATTCCGGCGACCTGGCGATCAGCAATGCGGGTGTGTCGAAACCTAATGATTTCCGCACAAGTCGACATAAGCCGGCTGACGACGGACGAGAGAAATGTTATTGTGCGTTTCCGAGCAACCTGGCGCAGCCGCTCTCGCTATAAATGGGCACATGGTGCCCAACTTCGCTCGAAGTCAGCGACGTTGTCCGATCTCTCGCAAGTCCTCCCTGACTGCTGGTGAATTGGCAGGTCAAGTGAACTGGCCCGCGAATCAAAGTGTGGTATTCTCGGACCGCCTTCCACCTTCGTCACGAAAGGCCTTTACGATTAAGTAAGGTGCGTTTTTGACGCCCGCGACTCCTGAGGGACGCAAAACGTTTTACGACCGTTTGGTACAGATAACAATCAGATCTTTCTAGGGTTGGGTCACGTCTTTGGAGTTGAATATGAAGAACAGACTCTCGCGCAACCGTGTAATCGCTGTCTTGCTGTCCTTGTTTGTGCTTGGCCTCATCGTCGGTGCCGTTCGTCCATTCAAGCATGCAGCCGGAGCACCGCCGATGGCCCCTCAAGCGGTCCAAGTAGTCGAGGTTCAACAGGAGGACGTCCCGATCTACGGGGATTGGATCGGCACGTTCGACGGATTGGTCAATGCCGATGTCAGAGCGCAGGTTACCGGCTATCTCCTCAAGCAGGGCTATCAGGAGGGCGCGTTCGTCAATGAAGGCCAACTTCTTTTCCAGATAGATCCACGGCCCTTCCAGGCGGCGCTCGATCAGGCCCAAGGACAATTAGCTCAGGCCAAAGCGGCGCTGGCCAATGCACAGGCTGTGCAACGCCGCACTGAACTTGATGTGGAGCGTTATACGCCATTAGCCAAGGAGCAAGCCGCTAGCCAGCAAGATCTCGACAACGCCGTCCAAAACAATCTTGCGGCAATAGCTACAGTAGAAACAGCCAAAGCACAAATCAAAACGTACGAGGCGGCGGTTGAGACGGCGAAGATTAACCTCGAATTCACGCGGCTGGTGGCACCCATCGACGGCATCGCCGGACAAGCACAACTCCAGGTTGGAGCCTTGGTCACTCCAAACAGCGGGATTGTCACGTCGGTTTCCACCGTTGATCCGATCAAAGTCTACTTCACGGTCGGCGAACCTCAATATCTTGCCTGGCGAAAACGCTTCCCAACTGAAACGAGCAGTGAAGCCGCAGGCAAAGCCTTGCATCTTCATCTGATCCTGGCGGATGGTTCAACCTACCCGCACGAGGGGAAGTTCTACTTCGCGGACCGACAACTGAATGAGAGTACCGGCGCGATCCGGATCGCAGCCTTGTTCCCCAATCCTGGAAGTATCCTGCGGCCGGGAGGTTACGCTAAGGTGCGAGCTGCGATCTCAGTGCAGCATGACGCGCTGCTGGTTCCCCAACGTGCGGTCTCAGAGCTTCAGGGCAACTACCAGGTCGCTGTCGTGGATAACAGCAACAAGGTCAACATCCGAACGGTCACGGTGGGTGACCAGATCGATTCCCGGTGGATCATAGCGGATGGGCTGAATCGTGGAGACCGCGTGATCGCAGAAGGAGTTCAAAAAGTGCGCACCGGCGCACAAGTCATACCCAAGGCGTTTGGGACCGAGGCCAAGGACAGGTGATCCGATGTCGAAGTTTTTCATCAATCGCCCCATTGTCGCCATCGTCGTTTCCATCATCCTGGTGATGGTTGGAGGCTTAACAGTCCTGAGCTTGCCTGTCGCGCAGTTTCCTGAAATTGCGCCGCCGGAAATTCAAGTCCTGGGCACCTACGTCGGAGCCGATGCTCAGACCCTGGAGCAAGCGGTTGCCACTCCCATCGAGCAGCAGATGAATGGCGTGGACAACATGAACTACATGTACTCGCTGAATGCCACGGGTAACTCGAATACAACTCTGATCGTGGACTTCGATGTCAAAACTGATCCTAATACAGACTACATCCTCGCTCAGTCGCGGGAATTGCAGGCTGCGTCCCAGCTCCCGGCGGACGTTACCAACTACGGAGTTACAGTACGAAAATCTGTCACGGCTCCGCTGATGCTGTTCGCTCTTTACTCGCCACATGGAACCTATGATGCTGGTTTTCTCGCGAACTATGCATTCATCAATCTCGTCGATCCAATCACTCGTTCGAAAGGAATTGGCAACGTACAGGTATTCGGTGCCGGACAGTACGCAATGCGCTTGTGGGTGAAACCAGATCAATTAGCGAAGCTCGGCATCACAGTCCCAGAAATCATCACCGCCATTCAAACCCAAAATACGGTGAACCCGGCAGGGAAGGCTGGGGGAGAACCAGCCCCCAAAGGGCAGGAATTCACCTATACGGTTCTCGCTCAGGGCAGACTGCTTTCTCCTGAGGAATTCGGAAACATCGTAGTTCGTGAAACCGCAGATGGCGGGATTGTGCGGGTACGCGATGTCGCGCGAATCGAGTTGGGTTCACAAGACTACAGCATTGTTGGCCGGTTGAATGGGAAGCCCAGCGCTATCATTGCGGCGTATCAATTACCCGGATCGAATGCAGTCGATTCCGCCGACGGTATCAAGGCGCTCATGGCTCAGATGAAGCAGAGCTTTCCGGAAGATGTGGATTATGTTGTCGCGCTGGACACGACACAAGCTGTTACCCAAGGAATCAAAGAAATTGTCGAGACTCTGCTCATTGCTCTCCTGCTCGTCATTCTTGTGGTTTACCTCTTCTTACAAGGCTGGCGTGCGACGCTGATCCCACTTCTCGCTGTCCCAGTCTCACTCGTAGGCACTTTCGTTTTATTCCCGCTGTTCGGCTTCTCCATAAATACTCTTTCTCTTTTCGGCCTTGTATTGGCAATCGGTCTCGTGGTGGATGATGCCATTGTCGTCGTCGAGGGCGTGCAACGGCACATCGAGGAGGGTATGACGCCGAAAGCGGCCGCCTTGAAAGCAATGGAAGAGCTTTCCGGACCGGTGGTTGGTATTGCGTTGGTGCTCTCGGCTGTTTTCGTGCCCACTGCGTTTATTCCAGGAATTACTGGCAGGTTGTACCAGCAATTTGCGGTAACCATCGCCATATCCGTGCTGCTCTCAGCGTTTAATGCCCTTACCCTCAGTCCCGCACTGGCTGCCCTTCTTCTCAAGCCGGAGGAGCCCAGCCGCGGACTTCAAAGAAGGTTCTTCGATTGGTTCAATCGAATCTTTGAGAGCGCGACCGGCGGTTATGTCCGCTGGAGCGGAGTATTGCTACAGAAGACCGTAGTTTTGGGCGTCATGCTCTTGGCTTTTAGCATTGCGGCTGCCTTCTTTGCCATCCGGGTCCCCTCGAGTTTCCTCCCAGATGAAGATCAGGGTTATGCCTACATTAACCTGCAATTACCGAATGGGGCTTCACTCGAACGTACCACGCGAGTTGTGGAGAGCGTCGAAAAAATCCTCAAAGATACGCCAGGAGTGCAATATTCGACCAGCGTCGTGGGTTTCAGCTTGTTGAGTTTTGTTCGTACCAGCTACAACGCATTTTTCTTTGTCACCTTAAAGCCTTGGGACGACCGGAAAACGAGAGCCGAACAATTTCAATCCATTAAGGCTCATCTTAATCAGCAGTTGGCGGGTTTACCTGCGGCCATCGGTTTCAGTTTCTCTCCGCCTGCAATTCCGGGAGTTGGCACCTCGGGCGGATTCACATTTGTGCTTGAGGACCGAGCGGGTAACGATGTGGAGTTTCTAGCCAAGAATCTCGGAATCTTTATCGAAGCCGCGCGAAAACGGCCCGAGATTGCGGGACTGAGCACAACCTTCCTGCCAAGTGTCCCGCAGAAATTTGTAGATGTAGACCGCGACAAAGTCCTGAAGCAGGGTGTGAACCTGAACGACGTGTATCACACGATTCAGGCGTTTATGGGCGGTTATTTCATAAACTATTTCAACCGCTTTGGACGGCAGTGGCAGGTATACATAGAAGCCGAAGCCGAAGACCGCGCGCGAGCTGAGAACGTCGGTCAATTCTATGTTCGCAATAATAAAGGTGAGAATGTACCACTCTCTACCCTTACTGCCATCAAGCCGCGGCACGGACCGGAATTTACCATGCGCTTCAATGAGTATCGTTCTGCTCAGATCAATGGCAGCGCAGCTCCTGGTTACAGTGCAGATCAGGCGAGCGCGGCCCTTGAAGAAGTCTTCAGGGGGACGATGCCGCGCGAGATGGGCTTTGACTATTCCGGCATGTCATTTCAGGAACAAAAGGCGCGGCAAGGCGTGCCGCCGTCGGTAATCTTCGGGCTTTCACTGTTGTTCGTGTTTCTAATCCTGGCTGCGCTCTACGAAAGCTGGTCGCTCCCTTTCAGCGTGCTGCTCAGCACCCCGGTAGCGGTTTTCGGAGCCTTCTTCATCCTGTGGCTGAGGCGCATTGTGCTCAGCGCGTTGTTGCCGCCGTTCATGGTTCAGATCGAGAATGACGTTTATTCGCAGATCGGACTCATCATGCTTATCGGGTTGGCGGCGAAAAATGCGATTCTGATCGTCGAATTCGCGAAGGATGAGTTCGAGCATGGCAAGTCTCTGTCGGAAGCGGCGCTCACCGGTGCGAAACTCCGGTTGCGACCGATTCTGATGACCTCGTTCGCGTTCATCCTTGGCTGCTTGCCGTTGTGGACGGCCAGCGGCGCCGGTGCGGTGGCGCGGCAGATCATGGGGACAACCGTGATTGGCGGCATGATGGCTGCGAGTGCGATTGGAATCTTCTTTATTCCAGGAATCTTCTATGTCGTGGAGAAGTGGTCCGGAGGTGGCAAAGAACCGGTTCCCGCGATATTGCCGTCGGCACCTTCACCCGCGCCGGGAGACTGAAATGCACCTCGCAAAGAAACTTACAAGCCTGTTGTTTGCGACCGCAGTCACCGGTCTGATCGTGGCGTGCAAGGTTGGTCCGAATTATCAACGCCCGCCTGTTCAAACTCCGACTCATTACCGCGATCTGCAGGAGGATTCACAGCGCCAGGCTCAGGCCGCGTCTTATGCAGACCTTCCCTGGTGGCAGGTTTTCCAAGACCCGAAATTACAAGAACTCATTCGCACCACGCTCAAGCAAAACTATGACCTACAGCTAGCGACTGAGCGCATCAACGCTGCTCGCGATCAGCTGGCGATTACCCGCTCGAATCTGTTTCCTCAGTTGCAAGGGAGTGCGATCTTCAACGGCGGCAAGGAATCTAACTTTCAAACCAAATTCAATTTTCTGACTCTTGCTGCCGATGCGGCATTCCAAGTAGATCTCTTTGGAAGGCTGCGCCGCGCAACCGAAGCTGCGCGCGCCGAGCTATTAGCCACCGAAGCAGCAAGGCAAACCGTCGTATTAACGCTTGTCAGTGATGTAGCCAGCGACTACTTCGCGCTCCGACAGCTCGATTTGCAACTCCAGATCACAAACGAGACCGTTAACACACAGGTTGATTCAGTCAAGCTCACCACGCTCCGGCTGCAGCGCGGCGTGGCCAACAAGCTGGAAGTTCTTCAAGCTCAGCAAACGCTGGATACCGCGAACGCCACAGTTCCTGATCTTGAACGGCAAATCGCGCAGGAAGAGAACGCAATCAGCATTCTTCTCGGGGACTACCCCCATGACGTTCAGCGTGGCCTCGCTCTTATTGAGCAGCCCATGCCTCCGGAAGTGCCGGCGGGCCTGCCGTCGACGATACTCGAACGACGGCCGGATATTCGCGAGGCCGAGCAAGTGTTGATCGCGTCGAATGCTGAGATCGGGGTTGCCAAGGCCCAGTTCTTTCCGCAAATCGCGCTCACTGGGTCAGGAGGCGGCGCTTTTGGCCGCAGCAGCGCCTTTCAGAGCCTGATGCCTTCGCAGGTTGGAACCTGGTCGTACGGTGCGCAAGTCAGCCAGCCTATTTACACCGGTGGAGCACTCCGCGGAAATCTGAAGTTGGCCAAGTCGCAAAACCAGCAGGCTCTACTGGCTTACCGGCAGACCATCCAGCGTGCTTTCGGAGACGTTTCCGATGCCCTGATCGGGTATCAAAAGCTACACGAAGTTCGGGTTCGACAAGAGCAGTCAGTAGCCGACTTGCAGGAGTCCGTTCGTCTCTCCACTATCCGCTACAAGGGAGGAACGACCACGTATCTCGAAGTGCTCGATGGACAGCGATCCCTATACTCTGCAGAACTGACGCTGGCGCAGGCACGAGGCAATGAATATCAGAGCGTCGTGCAACTCTATCGTGCACTCGGCGGCGGTTGGCAACAATAACCAACCCTGGACCTCCGATGGAAGGGCATTAAACCGAGGTACGTAATCATCGTCATTCCAGCGACTCACCAAATCACAGCAGTCAAGTTCCTCTATTAGCCAGCGCTGGGGATACGGGCAACAGCACCGATCGAGGTTTCACGGAGGGGAGTGGGAGAAGTGTTTTTGCTAGACAGCCTCTCTCATACGGTGAGTGTAATGGCAGTTGTTTCGCCAACTGCCGGTGCCGATCATCCTCGCAACTTCCCATTGCGCCGATTTTACGCACGCTTCACAACTCCGTGACAACTGCAAAAAAGCGCAGCCGTAATCTCGCGCCTGAAGTTCAGAACGCTTGCATGTTCCTCCAAGAGGCAACTGCCGGGGTGCATTCGGCGTGAATGCCAGCTCCGATCAAAAGCGAACCAAAACAGCGGATAAACATCCCACTTCTCAAATTAGGAGATCAATATGAACTCGAAGTTGTCTGGTAAGTTCGCCCTACTGTACTGCTGCACAATTCTCATGGTGGTCACGACCTCTGCAGCTGGACAAGCCGGTCACCTCGACCCTACGTTCGGTCGGGGAGGCATTGCTGCGAAACAAAGCACGGAGACACAGATCACCAACGTCTACAGCGTGGGGGCCATTGCTATTCAAGGCGATGGCAAAATCGTAGTAGCTGGAGGAGTCCCCGGAAACAACGATTTCACGGTTCCGGCGGTGTTGCGCTTCCTGCCGAATGGCAGTCTTGACAACAATTTTGGCCTCAATGGCGTTGCCGTGTTGCCCAATAGCTTTGGAGGATTTGGCGGGCTGGCGATTCAGCCGGACGGCAAAATTCTAGTGTCGACGAACGGCAACAGCAGCGCAAACGGCCAGGTGATCCGTTTGACATCCGCGGGCACGCTCGACTCAACCTTCGGCAACCAGGGCGTAGTCACTTTCCGTCTCACCACCGTACCGGCGATCGCTCTGCAACCGGACGGACGGATTTTGGCCAGCCTCCAGTCGATCATCAACACAAGATCTCAAGTGACGCGTTTGTTAGGGAACGGCAGTACCGACACCAGCTTTGGGACAAATGGTATCGCGTTCCCGCCGGGAGGCAGCGGCGCGATGGAGGTGCTTGGAAATGGTGACATCCTCGTGTTCGGTGGTCTGATTTCGCGCCTGACAAGTTCCGGAGTCATCGATGAGGCATTCGGAGTCAATGGGCAGTTGATAGCTCCAACCAGTGGCCAGGCCGTGGCGGCCAGCGGGGATATCCTCGCCGCGGGCGCGCTCGTCAGCGATCCAACAGTTCCTAGTTCGGGATTTGCTGCGTTTGCCTATCAAAGCGTCGGGATCGGCGACCCGGCGTTCGGCAGGAACGGCGGAGTGTCGACAACAGTCGCAAACTTTCCCACAATCAGCACCGCGGGCATGGCCATCGAATCGACGGGAGCGATCGTAGAACTTGGGACAGTGTCAAACAAGAACGCGGGCGCGTTCGGCCTGGTGCGCTACACTGCGCAAGGACAACTCGACGCCACTTTTGGGTCCGGTGGCACGGCGACGACTTCGTTCGGCAGCGGCACGACGCCCAACGCGTCTGCCATCCTAATTCAATCCGACGACAAGATTATCGCTGCGGGGACCGTTTTCGCTGCTGGGCTTCACGGCGAATTTACTACCGCCCTCGTGGTGGCAAGGTACCTGGGCAAGTGACGATCAAGCAGCGGGCAACGACCCTACGGTAAGTGGCGAAAAAACGCCGTCGCGCGATATCCTTGGCGACGGCGTTTTTCTTGAATCATTTGTTGTCTCGCTGAGCCGGCTACTTAACCGCAAGGTGCTAACGGGGTAATAATGCCGGTTTTGGGGAGAAATTCTTCGCATACGCGAACTGCTGGTGTCAGCGGCATCAGCTTCGGCCATCATGCGGCGAGAGCATGAGGGGGTACAGGCCTGCACAGTTGATTCACCTCACCTACCTAAAACGCACGTCGCGTCCCTTCGCCACGAGAGTGTCAGTATGCTCTCCATCTGCCCTGGAATAGACCTCGCGAGACCGCGGTTATTACCGATAGCCACCGGCGAAGTCAATATTTGAGTCCACTTCGGCGAATCGATCCTAACAAGGATAGGAAGAGCAACAAGTCGGGTCGTGATTGCAGTTTCGCATTAGAAAACCTCAACAACGCGCACTCGCCCATGCTGAGAAAACTGCATTTTTTCCACAGAATATTTGCCGTTCTTTGCAGTTACGTATAGCAAGCATCCGAACCCCTCCAGCATGGCTGCTGTCCGCCAGCTGCAGGAAACCTACCGATCCTTACACCCGCCTGGGTGTTTAGGGCACATATATTTGGAGGCAAGAAGTTCTATGGTCACACAGAAGGTTTTTCCAGTTGTATGTCTCTCTGGCCTGATTGCGATTGCGCTGGTCGTGGGGCTGGCGCAGGAGTCCTCGCGGGAACCTATCGATTCCAAGGTGACGGAAGCGCCTGCGGGGTTCACAACGCCAACACTCTCCAAGAATCCTGGCTCCAAAAGTGTCAGCAATGGCATACCGGAGCCGCCACACGACACCTTTGCTATCGATCAGGCTAATTTCGAAGCACGTGAAGGAAACGACAGCGGTCTGGGCCCCGTCTACAATGCCACGATCTGTGTTGATTGCCATCAGAATCCTGTGACGGGCGGACCGAGCCAGATTACTGAAATTCGGGCCGGGCATCTGGACCCCAATGGAAACTTCGTAAACCCTACCATTTTTATTAACTATGGCAAAGACACAATCACCGGCCGTTCGCTGATTAATGACCGCGCGATTTGTCCGCAGGCCGAGGAACATCTGCCGCCTACAGAAAATATCCGCGCTCTGCGAGCAGTGTTGAATACTCTCGGCGATGGTTTCGTCGAAGCAGTTGACGATCAAACCTTAATTGATATTGCCGCGGATCAACCGAAACTGAGCAATGGCAAAATTGCGGGGGAAACGGTGGAAGTCCCGATCCTAGAAGCTCCGAACTCAACCCGCATCGGCCGTTTTGGCTGGAAGGACCAGCACGGCAGTCTACTCTCCTTTTCTGCCGATGCTTACCTCAACGAGGTTGGTATCTCTAACCGGTTGAAGCCGATGGATACTACCACCGTGTGCAAGACAACGAAAGACCCTGAAGATCAGAAAGACAACACAGGTCTGTTCGGAATCGACCACTTTGCCCAGTTCATGCGGGGAACATTGGTACCTCCGCGCGATCAAGTACTCATGAATCAGCCCGAAGTTCGGGCGGGTGAAGCAATATTCGCCAAGGTTGAATGCAGTGTTTGCCACGTGCCGAAGATGATCACGGATCCACCGGGCACTGTGATCAACGGTGGAACCTTCACCATTCCTGACGCCCTGGGCAACAAGATCATTCATCCTTTCAGCGATTTCCTGCTGCATGATGTGGGCACCGGCGATGGCATCGTGCAAGGCGGACCGCAGGATACCCAGCACAAGCTGCGCACGGCTGCACTTTGGGGTCTGCGCACGAAAACCCGCTTCATGCACGATCTGAAATCGGAATCCTTCGAATCGGCGATTCTAAGGCACCAGGGCGAGGCTTCCGACTCAATCGAGCAATTCAAGCAGTTGAGTCCGCAGGAGCGAAAGGATTTGTTGCTGTTCCTTAGCTCGCTGTAACCTCGAGGTTTTGGCGGATGCGGCCTGCTGACCTGGCGCGCGGAGGACCCTGGCAGGCTGTAGGTGCTCCATTCAAGCGAAGACTTGCTTGGGTGGAGCACTCTTTTCCAGGCAGTAAGGGACAAGAGTCCAAGCCCCCTTGGGTACAACGAGCACTAAAACCGCATAGCCTAAAATGAAAAGGAGTCCGCGAGTTGGGTGGAACGACCGCTTCGGCAATGGCTTGGCGAGATTCCCCGCGCGTGTAAATTGATTGTCAAGGCGTCGTCAAATTGTTCCAGCCTCAACCGGAATAACCTCGACCAACGGTGATCGAGAACTCGCTTTGGCCGTGCGATGTACCTTTATTAGAGACTCTATGCGCCGGCGCCTTTTAGCAACTCAGCAAGATTGTCGATATCAGTTGCGGATACATCTCCTATCAGACAATACCAAAGTCCGGCGTGGCTCCAGGTTTCTACGTTAAACGACAACTCCTTTACCAGCTTGGAGCGCTCCTCTCGGTCAGCCGGTAAGACCCGTTCCGGAAAGATGAATACGGAGATTTCGTGTTTCCTCACCATGTAAATCAGATGCGCCCCGGGAGTTTGCCCAAGATAGGTGACCCGTCCACCCAGCAGGGAAAATTCGGAGTTCTGCAGCTCCGGCAAATCAAAGGTGAACGGAATCCTGCCCTGGAACCACGGTTTGACCGTGTGTCGATCAGAGGAAAATACATCAACAGGCGATAGACTAGCCAAGGTTGTCACGTGCAAGTCTGTTAGTTCGCCATAAACGGCTCGATCCTGGCCGGAGCGATCGTGTTCTCTAAAAACGACACCTAATCCTATGAGGAAAATCAAAGCCACTGCCGCCGCTGCTATGGTCCAATTCAAACTCATCCGGCGAATTGGCTTCGCTTTAATTGCCCGGTACACTTCGCCGCGGAACTCGGCACGGGGCACAAATCGCCTGCCAGCAGATTGCACACAACGCTTCAGCTGGACGCGAACCAGAGCGTCGGCCGCACAGGATGCACAACCTCTTACATGAGCGTCGAAGGCGTGCATTTGTTCCGACGGGAGCTCGCCATCAAGGTAGATGTCGAGCTGCGTTTTCCAGGTCTCGCAAACCATTGACCGTTCCTCCTTCCAGTTTCCGGAGCACGAGTTCCGCCAAAGCGTTTCTAGCACGCGACAACCGTGACATAACGGTTCCTACTGGAATCGAGAGTGTTTGAGAAATCTCTCGGTACGACATCTCTTCCAGATCGCACAGAAGCAGAACCTCACGGGAATGCAACGGTAGCTCCTCAATCGCAGTTTGTATTACCTCCCAATTAGAATGTTTAATGAGGATCGCTTCCGGCGTTTTTCGCTCAACGGGCAGTTCAACTCCGTCCTGGTCCAGTTCCAGGCTTTCAGTCCTGGTTTGTTTGAGTCCGGTCCGCGAACTCAGAAACGTATTGCGTAAAATCCGGTACATCCAGGCCCGGAAGTTGGTTCCCATCTGGAAGGACGAGAATCCCCTCAAAGCCTTAAAGTAGGTCTCCTGCACCAGATCCTCAGCCTCGCTGCGATCCTGTGTCAGCCAATGCGCGAAATTGTAAAGCTGATCGAAGAGTGGCACTGCCAATTCTTCGAATGAGGCAGTTTGGCACTCGGCGGCAGACATCTGCACAACAGTTAAAACTGATTGCGAGCGACTTTATTCCCAGACGGTGGAGATAGTCTTGTTAAGTACGAAGTCAGGCTGGACAGATAAGTCTGTCAGAAGATGTCAGAACTGACTTGTAACTTTCTGTCAGCCGGGACATCCCACTCGTACGCCCAAGTGCGTTTTTCAAAGCCATAAACCAAAAGGAGACCGATCATGAAGAAAGTGCTTTGCAGGATGATGATGTTGTGTCTGTTGGCAGCCCCGCTCGCAACCTTCGCTCAGTCCGGCGACAACATGAAGCAGGACCAGTCTCAGGATCAAATGAAGCAGGACCAGATGAAGCACGACGACATGAAGAAAGATGATATGAAGAACGAAAAGAAGGCGAGTAAGAAGAAAGACAAGACGAAGAAAAACAGTATGAAAAAAGACGACAACATGAAACACGACGACAATATGAAGCATGATGACAACATGAAGCAGAACCAGTGATCTGCTTCGCTCGAGTTTGGGTAGCCGTGGATTCCTCGGGATAATGGCGGCTACCCAACAAAGGTAGGTACCGCTTTTCGGAATCGAACTGGAATGCCGCCGGATGAAGCTCTTGCTACACCGCAAGTTGGGTTGTGATGAAACTCGGAAGTCCAGGTAACGGGCACGTGTGAGCAAGGCCTAGGCATCGACCGGCGGCACCACGCCAACCACAAGGGCAATTACAAACAACGCTCGGCGGGCGAACCCGCTCGTCAACAGGAAGCATTTGACTCCGTTTTTCATCGAGTATCCCTCAGGTTGGAAGATTCACACCGCTCAGAAAGCCACCTAAATGCCCGGTTAAGATAACAGCGAGCAGGCCAACGCCTTCGAGGACGAAACGATAAAGCGAGGCCCCTGACGCTCCCCTTCGCTTACGGAAATGCAGCCACCATGCCAGCCAGATCATGGCGGCAGAGAAATTGCCAAGCACTAAGTGCTGTAGCAATGTTCCCTTCAACCTCTGACCATCCAGTTGATACTGCCAAGCGAGAATGCCCGTGGCGAGCACCGGAATCGTGGAGATGGCCGCTACTAGCAGGTTGTAATAGGCGGTGTCTGCCAAGCTGACCCGTTTGCTAAGGTGAGCGATCACATCGAATATAACTGCCGTAACGAACAGCGCGATCGGGAAGTGAATGAGGACAACATGCTGAGCATGTTTCGCGAGCATCATCGTTTTCAGATCGAACGGATTGGGATGAATCACTGCCATGATTTTTCGAAGACCGTCGATATGTAAAACTGAGCTGGTCGACGGATATTCCAGTGACTCGCAACCAATCCGGTGAAAAATACCGGAGGAGATCAATCCTGGCTTGCTTTCGCTCCGTCTTGAAATGTGAACGTCTCTTCTTCCGCGACAAGAAGGATCGGGATCCCGCCCGTCGAGATGGCCACTGCGTTAGCTACCGTCTCTTTTCCACCTTCGGAAGCGGCACATGCCTCCAGGACCTGCATCGAGGGAAAGTAAATCTCGGCAACCCGATGGAAGGCGGGCGTTCCTTGGGGCGAGCCGAGGATCCTAGTTGCAACAATCTTGGTCTTTCCGGTCAGTCTTGCGACCGCCATTGGTACATGTTGGTTTTGATAGACATTTTCGAATTCTTGAACGTCTTTTGGTGGTGGATAAAGCACAATTAACTTCGCTGACATTTTTTCTCCTTGGAGACGCGCATATAGGACGTTTTGCGAGAAAGGTGAGTTGCGGCTTCGAACCGCAACTCCCTTCTATTTACTAAAATGCGGCAACGCCGTTGAAGCCGGCAGCTGCAGAAAAACTGCCACCTTCACCCAGGTTGTTGAGGCTCCCGTCCGAGTTGATACCGAAGATGCTGATTGTTCCAGTTCCGGAGTCGAGCGTGTA
>Ga0070735_10003514_pt1 | contig 13710 bp, 8 predicted proteins | sample Coa_R1_FD_66443 | JGI IMG/M metagenome (GOLD analysis project Ga0070735, IMG submission 66443) | Surface soil microbial communities from Centralia Pennsylvania, which are recovering from an underground coalmine fire - Coalmine... | ecosystem: Environmental > Terrestrial > Soil > Unclassified ...
TGTTCTTCGGCAGCGCCGGGGCGAACACCACTTGAGACGGGATCTTGAAGCGCGTCACATACTTCGCGATGTGCTCCTGCATCTCCTCGGCGGTCACTTTGGCGCCCGGCATCAGTTGCACCACCGCGCACACCTGCTCGCCGAAGACGGCATCCGGGATGCCGACCACCGCCGCCTCCACTACCGCTTGATGCAGATAGATCGCTTCTTCGATTTCACGCGGCGAAATATTTTCTCCGCCTTTGATGATCAGGTCCTTCTTGCGATCGGTGATGTACAGATAGCCATCTTGGTCGAGATAACCGACATCGCCGGTGCGGAGCCAACGGCCCGCCAACAACGTTCGGGTGGCATCCGCATCGCGCCAATATCCCTGGGTGACGTTCGGCCCGGCGATGCAGATCTCGCCGATGCGGCCGGGCGGCACAGGCTGGCCCTGGTCATTCATGATGGATAGCTCGACTCCAGGCACGGCGCGCCCGGCCGATCCAGAACGATACGGAGAACCGACTTCGTAACCCGTCGCCACCGAAGCCGATTCCGATAGTCCATACCCCTGGTCGACGCGGCAGCCGAAGGCTTGCTCCAGGCTGACGCGCAAAGGCTCGGGCAGCGCGGCGCCGCCGCTGGTGATGCGAAACAGGCTGGAGGTATCGAATTTGGCGCGCTCGGGATGGCGCAACAGGTACACCGCCATAGTCGGGACCAGCGGAAAATAACGTACGCGATGTCGCTCGATCGCCTCCAGGGCGCGCACCGAATCGAACTGCCGCAGCAGCACGGTGGTCCAGCCCCACAGATTCGCAAGATGCTGGATCAGGATCCCGTAGACATGCGTGAGCGGAAGGCAATGCAGCATCGCACCGGGCTCCAGACCCGGATTCTGACGAAAAGCGCCTTCCAGCGCAGATCGCACATTGCCATGCGTCAGGACCACACCCTTGGGTTTTCCGGTCGTCCCCGAGGTGTACAGCAAGATCGCCAATTGCGAAAGCGAAACCTCGCAGGGAGTCTCCACAGGCTCGAGCTGAGCCAGCAGCGGAGCGATGTTGATGGCATGATCGACATCGGATTCGCCGAACACCAGCAGCGGCTGGCTGCTGTGCGCCGTACGCATCGCCTCGGCGATCCGCGCGGCATGCGACGGCGCGGTCAGGATGAGCGATGCTTCGGAGTCTCTCAGAATGGTTGCGACTTCCGGTGCGGTCCACTGCGGAATGACCGGGATGATCGCGGCGCCCGTGCTCCACACCGCCGGAAACGACGCCATCAAGTCCGGCGAATTGGGCATCATCGCAAGGACCCGGTTACCACGGCCGATGTCGTAGTCCCGCAGCAAACGCGCCAGCGATCCGGCACGCCGAAATTCATCGATGTTTCGGTAGCTGTGGTCTTCAAAATGAAGCCGGGTATAAATCCCGAACCGGTCCAACTGATCCAGCTCCATAAAAGCAAGGTTTCCCGATGAACGGGTGGCGACGGAGGCTTTCATTTGGTTCCTCGAAGGATGCGTTGTGCTGTAAGGTGACGCTGCAGCGCTCGCAACCGGGGTTCCACTCCCACTACTACGAACGGTAGAGGCGGCCCTATTACGGTGGGGTTTTCCACTCAGGCACCCTCGGAAAAACAGCGTCATTTTGAGCGCTCCGGTGCGCGAGCCTCAGACAATCACAGCCAGCACTGAGCCATCGGGGTGGAACGGGGCGTGCTCGCTTCGTCTCAGTTCAGAAAGACTCAGACGGAGCGGTTCGCAACAGGCTCCGTGGCACATTCGCCGATGTGCCTTCGACACGCAGGTTCCCGCGAGCGCTAGTTCGCGGAAAGGGGTTTCTATGGTTCATAAAAGCTTTAAACTTTTTTGTCTTTTGATCGCCCTGCTGGTTCCCATAACCGCATATGCCCAGGTGGACGTTTCCACGGCGACGCTCAAAGGCAGCATCTACGATCCCAACGACGCCGCGATTCCGGGCGCCACAATTCTGGTGACCAACATCGATCGCGGCATTAGCCAGAGGGTCACAGCCGGCCCGGACGGCTCCTATCAGGTCCCCCTGCTTCCTCCCGGGATCTATCGAGTGGAGGTCCAGTTCGAAGGATTCGAGAAAGCCGTGGCGCAAAGGGTCGAGCTGACCATCGGGCAAGCCGCGGTCTTCGATGTTCATCTGCAAGTCGGTTCGGTCAAGAGCGAAGTGCTGGTGACGGAGTCAGTCGCGCTGATCGAGGCGGAAAAGACGCAGCAGGCTAACACCCTACCGAACAGGCAAATTTCCAACCTGCCCAACATCACGCGCAACTTCACCGATTCCGTGTTCACCCTGCCGGGCGTTTCCAGCTCGGATGCACCACGCGCGCAAAACCCGGGCTATACCGGATTCGTGACGTCCGGATTCTCGGTGGGCGGCAGCAACGGCCGCAACAACCTGGTGACGTTTGACGGCGGCGAGAACGATTACGGCTCAGGCCAGCTCCGTACGCCGAATATCAGCGTCGAGTCCGTGCAGGAGTTCCAGGTGAACCGCAACGCGTTTGGCGCTGAGTTCGGATTCACTGCGGGGACTGCCGTGAACGTGGTCACCAAGAGCGGGACCAATGAGTTCCACGGCAGCGTCTACGGTTTCTTCCGCGACCAGAACACCCAGGCCAGAAATTTCTTCGACACCACGGCCAGCAAGCCGTTCGACCAGAATTTCTTTCCGGGCGCGACGTTCGGCGGCCCGATCATTAAGAACAAGCTGTTCTTTTTCACGTCCTATGAGTTTCGCAAAGTGGATACGCCGAGGTTCCGCAGCTATCTCAGCACACCGGAAGCGCAAGGCATCAACGGCAGCCCCGACCAACTCAACTACGTGAACGCGCTGGCCGCCTCAGGCGATCCGACGCTGCAAGGCCTCGCCGGATTCTTCAAACAGGCGCTGGTTCCGATGAATTTTCCGAACGTGGTCAAACTGCTCAGCGCCAATGACGGCGTCTTCACCGACAAAACTCGAAGCCACGACTGGGTTACTCGAGTCGACTATCAGGCTTCGGAAAAGGACACATTCACGGCGCGATTCTCGCTGGAACACTGGGACTACACCACCATCGGAGCATCCACGTTGTTTGCGGCCAGCGACGCGGCCAACACCTTCGATCGCGATTACACACTGCTGGGCTCGTGGAGTCACATCTTCAACGGGTCCCTGGTGAATCAGCTTCGTGTGCAGGCGGTCCCGCGCAACAGCGCGTATCAGCCGCCCTTCAGCCCCGGCACCACTGAGTTGTCTCTGGGTAACTTGGGCGTGTTCAACCAGAGCTATACCAATCCGTACAACGCCACCCAACAGCGCTACATGTTCGACGAAAGCCTGACGTGGATCAAAGGAAGCCACACCCTGAAGTTCGGAGGCTCCTATCGCCCGGTGAACTACAAGGTGGAGAACGACCTGTGGTTCGGCGGCGAGTTCGACTTCTACGAAGGAACGCTTCCGTTGATCACTCTGGCTCCGACCGCGGCGCAGAGCAGCTTGGTCGGGTTCAACCTGGCGCACGGCTATCCGGCCACGGGTCCGCCGGCTACCAATCTGAGCGCATTGGAATCGTTTTCGCTGGGCTTGCCCGTCGCCTACCGTCAGGGATTTAACAATCCGGTCTGGCAGGATTGGGCGAATTACTTCGGAGCGTTCGCTCAGGATTCCTGGAAAGTGGTTCCGAGATTCACGCTGAACTACGGCGTGCGTCTGGACTATGACGCAGAGCCTTCGCCGGTTCCGCACAACGCCTACTTTTCACCGCGCGTCGGATTCGCCTGGGATCTGTTCGGCGATCAGAAGACCGTGGTTCGCGCCGGTTCCGGAATCTTCGTCGCGCCGGTGAACTTCATGGTTCCGTATCTGACCAACCTGCTGAATGACAGCGGCAAGTACATCAACCAGGTGGCCAAGGTCCTCAGCCCCACCGATCCGACGGTGCTGCAGCTGTGGGGCGCCGGCTTGCAAAGCGGCAAGCTGCCGTTCGGACAACTGACCGCCTCGGATCTGTCGGCGTTCGGCCTCACTCCCGGACCGGGAGGAACGGGTCGCGTGATTTTCGGAATCGCGCCGAATTACAAAAATACCTACACCATACAAGCCAGCTTGAGCATCGCGCACCAGTTCACTAAGGACATCGCGCTCGAAGTCGGCTACCAGATGTATCGCGGCGTCCACCTGCAACTGGACCAGGAAGCCAACTTCAAGGAGACCGGCGCGATCGATCCGGTGTGGGGTCCGCAATACGCGGCGATCAATCCGAATATTACGCAGAACAACCTGTACTCGTCGGTCGGGAACTCGATCTATCACGGGATGACGACGTCGCTGACCAAGCGCTACAGCAGCCATCTGCAGGCTCAGTTCAACTACACGCTTAGCAAGGCGATCGACGATGTGACCGATTTCAATTCGCAGTTCGCCTCGTTCTTCCCCACGCGGATGTATCTGGAGCGCGGCATCTCCGCCTACAACGTTACGCACAACTTCGTGGGCAACGCGGTGTATACGACTCCATTCAAGGCGGGGGCGGGCCAAAGCTTCCTGTCGCGCGTGCTGGCGGATATGACGGTGTCTCCCATCGTGTATATGCGCAGCGGGATTCCATTCTCGATTCGAGTTCCCGGCGCGGCCAACGGTACGCTGGGCCACTCGCTGTATGCGCGGCCGTGGTATATCGCGCGCAACACCGGCATCGGCCCGGATTTCTACGATGTCGATCTGCGCGTCAACAAAGCGTTCTACATCAATCGCGAACGCGGGTTGAAATTCGACGCGATCGTGGAAGGAACCAACCTTCTGAATCACACCAATTTCAGCTCGGTGAACGACCAGTTCTCGGTGGGAGATCCGTTCCTGCTGACCGGTCCGTTCAATGTGACCGGGAACAAGAATCTGTCATCTGCCTCGCCGCTGGGATTCACTTCGGCGTTCCCCGGCCGGCAGATCCAGTTCGGATTGAAGATGGTGTGGTAACGGCGCGAGGTCATGGCGAGGGCGGTTCGGTTGCGGGCCGCCCTGTCCGGGACCAGCATCGCTGAAGATTGGGAACGATCATGAAGACCCTGGTGGAGCGAGCGAAGGTCCCGCGCGACAGCGAAAACGACTACACGCACCGGATGGCCGCGGTGCGCCGGGAGTTCGTCAAGCAGCAGACCGGGGTCGACCTGTCGCACATCGCTCAGTATTCTTTTGATCCGGCGATCCTGCCCGGCAATATCGAAAACTTCGCCGGCGTGGCGCAGGTGCCGATCGGGATCGCCGGGCCGATTCGCATTTGCGGGGAACAAGCGCAAGGCGATTTCTACGTACCGCTCGCTACCACCGAGGGAACGCTGGTGGCGAGCTACAACCGGGGCATGCGTCTGCTCACTGAATGCGGTGGCGTAAAGACCACCGTCGTCACGCAGTCGATGCAGCGCGCCCCGGTTTTTATCTGTTCGGATGCTGTCGAGGCCCGTGAGCTCGGCCGCTGGGTGGACGAACATTTCGAGGAGATCAAGTCCCAGGCCGAAGCGACCACGAGCGTCGGCAAGCTGATCGACATCGGTCAATACCAGGTCGGGCCGCTGCGCTATCTTCGGTTTAACTACACCACCGGAGACGCCGCAGGCCAGAACATGACCGGAAAAGCGACTTGGGCCGCGTGCGAATGGATCCAGCGCGGGTTTTCAGGAAAAGTCCGCTACATCCTTTCGGGCGGAATCGATACGGACAAGAAGCACTCGCACATCAACGTTTTGCTCACTCGCGGAACGCGCGTGGTAGCCGAAGCGGTGATCCGGAAAGAAGCGCTGCAAAGCCTGATGGGAGTCGACACTCGCGATCTGTTCTTTTCGCGGCAGATCCATCAGACCGGAGCGTTTCTGGCGGGATCGGCCAACAATGGAGCTCACGCGGCTAACGGCCTGGCAGCGCTGTTCATCGCGACCGGCCAGGATGCCGCCAATGTTGCCGAGTCGCACGCCGGCATAAACTACAGCCAGCTTCTGGAAAACGGCGATTACTACTGGTCGGTCACGCTACCTGCGCTGATCGTGGCGACTTATGGAGGAGGCACCGGCCTCGCCACACAGAAGCAATGTCTGGAAATGCTCGGCTGCTACGGCAAAGGGCAAGTGAAGAAGTTCGCCGAGATTTGCGCGGCCACGGTGATCGCCGGAGAAATTTCGCTGGCTTGTGCCGTTCTGCACGGCGATTGGGTCTCGAGTCACGAACGGCTGGGACGCAATCGCCCCTAGCCATTGCTGGATTCAGCCGCTGGATTCAGCCGCGCGACGCAGCCCAGGCGGGCGATTCGAGCACCGGCTGCCGCAAAGCAGCCACCACCGCTTCCACCTGCCGGAGATTCTTCTTACAGCGGGCGCATCCAGAAAGATGCTGTTCCGTGGCCAGCGTCTCCCTCACAGCCAAATCCCCGAGCGCGTACAGCCCGAGCGTTTCGCGTCTGAGGTGCGTTTTGGTGGAACTGCCATTGGAAGTCAGCATCATCTCTCCGTTCTGCAAAGTTGCATGCACGCAGAGGTCCATAATTTGGATTCAGTCACTTACAAAATGCGGGTCCCGATTCGGGAGCGATTTGGCGCCTTATCGGCCCGCCGCTGCGACAGATGTGGACGAAATATTGACAGCGTGGCGCGTCTGATGCAGCGAGGTCTGCACGGAATTGCGGGACAGGCGCCGGACGATCGGTTCAACGAACCAGCGAAACGCCTGAGGAATGTCGCGGCTGAGCGCCAGAGCCTCCACTTCCAGGTAAACCCCTCCATCGCGCTCTTCCCATCGCGTAACGCTGGCCAGGCGCCACAGGTATCCGCTTCCGGCATCCTCGGCGAGCTTGTGCTGGGTGGTCTGGCCGTAGTTTTCGACCTGTTGCAGACGCGTCGCCTTTGAGATGCTGTACGCGCGGTGCGGGTCCACCGGAAAATAGCGCGACTGGTAGTCGCCATCGACAGCGGTCTTCACCAGCACCGCTTTATTCATCAGGACCACCGCGAAATCGTCGCGCGAGCCATCGCGCTGCAGCAGCTTCGCCTCCAGAACGTAGGGAGAGTAGAAGTCCTTGTAGTGATCGTAATCGCGCAGAACTCCCGCGATGTCTTCCAGCCTGGCATCGGGAATGAACACCGCGCCGATCCAGTGATGGATCAATCCTGAAGGAACGTGCCGTGGCTGTTCTTTAACGGGAGCCACCAGGATCTTACCTGCGCGAAGTTGGCGGGCACCGCCGGGGATCTCGTCCACCCACAGGTAGCAGTGATCCGGCGCGAGCCGCTCCTGCATTTGAGCCGTGACGGTATGGACGTAGCCGTCCCATGCCTGAACGGTCTCCGGTTTAACCTCGGCTGCGCCTGCCGCCGGGATCAGGCACATCGCAAGCATGAACGCGCCGCGCATCCCCGACTGAAAGAACACTCTAGAGGCCGTTTTCGCATGCGACCGCCATGTTGTTGGAAATATGAGTCTCACCAATCCCACCGCTCGCTCTACTAGTCATTTAGGGCGCGCGTGGCCCCGTGAGGATGCGGAAAAATCGTGCCACGTGCGTGCGGGTTCTTGCGCAGGTTCCTCGAAAGGTGCCGTGTTACGCTGAATTTCGTGGCACCGAGCGTTCAAACCAGTCCGAAAGAGCTTGTGATCCGCAATATCGATGGCAAGACGGTTACCGTGCCGCTCGATCGCGATCGCATCTCTTTGGGACGCTCGAGCGCGAACGAGTTGTGCTATCCCGACGACGCGGGTCTGTCGCGCCAACATCTTGCGCTAACCCAAGCCAACGGCGAGTGGTCGGTGGAGGATCTGGGCAGCAAGAACGGCACGCTGCTCAACGGAAAACGCGTCGAAAAGAAGATGGCGTTCGGTCCCGGCGATCGCATCTCGGCGGGGCATCTCACCATCGAGTTCGCCGATGCCGCTGCCGCGGATCACACCGTGGTATTCGTCGAGCACGGCGAGAGCATTTCCAGCGCGTCGACCACGGTGGTGGCGAGCCTGGACGCAGTGCTCGGGCCGCAGGTGGACGATCTTAACAAGACCTACGTGATGCAGGGCAGCCCGCAGATGCGCGCGCTGATCCGCGCGGGACGCGAACTGGCCGGACACCGGCCCCTCAGCGAGCTGTTCACCGTCATCATGGATCTTTCCGTGGACGCGGTGAATGCGGGACGCGGCGTGCTGATGACGCTCGAAGGCGACAAACTGGAAGTGCGCGCGCACCGCGGCGACGGGTTCAAGATTTCCAACACGGTCCGCGATCGCGTGCTGAAAGAGAAGGCTTCGCTGCTGGTGCGCGATGCCCAGCTCGACCAGGCGCTGCGCGATCACATGAGCATCGTCGAACAGAAAGTCCGCAGCATGATCGCCGTTCCGCTGCAAACCAACGATCGCGTGATCGGACTGATTTACGTCGATTCGCCGCACCTGATCCGCGAATTCTCCCGCGAGGATCTGAATCTTCTGACGGTGATGGCCAACGTCGCGGCCATCCGCATCGAGCACGCCCGGCTGAGCGAGATCGAAGAAGCCGAGCGGCAGATGGCCAAGGATATGCAGCAGGCGGCGCTCATCCAAAAAGGATTGCTGCCGTCCAAGCCTCCGTCGGTTGAAGGGCTCGATATTTTCGGAAAAACGACGGCGTGCCGCACCGTGGGCGGCGACTATTTCGATTACATCGAGTTTCCGGACGGGCGCGTGGCCATGCTGGTGGGCGACGTTGCCGGAAAAGGAATGCCCGCGTCGCTGCTGATGTCCAGCTTGCAGGCCCGCGTGCAGGTGCTGTTTGAAGAAGCTGACGACCTGGCGCGCAAAATCGGGCGGCTGAACAAGGCCATCTGCTCGAATTGCCCCGACAACCGCTTCATCACGTTCTTCATGACCGTCGCAAATCCAAAAACGGGCGAACTGGTATACACCAATGCAGGGCACAATCCTCCGCTGGTGGTTCGCAAGACCGGCGGATTCGAAACGCTCGGCGGCGGCGGCGTGATTCTGGGGATCCTGCCCATGGCGACGTACAAGGAAACCACTGCGCAGATGCAGCCCGGCGACGTTCTGGTCCTGTTCAGCGACGGGGTCACCGAAGCTGTAAACCCGAATGACGAGGATTTCGGCGAAGATCGCCTGGCGCAGGTGGTAGCCGCGAATCGCGAACGTCCGGCGGCAGAGATCATCGAAGCCATCGAGACCGCGGTGACAGAGTTCACCCAGGGCGCTCCGGCGGCGGACGATATCACGGTGGTCGTCGCGCGGCGAGTGTAGCTTCTTCTCGTTTGCTCGCCCACCTGGTTGGCCCCAAGAACGTCGAGCAAAACGAAACACGACAGAGTTACACCCGGCAGGGTTGCAACGTGAACGAATTCACCGTGACAAACTGGGAATAATCGCGCATATCCGGAAGTCCCCCCTAAGACACAGGAGGATTTCGGATGAGGTTCAGACCCGTCTTTTTGTTTCTTTTATCCGTTGGCGGTTTTTTGGCAACCATCGTATTGGTCGCGCAGCAGGCCGCGACGGAAGCGCCCGCGGGATTCGATACGCCGACCCTACAAACCACCAACGCCGGTTCGCAAAGTTCCAGCAACGGCATCGCCGAGCCCGCGGGCGACACGTTTGCGCGGGATCAACAGGTCTTTGAAAAAAGAGAAGATCCGAGCCTGGGATTGGGCCCGCTGTTCAACGCCACGTCGTGCTCGGAGTGTCATCAGAATCCCGTAACCGGAGGAGCCAGCCAGATCACCGAAATTCGCGTCGGCCACAAGGACGACAACGGCAATTTCGTGAACCCCGTCGTCACCATCAACGGCGGTGGAACCATCACCGGACGCTCCCTGATCAATGACCGCGCGACATGTCCGCAGGTTCAGGAACATGTCCCCGCGTCGGAAAACATCCGGACACTTCGCGCTGTGCTCAACACGCTGGGCGACGGCTTCGTCGAAGCCATCGACGACAATACTCTGATCGCGATCGCCAACAATCAGCCGGGTCTCAGCAACGGCATGATTCATGGCGAAGCGATTCAGGTAGCAGTGCTGGAGGCTCCCGGCCAGACTCGGGTGGGCCGCTTCGGATGGAAGGATCAACACGGCAGCCTGCTTTCGTTCACCGCCGACGCCTATGTAAACGAGATGGGGATCACCAGCCGTTTGAAGCCGCAGGATTTCACCAACGTTTGCAAAATGAAGAACGATCCTGAGGACACGCCGGACGAGCTGGGCATGGCCAACATCGATCATTTCGCGCAGTTCATGCGCGGCACCAAGGCTCCGCCGCGCGACGCGACTCTGGCGGCGAGCGCCGACGGGCAGGCCGGACAGAAAATCTTCGAAACCATCGGATGCAATATCTGCCATGTGGAATCCATCACCACAGCCGCTCCGGGAACCGCCGTCAATGGCGGAACGTTCATGGTTCCGGACGCGCTGGGCAACAAGGTGATTCATCCATTCAGCGATTTTCTGCTGCATGACATTGGCACGGGCGACGGAATCGTGCAGGGCGGGCCCCAGGATACCGCCGACAAGCTGCGAACCTCGGCGCTGTGGGGGCTGAGGATGAAAGCTCGCTTCATGCACGACCTCACCTCCCTGACGCTGGAAGACGCCATCCGGCGGCATCGCGGCGAAGCGCTGCATGTCGAACGCCAGTTCCGCAATCTCACCGCGACCGACAAGCAGAAGGTGATTACGTTCCTGAACTCGCTATGATCAGCCGGCCGAGGCAAGCGGGAGGCCGGGATAAGTGACCTTGCCGTCCTCGATTCTGGCGAAGGAAGTGTAGTGGTGCGGCTTGCGCGAGGTTTCGCTGAAAATATCCTCGACGGTGACTCCGCGCGCGAGCAGGGCATCCGAGATCAGGCTGCGATGGCAGCGCCACGGAACCGCTTCGGCGCACATGATGGTGGTGCGGCGCTCTGCGGCGAGCTCGATCAACCGATCCAGGCTCTCTTCGAACTGGGGAGTCTGCATGTAGTCCGCGTATCCGCGAAACCCCGGGTCCTTCCATCCGAGATTGTTGGAATCCTTCCGCGGATGACGCAGCCCGCCGAGCCCGGGCATGTGCCGATACTCGATTGCATGCGCCGGCAGCGAGCCCTGCAACGCGTCGCGCATGAACTGCGGATTGTGACGCGATTTAGGGACAGTGCGGACGTCGATCAACTGCTCGATTCCGTGAGCCTGAAGAATCGCGACGAACTCGTCAAGAGGATGAGTGGAGTGTCCGATGGTGTAGACGATTATTCCCATCGCAGCGCCGTCAGTGGATCGACGCGGCTCGCCCGGCGCGCGGGAATGTAGCAGGCCGCCAGCGCGACCGCGAGCATCAGCAGAGCGACGCCCGAATAAATCCACGGATCGGCCGTGTTGACGCCGAACACCAGCGTCGCCAGGAACCGGCGTGCCGCCAATGCTCCCGCGATGCCGATCGCCAGCCCCAGCGTGCTCAGTTTGATTCCGTAGAATAGAACTCCGCGGAGCACCTGCCGCGTAGTTGCACCCAACGCCACCCGAATCCCGATCTCGCGCGTGCGGCGCGTCACAGTCCACGACATGACGCCGTAAATTCCCACCAGCGCCAGCCCCATGGCGAGCGCGGCGAACGCGCCCAGCAGCGTCATGATCCACTGCCGCGACGCCGCCGATTGGCTGAAAACCTGGTCCATAGTTTCGACTTCGGCGATGGGGACATCCGGATCGGCGGTGTGAATCGCCCGCCGGAAATCGCCCGCCAGCGACTGCGCATCGCCGGAAGTATGCACCAGCACGAATTGGGGCACCAGCGATGGAAAATACATGTCGTAGCTCGGATCCGCGTCCAGGCCGAGCTGTTTCACGTCGCCCACCACGCCGATAATGGTCGACCAGGTGGGATTCGGGCCCCATGGGCCGGTGACGAATCTCACTCCGACCGGATCGCGGCCCGGCCAGAAACGGCGAGCCATAGTCTCGTTGATGATCACTGTCTGGCCATCCAGATCGCGATCTGTGAAATCGCGTCCGGAGCGCAGCGGAATGCGCATCGCGCGGAAATATTCAGAACTGATAAAGCGCGATTCCGCGGCCGGCAAAGCATCGGGATGAATCAGAGGATGTCCGGGAATATTGAAGCGGCTCTTGTTGCCGTGTCCTGTGGTGAGCGGAAGCGCGGTAGCGGATGCGAAGAAATCGACGCCGGGAAGCTGGCGGGCACGCTCCTCGATTCGATGAAACAACACCTTGGGATCGCGAGAGAAGCTGATGCGAGCCGTGAGCACGCCTTGCGGATTGAATCCTGGATCGACGTGAATCAGCCGGATGAAGCTCTTCATCAGAATGCCGGCGCTGGTCACCAGCATCAGCGCGAGGGCCAGTTCGGCGACCACCAGAGTCGCGCGAATGCCCGATCCCGACGACACGGCGGACGCCGATTTGATCACCGAGTTCGGATCGCTGCGCCACGCCTGTACCACCGGCGCGAGGCCGAACGCGAGTCCGGTCGCCACCGAGATCCCCAGCAGGAACAGCAGCACCACCTGATTGATGGGTGTCTCGATGGGCGAGAACGCGAGCAATCCGGCCCGGGCGATCAGAAGTCCGAGCGCGCCTCCGGCCACCGACAAGACCACGCTTTCAGTGAGCAACTGACGCGCGATGCGCCAAGCTCCCGCGCCCAGCGCGCTGCGGACGGCGATTTCTCGAGACCGGCCGCTGGCACGCGCCAGAAGAAGATTCGCGACGTTAGCGCACGCGATCAGCAGCACCAGCGCGACGGCTCCCAGCAGCGCCAGCAACGCTTGGCGGATCTTTTCCGTCAAATCGTCCTGAAGATTGTAGACACGCATTCCCCAGCCCGCACTGGTCGAAGGATGCTCAGCCGCAAGCCGCTGCGATACCGCTTGCAGTCGCGCGGCCGCCTGCTGTTCGGAAACGCCGGCTCGAAGACGCCCCAGGAATCCCATGGCGTGGCGCACCGGATTGGTCAGCTCATCGCCCAGCAGCGGGCCCGGCGGAAGCCACAGGTCGGCGAACTCGGGAAATTTGAAATCGGCGGGCATGACGCCGACGATGGTGATCGCCTGATCGTTCAAGCGGATGGTTTTTCCGGCAATCTGTGGATCGCCGTTGAAGCGCGTCCGCCACAATTTCTGGCTCAGCACCGCGGAGTTGGGCGATTCCTTTTCGGAGAACCCACGGCCCAGTGACGGCGACACCCCCAGCATTCCGAACAGCCGCGGCGAAACGAATCCGGCGTGAACTTCCATCGCCTCGGCGCCCGCCGACACCAGGCTCATGTCGGAGGAAATCGATCGAAACCAGGCGGTGTCTTCGAAAATATCGGACTGCTGCTGCCACGCTGTCAACTCGGTTGGCGAGACGCCGATTTTCGGATACTGCGGCAGATATGTATCCCATCCGATCACAAGGCGCGCGGCGTCGCGGAACGGAAGCGGCTTCAGGATGACCGAATCGACCAGGCTGAAAATCGCGGTGTTCGCGCCGATTCCGAGCGCCAGCGTCACAACCGCGACGGTAGTGAATCCGGGCGAACGAAGCAGGGTGCGGATCGCGTATCGAACATCCTGAATCGAATTGCCCATGCCTACACTCTACTACTCGGTGCAGCGAGGCCCGCAAAGCAAACTGATCGGGTGAGCAATGCGCGTCCCGAAATCGGACACTTCTCGGCATAGAGCTTCCATAATTTCAAAGATTTACATGAGGTCCGC
>Ga0070735_10003515_pt1 | contig 13708 bp, 4 predicted proteins | sample Coa_R1_FD_66443 | JGI IMG/M metagenome (GOLD analysis project Ga0070735, IMG submission 66443) | Surface soil microbial communities from Centralia Pennsylvania, which are recovering from an underground coalmine fire - Coalmine... | ecosystem: Environmental > Terrestrial > Soil > Unclassified ...
CGACTCCCCGTTGCCTTGTTGGCCGTCTCTTGCGCCTTCGGGGCCGATTTCGTGGGCAACAAGGCGTGCGCTCCCTGCCATGCCGACATCTATCGCTCCTATATGCGGACGCCGATGGCGCAAAGCAGCGGAAAGGTGGGAACCCAGGATCCGAAGGAGACCTTCGACCACGCCGAATTTCGCGACGATCGCGGCGCTTTTTCTTACACGGTTTCACCGGATTACCAGTTCGAATTTGCCCAACAGGCCGCCGGGCAACCCATTACTGGAGTTCGCGCGCTCTCTTACTTCATTGGGAGCAGTGCGGCGGCGCGGACCTTTCTTATAGATGATGGTGGATTCCTTTTCGAGTCGCCAGTAACGTACTATCGCAACTCCTCTTCCTGGAAAGCCTCACCGGGATTTGAGAGCGTCGACTATCCTTACCTCACGCGGCCCATCCAACCTGGATGTTTACAGTGCCATGCCAGCGGCATTCAAGCGAATGCCGGAACGCTGAACGGTTATCGAACGCCGCCCTTTCTCGAAAACGGCGTCTCCTGCGAGCGGTGCCACGGCCCAGGCGGCGACCACGTCGCTTCCTTTTCCGCACAACGGACTACGCCTGTGCGGCAGGGCTCCAAGATGCAGAATCCGGCGAAACTCGCGCTGGCGGCGCGTGACAGCGTTTGTGCACAGTGTCATTTGTCCGGTGAAGTGCGCGTGTCCAAACCCGGGAAGGAAGGTCTGGCTCTTACACCAGGCGCGCTCCTGGCCGACGATCTCACGGTGTTCGTACGCGCGGGTTCGCCTTCCGACCTGAGGGTCACGAGCCACGTGGAAAACCTCGCGCAGAGCGTGTGCAAGCGCTCAAGCGGGGACAAACTGTGGTGTGGCACCTGCCACGATCCCCACACGGCGCCTGAACCCGCCGAAAAGGCTGCCTATTTTCGGGGCAAATGCCTCTCCTGCCACCAGACTCAGGATTGTCACGCGACTCAGGAAGCCCGGCAAGCCAACGGCGACAGCTGTATCGCATGCCATATGCCGCGCGGCCCCGCGAGCGATATCCAACACGTCGTCTTCACCGATCACTCCATCCGCCGTAAGCCCGCCGGTTCAGGCGTTCTCCCGTCCTCGGACGCCGAACTGGTGCCCTACCCTTCGTACACGGCGTCGTCGAATCCAATAACGACGCGCGACCTGGCATTGGCCTACGCCGTGGTCGCGCTGCGGGACAAGAATCCGGCGGATCGCGACCGCGCGTTCCCTCTGCTGAAGCGGGCAGCCGCGGACGGGACTGCCGATGCCGAGGCGCTCGCGTACCTGGCCGAGTTTTATCGCGACGCTAAAGACGATGCGCACGCACTTCCGACCTACCAGCAAGTCTGGCGGATGGACAAGAGCCAATACGCGGCGGCCGCGGCTCTCGGCGCCTATCAAATGCAGAGCGGAAATCTCGCCGCGGCGATCCAGTTGTGGCGAGACGCATTGGCGTTGAATCCCGCGATGACTCTGGTGCGGGTGAACCTGGCCAAAGCGCTGGTCCGCACGGGAAATCTGGACGAGGCGAAGGCCACGCTGGAAAAAGCCTTGCAATTTAACCCCGCGTCGCCGGAAGCGAGAGAGCTGTGGAGCCAGATCTCAGCGCCCGTCCGCTAAAGAATTCTACTTCCCGTCCACCGAAAATGCCAGCAGTACATTGCCCGGCATTCCGCCGAACTGGTTGTAGCCTGAATGGACGAATACCAGACCGCCTGCCACGGCCGCTCCCGTCGCATCAATGGATCCGCCACGCGCCGGTTTGCCGTTGACTGTCGGGAACTCGCGGGCCGTATTGAAGTCCCAGATCACTCTGCCGTCTGTGGTGGAATAGGCGCGCATGTGGCCGTCGAGGCTGCCTGAGAACACCGAACCCGCGATGGCGGTAACGGCCGCGGATTGCGCGGGCGAGCAGATGGCCTGAGTGGCGGGGCACGTTGCCGGCCTGGCGCTCCAGATGATGGCGCCAGACTTCAGATCGATCGCATAGAGGCCGCCGCCTTTCTTCGGGTCGAGTACGATGCGGTGTCCGCCTGGAGCCTTAGCGTCTTTAGCGCTGGGCACGACAACGCTGTGCAGGATAACATCGGAAATCGCGACATACATGCGCCGGTTGTCCACGGCCGAGCCCCATTGGCTACCACCCAGCAGGCCGCCTGCCCCCACGCGGGTTTGCCACAGAATTTTTCCCTCTGCATCAGGATCCAGCGCATGCACCATGCCGGACTTCTGCGCGATGACCAGCGCGCGCTTACCGCCGCCCGGCTGGGCGCCGCTCAGTTGAACAAGAATAGGAGGTTGTCCGAAGTCGAAATCGGGACCGTTCTTGTCGGGACAGTTGGCGGGCTCCCGGCTGGAACAAGCCCCGTTATAGGCATCCCCCCGCATCAGCTGCCGCGACCACAGCAGCTTCCCGGTCTTCAGATCGAAGGCGAGCACCGCATCGCTGGTCTCTGTGACAGGGTTCGAGTAATTGTCCCCCGTGGCCACATAGAGCGCCCCCTTCTGTTCATCGATGGTCGGTGTGGACCAGATCGCGGCGCCGGACGGGCCCTGCTGCTTGCCCCTACCCGTCGGCTTCGCTGGTTCCGCAATCGTAAAGCTTTCCCAAATGGTGCGGCCAGTAGATGCATCGAGAGCGACAACACTGCCGCGGAACGAACAGCATATGGCGTTGGGGTCCGCCACGAGCGACTCTTCGAGCGAAGAGAAACCCTGGTAGATCACTCCTTTATAGAACTGCGGCGTAGAAGAGGAACTCGCGAGTTGATGTTCCACGGGCCGCGTCTTCCACAATAATTCGCCCGACTCCGCATTCAGGGCATACATTACCGCGCTGCGATCCGCGAAGAAGACCGCGGGAACACCATGGGCGTCCCCGCCCGCGTCTCCAAGAGCCACGCCTGATCGCACACCCGCCGTCGCCCTGAAAGCCCAATAAACACACCCGCTGGCGGCGTCGAGGGCGTAAACGTCGCCGGCGAGCGTGGTGGTAAATACACGGTTGCCGGCTACCGCGGGCTGGCCACGCGCCATGCTCACCGCCCCCAGATTGAACGCCCATTTGAGCTTGAGCCTGGGCACGTCGGCTGCGGTAAGCCCCGCTGCCTTCGCGTCCTGGTAGCGCGCGTTGGTGACGCTCGGGGACCATCCCCCCCAGGGGCCTCCCCACGGTCCGCCCGACGCACCCGCGCCGGGTTTCGCGGGAGAGTTCCCGGCGCAGCTCTTTTCAAAGGCAGGCTTGGCGTTCGCGTCACCGGTAGGTGCGATGTAGACCAGCAGGGACATCACTTCCTGCGTGGACAAACCACGGGTCTGTGATTTCATTACACCGTTCGTCAGCGCCGCGTAGATCGCTGCAGCGGTCATCTCTTTGATCACGCCACTGGATGGTATGCGTCCCTCAGGCGAATCGTGACAGGATGCGCAGCGTTGCTTGTACAGCGCCGCTCCGTCCTGCGCTTGCAAAAGCCCAGTCGTCGTTACGATCAGTAGACACGAGTACCGCATTGTTTGAGCCTTTGAAGCGTTCTCCAGTCTACCCCAGGCAGAGGACCCTTTTCGCTGACCTTTTTTTACGATATCCTCTAACGGATGAAGTCACCTGCACGGGGCAGGGGATCCGGGATTAGTCCAAAAAATCTGGCACCACAGGGCGACCAGCGTCGCTCCCCGCCGCTTTGCCTCCCTGCGCTCCTTACGCTGATTTTCGCTGGTTTTACGCTGCTCCCGCGCGTTAACGCAAATCCGCATCTGACGAATTCGTTTTTAGGAGCCGCGGGCGTCCTATTGGCCGGGCTCTGCACTCTTTGGTGGACCGTTGTCCGCACCGGGCGAACCCTTACCTACGAATTCGTTCCCCGTCGAGTGCATTGGGTTCAGATGCTCATGCACTCCTCCGTCTACGCCTACTGGGGCTGGTATTGGCGTGAGGTGTATCACGAAATTCCGCTGATTCTCGCCCAAGTGGTCTTTCTATACGTTCTGGACATGCTGGTCTGCTGGTCACGGCGAGACAAGTGGATTCTTGGCTTTGGTCAGATTCCCATCATCTTCAGCATGAATCTGTTCCTGTGGTTTCGCGATGACTGGTTTTACCTGCAGTTCGTCATGATCGCGATTATCGTGTTCGGCAAGGAATTCCTGCGGTGGAAACGCGACGGCCAGAATACACACATCTTTAATCCCTCTGCTTTTGCTCTTTTCGTGGTGTCTATTGTCTTGCTCGCAACGCACACCACGCCGATCACCTGGGGCCCCGAGATTTCGACGACGTTCAATTATCCGCCGCATATCTATATGGAAATCTTCTTGCTCGGGCTCATCGTACAGGGCCTGTTCTCGGTGACGCTGGTCACTTTATCCGCGGCGGCCATGCTTTTCGTGCTCAACGTCTTCTACACCAGCTCCACCGGTATGTACCAGTTCATCGACTTCAACATACATCCGGCCGTATTCCTGGGGCTGCATCTCCTGGTGACCGATCCGGCCACGTCTCCCCGCAAGAATTTCGGGAAGGCGATTTTTGGCGCGGCATACGGTGCCGGCGTATTCATTTTGGTTGCACCGCTGGGCAGCCTGGCGTTCTATGACAAGCTGCTGTGCGTGCCGGCGCTCAATTTGACGGTAAGGGCTTTGGATCGCGCCAGCGTTGCTCTCAGCGCCTGGATAGCCCGGCAGGGGTGGCTGAAACTCCGGCCGTTGCAGGCGCTTTCGGCCTGGACTCCCCAGCGGGCGAATCTTGGATTCATGGCGATCTGGGTAGCTCTCTTTGGATTCATGTTTGCCACGGGCTTTCTCGGCGGAAAGCACCCGGGCAGCGAACCCGCCGTCTGGGAAAAAGCTTGCGAGGCTGGGCACGCGAAAGGCTGCGAGGTTCTGTCCCGTATTCTCGACGTGCAGTGCCAGCACAACTCCGCTAACAGTTGCTTCACTCTGGGCCTGCTGCTGAGTGATGGTAAGAGACTTCCCCGCAATCCGACCGGCGCAGGGCGGAGTTTTAAACAAGGCTGCGATCTCGGCCTTGAAGGCGCTTGCACCAGTCTTGTGAATATGGTGCATACCGACGGAGACGCTGTCTTGTTGGAACCTTGTAGCCAAGGGGACGGAAGAAGCTGTTTCATGCTCGGATCGCTCTACTACGGGGGCCAGGGAGTCAGGCCTAACCTCGAGTATTCGGCAAACCTCTTTCAGCAAAGCTGTACGGCCGGATTTACGCGCGGCTGCGGACAGCTCGGGGAAAGTTATCTTTTCGGGGAAGGCGTTCCCAAGGACATCATCAAGGCCAGGGAGATTCTCGAAAAGGCCTGCGATGCGGGCTACGGGCCGGGATGCTTCAACGTTGGCATCATGCACCGGAAGGGAATCGAAACGCCGCGAGATGAACCCCTTGCCCTGGCGCGTTTCCGCCAGGGATGCAACCTCGGCGATGGGCAGGCGTGCGAGGCTCTCAGGCCGGGCTCCTCCGCCAAGTAGGCTTTCCCGCCGCCGCAAGACGTTTGCGTCAACGTCCAGCGCGATGGCAGCCCCCAGCGCCGCGTCACCTCGGTAACGTAAAAACGCCGGCGACATTGTCGCCGGCGTTTTCAGGTTTTGCTGACTAAGAACAGAGGTTAGAACTGAAACCGGACAACGAACTGACCATTACGCGGGACATAACCGGCACCATTGAGTGTGGCAATGCTGCCGTAGCCAGAAGTGATGATGCCGACGGAGTTAGTCCCAACCGGGAGAAGGGGGTTCACCCCGGGGCCCGAAGTCGTCGGCGCCGCCAGGAAGGTGCGGTTGAATACGTTTTGGAATTCGCCCCTAACCTGCAGAGTGTACTTGCCTTCTTTGCCGATTCTGAAGTTTCGAGCAAAGCTCATCGATTCCGCCGGCTGTCGCTGCCAGCGATAGTTGTTGTAGAACGGTGCGGCGGTGCCCCACGTTCCACCAGGGGCATCGGTCCAAGCAGCAGGATTCAGCACTTGGGTCTTCTGCGGGTCGAAGCATCCGCAGTTGGGGTCAGGAATCGACGTCGTAAACAGGGGCTGTCCAGTCAGATTCTGGAAGTTCGAACCACCTGCACCGAATGCCGTGGCGCCCCTGGCCATCTGGGCGGTGAGACCATTCAGCGAAGTGGGATCCCCAATCAGCGCGCCGCTCTGGTAGCGGAGAACCGAGCCGAATTGCCAATCACGCACCGCCTGCGACAGAGCTCTCATCGCGACCCCCGATCCGCCGAACCCCGGCGTCGTGTAGGTGAAGGAGATGACCATCGCCAAAGGCCTGACGTATTGGTTCAGCTGTTTATTGTTGTTGAAATTGAAGATGTCCGTACTGATGGCCTGCTGGGTCAGAAAGTACGTGCTGTCGGAAGCCGAGCCGATGACATCTGCCTTGGCCCAGGTGAAGTTGCCGGAAGCTTGCAGCCCGTGTGAATACCGCTTGGTCACCTGCACCTGCATCGAATCGTACCAGGTCTTGCCCATAGGCGGTCCAACCCACGGCCCCAGACCACCCCACTGGGGAGTGGACCGGAGAGCCTGAATCAATTGCTGGGCCGCGGGGAATCCCGGGTACACGGATGGGACCGTTGGCGTGCCGTTCACGTTAACGATGGCCAATTGGGGGAACCTCGCCTGAACAGCCGGATTGGTGATCTGGTCGACGAGCAGCTGCCTGTCGCCAGCATTGTTCATGTCGATTCCGTATTGCGACATCAGACTCTGCGGCGTCACCGTATTTTGCGCTATCTGATCCATGTTGGGGGCCGGGAAATAGGCTCCCCGGTTGCCAACGTAGCTGACTTCCAAGACTAGGTCCCTCCTCACTTCGCGTTGTACGCCGATACTCCAGGTGAGGATTCGCCCCGGACGATTATGCGGGTCCAGGAAAATGGGAGGCGTCGTTGGAGATCCGATGCCGTTGTTGTAGGTGGGATACTTATTCTGATCCAGGTTAGGCCAAATTACCGGCGCGTTACCAAAGGGATTGCCTACGGCGTAGGCGTTGCCACCCTGGAGGCCGTTCTGCGCGGGGTTAGCGGTATTCTGAAGCGGGCTGATGCCGAAGCCGTTTGCGTTGATGGTATAGTAATCCGCCGCGCTGTATAAAACGCCGTTGGGGGCTTCGGCCACGTCGTACTGAAGGCCTGCGCCGCCGCGAATCACGGTCTTGGTATTGAGCTGGTAAGCCGCGCCGACGCGGGGACCAAAGGCAAACGGATAATTATGCGAGAAATCGCACTTGCACGAAGCTCCGTAGAGCACAGCGCCATTCCGGCCGAGCTTGGAATCGAAAGTGCCAAGCGATGCGTCCTGCATGCGTCCGTACTGTTCCGTCATATACCCCTGATAGTCATAACGCAGGCCGTAATCCAGGGTGAACTTCCGGCTCACCTTCCAGGTATCCTGCACAAAGACACCCAGGGAGTGATAGCCAAGCTTGCTTTCGGTGGGTTGGTTGAGATTCAGAGTATTGGGGAGCCCCGTCAAGAAGCTGGCGTAGCCAAAACCGGTCGGGTCTGTTGAGCTCAGCGACGGCTGTGTGTGTGTCCAGGGATCGCCTGTTTGGTCTGCGGCGAAGGTGAAATTTCCGTTCGCGCGCCATTGGCTCGGGACCGGATAGCCTTCCTGCGTATAGTCGCCGCCGGCTTTGAAGGTGTGGTTGCCGCGGATCCACGTCAAGCTGGTGTTGGCCGTCGGTTTCTCCTCGTACGCAGTCGCGCTGAAGGTGGCGCCGATTCCGCCGAAGCCTGGACCCCAACCGCCCTGAGTAGCGCTAAAGAGGCCGCTAAGATCGGGCATAATCTGGTTGGCGTAGTAGCCCTTCAGCCCGATCGTGCTCTGATCGAAAGGTGGAGGAACGTGCGGCTCCGTGGTCTGGAAATAACCGATGCCTACGTGGAGAAGCAAAGTCGGGTTTATGGTCTGATCGTAATTCAACCGGCTGGTGTGGTTCCACTGATTGGTGTCGGCTCCGCCGAGAGCCAGAGGTAGAATGCCGCCGTTCACGTTGGGCTGAAGCGTGTTCAACTGTGAATAGTATCCCGAGATTTTGATGGTCGAACTGATGGAATGGTCCAGCTTCACGGAAACATTGGTGGTGTGCTGGAAACTGGTGTAGCTAGGGATGCTGTAGTTATTAGTTATGCCAGGTGCGTTCTGCGTCGGCAACAGCTTCTGAATCGCGACCGAGACTGGGTCCATCGCCGTTAGCGGAATTCTGTTGTTGGCATAAGGCAGACGGACGTTCGTGCCGTTGACGAGATGGGTGGTGTAGGGATCGAAGAGCTGGCCCTGCACTATGGCATTATTCGCCGGGTCGACTGCCGGCGCACCGTTCAGAGTTACGGCGCGAAATGGCGTACAGACGCCGCCCGTCCCGTCCGCCGCGCCGCCCACGTAGGAGTTACACAGCGCTGTGCTGAAGTCGCCCGCGCGGTAAGCCGGCGTCGGAACGGTGGTAAGTCCGTTGGACGTAAAGTTGGACTGACGGAATTGTTCGAAGTTGAAGAAGAAAAAAGTCTTGTTCGTGCCGTCATACACTTTGGGGAGCTTGATCGGGCCGCCGAACGTGAACCCGTAGTCATTGCGGCGCAGGCGATTGCGAATATGCTGTCTATCGCCGATATTCGGCGTGCAATAGGCCCCGTCCTGGCTGCATCGGTCGGTAAAGGGCAGGCCGGCATTCAGAGCCTCGTTCACCAGGTAGTCGTAGGCACTGCCATGGAACGAGTTGGTGCCGGATTTCATGGTGTAGTTGAAATATCCGCCGGCAGCCTGTCCGTATTCCGCGTTGAAGTTGCTGGTTTGAACGGCGACTTCCTGAATGGCGTCCACGCTACCCTGACTGTTCTGCTGTGCAATTTTCCAAATGTTGCTGGTCGAGTCCTGCCCTTCGATGCGAATGCTTTCGCTATTCGCGGGAAGGCCGTTCACCACGACCGCCAAGCCGTTCTGGTACGCCGTGCCGGGTAGGAGGACGATCTCCTGAAGGGGATCACGAATGTTGCCAAAGGCACCGCCGCCGCCGTTGGTTGTCAGAAGAGGCAAATCGTTGACGTCATGGGTAGCCATCGTGTGGCTGACCTCGCCGCTTTCCGTCTTCATCAGCGGTGCCACATCCGTTACTGTGACCGTGTCGCTGACCGCGCCAACCTCCAGCGTCACGTCAAGCCGCGTATTCGATGCGGTCTCGACGACCATGTTCGAACGAACATATTTCTTGAAGCCTGAGGCCGTTACCGTGAGTTCATACTTACCGGCCGGAACAGAGACGACATAGTTTCCAGTGCTGGAAGTACCGCCGTTAAACACCGTGCCCGTTTCAGAGTTCTTGACTTGGATGGACACATTCGGCACAACTGCGCCCGAGGAGTCCGCAATGGTTCCAGTGATGGAGCCGTTGCCGCCCTGGCCGAATGCGGCGAGTGCAGCCAAAAGCAAGCCTACGAGCGCCGCCAGACAGCGCATCGCCAGTCCTGCGCGAGAAACCTCATTTACTCGTTGTTTCATTATTCATAACCCCTTCACGCTTCTTCGCAAGCGCGGCTTTTGATGCGCTTGACGAAACCGCCGGGCTGCGCTCCACCAGTAGCAGACCAACCATGGCAAACCTGGCACCTTCGTCGATCGATCCAGTAGAACTTAAATAGGCATAGGGCGCAATGGAGTCGGGTTGATATTAACTATAAAGGGCATTGATGGTCACTCGGCAGGCAGCAGTGCGTGGTCCTGTACAATCAATGTCTCAGGGGCAAACAGCATAGCTCGAACGTTACTCGCCATACCAGTTAGACCAGCTTGGGAGTTGCCAATGCATTCAAAACATCCGCGAATGATCATCACGCTAATGGCGTTTGTGATCGCGCTGGCTGGCGGCGTAGTGTGGTGGCTCATGCGGCATTCGACCGGCATCACCAGAGGAACCGGCCCTTTTTCCTCGCAAGCGGCCGGCGGTTACGCGGATCCGGCGGCGTGCGCGGATTGCCACTCTGACATCGCCGCTACGTATCAAAAGACCGGGATGGGACGATCCTTCCGGAAGGTCCGCTCAGAGAAGGACCTGGGCGCGACGGCCCCGGCGAAGCCCTTCTATCACGCGGCTTCGAAGAGCTTCTTTAGTATTGTCTTCCAGAACGGCGCCTGGTTTCAGCGCCGCTGGCAGATTGGTATCGACGGCAACGAAACCAATATCGACGAGAAGCGCGTGGATTACGTGCTGGGTTCCGGCAACCACTCGCGAACGCTGTTGCATCTGACGGAGCGGAACACGCTGCAGGAACTGCCGCTCGGATGGTATTCGGAGAAGGGCGGCTTCTGGGGGATGAATCCCGGGTACGATCGTCCCGACTACGCGGGCTCAGTGCGCCCGATCTATTACGAGTGCATGTTTTGCCACAATGGATATCCGAAGATTCCGGAGGGTCCGCAACGGGACGCGGCTCAAGCGACGTATATGCTGCCGCTGCCGGAAGGAGTCGACTGCCAGCGGTGCCATGGGCCCGGACAGAGCCATGTCGATAAAGCCTCCGCAGGCGATCCGGTGGAAGCCGTGCGAGCCGCAATTACAAACCCGGCGCGCCTGAATCCGGATCGCGAGATCGAGGTTTGCCTGCAATGCCATCTGGAAACATCGAATCAAAAACTGCCGCACGCGATCGTCCGTCTAGACCGCGCTCCGTTCTCGTATATGCCAGGACAGCCGCTGGCGGACTTCAAGGTGAACTTCGATCGTGCACCGGGTAAGAACACCGGCTTCGAAATCGCGCAAGCAGGCTACCGGTTTAGGGAATCGCAGTGTTTTCTGAAAAGCGGGCTGACGAGCAAAGGCCAGCTTCGATGCACCAGTTGCCACAATCCTCACGACATTCCCCGCGGGGAGGAGGCCGTCAATCACTACAACCAGGTCTGTGCCGGGTGCCATCAGCCGGGCACCTCGCTCACCAAGGTGTCCGTGCATAAGGAAGGCGCCAACTGCGTGAGCTGCCACATGCCACGCCGGCGAACCGACGACGCAGTCCACGTCGTCATGACCGACCATCTCATCGCGCGGCGCCCGCCCGCGGGGGACCTGGTGGCCGAAAAGCCTGAACGCGCGGAAACGGCTGCCTCTTCTTATCAGGGAGACGTGGTCCCCTACTACCCCGCCAAACTCGCTTCGACCGCGGACGACGAGCTGACGCTCGCGGTCGCACAGGTTCGCGAACAGAGTAACCTGAAGGCCGGTTTGCCGCTGTTGGCATCCCAAATTGCCAAGTATCATCCAAAGCAGCCGGGGTATTATGCGGAGCTGGGGGAAGGTTACCTGGCCGTCAGCGATCCCGGCTCGGCGATCAAGTCTTTTGAGGAGGCTTCCCGCCTTGATCCTGATTCGGCGCCGCGGCTGATCCAATGGGGAGATGCATTGATGGGGGCGCAGCAGTGGGCGCTGGCGGAATCGAAACTGCGGCGCGCCACGGAGCTTGCGCCGGGAGACCCGCGGGCTTGGGGAAGGCTGGGATGGGCCTTGTGGCAGCAAGACAAGGCAGCGGAGGCAAAGTCGGCGCTCGAGAAGGCGATTGGCCTGGATCCCGAGGTGCCTGAGCTGTACAACAACCTGGGCCTCATCCTGTGGGGTACGGGTGACCGGGCCGCTGCCGAGAAGGAATTCCGAGCCGCGCTACGGATACAGCCCGGCGTCTCCGAGTGGCGATTAAATCTCGGCCGAGCGCTGGCGGCGCAAGGCCAGACCGCGGAGGCGCTTTTCCAAATGGAAGAGAGTGTGCGCCTGAAGCCCGACAATGCAGAAGGCCGGGTGGACTATGCGCGCGTGCTTACCGATTCGAACCGGCCGTCTGATGCCGAAAAACAAGCCAAACTGGCGGTTGAGACCGATCCCGGCTCCGCACCCGGTCATGAAATCTGGGGGGTTCTCCTGGCCGGGAAGGGAGATCTTCCGAGTGCAAGGCGAGAATTGCTGGAAGCTGTTCGGCTCCAGCCCGGGAATGGGCGCGCGCAGGTTGAGCTAGGGGTAGTCTTGGCGCGCCAGGGAGACCGCGCCGGCGCTTTTCAGCATTTAACAGCCGCCGCGCAAGGGCCCGATCCGAACGCCAGAGCCGCTGCGGAACAAGCGTTGCGCACTCTCACAGGCCAATAACGTTGAAGAGCTTCTTTGATAAGATCTAGTCCTTGCATACGTAGACGCGGGCATGGGCCGGTCGTTCGCCCGCGTGCTTCCCGAAAACCTTTTTCACGACAGGCCGGACGGTCCCACACCTTGCTGAGCGAGTCCGGCCTGCCAGATCTACTGTGTCTGTTTAGCGCCCGGGTTTGCCGCCCGTTCCGTCGCTCTCCTGAGAATCCTCGCCGTGATTATGATCAAAATCGAACAGATCAAAAAGGTCGCCGATGGCCGGCATGTTGCGCGGTACGTAGGCGTGGTTACCATCCTGTTCAGGATTTGGCAGATTGTCACGACTGCGAACGCTGAGCGTAGTATTAAGCATCCAGTTTCGCTCAACGAACTTCACGAAGGAGGAATGCTCGTTATAGGTGTGGCTGATGTGGCCGCCAATCGAAAAGGGCGAAACGGCGATCATCGGAATGCGCGGGCCCGTCCCGAAGAAATCGACCGGCTGGATGAAGCCCGAATCATAGTAGCCGCCGCCCTCATCTACGGTGACGAAGATCGCAGTCTCCGCCCATTGCTCCGGGTTGCTTTGCGCGAGCTCGATGATGTTTTCAGCGAAGGCTTCGAAGAGTGTCCATTTCGAGGAAGCGGGGTGGCCATCCATCGTGCCGTCCGGCTTCGCATATGAGACCGCCGGGAGTGTGCCGTTTACGAGATCGGAGAAAAGATCGGTCACGTCCCGCATGTGATCTGCGACCACGCTCGGGTAGTTCGATTCATACTCGAACGGGTTGCAGATATTGCAATAGCTCCCGTTGAATGGGCTGGTCGTCCCATCGGCATTGAAGCCGCCGCCATAGTATTTCCAAGGTATATTGTGGGAGCTGAGAACATCACCGATGCTCCGCTGCGTCGTCTTAGGAACGACGAGACCGGTCTGCACCAATCCTTTTGGTGTGAAGGCGGGGTTGACGTTGACGGCCTGCCAATATTGGCCCGGCCCGCAATTTGTCTGCACAATGTAGGGCAACGCCTTCAGATAGTTCGTGATCGCAGCAATGCCGGGTTGGCTCGTGTCGAAACAATTGAACCATTGCGCCCGATGAGTATACAGATTGAGCGTCCCAGCCTGCGGATCGGGATTATAGATGTTGGCCGTTGGCGGCGTTGCAGGGTTGCCACTGCCGTCGCTGAAGAACACCTGATCGGCAAATCCGAGGGGCTGGCTGTCCGGACCCGTGCCGCCCAGCACGGGCTGATGATAGTTGTCGCTCATCGTGTATTTGTCGGCGAGGGATTTGAAGAATGGCGCGTCACCGTTTTGCATATTGAAGAAGGCCATGGTCTGTCCAGTGTCATGCGGAATTCCGGTGAGCGGCGTGCTATAAGTTGTCGTAACTGCTGACTGGAGGTCATGGAGACAGCCGGTCGGGTTGTCCTTCGATACGTGTTCTGAGTCGATCGCGCAATCCATTTGCTGAACCATTTGGAAGAACTGGTGGATCGTGTCGCCTGTAAAAGCATCGAACGGCATGGTCGGGCCGGTCATCTGGAATGGACCCGGCGGCAGGTTGTTCACGTTCGTGATGCG
>Ga0070735_10003516_pt1 | contig 13703 bp, 7 predicted proteins | sample Coa_R1_FD_66443 | JGI IMG/M metagenome (GOLD analysis project Ga0070735, IMG submission 66443) | Surface soil microbial communities from Centralia Pennsylvania, which are recovering from an underground coalmine fire - Coalmine... | ecosystem: Environmental > Terrestrial > Soil > Unclassified ...
GAGCCGCTACGAAAAGACCGCGCGCAACTTTCTCGCGCTCGTCCACCTTGCCTGCGCCCGCCTCTGGCTGGAGAAAACCAGGGACAGCCCCTAGTCCGCTCTCTCGCTTCGCTCGAGCCTGCGGACTTAGCGATAGGTCGTCGTCGGAATCCGGACACTGGCGCACGCAAGAGGCGTGCTTACCGTGTCTTTCATGGACACTCGCGACCACGACAATCGCGCCTCCGATCGAGCGGCCGAAGAGCGGCCCCTGCTCGTCTTGCCGGACGTCGTCTTTCCCGGGACGGTCGTCCAACTCGAGTTGACCGGCGACGACGGAGCTTCGCTCTTCGAGCACCTGGCGGCGGAGCCGAAGACACTCTTGGCCGTCTTCGCGTCGCGGGACGGCGGCGCACGTCAGGACACGCCTGCGCAGGGTCTGCACCCGACGGGGACGCTCGCAGCCGTCGCGTCGCTCGGCAGGAAGGGCCGGACGCCTGTCCTCATCCTTCAAGGCGTGGCGCGGGCCACGCTCGAGGCGTTGGCGCAGCAGGCGCCGTTTCGCACCGCGATGGTCGCCAAGGCCGACGAGTTCGAATCGCGCGACGAAGAGATGGCCGCGCTCGTGCTGAGTCTGCGCGAGGCGGTCGCGCGCGTCATGGCAAGCCTCGGGCTGCCCAGGGAGGCCGCGGCCCAGATCGACGCAATCGCCGACCCGGGCCTGCTCGCGGACGTCGTCGCAAGCCGCAGCCAGGCCACGGTCTCCGAGAAGGCGGAGCTCCTCGGCACCCTCGACGTCAAGGCTCGCGTCCGTGCGGTGCTCGGGCGCGTTCTCCGTCGGGCCGAGGTCCTCAGCATGCGAGAGACCATCGACGCTCAGGTGAAGGGCGAGATGGGCCGCAAGCAGCGCGAGCACCTGCTGCGCGAACAGATGAAGGCCATCGAGCGAGAGCTCGGCGAAGCCGACGGCGATGGGGAGGACGACCTCGACGCCCTCCAGAAGCGAATCGACGAGGCCGGCCTCCCGGACGAGCCACGCGACGTTGCAGTCAGGCAGCTCAAGCGACTGCGATCGATGCAGGGCGCGTCGCCCGAGGCGGCCGGCGTGAGGACGTACCTCGAGTGGATCCTCGACCTGCCGTGGACGGCGGCCACCCCCGACGCGGGGGACGTCGCGGCTGTGCGCGCGACCCTCGAGGCCGATCACCACGGCCTGGAGAAGGTGAAGAAGCGCATCCTCGAGTACCTGGCGGTGCGCAAGCTCAAGGGCGACAAGAAAGGTCCCATCCTCTGCCTCATCGGCCCGCCGGGCGTGGGCAAGACGTCGCTCGGCAAGAGCATCGCCCGGGCGATGGGCCGCAAGCTTCACCGCGTGTCCCTCGGCGGGGTGCACGACGAGGCGGCCGTGCGGGGGCATAGGCGCACCTACGTGGGCGCCCTGCCTGGAGCCTTCATCCAGGGGCTGAAGAAGGTCGGGGTGCGAAACCCGGTCTTCGTCCTGGACGAGGTGGACAAGCTCGGTCAGGACGCGTTCCACGGGGACCCATCCGCTGCCCTCCTCGAGGTGCTCGACCCCGAGCAGAACGGCACGTTCGTCGATCACTACCTCGAGATCCCCTACGACCTGTCGGACGTCCTCTTCATCGCGACGGCCAACGTAGCGGACGGCATCCCTGCGCCGCTGCGCGATCGGATGGAGGTCATCGAAATACCGAGCTACACGCGCGACGAGAAGCTCGCCATCGCGCGGTCGCATCTCGTGCCCAAGCAGCTCTCGGAGCACGGGCTAGGGGCCGACCGCTTGAGCTTGTCGGACGACGCGATCCGCTTCGTCATCGATCGGTACACGCGGGAGGCGGGCGTACGATCCCTCGAGCGCCGCATAGGCGCAATCGTCCGGGGGGTCGCGGTAGAGGTCGCGGACGGGCGCCAGGAACGGGCGGCCGTGGTCACGGGCGACGACGTCCGCGCGCTCCTCGGACCCGCGCCCCACGACGAGGAGCGGGCCGAGCGTACGCTCGAGCCGGGCATCGCGACGGGCCTCGCGTGGACGCCCGTCGGCGGCCAGGTCCTCTTCGTCGAGGCTACGCGGATGCCGGGCAGCGGGCAGCTGACGCTGACGGGGCAACTCGGCGACGTCATGAAGGAGAGCGCGCTCGCGGCCCTGAGCTACGTGCGCGCCAACCCGCGCCGATGGGGGATCGCGGACGACTTCTTCGCGAAGAGCGACATCCACGTCCACGTCCCCGCGGGCGGCATGCCCAAGGACGGACCAAGCGCCGGGGTCACGATCCTCTCGGCCCTCGTGTCGCTCCTCTCGGGGGTACCGGTCCGCGGCGACGTCGCCATGACGGGCGAGATCACGCTCCGCGGGCGCGTCCTGCCCATCGGCGGCCTCAAGGAGAAAGCGCTCGCCGCACACCGGGCGGGCTACCGGAGGATCATCGTCCCCGAGCGCAACCGCGCGGACTTCGAGGAGGTCCCGGCCGACGTGCGGCACGAACTCGACGTCGTCTTCGCGTCCAACATGGGGCAGGTCGTCGACGCAGCGCTCGAGCACCCGCCCGCGCGGCTCCCGGCCTTGATCGAACGGGGACCGTCGCCACTCGCGGCCTAAGTCCGCAAGCTCCGGCGAAGCGAGAGTTCGGACGACACACCCGACTGACCGGGCCGCGGCCGCGTTACACTCTCCGCCGTGCAGCTCTACCCCACGCGCGCGACGTTCCACGTCGCCATCGCGGGCGCGGCGGTCACCGCGCTCGGCGCCGCCGCGCACCTCGCGCCGGTCGTGGCGTTCGGCGGAGCGATACTCTTGGCGGTGGCGTTCGGGCGCTCGCTCGCCTCACTCGCGGTAACGCGCATGCGCGCGTCGGGTTTCGAGATGGTCTGGAACGAGCCGGCGCGCGTTCGGAGGATCGCCCGGGGGGCGCGTGTGACGATCGAGGGCGAGGTGCGCAACCGCGGGCCCGATCCGATGCGCGCGGTCGGCGTTCGGCCCATTGCCTCGTCCATGCTCGACGTGTCTATCGAGCCCGCGGTGCTTGAGCTGCCGCCCGGTGGCGTCGCTCGGATCGAGGCGCACGTCACCGCCCGACGCGTCGGTCGATGGGGGTTGCACGGCATAGGCCTCGAGGTTCGCGGGGCGGCGCTCGGGGGCGACGGCCTGTTCGAGGTGCCCCTGATCTTCGGCAACCCCTTCGGCTTCGAAGTCGTCCCCACGAGCTTGGGCGCCCTCCTCGCGACGCCGCGCGGGGGGCGTGCGCGACGCGGCGCCGAGATAGGACGCCCGAGCAACCTGAGCGGCGACGGAGACGAGCTTCGCGAGCTCCGCGATCACATCCCGGGTGACCCTTTCAAGAAGATCGCCTGGAAGGCGAGCGCGCGGCGCGGACGGCTCCTCGTGCGTGAGATGGAGCGCGAGAAGCGCGACACCCTGTGGCTCGTCGTTGACGCGTCGGTCGAGCTATGGGCCGGCGCGCCCGGAACCGCCCCGCTCGACGTCGTGATCGACGAGGTGGGATCGCTCGCGGCGCGCCACCTGAGGAGGGGGGACCGGGTCGGCCTGGTCGTTGCCGCCTCCCGCCTGCGCGCGTGGATCGCGCCCAAGGACGGCCCGGCGCACGCCGCGCTCGTCGCATCGGCCCTCGCGAGCACGGCGAGCACCGCCGACGCGGACCGCTCCGAGCTCGACGAAGGGCAGGTGGCCCGGCGCGTGGCCGAGCATGCGCGGCCGCTCGACCCGAAGGCGCTCGCCGACGTGCTGCCGTCGGATCTCGATGCGCTCGCGCAGCGGGCCGAAGCCCTGCGCTCGCGTGCGCCGTTCGCTCCGCGCCTGCCGTTCGCGCACACCCAACGCGAGCAGATGCTGAGGCACTACTTGGCGTCCTTCGGGATCGAGGGGCCACCCCGCGCCGAGGGGGAACGAGAGAAGGCGGAGACCATGGTGGCTCAGTCCATCGCTCGCATCGCGCTCGAGCGACCGCGCGCGAGCGCGGTGCACGTCTGGGCGCCTCCGCCGGGCAGGGCCGAGGTCCTCGCGGGAGCCGTCGCGGCGCTGCGCGCCCAGCGAATCGTGTTGAGTTGGACGATGCCGCCGTTCGAGGCGGGGGTCGGGACCGAGGCCCGCCCCAAGCGGCCCGTCGCGGACGTCGTCGAAGAGGCGGTGCGGATCCGTGCTCGCGCCTCCGAGGCACGGGGCGAGCGCGTCCTGCGGAAGCTCGGCGTGCGCTTGGTCACGCCCACGGCTTCGAGGGCGGGGCGACACCAGGGCCCGCCCGCCGAACCGCCCAAGGACGCCGCAGGATGAGGACCGACGACCCGCGGTCGCTGCTTCGAGGGGCGGGGCTGCGCGCCAAGAAGAGTTTCGGCCAGAACTTCCTGGTCGCCGACCATGTCGCGCGCGCGATCGCCGCCGCTTGCGTTCCGGACGACGAAGTGGGGTGCGCGCGCGTGGTCGAGATCGGCGCGGGCACGGGATCGCTCACCCGGTGGCTGGCCGACCGGGCGCGCACGGTCATCGCGATCGAGCGCGACCGCGACCTCGTGCCGCTCCTCGAGCGAGAGATCGCGTCGACCGATCGCGTGCGGGTCGTCGAGGCCGACGCCCGATCGAGCGACCTCGCCGGCCTCCTCGGTGGACCCGATCCGGGGTCGCCGCGCGTGCTCTGCGGAAACCTTCCGTACTCGCTCACCGGCCCGCTCCTGCGGAGCGCGGTGGCCGTGGCGTCGAGCGTCGATCGGGTCGTCTTCATGGTGCAGGACGAAGTTGCTTCGCGGCTCTTGGCGACACCATCGACCAAGGAGTGGGGGGCCCTCACCGTGTTCGTCCGGGCGGCCTTCGACGCGCGACGGCTGCTCCGCGCTCCCCCGGCGGCCTTTCATCCCCAGCCCGAGGTGACAAGCGCCGTCGTGGTCCTTTCCCCCCTCCGGCCCAGACGAGCCGACGAAACGCCCCGCCTGCGCGCCCTCGTCCGCGGCGCGTTCGAGGCGCGACGCAAGACGTTGCGAAACGCGTGGGCGGCGCTCGCCCCGGACGGACGCGCGCTCGAAGCGGCCGCTGCTCGGGCCGGCGTCTCGCTGGACGCCCGCGGCGAAACGCTCGACGTCGAGGCCTTCGCGCGCATGGCCCAGGCGCTCGACGAGCCCGGCTAGCTTTAGCGGTTTCCGGTGAGCTGCGTCAGCGCCCGTTGCGCGTCGGCCTTGTCGGGCGAGTTCACCGGCGCAAGCTCCAAGAAGCGGCGGTAGTGCTCGATCGCCTCCGCCTTCTTGCCGGCCGCCCGTAAAGCTTCGGCGGTGAGAAACTCCAGCGGCGCCAGCCACGCGGGACGGACGTCGAACCCTTCGGCGGTCGTCGCGGCCGCGAGGAGCGCGGGTAGCGCGGCGGCGTGTCCGCCGTGCTCGAAGAGGAGCTTGCCATAGCGGAAGCGCCAGTAAGGGTGGGGGACCGGACTGCCCGCGGCCGGCGTGGGGCCCTCGCCCGCGATGGCCTTCGCCCATTCGCCCGTCGCCGCGCTGTCGTCGTTCTTGTCCTCGTAGCACTCCGCCAGCGTGGCGTGGGCCTCGAAGCGCGACGGCCGGAGCTCGAGCGCGTGCTTCTCGTCCTTGACGGCGTCGTCGATGGCGCCCTCCATGCGCTCGAGGACCCCGCGCTGCCAGTAGGCCTCGGGGTTGAGCTTGTCGAGCGCCAGCGCCTTGTCGATCTCGTCGCGGGCGAGCTCGAGCTGAGCGGGCGTGGCGTCATCCGCCGCCCACGCGAGGTAAACGTGGAACTCGGAGCGGTTCGGGTCGAGGTCCACCGCCCGCTTGAGATAGTGGATGGCGTCCCCCTGCGCCGACCCTCCCTTGAGCATCAACGCACGGCCGATGTAGTGGTGCGCCTCCGCGCTCGTCGGCCGCTTGTCGAGGACCTTGTGCAGCATCGGCAGCGCGTCGTCCGGGCGACCGATCGCGACATAGGCGCTTCCGACGCGAAGCTGCAGGTCGGGGTCGTCCGGCGCCTTGGCCAGAGCGCTCTTGAAGAGCTCGATCGCCTTCTCGACGTCGCCCGACTCTTCGAACAGGAGCCCGCGCTCGAGCGAGAGGCCCGGATAGTCCCGGTCGACCGCCGCGACCTTGTCGAGCTCCGTCGCCGCCTCGTCGAACCTACGGACCCTCCGGAGCGCGCTCCCCAGGTGGAAGTGCGCCGCCACGTCCTTCGGATCCTTCAGCAGCGCGGCACGATAGTGGCCGATGGCGGCGTCGTACTCGCCCTGCGTCTCGCTCACCTCGCCCAGAGCGCGTTCGAGGGCTGCCGACCCGGGGAGCTTTCCTTTGGCGGCGTCGAGCGTCGCCCGAGCGTCGGACAGCCGGCCGCGCGAGGACTGGAGCTCCGAGAGGGCGACATATGGGATCACCGCCTCCGGGCGCGACGGATCCTCCATCGCGATGGCGGCTCGCAGATCGGACTCCGCGGCGTCGTTGTTCCCGAGGTGCTGCTCGGCCCTCGCCAGAAGGACCATGACGAGGACGTTCTTCGGAAACTTCTCGCGCGCCTGAAGGAGCTGCTGCTTGGCGTCCGCGAGACGCTCGAGGGCGATCTTGGCCTCGGCGTCGTCGGCAATCGCCTCGGGGGAGTTCGGCTCGCTCTGGAGGGCCGTATCGAACCGCGCGAGCGCCTCCGTGTAACGCCCCTCGTTCAAGAGCAGGCGGCCCGCGCCGCGCAGCGCGTCCGCGTTGTGCGGGCCGACTTGCGAGGCCTGGGCGAAGGCATCGCGCGCGTTGCTCGACTTGCCGTTCTGCAGGTCGGTCCACCCCCTCGCGGCGTACGCGCTCGACAGCTCGTCCGGAGACGCATTGGCCCGGGCCGGCCCCTCGAGCACGAGCGCCAGATCCGCCAGTGCCTTGGTCGGATCGACCGGGCCGCTCCGATGTCGCGCTCGCAGTGTGAGCGCACCCGGATGATCGTGCGAGACCGACAGCGTAGCGTAGATCTCTTTCTTGACGTTCGCCTCGTCGCCGAGCAAGTCGTACGCGCGGGCGAGGCCGAAGTGCCCGCGCGCGTCGTTCGCGAGCTGGACGGCGCGCTGAAACGCCGCCACCGCGGCGGCCCCGTCCCCCGCGCGAAGCTCCACGCCGCCGCGAAGCAACGCGACCTCCACCTGGATCGGGCCATTCGGGTCGCGCCTGGCGGCCGCGTCGAGACTCTTGCGCGCCTCGTCGACGTCCCCTTCCGCGGCGGCGCGGGCTGCGGAGGCCACGTCCGCGTAGGCTACGGGCGGATTCGCTGGCAGCTCAGCGAGCCACGCGCGCGCACGCGCGGGGCGGCTGTCGTCCGGCCCGAACCGTGCGGTCACCGCGTACTCCACGAGCGCAGCGTAGGCGCCCAGGGCCCTGGCGCGAGGGGTCCGACCGTGCGCCGAAGCCACGGAATCGGTCGCGGCCTTCGCCGCGGGGTAGATGTCGCTGCCTAGGGCCTTCTCGGTCTCCGCGAGCGCGGCGGAGGTCGCTTGCGCGTAGTCGCCCGCGTGGACCAGGTCGAGGATGAACACGCGGCCAAAGGCGCCGCACGGGGTAACCTCGAGCGCACCGCCTGCTAGGAGCGCGACGAAGAGCAAGCCGATCGCCGCCACCTTGACCATCGACCGCTTCTTCGGCAGTCCCGCGTCGGCCTCCTCCTCGGACGTCGCCGCGTGGCGCGCCTGCGCGGCGGTCGCCGCGTCCATGGCGGGAGGAGGAAGCGAAGCCTCCACTCCGTGCGCGCCACCCTCTACCCCCATCGACGCCTCAGCTCCCGGGCCTGCGTGCCCGGCGCCTAGGTCGACCTCGCCGAAGCTCATGCCGCCCTCTGCGCGAGGCGCGTCCCCGCGAGAGACGGGGGGCGAGGCCGGCGCGGGGCCCGGCCTCGAGAGCGGGGGATCGCTCCGCGCGCCCGGCGCGCTCGTGCGCGGCTTGTCGTCGAGCTGCAGGTCGCCGAAGTCGACCGCTTCGGGTGGGGGGAAGCTGCTGCCTATGCGCTCGGGGGGCCTGCTCGGCGGCACCTCGCGCGGCAGGTCGATTTCGCCGAAGCTCCCGAGCTGCGGCGCCGCCGGCGGCATCGAACTCACCGACTGGCGCTCGGTTGGCAGATCGATCTCGCCGAACCCTCGTGAGTGGCCCGACGACGGCAGGCTATCGAGATGCACGGGCAGCGACGCGCCCGGCATCGGCAGCGAAGCAGCGGGCGAAGGCAGGTGCGCCGCCACGACCGGGAGGGACGCGACGGGTGACGGGAGCCCTGCGGCGACGACCGGGAGGCCGACGGAGGCCGCCTGCGCGACGGCGGCAGGCATTGGCAGATCCGAGAGCGCCGCGGCGGGATTGTCTCGTCGCGGCGGCGCCGGTTTCGCGGCGGGCTTCGGCGCGGGGAGATCGGCGGCCGGCGTCGGCAGGTCCAGCTCGAAGACCGCTCCCCGGCCCGCGCGCTTGGCGGTCGGCAAATCTCCCGCCGCGACGGGGAGGTCGAGCTCGTCGTCGGGCGCCGGTTTCCGCACGCTCGGCGCCGCGGGGGGAGCACGCGGCGGCGCCGGCTTGGGGGTCGGAGGAGCGGGCGGCGCCTTCTTGGGGGCGGGCAAGTCCGCAGACACGAGCGGCAGGTCCACCTCGTCGAGCGACCCGAGGGCCATGGGGAAATCCGACGGCAGCGAGTCGCGCGACGTCGGCGCGGGCGCCGTCGCCAGCGGAGCCGGCTTGGCCGCGACAGGAGGCGCGGCCGCCGCGGGAGGAGCCACGCCCATCATCGTCCTCTGCACGGCGCGAGGCACCGGAGGCGGCGCGGGAGGCATCGCGGGCGCGGCGGCCGGGGGGGGAGCCTTCGCCGGCCGAGGGGGACCTGGCCTGGGCGCCGCCGACACTGGGCCTGCTCCGCCGCTCGTCGGGGAGGGTGGTGCCGCCGGCGCACCGGGGCTGGGAACGAGGAATGAGTGCCCGCACTTGGGGCAGCGCATCTTCAGACCGGCGGGTGGGATGCGCCGTTCGTCGACCTGGTAAGGCGCCTTACAGGACTCGCACTCGACCTTCACCATCCCGTGGATCAGGCTATCACGTCGCGACGCGGTTCTTGCCCGCGCGTTTGGCGCGATACATGGCCTGATCCGCGGCATGGAAGAGGGCCTCGGCGTCGGCCGCATCGCCGGGGAGCGTCGCCACGCCGCAGCTCAAACCCGGTCGCACGCGCACCCCGTCGCGCGTGTACGAGTGCGCCGACACGTCGGCGCGAATCTCCTCGGCGATCGCGATCGCCGAGGCCTTGCTCGCGCCGGGGACCGCCGCGGCGAACTCGTCGCCCCCGAAGCGCGTGGCGAACCCTCGCGCGCCGAGGCGAGCGCCGATGAGATGACCCGTTTCGCCGATGACGTAGGCCCCCATCGCGTGGCCGTGCGTGTCGTTGATCGCCTTGACGCCATCCATATCCATCACGATGACGCTCACCGCCGGGACCGTGCCGGCGAGGACGGCGGCCACCGTGGACCCGAGCTGCGCGTCGAACCGCCGCTTCACCCAGAGGCCGCTGAGGTCGTCGATCGAAATGAGCCGCTCGACCTCCGCGGCCTGGGCGTCCCGCAGGGCGTCCTTTTGGACCTCGACTACCGTCTTGCCGAGAAAAATGCGATCGCCCGGCTTGAGCACGGTGCCTAGCGCCGGGTGGCCGTTGAGTAGCGTGCCGTTGGTGCTGCCGTGGTCGACGAGGGCGAACTCGCCGCCGCCGCGGTCCTCGACCCGCGCATGGCGCCACGAGACGTTGTCGTCGTGGAGCGGAAGCTCGCTCGTGGGGTCTCGCCCGAGGTCCACCGACCGGTCGAGGATGACCCTCTGGCCGACGTCGGGGCCCAGAATGACGACGAGCGAGGGCGCAACGGATTTGTGAAGCTCGCGCTGCACGGCCTCGCGCACGCCGGCCGAATCGTCCGCGAGGGGCTTGGTGCGTAGGGCCCGGCCCCTGGGTGCGGGTGGACGCGAGGGCGCCGGCTTCGAGACCGGACGCGCCGCCGGATGCATGCCACGCTTCGCGTCGTCGGGCATATCGAGAAAGCTAACACGGGGGGCTTAAGGCCGCGTCCCGTGCTAACGGTTCCGATCGGACCGTGGATCGTCTCGTCGTCGTCGGCGCGCGGCAGCACAATCTTCGCAACGTCAGCCTCAGTCTGCCCCGCGGCAAGATCGTCGTCTTCACCGGACCCAGCGGTTCGGGGAAATCGTCGCTCGCCTTCGACACGATCTACGCGGAGGGGCAGCGGCGGTACGTCGAATCGCTGAGCGCCTACGCACGACAGTTCCTCGAGCAGCTGGCCAAGCCCGACGTCGAGCGCATCGAGGGCCTCAGTCCCGCCATCGCCATCGAGCAGCGGCCCCTCTCGAAGTCGCCTCGGTCGACCGTCGGCACCGTGACGGAGATAGCGGACTACCTACGCCTGCTCTACGCGCGGGTCGGCGTCCCGCACTGCCCGAGCTGCGGCAAGCGGATCGAAGCGCAAACCGTGCAGCAGATCGTGGACCACGTGCTCGCCATGGCCGAGGGCACGAAGCTCAGCATTCTGTCGCCCATCACCCGGGCGCGCAAAGGGGAGCTCAAGCTCGAGCTCGAGCGCCTGCGGCGCGAGGGCTTCGTCCGCGCGCGAATCGACGGGTCGGTAGTGGATCTCGGCGACGAGATCGAGCTCGACCGCACCAAGACCCACGACCTCGACGTCGTCGTGGATCGCTTGGTGCTCAAGGAGGGCCTCAAGGGACGGCTGACCGACAGCGTCGAGCTCGCGCTAAAGCTCGGCGAAGGGCGCCTCCTCGTCCAGCCGGGAGACGACGAGCCCTTCTGGATGAGCGAGCGCTTCGCCTGCGTCGACTGCGGGATTTCCCTTCCGCCGATCGAGCCGCGGATGTTCTCGTTCAATGGCCCCCATGGCGCGTGCCCCGCGTGCGATGGCCTCGGCTCGCGGGACGTCGTCGACCCCGAGCGCTGCGTCGGGGACCCGAGGCACACCCTGCGCGAAGGCGTGGTGGTCGCGTGGGGGCGGCGCGGCAGCGTAGCGCTGGCGACGGAGGTGGCACGCGCCGTCGAGGTGCTCGGAGTAAGCCCCGACGTGCCCTGGTCGAAGCTTCCCGAGGACCAGCGCCGCGCCATCCTGCGCGGCCCCGGCGCGGCGGAGGGCGGGGGCCGCAAGCGCGAGGGCGGAAAGCGGAAGGCATACGAGGGGATCGTTCCGCGGCTCGAGCAGCGCCTCGCCGCGCTGGCCGAGGCGAGGCCGGACCCGGGAGCCGAGGACGACGACCCTGACAACGGCGAGGGGGGCATCGGCGACGACGAGCTCGGACGGTTCCTCGTGACGCGCACGTGCGACGCATGCAAGGGGAAGCGCCTCCGGCCCGAAGCCCTAGCCGTCAAGCTGGGCGGCCGCGATGTGGCGCAAGTCGGGGGGATGCCGCTTCGGCACGTGCGCCGGTTCGTCGAGAGCCTCGGCGTCGCCACGGTCGACGGGGAGCCCGCATCGGGGCCGACCTCGCAGACCTTCGGGCCCCGGGAGCGCGCGATCGCCGAGCCGCTTCTCAAGGCCGTCGCCGCTCGCCTTGGGTTCTTGATCGACGTGGGCCTCGACTACCTCACGCTCGACCGGAGCGCGCAGACGCTCTCCTCGGGCGAAGGGCAACGCATCCGCCTCGCGACTCAGATCGGCGCCGCGCTCGTCGGGGTCCTCTACGTCCTCGACGAGCCGAGCGTGGGGTTGCATGCGCGCGACAACGCTCGTCTCATCGAGGCCCAGGCGCGCCTGCGGGATCTTGGCAACACCGTCATCGTCGTCGAGCACGATCGCGATGCGATCCTCTCCGCGGACCACGTCATCGACATGGGACCCGGGGCCGGCACGCACGGCGGAGAGATCGTCGCGCAGGGTACGCCCGACGAAATCATGGCGAACACCAAGTCGATCACGGGGCCGTGGTTGAACGGCAAGCGCCAGCTTCCCGTCCCCGCCAAGCGAAAGGGGCGCACCAAGGCGTGCGTCCGGGTCGCCGGCGCGCGAGCCCACAACCTGCGCGACGTCACGGTCGAGGTCCCCATCGGCCTCCTCACGTGTGTGACAGGGGTGAGCGGCAGCGGCAAGTCCAGCCTCGTCGTCGACACGCTCCTCCCGGCCGCGCGCGGCAAGCTCTACAACGCGACGGCGCCCGTCGGAGAGTGCGACCGAGTCGAAGGGCTCGAGAACGTGGACAAGGTCGTTTCGATCGACCAGGCGCCAATCGGCCGGACGCCGCGCTCCAACCCGGCCACGTACACGGGCATCTTCGCGCTGCTCCGGGACCTTTACGCGGGGCTGCCCGACGCGCGGGCGCGGGGCTACAAGGCGGGACGCTTCTCGTTCAACGTCAAGGGCGGCCGGTGCGAGGCATGCCAGGGCGACGGGGTGCTGCGGATCGAGATGCACTTTCTGCCGGACGTCTTTGTCACATGCGACGCTTGCGGGGGGCGCCGCTACAACCGCGAGACGCTTGAGGTGAAGTACCGCGGTCTATCGATCGCGGACGCCCTCGAGGTGACCGTCGAGCAGGCGTCGGAGCTCTTCGGCGCGGTTCCGCGCATCGCGGACAAGCTCGAGGCCCTGCGCAGCGTGGGCCTCGGCTACGTCTCGCTCGGCCAACCTGCGACGACCTTGTCGGGCGGCGAGGCCCAGCGGGTGAAACTCGCGCGCGAGCTGTCGCGCAAGGCCACCGGGCGCACCCTCTACGTGCTCGACGAGCCGACGACGGGCCTGCACTTCGCCGATATCGAGGTCCTCGTGACGGCGCTCATGAACCTGCGCGACGAGGGAAACACGGTCGTCGTCATCGAGCACAACCTCGACGTGGTCGCGTGCGCGGACTGGGTGATCGACCTCGGGCCCGAGGGCGGCGAGGGCGGCGGCGAGATTGTCGCCGTGGGCACCCCCGAGCAGGTGTCCCAGGCGGAGCGGTCGCACACGGCGCGCTACCTGCGAGAGGTCCTGGCGCGCACCGCGCCGGTGACGAGGCGGGCGGCGCGGGGGTAGCGCCCGGGCCCCCCATTGCCAAGGGCCTTCCCCGGACTCAGGCTGTGGTCGTGCCCGAACCTCGAAGCCTCCCCGAACCTGGCCTGGCCGCGGTGCTGTCGTTCTTCGTCCCGGGCGTCGGCCAGTTCTATAACGGCAAATTCCTGCGCGGAATCTTCTGGCTCCTCGTCACGCCGGGGCTGTGGATCGGGTCGGGTGGGACGCTCGGCTGGATCTGCCACGTCATCGCCTCGTACACGGCGTACGACTACGCGCAGGGGCTGCGCGCGTAGCCGCCGCCCGGACGACCCGAACGATGGGACGCCGCGCGGCCTGCCAGGCCAGTCGAGGACATGGCCACGGATAGGAGCGGGACACCGTAGGGACAGTCGTAGCGCATGACGAAGCACTCGAAGGCGCGCAAAACGGGCGACGGCCCGGGATGTGCTTAGCGAGCGGGTAGACCTTGGGGCCACGAGGGGGCGCGCACCTCGGCTCGTTCAGGTCGCGGATTGTTGGGTTCGCCGTTGGGACCGAGGAGGTGCGGCGAGCATTCCTCTATCGCCCCGCGATTGCCCGCGTAACAAACGATCCACGGCCCGTACGGCGTGGGTGCGGGATACCCGGGAAAAGCGAAGGGGAAAGAGCAGGGGTCGCGGCGGGTGCGGGCTACCCGGCAGCCGAATACATGGGGTGCCGCGTTATCAACAGCTC
>Ga0070735_10003517_pt1 | contig 13702 bp, 9 predicted proteins | sample Coa_R1_FD_66443 | JGI IMG/M metagenome (GOLD analysis project Ga0070735, IMG submission 66443) | Surface soil microbial communities from Centralia Pennsylvania, which are recovering from an underground coalmine fire - Coalmine... | ecosystem: Environmental > Terrestrial > Soil > Unclassified ...
AGTGGACGGTTGTGGGAGTATTACCGGATGCTGCGCATAGTTCGCGTCCGCTTGCCGACGTAGCGCGCATTGCAGTCGGGCCGATCGGCGCGGGTTTGGTAGCCATCGGTGCGCTGATCTCGTTCTACGGCTATCTCAGCGCGAAAATTCTTGCCATGCCTCGGGTGCCTTTCGCGCTCGCCGAACAGGGAGATTTTCCGCGAGTATTTGCCGCAGTGCATCGGCGCTTTCGTACCCCTTACGTTTCGATTCTTGTGTTTGCCACGCTGGTGTGGGGCTTTGCGCTGATCGGGGAGTTCAAGTGGAATGTAACGCTCTCGGCGGTGGCGCGGCTGCTTTATTACGGAGTGGGCTGCGCCGCGCTGCCGGTTTTGCGGCGCAAGCAGCCGGAGGGTGCGATGTTTCAGCTTCCCTTGGGAGACATTTTCGCGGTGGTGGGAGTGGCTCTTTGTTTAATTCTTGTGACGCGCGTTGATTTTGGGCAATCGCTGATATTGGTGGGAACGATTGCGGTGGCGTTGGTGAACTGGATTGTGGTTGCGCGTGGACCCGCCGTCGCGCCTAACGCATAGATACTCGAGCTGCGAAAATATTCCCAGGGGCTGAAGCCCCCATCTTTTTTGCTTTGTCGGCACGGCTGAAGCCGTGCCCTGATACGAGTCCTGACCCGATGCTTGAAGCACCGCTCTTCCTGGGTGGCGCCACTTTCGTCGTACAACGACGGCTCGGCGGGGGCCTCTAGTGGCGTGCCTGTTCTATTTCCAGTAGCGTCTTTTTTCGCTCCATTCCCCAGCGGTAACCGCTAACGCCGCCATCTTCGCGTACGACTCGATGGCAGGGGATGGCAACTGCGACTGGATTCGTGGCACAGGCTCGCGCGACAGCGCGGACCGCGCGAGGCTGGCCTATCGCTTTTGCGACATCGCTGTACGATCGCTTTTCGCCAAATGGGATCGACTGGAGATAGGTCCAGACACGGCGCTGAAACGCCGTCGCGCGAATATCGAGAGGCAGCGCCGCATTCAGTTCCCGGCCGGTCATCTTGGAAAGCAAAGCTTCGATCCATACCTGCAATCCGCCTTCGTCAGGTTTGCGCACTGCGAATGGGAACTCGTGCTTCAGACCTTCGATCAATTCTTCATCGGTTTCTCCAAAGTTGATGGAGCAAACGCCGCGATCTGTGGCGGCGATCAGCGTGCGGCCCAGGGGAGAATCGGCGCAGGCGTAGCGGATCACTGCGGCGACGGAGCCGCGGCGGTACTTATCGGGCGTCATGCCAAGCTGCGACGCGGTCTTCTCATAGAGGCGGCTGCTGGAACCGTAACCCGCCTCATACATGGCGCGGGTAACGTTGTTTCCCGCCTGCAGGTTGCGCTTGAGAAGGCGCAGGCGGCAGGAATCGGCATATTCGCGCGGTGTGATTCCGAGTGCGGCTTTGAAGTTGCGTTGCACATGAAATGGGCTCTGACGGAAGGCCTTGCCGAGCTGCTTGAGGGTAATCGGCTCGTCGAGATGTTGCTCGATATAACGACAGATTTCTTTGGCGAAGTCGGATTGGGGATGCCCGCTGAACGAGCGCGGATGGCAGCGCAGGCAGGCGCGAAAACCCGCCTTCTCGGCTTGTTCCGGCCTCGCGAAGAAGGTCACGTTCACGCGCCGGGGTCGTTTAGCGGCGCAGGATGGACGGCAATATATGCCCGTGCTGGAAACAGCGAAGACAAATTCGCCGTCGTAAGCGGAATCGCGGGCCACGACGGCGTTCCAGCGAGGTTCGTCATTTTCGCCGGCGATCGCTTGTTGGCGTGGGTTCGTGACTTGCATTGACACGGTATTGGATGCGTCTGGTGTGAGTATGGCACCGTAAGCTGCGCTCGGGAAAGTCATTTGCGTGGTCGTCATAATGACCTCATGCTAGAACGCGTCGCTGACACGGACTATCCGAATCTTGCGGCCAAACTGAATTCAGCGATTCATAGCTGCAACGGATAACGAAAGTCGCAGGCTACAACATCCGTTTGCTCTACCAGGCAGAAATCAATATGCTTTGTTGGCTTTCCTAATTCATCGGAGGACGGTATGAAAAATCTGCGTTTTACGGCCATTGGACTTCTGGCGACTCTTCTTTTAGGCGTTGCTTTGGCACAGAACGCTACGCAGCATTTGCTGAGCGCGGACGAAGTTAAGAAAGCGGCTCCCGCTGAGTTCTTCTTTCGCGGCCAGAAGGCTCTCACGCAGATGCGCAACGCGACCGGCTTTCAAAGCGCAAGCGGCATGATGACACTGGCTGCTCTGGTCGACGCCTCGGGCTATTCGACGGCAATGCAGCAGAAGTATCAGGGTTTTCTGATCACCGAATCGAAACTTAACATTGGCGGATCGCAACTCATGCCGGGCGAATACGGTTTTGGTTTCACTTCCGATAAATTCGTTGTTATGAATGTGGCGAACGAGGATGTGCTCAGCGTTTCGTTTGAGACTGACTCGTCATTGAAGCGTCCGGTGCCGTTGAAGCTGGTTGAGGATGGCGCAGGTTACAAATTTTATGCGGGCAGGAAATGGGTTAGCATGAAGCTGGAGTAGGTTGCGCCGGTCGGGACAGGAATCGGATCAAAAGCACTTTGATAAAGATCCGTCTCAGTTGCCGAGCGGCTGGAACGGCCCGATCATGCTTGACACTCCCGCTCTTTTCCGCAACTCGGTGAGCAATGAACTGGCCGCATTAGTGTAGGTTTTGCTGGGGTCGGAAGGATCGGCCCAAACCGCGTCGTAGACGATCTGCGCGGCCTCCTTCACATCCATGTGAAGGGCCGCTTCGCACACATCCACGCGTTCCTGCAGGCGGTCGTAGCAGGGTTTGCAGATGGAAGCTAATTCAGGAGCGGCCTGATGATGCTCGCCCATGGTGCACACCGGAGGCGCACTCACCACTTCGGCGTGCGCGGCGAAAAGCTGCGACTTGAACTCTTCCAGGAAAGCTTCTCTTTCCTGCTCGACAACGGCGGTATCTGGCGTGGGCTCGGCCGCGGCTTGCGCCTTGGGATAGGAGGGCACGATGTTGGGAGAAACTCTCTCTTTGCTGTTGCAGGTGGGGCAGGTATCCACGTTTGCCGGATAGTAGAGATGGCACTTGACGCATGGCAGGCCGTAACCCGAGGACTTGTAGGCTGCCTCGCCGGGAGCGGCGGCGGAGCGTTCCAAATGCCGCAGATCGCTCCGCATGTCCTGCTCGGCCTGAGGAATCGACTTGGCGGGCTTGGCGGCGGCGGCTTGCGTGGATCGCGTTACATCCATTGGTAATCACCCCAGAAGACAAGTGTAAGAACCCTTCGGCGGCTGGGAAAATGCCGTGAGTACACCGGTGGGCACTGTCCCGTAGTTACCGGGAGTTGGTTTCCTTGATCAGCTTCATCAACTCTTCGCGGCGGGCACGGTAAAGGGTGCGCTCCGGAGCGAGCCGGGCGGCGGCATCCAGTTCCGTTAAAGCTTCCTCATAACGGTCCAAGGTCATCAGGCAGGCAGCGAGTGAATAGTGGTTTTCTGCTGACGCGTTCAGGCGAAGCGCTTCGCGGAATTCTTTCTCCGCAGCAGCCGTCTGCTGCTGCTGAAACAGGGCCGTGCCGAGAAAATGGTGGGCCTCTTCGGAATCGGGGTTGAGCGTGACAGCCAACTGCAACTCGTGAACACCATCTTCGAGTTGATCATTTAAGACAAGCGCCTCGCCTAGCAGGCGATGCTCGGAAGAGCTGGTTGGATTTTGCAGAAGCGCTTGTTTCAGCTGTTCGATGGCGCTGCCGTATTCCTTTTTCGACATGTAGGCACGCGCAAGGCAGCCGTGCCCCTGCTGCCATTCGGGATGTTGGCGGTAAAGCTCCTGCAGTTCGTTGATGGCGGAATCGAAATCGGCTTTGTCACAGTAGGTATTTCCCAAGTTGTTGCGAACTGAGGCTTCATCGGGCGCCAATCGCTTCGCCTCGTGGTATTCGGCGATAGCCTCATCGAGGTGATTTTCTTCGTGCCAGATGAGCCCGAGATTCGAGTGAGCCTCCCAGAATGTGGGCTTGAGACGAATGGCCTGGCGATAGGCGGTAATTGCAGCCTCTTGATTTCCTCCCGCATGCAGCGTGATGCCGAGGTCGTAGTAGGTGTCGGGATTTGCGGCATCGCGGGCGAGCGACTCGTCGTAGGCATGGGCAGCCGCAGCGTATTGGCCATTCGAGTAAAGAGCCAGCCCAAGAAACTGGTAGGCTTCAGCATTCTGCGGATCCATGCTCAATGCGGTGCGGGCTTCGGCGATGGCGTTCGGTCCATCATCCAGACGATAGAAGATATAGGCGAAGCTGCTGTGATTTTCGGGAAAGTCGGGGAGAAGTTCCGCCGCTCGCGTGATCTCATCGAAAGCGTCGTCCCATGATTCCTGCCGCATCAACATGTTTCCCAGCGCGTAGTGATAAGCCGAGTTTTCCGGATCAGCGGCAACCAGGATGCGCAACTCCATTTCGGCTTCGTGGAAACGCTGGTTCTTCGCCTGGGTAGCGGCTTTGAGCAGAGCATCGGGAAAGGGCGAAAAAGTGGAGTTCTCGTTGGCTGGTTTTAAGGATGTGATCGTGTGCAAGAATGCTGCGTCGGCACCGACGGCTGCAAACTGGCGGATTTCTGCCTTGCTGGATGGATTTGCCAGCCCGCGTTGCTGCGCGATCCTGGCCAATCGACTGTTGGAAATGCCCGCCGCAAGCCATGCCAGCAAGTCGTTGTTGGTCACCGGCTTGGGTTCTGTGGCTTGGGCGGTGAGAACGGTCGCCAGAAAAAAAAGAAAAAATGCCGGGAGCTTGGGCTTCAATCGACTTCTCCAGAGAGGTTTGGCTTGCCGTTGCCGTGCCGCTGCGGCGTTCGCCTGCTGACCACATTATTCTGTTGGCACACCCGACGGTAAGGTCACGGAAGTAATGGGGCAGGAGGCAACTGTGATAGGTAGGCGGCTTGGATCGCGGTTTGACTTCCCTGTGCCCCTCCAGTACCGTATAAGAGGACGTAGAAGTGTGGTTTGGAGGGTTCGATGCTTGAAGGTTTGTTTCAACCGACGCATCTGATCATCATTTTCGCGATTGCATTGCTGGTTTTCGGTCCCAAGAAGCTGCCTGAACTGGGCAAAGGCTTGGGCGAAGGGATTCGTGCCCTGAAAGAAGGCATGAAAGATACGCCTCCGAATCCGAGCGAGAACAAGAGCGCCGAATCGAAAGATACCAAGGCGTAAGAGAGTTTTTCCCTTCGCGCGGTAATCCTCTTTAGATTCCATTGCCGCTGTGCGGCTGTTTCCTGTCTTTTTTCCTGTCGTCTTTTTTCTTTCGTAGCGGTCCCAGATTACTTTTAAGCTTTGTGAATCAATTCCGCTGGAGGTGGGTTGTGTTGCGTAAGTTTGAATTCCTTGCGATGTTTCTTTGCGTAACGGTTCTGTTCCAAGTGGCGGTCTTAGCCGACCAGATCACCTTGAAAAATGGCGACCACCTGACCGGAACGGTTGTGAAATCCGACGGCAAGACGTTGGTCCTGCATACGGATTACGCCGGGGACGTAACCGTCGACTTCAAGGCGATCACGCAGATCACTACTGAGAAAGAATTGCATGTGACGACTACGGAAAAGAAAACCGTGGTCGGGCCGGTCACGACCAGCGACGGGAAAATCGAGGTTGCTACCAAGAGCGGTGGGGCGGTCGAGGTTCCGCCTTCGGATGTGGCCATCATCCGCAATGATGCCGAGGAGACTGCGTTCGAGAAAGCGCAGCATCCCGGCCTTCTGCATGGATGGAACGGCGGGGCAAATGTCGGCTTCTCGCTGGCCCGGGGCAACAGCCAAACCACCAACGTGGCAATCGGGATCAACGCGGTTCACCCCACGGCGAACGACAAGATTACGGTTTATCTGACGTCTTTGCAGACCAACAACCAATTGTCCACGCCGAGCACGGTTGCCGATTTGATCACCGGCGGCCTGCGCTATGACTACAATTTCGAGCCGAAAGTGTTCGGATTTGTCGGTGCGGATTTCATGAGCAATGCTTTGCAGGATCTCGACCTTCGAGGCGTATATGGCGGCGGCATTGGCTATCATGCGGTCAAATCGGATAACACCACGTTCGACATACTGGCTGGGCTGAATTACACGCACGAGACTTACTCTAACGGGACAGTGAACACTCCAATTACAACTCCGCCAACTTTCATGTCTTACGGCGTCACCAACCGCTATGCTGCGCTCACGCTGGGCGAGGAGTTGATGCACAAGGCGGGGAAAACTACTGTGATCACGGAGAAGTTGTACATCTATCCGGATTTATCGAGCGGGTATAGCGGCCAGTACCGCGGCGAATTCGATTTCGGCACGGTGACGAAGATCAGCAAGTGGCTGGGCTGGCAGAATCAGGGCAGCGATCTCTATGTGTCGAACCCACCTGTGGGAACGAAAGATAATGACATTGTGTTCACTACGGGGTTGAACTTTACGTTCACGCACTGAGGCCTCAAGTTCGCAAAATCCCCTTGGATCCCCGCCCGAGCTTCACTTGGGCGGGTTCTTAATCGTGGTGCGTGGATACCATTTGACAACCCTGCTCACCTCCCCTTGAATCACACGTCTACTAGCGAGTAGAGTACTGTTTCTTGCTGCTCGGGTTCTGAAGTCCCTTTTACAAACAGGAGTCTGCTCGATGCGTCACGCTGTGATAGTGCTGATCGCTATATGCTGCTGCGCTGCATTTTCCACCTCTACCGGCCTGCTCCAGGCACAAACCGCCGACGAACTGATCGCTAAAAACATCGAAGCGCGCGGCGGCATGGAGAAAATCCAGGCCATTAAAACGCTTCGCATGACGGGGAAGTTCGACGGCGGGGGAGGGTTTGTCGCGACCGTAGGCCAGGAGAACCAGCGGCCGAATCTCATCCGGGAAACTTTTTCGCTGCAAGGGATGACCGCGGTGCAGGCCTACGACGGCTCGACCGGCTGGCAGATCCAGCCATTCGGCGGAAAGAAAGATCCTGAACTGATGGGTGAGGACGACCTGCGCGATCTCTTGCTGGATGCGGACTTCGAGGGCCCGCTCGTCAACTACAAAGAAAAAGGCAGCACCGTTGAGTTCTTGGGGCACGACACAGTGGACGGCGATGATGCGCTGCGCTTGAAGATCACGCTCAAGAACGGGGACATCATTTATGACTACCTCGATCCAGACACTTCCATTGAAATCCGGCGCGACATTCAGCAGTTCATTCGCGGTTCGGTGCGCGAGCGTGTGGTCAGCCTCGGTTCATACAAGCCGGTGGACGGCGTGATGTTTCCGTTTTCGATTTCGCAAGGGCCGAAGAACCATCCAGACGAGCAGATGACAACCATTCGGAAGATGGAGGCCAATGTAACCATCGATCCGGCGGATTTTGCGCTGCCCGCATCGTTGCGGACGGAAGAGAAGAAATCCGGGATGGTGGGAGTGCATTAAAAGCAGTTGCCGGTTTTAGTAGTTAGTAGCCCGTCTCGTTCGGCGATTTTGTCGCCACAGAATCTTTAGCGTAGAAGAGGACTTGTAACGATGAACGCATCTGCCCGCTTTTCGATACTCACTTTTTTATTCGTCTCCGCTTTGCTATGCGCAGTTTCACCGGCGCAGGCGCCTTACCGCTTTGACGCGGCAACGGTCTCCGGCCTTCCGGCGCGGAATATCGGATCAGCCACGATGAGCGGGCGCATCGCCGCGGTGGATGCGGTGGATGAGACCGGCCGCATCACGGTGTTTGTAGGCGCGGCGAGCGGGGGACTATGGAAGTCGCTGAATGGCGGAACAACTTATAAGCCGGTGTTCGACCGTGAAGACGTGCAGTCGATTGGCTCAGTGGCCATCGATCCTTCGAACTCGAAAACGGTTTGGGTGGGGACGGGCGAGGCCTGGACGCGCAACAGCGTATCGGTGGGCGATGGCGTGTACAAGTCGACCGACGGCGGCGAGAACTGGAGCAATGTTGGGCTGAAAGATAGCGAGCACATCGCGAAGATTCTGGTGAACCCGGCGGATGGCAATGATGTGCTGGTTTGCGCGACCGGGCATTTGTGGGACGACAACGACGAGCGCGGCGTTTACCAAACAAGCGACAGCGGCAAGACCTGGAAGAAGGTTCTGGCGGGAGTGAACGGTTCGAGCGGCTGCGCCATGATGGCGCGCAGCAAGCAGGAACCGAAGACAGTTTACGCCGCGATGTGGGATTTCCGTCGCAAGGGATGGACGTTCCGCTCGGGGGGGCCGGGCAGCGGAATTTTTAAGTCGACGGACGGCGGGGCTACGTGGAATGAGATCGACGAGAAGAATGCGAAGGGATTGCCGCCAAAACCTTACGGGCGCATTGCCATCCAGGTCGCAGAATCGAAGCCGAACGTGGTTTACGCGAACATCGAGGCGGAAAAAGGGCGGGGTTTGTATCGATCGGACGACGGCGGAGCGAACTGGAGGAAGCTCGACGCGAGCAACTATATGGTTTGGCGTCCGTTTTACTTCGGCAATCTGATCGTCGATCCTAAGGATGAAAACAAAATTTTCAAGCCGGATCTAATTCTTCTGCTGAGTAACGATGGCGGAAAAACTTTTAATGTGGTTTCGAGCGCGGCGCATGGTGATTTTCACGACGTATGGATCGATCCGAAGAATACGAATATTGTGATCGCCGGGGATGACGGCGGCCTGTGGCGCAGCGAGGATGGCGGCAATCGCTGGAAACACCAGATGAATCTGCCGGTGTCGCAGTTCTATCACGTAAGCGTGGACAATGCCGATCCGTATCACGTTTACGGCGGCTTGCAGGACAACAGTTCGTGGGTGGGAGATTCGTCTTATCCGGGAGGGGTGACGAATTCGCGCTGGGAAAACATGTTTGGCGGCGACGGCTTCTGGATGTTCGAGGATACGTCCGATCCGGACTACATTTATGCCGAAGCGCAGGGCGGCGAGATTGGGCGCGTAAACCGCAATACGCACGAGATCCGCGACCTGCATCCGTGGCCGAATTACAACGAGGGCAAGCTGCGCTTCAACTGGAACACGCCGATTCATATGAGCCCGAACGAAAAAGGCACGCTGTATATTGGTGCGCAGTTTCTGTTCCGCTCGCGGGATCACGGGCAGTCATGGGATCGGATTTCTCCGGATTTGACGACGAACGATCCGGAGAAGGAAAAACAGGAAGAATCGGGCGGCGTGACCATCGACAATTCTTCAGCGGAAATGCATTGCTCGATTTATTCAATTTCGGAGTCGCCGAAAAACGGCCAGGTCATCTGGGTGGGAACGGACGACGGAAATGTGCAGGTCACCCGCGATGGCGCGAAGACCTGGACCAACGTGGTGAGCAACGCGCCCGGACTGGAGAAAAATTCATGGGTATCGACGATCGAGGCGAGCCGCTTCGATGAGAGCACTGCCTATGCAACCTTCGATCGCCACACCTACGGAGACATGAAGCCGTATTTGTATAAGACTACGGATTATGGACAAACGTGGACCGCGCTGCCGGTGCAGCAGAACGGAGTTCGTGGCTTCGCTCACGTGATCACGGAAGATACCGTAAGTCCTAATGTTCTTTTCCTGGGCACGGAATTTGGGTTATGGATTTCGGTGGATGGCGGCCAGCGATGGGCGCAGTATAAGGGAAATGAATTCCCTGCCGCGCCCGTGGATGACATCGTGCTGCAGGCGCGCGAGTCGGACCTGGTGCTGGCGACCCATGGACGCGGCATCTGGATTATCGACGACATCTCGCCGCTTCGTGCGCTGACTCCTGAGGTCATGACAAAGGAGGCGACATTCCTGCAGGGAAGGCCAACGGTGCAGTATTTCGAAACGTTTGGGGGATGGCCCGAGGGTGATGAGACATTTCACGGACGAAGCCGTCCTACGGATGCACAGATCACCTATTACCAGAAAGGCCGGCACATCTTCGGCGACCTGAAGATCGAAATTTTCGACCAGGAGGGCAAGCTGGTTGACACAGTCGCGGGCAGCAAACACCGCGGATTGAATCGCGCAGGCTGGTCGATGCACATCAAACCCCCTGCGGTCGCGCCAGCGGCTTCGGCTCTATTTGAGGCTGCGCAGGGGCCGCGCGTTTTACCTGGAACTTACACCGTGAAACTGACCAAGGGAGACCAGACATACACGGAACAGTTAAATGTGGGAATCGATCCGCGCGCGAAGTATGGACTGGATGAACGCAAAGCGCAGTTCGAACTTTCCATGAAGGTTTACACAGAGCTCGAACACATGACATACGGCGTGGAAGCGATCGAAGGAGTGCGCGATGCGGCCAACGCCCGCGCAGCGAAACTCGGCGATAAGACTGCGCTGCACAAACAACTGCAGCAGCTTGCTTCTGATTGCGATGCGCTGCGCTCGAAAATTGTCGCTACCAAAGAAGGCGGCATGATCACGGGTGAAGAGCGCATCCGCGAACATCTGGGGCAGCTCTACGGGGCGGTTACCGGATACGACGGCAAGCCTACGGATTATCAGGTGGCGCGGACGGAATCGCTGGGGCATGAACTGCAGGATGTAATTGACGATTTCCAGAAGACAACCCAAAAGGAATTGCCCGCGATCAACGCCGGTTTGAAGAAGAAGAAATTGGAAACGATTACTGTGCCTGCAGAGTCGGAATGGCAGAAGAAGAAGGATGAGTCTTCGGCAAATGGGGCTTCCGGAATGCAGGCCCGAGAAGCTTTGGAAGAGGAGCGGATGCGGGAGATGGACTAAGCTACGCGAGCTCGAGTTCGATCTTCTTTGCCGCAAGGTCCAGTTTCACGATGCGAAACTTTAGAATCTGCCCGGCGCGAAGAGATTCCGGTTTGGAAGTCGCGATTGCGGCTCCGCCTTTCCAGCGTGCTTGCAACATGGAACCGAGCGAAGACAAATCGGCTTTCGCGTTCTTTGCGGGAGACGCATCGGCAGTATCCCGGGAATCCGCCTGCGGCGAATCGACGCGGCAGAGGGCATGAATGCCCTCCCCTAACTCCACTTGAACAGTGTCCCCTGAAGTTTCCATCACACGGCCGCTGACGATGTCGCCCGCCTTGTGCTCAGCGAGATATTCATCCAAACCTGTGGGAACCAGTTGCTTAATGCCCAACCGTATCTGGCGCTTTTCCGTATCGACAGCCAGCACTTGTGCTTTCACCACCTGTCCGAGTTTCACAACTTCCTGCGGATGATTGATGCGCCTTTCGGCGCTCATGTCGCCGATGTGAATCATGCCCTCAACGCTTTCTGCGAGCTGAATGAAGGCTCCAAACTTCTGGACGCTAACCACGGGACCTTCGACGACGGAACCTACCGAATATTTCTGGGACGCATCGGCCCAGGGATCTCCGAGCGCTTGCTTCAAACCCAGCGACATTCTTCGCTCTGGAACGTTGATCCCGAGAACGACCGCATCGACGGTCTCTCCCGGTTTGACGATGGTGCTCGCGCTGCGCAACTTCTTTCCCCAGGACATTTCCGAAACGTGAATCAGGCCTTCGATTCCGGGCTCGAGTTCCACGAACGCACCGAAATCGGCAACGCGGGTTACCGTTCCACGAACACGCTCGCCCAGCTTGTACTTCCCTTCCACCTTGTCCCATGGATGCGGAAGCAGTTGTTTCATTCCCACCGAAATGCGGCGCTTCTCGCCTTCCGTAGAAATTTTTAGCACTTTGACTTCGACAATTTGATCAACCGCCAGTACATCGGCCGTTTTGCTCACGCGGCTCCATGAAATATCGCTGACGTGCAGAAGGCCGTCGACTCCGCCGAGATCGATGAAGGCTCCGTAATCGGTGAGGCTGCGGACTGCGCCGCTTAGGGTGTCGCCTTCTTTCATTTCGGAATAACGGCGGTCTTTGGCGGAGCGCTCCTGCTCTTCAAGAACGACGCGACGATCGACGACGACATCTTCGTCGGCGACATCGAGCTTGATGATGCGGCAGAGAATTTCCTGATCGACCAGCTTCATCATTTCATTGGCGTCTCGAATGCCGCTGCGCGAAGTTGGCATGAAGGCGCGAACGCCGACATCGACGCTGAGTCCGCCTTTGATTACGCCGGTTACGGTGCCAACGATGGTCGATTTGTGAGCGAACGCTTTCTCCAAGGTGGCCCAGTCTTTCGGCCGCTCAACTTTCGCGCGGGTGAGTTGGTAGTAGCCTTCGGGATCGCGGCCTTTGATGGAGACCGGGAACTGGTCGCCCTTCTTCACGGTTTCGCCGGCGGCCTGAAAATCCGCCAGCGGCATGAGGCCTTCACTTTTGAAACCGATATCGAGGTAAACCGAATCGGACGAAACGGCGATCACGGTTCCTCGGAGTTGCCTGCCGCCCTCTTCATTACTGCGCGACTGCGTGTGGCTCTTTTCGAATTGCGAGAGAAGATCGCCGAAAGATTCGGTAGGTTCATTCGTTGAAGATGTTGGTGGGTCTGTGTTCTGAGGGTTTGAACTTGGCATGGAAAGGGTAATCTCGTTGGAAAGGGTCGTTACTAGAATAACATTCTGCGGTCGGCAGGAAGGGAAACCAGAAAAAGGGCACGAAGGATCGCGAAACTGCAACGCGGAAATGACAAGAAAAATCGCCGTGGATATTCTTCCACGGCGATCCCTGTCCCAGGTTGCGATTATTACATTCCCGGTGCTGGTTCGGCCGAGTGCAGAACACGGAAAGTGCTTCCGCCGTTGGACCAGACGAGCACGAGCGCGTCCTGACCCTTTGGCACCGCTGCCAAGGCGTTTTGTACGTCTTCGGCATTGCGTACGGGTTTGCGATCGACCTCTATGATCACATCGCCGCGCTGCAGACCGGCGTTATCGGCGGGGCTGCCAGGTTGGACGTGTTCAACAACCGCGCCGTGCAGGTCACCTGACGCCTGGATCTGCTGCCGCACATCCGGAGTCAGATCTTCCAGGCCAAGGCCCCAGCGCGGCTTGTTGCCGTTCGAGGCTTCTTTGATTCCCTGGTCGCGGCTGCCCATTTCTTCGAGCGTGACTGGAATCGTTTCGGTTTTGCCATCGCGCAGCACATCCAGCTTGATGGTCGTGCCGGGCTGCTTTTGTCCCACTTCGATCTGAAGCTGGCTGGCGTCGCTTACCTGCTCGCCGTTAACTTTCACAATGACGTCTCCTACTTTTAGCCCAGCTTTCGAGGCGGGAGAACCGTCTTCGACCTGCGAAACCACCGCGCCTTCGTTGTTCTCCACATGGAAGAACTTCGCGTTATCCGGGGTCACGTCGCTGATGCCGATTCCCATGTAGCCGTGGCTCACCTTGCCATAGCGAATGAGAGCTTCGACCGTGGGACGCACGATCTGCGTGGGGATCGCGAAGCCCATGCCGGAGAAGCTGTCAGAGGATGAGACCAGGAACGTATTGATGCCGATCACTTCTCCTCGCGCATCGACCAGCGGACCGCCGGAGTTGCCGGGATTGATGGCCGCGTCGGTTTGAATGAAGCTGCCGGGGGCACGGCGATTCTGCGAGAACGGGTTGGGACGGTTCAGCGCGCTGACGATGCCGCGCGTGACCGTGAAATTAAAGCCGAACGGATTGCCGAAGGCGAGAACAGTTTCTCCGGGCCGCAACTGCGTCGAATCACCCCAGGGAGCGTTCGGCAGATCCGTGCCGTTGATCTTGATGACAGCGAGATC
>Ga0070735_10003519_pt1 | contig 13694 bp, 13 predicted proteins | sample Coa_R1_FD_66443 | JGI IMG/M metagenome (GOLD analysis project Ga0070735, IMG submission 66443) | Surface soil microbial communities from Centralia Pennsylvania, which are recovering from an underground coalmine fire - Coalmine... | ecosystem: Environmental > Terrestrial > Soil > Unclassified ...
CGAGCGTTACTCCAAGGACTGCGGTGGTTGCCTTGAGGTCAAGACCGACGCCTTTATTCAGCCACCCGTGGCACGCGTCAAGGAGCCTACGCAGCTCACCAATGTCTACGCGGTACTCAAGGGCACTGATCCACAAGCACACATCGTGCTGGTCACCGGACACTACGACTCACGAAACAGCGACAATTTCGACGTCACCAAAGATGCCCCGGGAGCCAACGATGACGCCAGCGGCACGGCGGTGAGCCTCGAATGCGCACGCGTCCTCAGCAAGTTGAAATTCCCGCAGACCATCATTTTCCTCACCGTACCCGGTGAGGAACAGGGCCTGCTCGGCAGCAAGCATTTTGCGCAGCTAGCCAAGCAGCAGGGCTGGCATCTGGATGCTGTGCTCAACAACGACATCGTCGGCGGCGACAAAGATCCCGGTCAGGAACCCAATGTCGTGCGCGTATTCTCCGAGGGCATTCCCCGTAACACAGGCGCGCGCGAACTGCGCGTGGTCGAAGGCCTTGGCGGCGAGAATGACTCAACCTCCCGCGAACTGGCGCGCTACATCAGCGAAACGGCTGACACCTATCACACCAGCGTGAAGCCGCTGATGATCTTCCGCCTCGATCGCTACCTGCGTGGCGGTGATCACTCATCATTCAACGAGCAGGGATTCGCTGCTGTACGCTTTACTGAATATCGCGAAGAGTTCACCCGACAGCATCAGAACATCCGCACGGAAAACGGGATCAGCTATGGAGATACGCTCGACCACGTCGACTTTGACTACGTAGCCAACGTCGCACGCCTCAATGCCGCCACCCTGGCGTCGCTCGCTTCCGCGCCGCCAGCGCCGACAAACGTGAAATTAGAGGCGGCGGATCTCGACAATAACTCGACGCTCACTTGGGACAGCTCTCCGGGCGCGAGCGACTACGAGATCATCTGGCGAGCGACCAACAGCCCGCAATGGGAGCGCGCGCAGAAAACCGGCGCGGTGAACAAAGCCACGCTGAACATTTCAAAGGACAATGTCATCTTTGCCGTGCGCGCGCTCGACAAGGCCGGACACGCGAGCCTGCCCGTCATTCCGGAACCACCGGATTGGATGCGCTGAGCTCGCCGCGGGCCGCCCTACGGAATGTACTTCGATATATTCGTCCTTGGGAAAGACCAGGTTTGGGCGTTATCCTTGGATCGCACACGAACGATCCAATGCCAATGTAAAGGTCCTGTACCTGATGAAGAGCGAGAGCAAACCCGGCCCAGTACACAAAACCCCGGCGGATTTGTGCAAGGCCCTCGGCTCGGAAGCCACGACGCAGGCGGCCTGGAAGGATCTGACGCCACTGGCGCGGAACGAATGGATTTGTTGGGTGATCTCGGCCAAGCAAGGAACGACGCGCAGCCGCCGAATCCAACGCGCGGTCGAGGAGCTCCAGGCGGGCAAACGTCGCCCCTGTTGTTGGCCAGGCTGTCCGCATCGCCGACCCAGCGCGAAGAAGTGGTTCGAGAGGCGAGCACGCTAACCATGCCGGCCCTCGGTGGCCCTGGAGCTGGAATTGCCCGGACGGCGCGGTATCAGGCGGCGACCAGGTCGATCGCAGCGGTGAAGGCTCAACTGCGCTCGCCGCCGGAAAGGTCGAGATTGGGCAGATAGGTGCAGTGACCACTCGCGCATTCGATGCGCGCGGTAGCGCGCAGCCGCGACTCCCAATCCGCCGCTTCGCGCAGGATATTCTCGCGCCGAGCCTCGGAGAGACCGTAGATATAGCGCGCATCCAGCGATTTCCAGGGGCTTTGATAGCGACCCATTTCCGCGACCGCCTCCTTGCGGCTGGCTCCGTCGATCAGCACGCGATACGCCGCAGACAGCACGCCCGTACGGTCAACTCCAGCGCGACAATGGACATAAACCGGTTTTGGTGCGGCCTTCACGATCGCAATGAACAACGCCAGATGTTTATCGAGGTGGGAAGGGCTCAAGACCTGCAGCGGGCTGAATCCGGGTACCTTGAAATAGGATACCGAGTGCGCATAGTCCGGCCCGATCCTGACCGCCTCAAACGCGCGCCGGTCATCGAGTTGAAGGCTTACAACCGTTCCAACACGCTGCTCCAGGAGCCACTTGGCGTCGTTCTTGGTGGGCCGCTCTCCCCTCCACAGAATCTTCGGCGCCACCACACAGAAGTTGCGGATGGGGGAACCCATATCGGTCAGGCAGGCGCCACGCAGAGTGTGGCTGGAAATGTACACGCAGTCCGAAGTGAGCAAGCACATCCCGACGAGCAGGGAGCTACGGATTGCCCAGGTGGCGATCGCGGCGTTTCCCGAATACTGGCTCATGATGGCCTTATACCATGTCATTGCTTTCCGAGAAGCGCAACGACTAAAGGAGCTAAGCCGTCCGGCGCGATGTACGACTGCAGGGCACTCGAACACCACAGTTTTCGGTCCCCGCGCGCTTCAGCCGATGGGCGGCGCGCACAGGTAAGCCCCTAGGTCGGCCGGCAACATCGGCTCAACGCGCACCTCGCATTCATTGCCCTGGCAGCCGAGGGCTTCCTGTTGCCTGAGATCGCGCGCAGGTTGGAACTGCATGCAGCTCCTTCCCGGGAGTGCCGCATACAGAGGTGCTCACGGCCTGCTTGGCAAGGCTGAAGGCCCTCCCCTGCAAAGACCAAGTCAGCCACTGTTGGGGGAGATGAGGCCCTTCGATTGTCAGTTCAAAATAATTTCACGAATCAATTCAATGCCCAGAACTTTTCTGTATTCGCTCCGTTCCACTCTTTTCTTGTTCTGAAACTCGGTGCTACCGATTACCTTCCTGGCCACATATTCCTGCTCGATGCCTTTATCGCCGATGTTCCCACCATAAGCCGCCATGTTTTTAAACGTGAGATATAAGAATACATTGGGCTGATCCGGTGATTTTGGACTGGCCTGGAAGACCTTGTAATCGATGATTAGCCCAGCTTTCTTCATGGCTTCCATGGTCGGCTTCCATGTCGAATTCAGCCAATCGATGTACTCTGCAAAATGCCCGTACTCAACTTGTATGTAGTTCACCTCAGTGACCGGGCCGTCAGTATACCGGCGGTCATTCTGGGCAAGTGCATCCCGGGTAAGTGCATCTTGGGCACGTGCATCAAGCGAAAGTGAGGATGCTGCGAGACATATGGATAGGACAAAAGTCTTAATCATTTTCTGTCCACCTGTTGTGATGAATCTCCACTCAGCGGAATGCTCTGAAATCCCTTGAAGTGCACTTTGAGCACGGAGCGAGGCACTGTGCGTGCACATTTAATGCTTGGGCTTTTTGAATTCGAGGATGAATTGATCGGTCTTGCCGCGAATCGTCGGATCTTTCACGTTGGCGGTTCGAGGATCGCCGGCATTGTGAAGCAAGTCACTCTCGCCCTCGAGCCTGAAGCCCGCGGCTTCGACTTCCGACTTGACCGACGCCTCGTCGATCCGATGCAGTGTGTTGGTGTCGCGCAAACCGGAGCCGGCTGCCGCAGCGTGGTCGATGACGACGTAACGTCCACCCGGCTTCAATGCTGCAAAGACCGCCTTGTTGATTTTTGCAAGGTCGGCCGGGGCCAAGAACGGATCATGGAGGTCATGATAATTCAACGAAATCCAGACCAGGTCCAAAGGCTCCGGCGCCGCGAAGTCGTTGACTGGCCCGGCGATGACGGAAACATTCGCAAATTTTGGATATGGCGTCGACCCGTCCGGAGGTAGCGGTTGCTTGAGGAAATTTGCGAATTCCGACGGAATGAAGGCGTAGACGTGACCCTGCGGTCCAACCGCGCCCGACAGTACGCGGGAGAAATAGCCCTTACCGGGAATGAAGTCTGCAACCTTCTCGCCGTCTTTTATGCCAGCAAACCTCAGAACTTCTGCGGGTTTGCGAGCAGCGTCTCTTTGCCGATCCTCATCCGGGCGATCTTGATCCGCGACCGCATTTGCAATATTGGGTGGGACGGCATTTTCCGCCGAAGCTGTCGCGCATCCGCAAATGACAAAAGCTGCGGCGATTGGCAACGACGATTTCATTTTTCGTCCCTCGTCGATGAGTTTTGAAGACTTCAGGGCGTAAGCATTGAGTAGCAAGCTCTCCAGCAAGGCCTTGTGAATGGCTCTCATATTCCTACAGCCTCTGCGCAGAACCTGGGGTAAGACACGACCGTAAGCTTCGATCGCGGCTCGGGGAACACGGCGACGATGCCGCGAAGTCCAACAAAAATGCCAGCGAGATTGCTTTCTACGTGGTGGGTGATGTCTTGCATGGTGCGGATATTTGAATACGCATCTGTATCTGCGTTGTGTCGCAGGTGCCGGCGCCGCTTATGTCTATTTGTCCGATGGGCGGGGTGATACATTAAGATACAAATCAGTCCGCTATTCGTTCGCCAAGGGGCGATGATCTTGGGGGCCCATGCAACAACCCGATCACATCCTCATCGTTGACGATGACAAGGACATCCGCGAATTGCTGGAGGCTTACTTGCGCAAGCACGGCTTCAAGGTGACGGCCGTCGCCAACGGCAGGCGGATGAATGCGGCCGTCGAGTCGAATGCCATCGACCTCATCGTTCTTGACTTGATGTTGCAAGGCGAAGACGGATTAACCCTGTGTCGCGATCTACGGGTGCTGGGCAAGTCGAAAGCGATTCCCATCCTGATGCTGACAGCTCGCAATGAGGAGGCTGATCGGGTCATAGGTCTGGAGATGGGGGCGGACGACTACATCACGAAGCCGTTTGCGGCGCGCGAGCTTGTAGCGCGCATCCGTGCGGTTTTGCGACGGACGCGCATGCTTCCGCCCAACATGCGTGTCACCGAAGCGGCGCCCACCATCAAATTTGGCGACTGGGTGTTGAGCGTCACAGGCCGCCACCTGCTCGATGGGGACGGAACCCTTGTCTCATTGAGCGGCGCGGAATATCGCCTGCTGCGCGTCTTTCTGGATCACCCGCAACGCGTCCTGACTCGGGATCAACTATTGAATCTCACCCAGGGGCGTGACGCCGACCCATTCGATCGCTCGATCGATCTTCTCGTAAGCCGCTTGCGCCATCGCCTGCGTGACGGCGCTCGCGAACCGCGCTACATCAAGACGGTGCGCAATGAGGGTTATGTGTTGGCCGAAGCAATTCAAGTGCCTGTGCATGACGGCCATGCCCAATAAATTGCGTCTCCGACCGCGCACGTTGTTTACCCGACTCACTCTGATTCTGTTCACCGGCCTCTTACTGGCGCACCTCCTTTCATTCTGGTTGGTGTTCTCGGAGCGCACGCAAGCATCCATGGGCATGATGCTGCACTTCGTCTCGAAGGATGTGGCAAGTTCGGTGGCGATTATCGACAGCTTGCCTGCCCAAGAGCGCTCGTCGTGGCTGGCCAAGTTAGATCGCAAAAACTACCATTACGGACTAGAGCCGATTTCCGACAGCGCGCCCATCGATTCGCGAGCGGTGCCTCCAATTGTCGGGGCAATTATTGCTGCCCTTGGACCAGGCTATGCGAGCACGGCATCGGCGAAATTCATTACCGCGCACCACGTGCTGCTTGAACTGCATCTTCACGACGGTGCGCCGCTGAGCGTCGACCTTTCCTATTCGCCAGTACCGCTGCCCGCGTGGTTGCCGCCGCTCCTCGCGACGCAATTCGCAGCGCTCGGCGTACTCTGCTGGTTCGCGGTACGCCAAGCAACCCGCCCATTGGCGCAACTCGCTCGAGCCGCCGACGCGCTCGGGCGAGATGGCCAAGGCCAAGCCCTGGCAGAGGATGGTCCACTCGAGGTTGCGCGCGCCGCCCTTGCTTTCAACTCCATGCAGCGTCGCATCAGTCACTATTTGAGTGAACGCATGCAGCTGCTCGCGGCTATCTCTCATGATTTGCAGACCCCTATTACGCGCATGCGCCTGCGCGCCGACTTGATGGACGATACCCCGCTGCGAGACAAGTTCATTGGCGACCTGGACATCATGCAACTGCTGGTGCAGGAGGGCATCGCATACGCGCGCGATGGCCAGGGAGTCACCGAAGCTCCGTGCGTGACCGACATGAACGCGTTGCTCGATAGCATCGTTTGTGACTACAGCGACGCAGGAAAGGCCGTGCGCTTGAGCGGGTACTGCGAAAGGCCCCTGCTCACACGACCGCGAACGCTGCGCCGAATCATCAGCAATCTGCTGGATAATGCGCTGAAATTCGGCAAGGATCCGGAGCTGCTATTTCTCTCGGAAAGTGAGGAGTGCGTTGCTATCGTAGTGCGCGATGCGGGGCCTGGTATTCCTGAGGATCAAATGAATGATGTGCTGCGGCCCTTCTATCGCATCGAAAGCTCGCGTAATCGCGAAACAGGCGGGACGGGGTTGGGGTTGGCAATTGCGCAGCAACTCACGCAGCTACTGCATGGCACGATAAGCATGCAGAATCGTAACGGCGGCGGACTTGAAGTACGAGTGTCATTGCCGACGACACCACCCCTCTAGCCTTGCACCCTACAGTGCCGATCATAGATAACCCGCTTCCAAACACACCTTCTTAGCGTGTCATCGTTGATGTAAGGATGCATCCGCTGATGCGGGTTGAATCACGAGGTCGGTAGGAGGCTGCGAATCTGTCTCACCGCGTAATCGACCTTCGTGAGGCCGGACGTCTGCGGAAGATCATGGACCCCGGCGGACGTCCCTGGAGGCTAGGGTCGGAATCCAACTACCAGGCTGACTATGTGATGTGCCTTGTGGTTCTCTCTGGCATCGCGCCGTATTTGCTCTAAGTCCACAGGAGGAAGCTGCAGGCGCATGTGTAGCCAAGCCTCCCTAGCTTCCCGACGAATCGTCTCTGGGTCGCGATTTTGCCTGGAAATGCCGTCAATCAGCCGGGCACCCTTTGCATCCGGCATTTCCACGGCTCTGGCCTCGCTCCCGAACTGCCGAGCTGGTCGGGGTGGAGCTGGATATCTTCCCATTTTTGAATTCCAATATGCCCAAGAACGGGGATCAATAATCCCCGGCGGCGCATGATCGAGTGCCTCTCGAAAGTCATCGTCGGACACATGCTTGCGTATCGCGCGCATATCCTCCGGGGTGGCGTAGGTCATCGCGTAAGCCATGAATCGTACCGGATCAGAAAGAGCCTGTTCGGGTGGCTCAAACCAGATCACGCCGCGCGCGATTTCCAGGATCTGAGGCGTGAGGGGTAGTGGTTTCACAGCTCGATGCCATGGTCACGTGATGCGCGACCCGCTGTACCGATGTCAGGAAGAGGCTCAAGATCGACCTCGCGTGCAGCTGCGGCTAGCCGAGATTTCATGTCTTCCGGAAGTGCGCGCAGACTTCCGTCGTCGAAGTAGGAAAGTGCATTTAGGGTGATTGTAGCCAATCAGGCTTCCGTGTCTTTGCCTTCGATCTCCCAGGGATTTACCACCGAAATGCCAGCCGCGATGAACGGAGCAGTATGGCGGGTCGCCACCGTGAATTCGTGCACCGCTGCAATCGCAGCGATCTGCCCATCAGCCATGGAGATGGCACGTCCAGACGCGCGGGCGCGGCCTACGCGCGCCGCGTACACGGTGGCAGCCTGCTGATCAAATGGCAGGATGCGCGACCCAAATAGCTCCGTTAGAAGCTCAGTGAGTGCAGCGGCGAGCCCTTCCTTGCGCTTCCCATCAGGCAACACTTGGACCCCGAGAAGTAACTCCGATAGGCTGATCGAGGTTAGATACAACGTCTCGGCGATCTGTTCATCCAGCCAATCCCGCACACGACGACTGCCATCTGCTTTGATGGGCTCAGAGACGACGTTGGTGTCGAGAATGATCACTCGAACGACGCCGCGCGCGGCGAACTCTCATCACGGGTAACACTAAGATCAAGCCCTCCGTGGCGCTTGCCGAAATCGGCGAGCGCCGAACCGATCTTCAGTCGCCCCCCCGGGCGCACAGCCTCCTCCAGGATTGTCCGAATCTCAGCTTCAGTGCTCCGGCCATGTTGAGCAGCGCGGACGCGCAATGCGCGATGCGTCTCTTCGGGTAGGTTGCGGACGGTAACGACAGCCATAAATAGCCTCCATAGCGAATGATGTCAATGCGATCACTATGATGTCAATGATATCAAGATGGATCCCGCTGCTCGCGGGCGAAGGCCCATTGTGCCTAGATTTGCGACAAAGATGCCTCTTTATGTGTAGAATTACGACGCGAACGGCCGCTTCGGCCTTCTTACGCGGAGCTTTGCGACATGGCACTCGTGCTGGCTGGGGAGAACAAGACGCAAGCGCGCCGCCTGCAGCGCCTAGCAGCAGCCGGCCAGCTCCGCCGAATATATGCCGGCATCTATACCGACGACCTGACCCAGCCTCTGGAGTCCATTGTTCGTCGCGAGCTTTTTGCGCTGTGCCCACTGGTCGCCCCCGGAAGCATCATCTCGCATCGTTCTGCTCTGGAGGGCGGACGCCCCACTACCGCCGGCAATCTCTTCCTCACTGGCTCCAATCGCCGGGACTTTGAACTGCCGGGCGTTAAGCTTCGAATGACCAAGGGCGCCGGACCACTCGACTCCGATATCCGTGTCCCCACTTTCGGAGGCGACGCGTACATTTCGAGCCAACCCCGTGCCCTCCTCGAGAATCTGACCGCCAGTCGGGGCGACTCGGCGGAGCGACGCACACTGGGTGCCGAGGGAGTCGAGGCCTGGCTTGCCCGTTTCATCAGCCGTGACATCAGCGATGCCGCCAACAAACTCCGGGATATTGCGCGAGCCATTGCCGTGCCATTGGGACTGGAATCAGAATTCAAGCAGCTCGACAAGACAATGGGCGCGTTGCTCGGTACGCAACGAGTGCGCTTGACTGCGCCCGCAGCCATCGCGCGCGCGGCTGGTAGGCCGTATGACGATGCGCGTGTCACATTGTTCCAGGCACTGGCCACCGAGCTTCAACAGGATCCTCTTCAAGTACCGCCGACGGACTCGGGCGCCGACTCGCACTTGCAAGCATTCATCGAGACTTATTTTTCAAACTACATCGAAGGAACGGAGTTTGAGATTGAAGAGGCGCACGACATTGTCATCCAGGGTCGTCCACTGAAGTACCGTGAGGATGATTCGCACGACATCCTTGGAACGTATCGCGCGATCCTGGAGTCGAAAGCAAATCCGCTCATCGCCCAGAGCTTTGAGGAGTTCGCAAGGCAGCTTCAAGAGTGGAATCGTCAAGTCATAGAGTCGCGCCACGCCAAGAGTCCGGGCGAATTCAAGCGCGCCGGCAACACGGTATTCGTGACGCCTGATCTGGTCGTGGGCACGCTCACGAAAGGTTACGAAATCATCATGAGCGCAGCAACGCCTGGCAATCGGGCAGCGCTGGCAATGTTCGTAGTCGCGGAAGTTCATCCATTCACTGACGGCAATGGGCGTACTGCACGTCTGGCAATGAATCAATTTCTCACTCAGGCGGGTCTTACCCGCATCATCATCCCGACCGTATATCGCGATGACTACATATTGGCGTTGAAGGCGATGTCCAGCAACTCATTTCCGCAACCGCTTGCGCGAATGCTTGCGCGCGCCTCGCGATTCAGCCGATGGGTCAATATGACTTCGAAGGAGAGCGCATTTGCAGACCTGAAGCGATCCAATGCGCTGGCACGTCCCGAAACAGACAAGCTCAAATGCGATGACGCAGGAGTCACGCCGGCATAAGGATTGAGTCTGAAAGACGATGTTCTGCGCCCGGACGTCTGCGGAAAATCGCGGAAGCTGTACCACCACCAGCACCACTGCCGGCGCAGACTGATAACTAAGAGGAGGCTTCAAGATGCTGCTGTCTCATATGGACGCGAAGGAGAGTCTACTTGTTGCGCTCTCTCAGGTAGCCGCGAGCACTGGCCATCCAATCCACAAAGGTACCCCGCGTGAGGCTTTTGTTCGCGAGTTCCTGGACGATCACCTTGCGTCAAATGTTGCGATCGGTACAGGTGAGCTAATCGATTCGAACTCCCGGCCGCGCCAACCCCGTAGGCAGTTCGACATCGTTATCCACAAGAGGAACTACCCCAAACTCGACTTTGGTGGCGGCATCTCAGGATTCCTGATTGAGTCGGTGATCGCGACGATCGAGGTAAAGTCGACGCTAACGCAATCCGACATCGAGCAAGCTATCGGTGCGGCAAGGGAGGCCAAAGCGCTTACCACAAATGTGACCACGTCCCTGGTGGCCGGGCACGTACCGCCGAAGGTTCTGAACTACGTCGTCGCGTACGCCGGCCCAGCGAACATGCAGACAGTCTACGGGTGGATATCCGGCATCCACAACAACCTCGGCGTTGCCGTGCAAAACCTTCCGCCGGACCCGGTTCAACGAACCCAAGTGGCAGCACCCTCGTTAGACGCAGTCATCGTTCTGAAGAAGGGATTTGTGTACTTCGACAACAGTCCCGTCAGCTTGCTCGACCACGCGAAGCGATTTGCTCAGCCCGACATGAAGTGGGTCTTCAGCGACACGCAATCCGGAAACCTGCTATTGCTCTTCTTGATGCTAACGATGGCGACGGCCAACTTGGAAGGCAAGCGGCTCGAGCCAGGACCGTACGTCAACAGAGGTCCCGGCATTGTGCTTGGCCTTGGGGCTTGATTGGGTTCATACAGTGAGACTATCTGGTCGGCATGCGTTAGAACGTCGAGGGGACGAGGTAACGCCCGGCACCCCACCCCTTCTTCACGAGTGAAATTGCGTCGCCGCGGCCGACAGACTACTATTTGGGCGGCCGCAGATATGGCTCCTTGCCGGTCTTTCGCTACCCTGCAGCGGCCCGTTGGCTGATATTAAGAATCATCCATTCGACGAGAGGGTTCTTCCAGTGGACACGAATAAGATCCTCGCCCGCGCCAAGTCGATTCTGCTGTCGCCCCGCACCGAATGGCCAGTGATCGCTGAAGAACCGGACACCATCAGCGGGTTGTACAGCCACTACATCGCGATACTGGCCGCCATTCCCGCCATCGTTGGCTTCCTGTCCGCATCCCTGATCGGTGTCTCGGTGCCATTTCTCGGCTCCTACCGAATTGGCCTGACCGCAGGTCTCACTACGGCAGTGCTGAGGTATTGTCTGGCCTTGGTCGGGATATTCGTGGTGGCGTTGATCGTCGATGCGCTAGCGCCGACCTTCGGCGGGCAAAGGAATCGCATTCAGGCACTTAAGGTCGTCGCCTACGCCTACACTGCCAACTGGGTGGCGGCAATTATCGGTGTCGTTCCGGGACTGGGGCTCCTTGCCGCCTTGGCTGGATTGATCTACGGCCTCTACCTGCTGAATCTCGGCTTGCCGGTGACGATGAAGTGTCCGCCGGACAAATCAGTCGGCTATACCGTAGTCACGGTGATCGCGGCCATAGTGGTCGGCGTAGTGCTCAACCTGGTGATCGCCTCAGTCGCCGGCGTTGGTCTACGCAACAGCAACCTGGCGGCATCAATGTCGGGCAGCACCGGACTGCCGGACAGCACCGGCGGATTCGCCAATGGAAGCGCGGGCGCACGCCTGCAGGCTTGGACGCAGCGGATGCAGGATGCCTCGAAGCAGGTTGACGCCGCGCAGAAATCCGGCGATGCCAAGGCCCAGGCAAACGCGGTGGGCCAAATGGTCGGTGCCGTCCTGGGCAGCGGCGGAAAAGTCGAGTCATTGGCGCCCGATCGGATCAAACCATTCCTGCCAGCGACCCTGGGCGGTCTGCCGCGCACGCAATTGTCCGCGGAGCGAAACGCCGCGATGGGCATACAGATATCCAAGGCCACCGCAGTCTATTCCGATGGCGCCAATCGCAGCCTCCACCTGGAAATCACTGATACGGGCTCGCTGAAGGGACTAGTCGGCTTTGCTGCCGGTTGGGCCGGCGTCGAGCAGGAGAGCGAGAACGACTCCGGCTATGAGAAGACCTACAAGAGCGGCGGGCAACTGATTCACGAAAAGTGGAACAAGCAGAGTCTCAACGGTGAATACGGCGTGGTGGTTGGCGATCGATTTTCGGTGAACGTAGCAGGCAGCGCGGCCAATATCGATGAGCTCAAAGGTGCCGTTTCAAGCGTTGACCTCAACGGCCTCGAAGGGCTGAAGAGCGAGGGCGTTCAGTCCAACTGAAGCGCGCGTCATCACGTTCGTAAGCGCGGTTCAAAAGCCAGCTCACAGGCAAGTTAGCGCATCGCCACGCTTATCAGCGGCGAGCGGTTGCTCTCGCTCCCCTGGCGGTTGAGTGTGGTGATGCCAAAGTACCAGGTCCCTGCTGCCAGATTGTCCACTACATACCGTGTCAGCCCGGCTCCGAGCTCGACGCGATGGTTCAGCGAGCTCGGCGCAGTCCCGTAATAGACGCGATAGCCCGTGAGATCAGTCAGCACCGAGGAATCCGTGTTTTCACTCGGAGGGATCCAGTCCAGCGTGACTGAGCCACTCCTGGCTGGAGGTGGCGGCCTCGTAGCAGGCGCCACTACCGTGATCGCAAACGGTTGCAAGCGCGTCGTCGCACGTCCATCGCTTACTGAGAGCACGATATTGCTGAACGTGCCGACCGTGCTCGCTGTGGGTACGCCGGTGAGGCGACCGGTTTTACTGTCGAGCTCAAGCCACGCGGGTTTGTTTTGGACGCTGAAATTCAGTCGATTGCCATCGGCATCGCTGGCGGATGGTTGAAACAGGTAACGCTGGCCCGCCGTCACTCTGCTCGGAGCACTGCCCGAGAGCCGCGGGGCGCGGTTGATGAGCGCCACTACCCTGAGGGTGAAGGGATGAAGCATGGCAGATAACTTGCCGTCGCTCACACCTACAACGATGTTCGCGTAGTTGCCTGCGTCACTGCGCGCCGGGGTACCGCGCAGTCGGCCGGTTCGCGCGTCGAATGTTGCCCAGGCTGGCTTGTTTCTGATCGAAAATGTAAGCCGATTGTGCTCGGCATCCGTGGCCGTAGGTTGAAACGCATAGGCCTGCGTAGCCAGCACACTTAGGGTGGGCGTTCCCCGGATAACCGGCGCGGTCTCACTTGCCTGAGCCTGTGAACATAGACACGCTGAGGTCAGAAGCGCGCTGCAGGCGGCAACGCCGATCCACCTGAACCCTACGTCGATCCTCGCGGCGACGTTTTGCGAAGACGACATACGGCTCTGGCTCCCCAACGCATCCCGCGCAGCGCGGGGGCGCAAGTAAACCAGCGTTTGCGCGAACTATGCAAAATGTCCCTGATAGGCGACACACGCTGTGAGTGGACGTCACAAGAGCGTCACCGCGTCGTTGTAGACCACGGACCGTCGCAAGTTGGAAACACCACACAGCGCGAGACGCGCGCGAAAATCTGTACCTGCAGACCAAGTTCACCCCACTGTCAGGCCAGGACCCGGCACGAATTCCGTATGATCCGAAGGCGCCGCTCGCGGAACAGGTCAGGCAGTCGTTCGTCGTCGCGGACGCCGGCGCAGATCCTGTTCAAAATGTCTCGGCTGTCGCAGGGTAGTAGTCATGTGACCGGGAGCCGGTTTCCTCACAGCATCAAGATTGGCGCGCGAGCTGTGGGCTGGCTCGAGGACGAGGTACGCGCGTGGTTGGCAGATAGAGTCAGCGCCAGCCGCTCTGACAGGACACCCTGCAACTGACGACCTGGTCGATTTGTCCTCACTCAGTCACTCGCACCCGGTTCAAAACCGCA
>Ga0070735_10003520_pt1 | contig 13693 bp, 8 predicted proteins | sample Coa_R1_FD_66443 | JGI IMG/M metagenome (GOLD analysis project Ga0070735, IMG submission 66443) | Surface soil microbial communities from Centralia Pennsylvania, which are recovering from an underground coalmine fire - Coalmine... | ecosystem: Environmental > Terrestrial > Soil > Unclassified ...
GATGTAAAACCGTCTCGGCGTCGAGCATTTCCCCCAAGCGATCTTTGTACTCGAGCAAGAGGTCGCGCTTGTAGGAACTATTGTGGCCGGGCAGATCATCAACTTCGCCGGCTGCTCGCGGGTTAAACCACTGACTATACGCAATAATAAAGTCCGCCCAACTGATCAGACTCTGCGGATTGCCATTTTCCATCGCCGGCCCGACCGCCGCCCAGCCATCGCGATGCGCCTCGATAAGTGACTGTGCCCAGTTAGCTTCCGGAAGTGAATGGTCCTCCGTCATTACTACAACCGATGCAGTCGCGCAGCGGATGCCTTCAAGTTTAGCGTGGGCAACGCTCCGCATAACGCCCAGCTCGACAATTCGCCAGCTGCCGAATGCGTCGAGGTCAGGAATACCGGAGGCGACGGCATCCAGCGCAGGAGCGACAATGACCAATTCCATACGGGCGCGCGCCGTCTGCGCGCTCAACGCTCGAATGAGCTCGCGGACCGTATCATACGAATCGGGAATTACGACGATAACGGACAACTCAGGCATGCGTGAACTCATGGACCGCTCCATAGCAACAACTGCGGTGCGGTCGGACCGATGAAGAGTCGATGGCATAAGCCTGCATGATCTATCAGATCGTGCGGCTTTGAACAGATCCCGGCAAAATAGTTCCCTTCTCTGCTCCCGGTTCTCCGCTCTTTGCAACTCTCACCGTATCACCCGTGGATAACGATCTCGACGCAGCAAGTGTCACGCGCAGCGCACTACGGCCGTCTTCCAAATCGCATTCCACGACCGAATTATGGTGTACTGATTCGAGAAACTGCCGCCACTCGGCCGTGTACGATCCGATGACATCACCGCCATTGAACAACTGGCTTACCGCTCGAGGCGCGTTGCGCAACGCCGCTATTGTGCCATCAATCCAACCACGCACGGCACCGGTCGGCGCGGAGTTCTTGCGAAAGCGAAGGCTATCAGGACGATAGCAGGACAGCGACAGCCGGCCTTTGGTGCCACAGATTTCGATTTCGTTGACGTTACTTATGCCGTGAGAGAACAGGGAAGTTATCAGCACACCATTGGCCATAGAAGCACTAACTGTAATGCACTCGTATGCGGATCCTTCGCAGGCACGCTTCGCGATTACCTCTTCCACCGAACATTGCAGCAAACACTGCCACAGGTCGAAATGATGAATTCCCAGATCGAACAGGACTCCGCCGCCGAGATCCTCGCGGTATCTCCAGTTGGAAAGCTGCGCGCCGCATGCTGTCGCCGAACTGAATGCACTATGCACAGCCATCACGTTGCCGAGCTCTCCGCCGGCCAGTGTACGTTGCGCCTGGCGAATCAGCCGGTGCCACCGCCAGTTGAAACCGGTCATCGTTTTGGTAGCTGCTCCAGTGGCTCTTTCCACCAACCGGTCGGCGTCATCGAGGTTCAGCGCGATGGGTTTTTCCATCAAGAGGTGCTTGCCGGCATCGAGTGCGGCCAGTCCCATCTCCAGATGAAATTGCGGAGGTGCGCAAATAGCAACGGCGTCGACCGCGCTATCGGTCAGCATCGCCCGGTAGTCGCTATAGCGCCGGCGCACGCCCAACCGGCTGGCAATTTTATCCAGGCGGGGGAGATCATCGTCGGAAACTGCCACGATCTCGATATCTGGAACTGCTTTGAGCGCCGGAAGGTGGCATTGTTCGACGACCCGGCCACATCCGATAAGACCCAACCGCAGCGGCAGATTTCTCGTTTCAGCCAAATTGTGGCTCCTGCTTTCGTCTGTCCGATCATTATTTCACTGAGAAGCATTCAATCAAGCGAATCTGACGAGTTATCATGGTACTTGTGTTCAATGTGTGACCAATGAGCGAGTCGAAGGTGCGCTACAGGAACAAGACTCTATTAAAAAGGAACATTTCGTTTCCTTATTTTTTGATGTGTGTTACCTAGCCGTTTGCGGGACTTTCCAATGTCCAAGGTATTTGCGACCATCCGCGAGTCCGTCCCGTTAATTCGGCGCTATCTGAATTTTCTCCGATGGCTTCTGATTTTGCGGCCGGTTGACTGGCTGGCTTCTCCTCGTGAGGCCTCGGGTTCGGATCTGATACTGGTTGTTCATCCCTGCCGGATTGGCGATATGGTTCTCTGGCTTGACGCCGCGCGAGGTCTGCGCGAACTGTATCCGGCGCCTGCGCACCGGATCGTTTTGCTGGCCGAGTCGGCCAGTGCGTCGTTGATGCGTTCGCAATCGTATTTCGATTGCGTTCTGGAGTTAGATCGTGCGCGTTTTTCCAAAAGTCCGCTGTATCGGCGAGAAATACTTCGCGCAATCGCACGCGAAGCATTTTCGATTGCCCTAAATCCGGCTAGTTGGCAGGACTATTACGTCGCGGATAGCATCATGGGCGCGACCGGGGCCGCGCAACGCGTGGGGTGGTCGCTGCGGTCGGACTATCACCACCCGGGCGGGCGTTGGATGACACTTTGGCGGGCCGGCAAATACAGCCGTCTATTGTCGAGGCCCGCGGAGAGCGCTGGAGCTCTCCGCCTCAATGCGGAGTTCCTGCATGCACTTGGTCATCACAGTTTTGTGGCGCGCGCACCGAGATTGAATCTTGAGCAAAACATTCATCCGGTAGCCGACTCTCCATATTATGTACTCTGTCCAGGCGCGGTGAATCCACTGAGGCGATGGCCTTCCGAGAGGTTTGCGGCGGTTGCCGAGGGCATCTTTGCCGCCACCGGAATGCGCGGTTCGATATGCGGCACGATCATTGAAAAACCACTCGCAATTGCGATTTGTAGGCTCGCCGCCGCGCCGCTTTCAGATCTCACTGGCTCTATGTCCCTGGAACAGTTTGCCCAATTCGCTGCCGGCGCGAGCCTGGTTATCTCGAATGATTCCGGCGCTCTTCACATTGCCGCCGCATCGGGGGCGCCTACGCTCTGCATCGTCGGAGGAGGAAGATTTGGTTGGTGCGTGCCCTATGATGCCGCTCCTCAGGAAGGCACGTCAGTGCCGCATGCCGTCTGGCATCCAATGGAGTGCTTCGGGTGCAACTGGCATTGCCATTTTAAGCTTTCACCGGGAGGTGCCCCGCCATGCGTCGTAAACGTAGCGGCAGAGGAGGCGATCGCGGTGGCTCTCGCGATGCTTGCTTCATCCGGAGTGTACAACCGCGTACTCCTTAAGAAGCGCGACGGTTGACCATGCGCAGCTACTCGTTGATGAAAACAGGGCGGCCCAGGCGCGCCGAATGCTCTGCCGCGAGCACTGCCTCCAGACTGCGCATGCCATCTTCGAGCGTCGGTGCATCGCGGCGCTGTCCCTGAGTAAGAGCAACAAACGTATCGAAGGCCCGCTGATACGACGGATCATAGGAAGGACGCGTCAACTTTCGAAGACGCCAGCTCAGGTTGGCGAATCGCGGAAAAGAGCGGGCGGTTCTCAACCCATATCCTAGCCGACGCGGTATGCGCAGTTCGGGCACCGAGCGAAACCGATCAAGTCTTAGCGTTCCACGCTCACCGATAAGTTGGATCGAATCTCCCAGTCCGGAGCGGCATGAGAAGAAGCTCTGAACTTCCGCACCTCGGACCATTGTCAGCCGGAGCCAGGCTGAGTCACTTTCGCTCTTTTCCGAGACGATGCGAGCCTCGACCTGGCTGAACTCGTCATCGAGAAGAAATCGTAAGAGATCAAGATGGTGCGAGGCTAGATCGAGCAGCACGCCGCCGCCGCTTTGCCGACGCTTCCTCCATTCGGCGGTTCCAGTGCTAGGCGGCGGGTCACAAAGCACCGTCTGCACCGTATGAACTTTCCCGATGTGTCCCTCGGCCATGATCGCTCGCGCCTGCTCGATCACCCGATGGAACCGCCGATTGAAGCCTATCATTGTCACTAGCCCCGCGGCTGCGACCGCATCGAGAACGCGGCGTCCCTGGCCCGCGTCCATCGCGAGTGGTTTCTCGAGGTAGAAGTGCTTGCGGGCGGTGCAGGCGGCAAGGGCAAGATCATGATGGAGATTGGTGGGAGCGCAAATGACCACAGCATCGATATCGTTGCGTGCGAGGAGATCTTCCGAGTGCTCGTGGACAGGCTTCTCCATGAGTTTCGCGGCCTGGCTTCTGGCCCGGGGATTGGGGTCGGCCATGGCTACCAATTCTACCTCACGCATGCGGCTTAAGGCGGGCAGATGCACCCAGCGGGCAATATCGCCGCATCCGATGACACCTACTCGAAGTTTCCCCATCATGCGCTCACCCTTCCCAGCCACTAGCATAAGCTACATTGCGACATCCGACCAACCGCAATCCGCGATGCTATTGATCAAGATAATGGCGGAGAAGCAGAGGCGCAGACTTAGAGAACGATTCGAGATGAGCGCGTCGAGTGCGCGAGCGTTAGCGACCCACATTCATCCCGGGTTGATTGAGGCGTTGAGCGTACGTGAGTGCTTTTGAACGATCGCCCATCTGATTGCACCAATCGACCAAAGCGGCAAGCGTATCTCGATCGTATGGGTGGTGCTTGATACTGTCTTCGAGCACGTTGATAGCATCATTGGCGCGTCCGCTGTCATGCAACGCCACCGCGTAAACGTAAGCATAGCGTGCGCTCGATGGATCGGAACGCGCAGCAGCGCTGAGTAGCTCAAGCGCTTTCGTATTCTTCTTCTGACGAACCATCAAAAGCCCAAGCGCATGAAGCAGCGAAGCATCGTTCGCCGATCGTCTCAAGGCCATGCTGAGGACTGCCTCGCCTTCGGGTTCGCGGCCCCTTTCCCGGTAGAGGTCCGCAAGATTTACTGCGGCAGGCGCGAAGCCGGGGTCTATCGACATCGCGGTCTTCAGCTCGGCCTCAGCGCGATCGCCTTCGCCTTTGGTTGCGAACAGGAGCGCAAGATTCAAGTGAGCCTCGGGCCGGTCAGCATTCAATTCCTGGGCTGCAATGTACTCATTCGTAGCGTGCTCTAAAGCAGTTGAAACTTCCAAGGGAAGTTCGGCGGAGGACCTACCGGCGAGAGATTCGGCGGCTTCGATTCGAACACCACGGACCAGATCACTCAAAAGCGATGCGGGAATCTGAATACTCGCCTGAAGGTCAGAATATGAAAGGGCTTTCGCGGCGGCGCGCCTGACCAGCGGCGAGCGGTCTCCGTATCCAACATTCACGGCTCGATTGCCGGGAAAGAATGCATACCGAGTCAGCAACATTAGTGCGGTGGCACGAGCGATCGCCGGCTGACGGTCGTCTTCGATCAACGCATCGAGCTCTGGAGCTGCGCCGGGAATCAGTTCCCTGCCATCTTCGATTGTTTCTGCGTAGTGCTGAAAGCCGGATGAACCGTGCCGGTACCACCTGCTAAGGGCATCGGATGCCCACCGCGCAGTCTTATCGATGTGGCATTGGTTACATGCGTTAGGTGTACCGAGTTTTGTCGATAGATCAGGGCGTGGGACTCGAATGCTATGATCGCGCCGCACGTCAACCATCATGTAGGTGCGGGTGGGCATATGACATTCAACGCACTGAGCCGCCTTCGTGCCGGTCTTGTGAAAGTGATGACTCGGCGAGTCGTACTTCTGCGAAAGATGGCATTGGAGGCAAACCCCATTACCTTCTGCGCGTAGCTTTGAGCTGTGCGGATCATGACAATCGCTGCATGTGACGCCTTCATGGAACATTCTGCTTTGGATGAACGAACCATACTCGTAGACTTCGCCTTTGATTTGGCCGTCAGGGAAGTATAGGTCCGCATCGAGCAGCGCCACTCGATAGTCATCTTCCACTGGTTGGCCGTGTACATAGTCCTCGTGAATCTGGCTGCGACGCGAATGGCATCGCGCACACATCTGAAGCTCACGGTCGGTCTCTCGAGGCTTACTGCGGCGAGGATGGTTCGAGACGGGATCGATGCCCCAGGAGACATCGCGACGTTCATCGAGAGCGATTGTCAAGCCTTCGGTTGCGTCACCCCTTTTCTGATCATCCGATTTCAGGGCCCATGCGATGTGATTCGATCCTGGTCCATGGCAAGCTTCGCACGCTACGTTGGCTTCAGCATAAGTGTTGTCATAGCTGCGAGCTTGCTGGTTGTAGTTCTTGCGGACATTAGTCGAATGACAGTCCGCGCACATGTAGTTCCAGGTCTGATCGATAGCAGTCCAGTGCGATGGATCAGATGCTGATTGGCTGGTGTGCGGGTATAGCTGAAACCATCGCTGACCACCAACCGAGCGCGATCTCGCGTCGCATGCGATGCCGAAGGCTTGCAACCTGCCTCCAGGCATCGCGATGAGGTACTGCTGCAAGGGGAATACTCCCAGCGTGAATCGAATTTCGTAGTCGTGCATAGCGCGGTCAGGTCCGTCAGTCCGCACGAAGAACTTCTTGCCTCGCCTGAAGAACGTTGAGGTGACACCGCCGCTCTTGAATTGCGCATTGCTGAAGTTGCCAAGCACGCTCGCGTCGGTCGCAGCCTGCATAGCAAGCTGATGATGTGAGCCCTGCCAGCTTTTGAATTGCACAATGTGGCATTTACCGCAGGCCCGAGAGCCTACAAAACCAGGGAGGTTGGTAGGCAGGCGCGGCGCCGTCGATGATTGCTGTCGATCGGAACCGTACGAATCGTGTACAGTTATTGCAGCCACGAAGAGCACCGCGATCAATCCCATCGCGGAAAATCGCGCCCCGCATCGTTTAGACTTAGGGCTATAGGCCGTTCGCTGCTGCAATTCTCGAATCAGCAACCACTCGGGTTCATGCCACACGCTAGGTGGGACAAGGTCCCATGTGCTGCTCGATGATATTCAAGTCGGTGTTGTTAGTCAGTCCATCGAGGTTGAGATCCGCCCAACTCGACAGCCCGAGAGACAAGGCTTGGAGCATAGTCCATTGATCGACATCCAAATCGTTTACGACTCCATCGAGGTTGATGTCGCCTATGCAGGTTGGCTGCGATGCGAGAAGCGTCGTCAGTTGTGCATTCAACCCGTCATAATTCTTCTGCTGAACCGCGGTCAGCGGTATCCCGCTGGTCAGCAAGTCGGACCCGGCGCTATCGAGCTTCGGAATCGGAGTGTGTTCATTGATTTGATAGAACTCAGTGCTGGTGGTGATGGCGCAAGCGTCGGTACCGGCGTCATAAGAATTGTAGTTGTTCACGACGATCTTGTAGCTATCGTTGCGGATGGCGTCAGCCCGATATGGGTAGATATCGGTGGAAACTGTCTGGCCATGATCGTGTTGCCAGACGGCCACATCGCAACATAGCGTCAGACCTTGCGAAGGGATCCCGGCGGTGCTGGGATCGGTCGCACCCGCACCCCACCATATTCCATTGTTGTCTTCGCATACTCCTTTGCTCGGGGCTATCTGCGTGCAGGTGGTAGTGTTGTACTGGCAAGGACCATTGATAGCGCCGTTGGCTTGCAGGTTAGTGCCGATTTCTGTGAAATTCGATTTACGGATGCTCCTCTGCGCCGGGTTTTTCAGATATGGCAACATAGATGCTGCGTCGACCGTTCTCGGAACTGTCTGGTGCACATCGATGCCGACGATTTCGCCGATCAGTTGATAAAGGTCTACGATATTAACCATGGCGCCCACCTCGCGGCCAGGCTGGCTTACTCCCGGACCGGACACGATAGCGGGAACCCACACCCCGGTTTGATAGGCAGTGGACTTTGCGCGAAAGGAGTCGAATGGCAACTTCACCACCGCTCCATTGCTGCCATTGTCGGTGATAAGGACGATCCAGGTATTGGTTTTGCGCGGATGATAGATCATCTTGCCACCCGGTCCCATCGAAGCCAGCCCGCTCGCCACCAAAAACCGTCCGATTTCAAAGTCGAGGGCCTCTTCCATCTGGTTGGCCAGGATTCTTTGGCCGACTGTTTGAGTACAGTCGACATTGCTCGAGTCCGGTTCTGTGCTCGGCAGTAATTGACTTGGCGGTTGCATGACCGGGGTGTGCACAGTGGCGAAAGCAAGCGCCACCATCCATGGCTGGTTCGCAGGCTGGCTCTTGATCCAGTTGATGGCTGAATCGACCGGCTCAGTGCCGCGGTAAGTGCGGGCTCGAATGTCCGTCGGTGGAACTTGTACCACCGTCCCATCCTCGTTATTCAGTACTAGCGGCGAGACGTAGTGTCCGCTGAGCGTCGAGAAGTTGATGTAGCTAGGTACCGGATTAACGCACGGCTGATTTGGATCGAAGATGCCGCCGGAGTCGCGACAGATACGCCCCGGCGCCTCCGCGCCAGTTATGGTGAGCACGCTGCACGTGTTGTCTGCAGCGTAGCATGCTCCTTGGTCCGCGCCGCCGTCGGCTGCGTCGCGCACGAAGCCACAGGACCAGGTGCCCGGCGGCGATACGCCTCCGGCCGTGGAATCAATCGACGACGGGTCGCCGGTTATGTCCAGCCATCCATCGAAGTAATCGAATCCGGCTGCGTGAACCATGCCTAAGCCGTAAGGATCGTTGGACTGGATTCCAAGGTGATACTTGCCGAACAGTGCGCTCTTGTATCCGCGCTGTTTGAGCAGTTGAGGTAGCGTTATCTCGTTAGGGTTGACCATAGAGTTAGCCAAGTCGTTGGTGCCCAAGGCGGTGTATACTTGAGTGCGAAAAGGATACCGTCCGGTGAATAACGCGGCGCGCGAGTTCGAGCAGGCCGGCATCGCCCACATGTTGTGGAATTTGACTCCGCCCCGCGCGATCGCATCGATGTTTGGAGTTGCGGGCGGAGTTACGCCGCCGTAACCGAATAGCTTCCACTGGTCGATGCCAACATCGTCCATGACGATTAGCACGATGTTAGGTGTCGAGGCTTTGACGGCCGCTCCGGAGCCGCTGTCGCTGCTACCTCCGCATCCGCCCAGAACGAGCAGCGTCACCAGGCTGAGCTGGGTGATCCTCCGACGCCAATTGTGATGAATCATCTTCTGAGACGGAGTCAATGAATTTAGCTGGGTATTTCTATCGCGCGTCGCAATGGTGCACATTTTCGCTGACGTCATTCCGGGGCTCCCGCTCCAGTGATGGCACGGGAAGCAGAGTCAGTCTACCATTGTGTGAGCACAACAGCACTTATTGTCACGTAAAGCACATTCGCGCTTGAACGCTGAAGCGCGAGGTCAAACCTCGCTTGCTTCACCAGCGAAAGGACTATAGTGCTGGCGGGGTCGGTCTGGGAAAGTCGCGAGGAGTTATCAATGATTAACTGGTTGGGTAAGACGGCTCCTGCTCCGGTTCTGTCCGCGGTCCTGCTGTTGACTGCGATATCAGCCTTCGGTTCTGGCGCGATAACAGCGCTCGCCCCACAGCCTCCGTTCGCGATTTGCCGAAATCAGCAGTACGCGCTTTGTGCCCAGGCAGACTGTTTCGTTTACAACCAGGTCGCGTATTGCAAATGTGATATCCGCCGAGGGGATAGCATCAGTCTGCAGCTCGATTACTCCAGCCCGGCGGGCGTGCAAGATGTGTGCGACGTCAATCAGCAAGGCAAGCGCAACCGCTTCATGGTTAGCACCTTCAGCCTTCCGCCCGACGTCGAGAAGGGCGGCCCGGCGGCTGTCTACACCTGCCCCGGAATCGATGACGCGGGAAGTGGAGTGCCGGCGCCGGTCGCCTACGGCCAATGTGATGGCGCCATATGTTTCGACAGCAGCAGTGGCCGGCGGTTTCCCGGTTTCGATGCGCGACTTCGGCCTCGAGAGATAATGTGCTCCTGCCCGATCTCGACCGACGCAACGGCGGGCAGCTCCGATTCTCTCGGATACCAGATATTTGGCCCGTACCATCCGTCGGCGGCGCCGGGCAGCCGATGTGACGCGAGCGCATGCGCAGCTTGCAGCATACCCAATCCTACTGCCGATGGAGCTACTATACCTGTCGGAGCCCCATCGGGAGCGGGAACCTTTCTGGCGCTGACGCTGGACGGCCCCCCGGTGCCGGTTCTAAACGGGTGTCTCTGCACCTGCACTACCACCGACAGTGTGACCTCATGTACGGTGGCGGAGGATACGACTCCCTAGCTGCATCCGCTTACGCAATCTGCCCTCGCCGACCCCAACCATCCGATGAGCAAGCTGGTCGCGAAGATCTGGATAGGTCGGATGATCCCGGCCGCAGGAGGTGGCTCATCTGGCGCTATTCCTGGCGTCCGATGAGTCTTCCTTCATCACCGGCGCCAACGTGGTCATCGACGGCGGCCTCACGACTTGGGTATGACCGAATCGTCGTGAATCGCAAATTTCCGGCGCCAACCTCACGCGCACCCTGTTGAGTCAGTGCGTAACCTTTGTAGGATGGGATCATTTCCGAGTCGGAGAGCAGAGGAGCGTGGCGATGGGAATGATCCGGGACCTTAGCGACGGCCACGCATTTCGCCGCGATCCTTTGTCATTCATGCGCACGTTGGGCGAGTGGCGCAACGTTATGCGCTTTCGCGCCGGTTTTACCGAGTTCTCGCTGATTAACCATCCTGATCTCATTCGGCGCGTACTTGTGACCGACGCCCAGTACTATGGCAAGGGTAAGTGGAGTTTGCGCGGAAAGCACGTAATGCGCGATTGCCTGATCACGCGCGAGGGAACCCCGCATCGCGAACGGCGCAAAGTGGTCGGGCCGAACTTCGACCCGCGAAAGCTGGCCGAGTACGGCCCTGCCCTGGTCCGCTCTGCCGAGCGTCTGACCGTCGATTGGCACAACGGCCAGCTCATCGAAACGCGCGCGGCGATGGGCCGACTGTTGACAACGATGGCCGGTATCGCCCTCTTCGACGCGGACCTGGAGGACGAGGCGGCCGAACTGTACGATGCTCTCGGCAGCTTGAATAATGCCGTTTCTCGCCCGCCTCTGCCGCGACCCGGCCTCAACTCGGCACGGCGGCGCGTCGAGCGAACTGTGGCACGGCTATCCGGCGGGCATTTGACATCGCACCTTCGCGACGCCGGGCTGAGCGAGCCAGAAGTGATGGATGAGGTGGTCTCGCTACTGATGGCCGCCGTCCACACGACTCCCAGGGCGCTCATGTGGATATGGTACTTGCTCGGACGGCATCCTTCGGCAGAATCGCGTCTTCATCAAGAGTTGGCGACGGTCCTTGCGGGGCATCCCGTAACAGTCGATGATCTGCCACGACTCGGCTTCCTGAATATGGTCTTGAACGAAGCGCTACGCCTTTATCCGCCAGTCCACTTTATCGATCGGCGGACTCTCACCGAGGTTGAATTCGACGGTGTACGCATCTCGGCTGGCGCCTACCTGCTGCTGAGCCCGCTCATCACTCATCGCGATCCGCGATTCTTTGACGATCCAGGCACATTTGACCCCGATCGCTGGAACTCCGACAGTCGAGGGCGAGGGCAGGCGAGTTGGTCGTTTCCGTTCGGCGCCGGAAGCCATAGGTGCATCGGCGAGGAACTCGCCCGGCTGGAGATCACCCTCACGCTCGCTACTATCGCACAACACTGGAGGCTACGCCCAAGCCCTGAACTAGCAGCCGAGCCGAGCCCGCAGACGGCGCATCTGCCGATGATCGCGGAGCGGCGAGCATGAGCGGGGTTCTCTATAATTGATGCGGTAGTCTTCAGCGACGCATTCAACTATCAACTCGGGACGTTTATCGGACGATCTGACAATGTGGAAGTATCGCGAGCCATGCCAGCGACCCGGATCGACGGGAAGATCCGCCCGCTAGCAATGTCAGAGCCGTCGAATGACTCTGCCGCCCGGATCCCGCATCGAGGGGACCTTTCGACCATGGCGCGCGGAACCGGCGTTGCATTGGTCGGTGGGCTACTCGGATCGGTGGTGGGATGGTTCGGCCAACTGCTGCTGGCTCGACTGCTGGGCCCCGAATCATTCGGATCATATTCCATCGGCCTCGCGATAGTTAGCATCGCGGCGCAACTCAGCACCATTGGGCTGGCGAGCGCGACCATCTATTTTGTCGCTCGCTACAAACAGGAAGAAGCCGCCAAAGCGCGGGATGTGCTGGTGCAAGCGATCGGAACCAGCCTGCTCACCGGGCTGATAGTTGGGTTGGTGCTCTTTCTCCTTTCGCCGCTGATTGCGAAGCATTTCTTTCATCGACCCGATCTCGTTCCGATGCTACGGATCTTCACACTCAGCATCGGCTTTGCGGCGGGCTTCCTAATCGCACGGGCGGCAACTACCGTCTCCTATCAGCTCAGTTATCGAGTTTTTCTCGATCTTTTCTCCAACGGCTCCTTCCTCCTGCTCTTCTTAATCCTCTACGTACTCGGAGGACGATTAGGAGGCGCCGCCGTAGCCTTCTTGATGTCCACCGTGTTGGGCTTCGGAGCGAGCGCGTATGCGCTGGTCCGTCTTTACCCGGATTTCTTCGCAGCGTCATCGCGTTCGACGTTGGTGCTGGATGAGCTACTGGCCTATTCGATGCCGGCTTTTGCGGCCAGCCTGTTTTGGGCGCCACGGGGTTGGATGGATCGGCTGCTGCTTGGATACTTTCGACCGCCGACGGAAGTCGGCTTATACCAGGCAGCGTCACAATCGGTATCACCGTTGTATATGGTCTCTTTTGCGGTGAGCTCGATCGCGGCTCCGATGATCGCCAGCCTCTACAATCGTGGTGAACGCGCCCGCCTCGAAGACGCATTCCGCGTGAGCTCGAAGTGGATTCTTTATTCAACCCTGGTGGTCTTCATTGCGATCGCCGCCGGGCCCAGCGACGTTCTGAAGATGTTTTTTGGAGCAAGATATGAGGGCGGCGCTGCGGCTCTGATGATTCTATCGATCGGGGCCGTGATTGATAGCGCCGACGGAACTGCGCTTTCCATGCTGTTATTAACCGGCCATCAGAAGATACTCCTGCGCATTTCCGCGGTCAGCCTGATCTTACAGTTTGGATTGGATTTGTTTTTGATTCCTCGGTACGGCATCGCCGGCGCGGCAATGGCCGAGGTCGGCGTCAGCATCATGCTGAGTACGTCGATGCTGGTCGCGGTCAAACGACTTCTCGGCATGTCGCCCTACGATGGACGATATCTGAAGGGATTGCTGGCGACGGTCGTAACCGGAGCGGGACTATATCTGATCGGAACGCACTGGATTTCGATCGTGGCCATCCGCTTGATCGTTCGCGGCTGCGTAGCTGTCGCAATCTTTGCTGCGGTCATGCTGGCTGCCGGCCTTGATTCGGAAGATCGACAAGTTGTGGTTGCGCTTGTGGAAAAATACTTTCGACGCGGTAGCGATACCTGATCGCACGGTCTTGGTGTTTCTTCGAGACGACCAAGTACGGCGGATCCAGGTTAGGCTGCGCGGCGGGCTCGTCTCAGTTGGCGATACGCGGGCCGCTTCGCTCTTGGTCTCCGCGATGATCCGACGCTCCCGTACACAGGACAGGAGTGCGGATCCGGTTCTCGTTTCATAGATCTTCGATCATAGTTCTGGTGTATTGAAGTTGTATAGGTGACCCAGATACCTTGTTGCATAGTAGGTAGTTGCGAGCTGAGGAGGATGAGGATGCGGACTACAATCGGTAGCTTCAGATTTCCAGGAAGACATTTCGTTGCCGGCTCGATCGCTCTATTGATAGGGGCGGCAATGGCGACGTCTCCAAACACCGTGAATGCGCAAACCAGCACTCCCCAAAACAGTACCCCGATGACAGCGCCAACCGGCCAGGTGCCACAGCCGTCCG
>Ga0070735_10003521_pt1 | contig 13693 bp, 11 predicted proteins | sample Coa_R1_FD_66443 | JGI IMG/M metagenome (GOLD analysis project Ga0070735, IMG submission 66443) | Surface soil microbial communities from Centralia Pennsylvania, which are recovering from an underground coalmine fire - Coalmine... | ecosystem: Environmental > Terrestrial > Soil > Unclassified ...
GTCAGCGGAAATGTCGGCTATGGCGATAGCCTTCCCGCTGCTGTGATTCGCGGCACCTACTCGCATCCTCTTCCCGATGGGTCCGGCCCTTCGATGGGCATCATCGTTCACCGTTTTGCCCCATCGGACCCGAATCTCCACAACGCTTCCTTGCAGGCCGTGGGATTCTCTGCCGCCGACGACATCACGGCCGGCAATATGGTGGAGTTGAAGTTTGGCAGCCAATTGCAGACCATCCAATTCCTTGGGCGGATGACTGCCTTTCGCCCCTACGGTTCTGCGGACGTGCATGTCATTCCGAATACCATTATCGGCTACGCCTACGCCACATCACTTCCTCATTCGCGGCAAGAGCAGGATTTCGATTCCGGGCCGTTCGAAACCTATCAGACGGATCCCCGCGTCAGCGTCGATAACTTCACTACCAAGCTCGAAAACGCCCGGCATCAGGAATTGAACATTTCGCAGCGGGTTGGCAAGACCAACCTGCAACTCGCGGCCTTCGACGATCAGGTAGAAAACACGGCACTGCTCGGAGCGGGTTCGGTGAGCGCCGCCAGCGGGTCTCTTCTTCCTGATGTTTATTCGGGAACGTTCACCTACACCGGCGGCACGTTGCGTTCCGAAGGTCTGCGCCTGGTGCTCCAGCGCAAGCTGCATTCCGATCTCACCGCGACTTTGGACTACGCCTGCGGGAACGCTCTCGACCTGGTCAAGCCCGGAGTCAATATTCAGGATGCCGAACAGGCGATTACGACGCAGCGTCGTCAGGCTGTTTCCGCCAAATTCAGCGGCAAGATCAATCGCACGCACACTCGCTGGATCGCTTCCTATCGCTGGACCGATGGATCTGCACTGACTCCGGTGGACATGTTTAACGCCTCGCCGGGACAAAGCGATCCCTATTTCAACCTCTTCATTCGCCAACCCATTCCTACCCTCGGCTTCCTGCCGGGTCACATGGAAGCGATTCTTGATGTGCGCAATCTGCTGGCGCAAGGCTATGTGCCGGTAATCGGCCAGGATGGCCAGACGGTCTACTTCGTGCAATCCGCCAGATCGGTTCGCGGCGGCGTAACCATCAGCTTCTAATTCCCCAGTCCTGAATAGCGAGTCCTGCCCAGCCGGTTCGATGCACGAACCTGTCCGAATTCATTTCATGTCGCCATTGACAACTTTCAACGTTACCTTCGATTGGCTCATTCGTAATATCTATGGCTCGGATCACAACTCCATGGTTGACTCTTGGGATGGGCTTTCGATAATGTTTGGTTTGCGGTTGGGGCGGTTGCATCTTGTTAGTTTTTAAGGAATTGCACGCCTCTCGGGAAACAGCTGGTGTTCAATAGGACGCTCCGGCATTCCGCAATAATATTCACTCCCTAAAAAATAATGATCAGTTTCAAGGAGACTTTATGAGAGCGCGCATCGTTCTGGCGTTTGTGCTGCTGACTGCCGTAGGCCTTACGGCACAGACCTTTCGTGGCACGATTCTGGGTACCGTAACCGACCCCTCGGGCGCAGTCGTCGCCGGCGCCACCGTGACCGTGAAGAATGTTGGCACAGGCCTGCAACGCACCACCCAAACCAGCGCCGACGGCAGCTACGCGTTGCCCGAACTGCAAATCGGCACCTATACGGTGACGATTACGTTGTCTGGCTTTCAGACCTTCGTGGCCACGGGCGTGACAGTGGACGTGGCCAGCGAGCGCCGCGTCGATGCGGCCATGAAGACAGGACAGGTGTCGACCAAGGTGGAAGTTTCAGGCGAACTTTTACCACAAGTTGAAACGACCTCCGCCGAGCTTGGCGGTACTCTGACCGCGCAGACAATCGAGTCCCTCCCTGTGAACGGACGCGACTACCAGAAGCTGATCTACCTGAATCCGGGAATTGCCGGGTCTCCGGATCAAATCTCCGACTCGCCAGGCTCATACGGAGTCTTCTCCATGAATGGCTCGCGCGGCCGGGCGAACAACTTCCTGCTCGACGGAACCGATATGAACGATGGCTTCCGCAACGACCCGGCCATCAACGAAGCCGGGGTGTTCGGCGATCCGGCCACCATTCTGCCGCTTGACGCAGTAGCCGAACTTAAAGTGATCTCCAATTATGAGGCGGAATACGGCCGGAACAGCGGCGCAGTGATCAACATCGTGACGAAGAGCGGAACGAATGAACTGCACGGCGGCCTGCTCGAATATTTCCGCACGGGCAAGCTGGGAGCCCGCAACTACTTCAACTTCGATCCCGATCCCAAGAGTCCGTTCAATAACAATCAGTTTGGAGGGTCTCTCGGCGGACCGATCGTGAAGGACAAAGCTTTTTTCTACCTCGATTATGAAGGCCAGCGCGAAAATGGCGCGCAGGCGGGGACCACTTGCGTTCCCGACCCGGCGGTGATTGCTGCGACCGAGGCAAGCATTACAGGAAGCGGTGGGACCGTGGATCCGGTGATTACCTCTCTGCTAGCCCGCAAGCCGTACCCTACGCCTAATATTGCCGGCGCCTACAGCGACGGAAATGGTTGCACTAATCCTGCAACCGGTACCCTGACCAATAACCTTTCGACCTCCACGAGCTTTTACAATCGCGTCGATAGCGCGATCGCCAAGATCGACTACAATTTCAACCCGAGTAACATGATTGCCGGCCGCTACTACATCGGCGACAGCTCACAAGCTTTCCCTTTCGCGCAGCTCGCAGGTGGCCTGCTTCCTGGATTCGACACCGTAACCCCGACGCGAGTGCAGCTGATTTCGCTTTCTTATGTGAAGGTGGTCAATGCCGACCAGGTAAATGAAGCTCGCCTGGGATGGAACCGGTTCGCGGAAGGATTTTTCGCGCAGGACCAGAGTTTCATTCCGAATTCGATTGGTATGGATACGGGAATCACCAGCACTTATAACGGCGGTCTGCCGTCGACCAATGTCGGCAGCTTCTCGCAGATCGGCGCCACTGACTCCCTGGCGAAAAATCGGGTCGACGCCAACTGGCATTTCGTGGACAACTATTCGTGGAAATCGGGCAGGCACGATGTGAAGTTCGGCTACGAATTCCGGCGCACCACCATCGCACAGGTGTTCGATCATGATTTCCGCGGAACGCTGGACTTTTCCAGCCTGACGACTTTTCTGGAGGGCATTCCCGACGGCGGCGGAAGCCAGATACAGGGCGATACCGAGAGGCATACCTACCAGAACAGCCATGGATTGTTCATTCAAGACAGTTTCCGCGCGACTCCCCGGCTGACGTTGAACTACGGAATGCGTTGGGACTACTTCGGAGTGGCGGGAGGAAAGAGTGGGCAGTTCTACACGGTTGACTTCTCGAACGGAGGGAACAACGTTCCCACCAGCCAGTTATATGGCAAGGACCTGAACAACTTCGCTCCGCGCGTGGCCGCAGCTTATGATGTGACGGGCAAAGGACAGACAGTAATCCGTGCGGGATGGGGTTTGTTCTACGATGCGTTTGCGCAGGACATGTTCCTGGGCCACCTACCCTGGAATTGCATATTTTGTCCGGGGCCAGCGTATCCCGGTCTCGGGCCGAATGCGCTGGGCGAGGGTAGCGCCACCGGTGGCGTAATTACGCCGGGAGTTCCGATTTATGGCGGATTCGCTCCCGAGGGGGATTTCTTCTTTGCCGATCCACACCTGCGCACACCCTACGTCCAGAATTTCAATCTGAACTTCCAACAGCAGATGGGCAGCAAGACCGTGTTGCAGCTTGGCTATGTGGGGTCGGTTGGCATCAAGCTGTTCCAGTTCCTTGATATCAACCAGCCCAGCCAGTCGCAGATTACAGCTGCCGATCTAGCCTGCATTCCGGACCATGCGGACGGTGCCTACTGTCCTTCGGGGTACGGAGTGCCACGCGCGGTTGCGCCGAATTTCTTCTACCTCAACGAGGAAAGATCGTCGGCGAACTCGAGCTATCATTCGCTGCAAGCTAGTTTACGAACCAGCGGTTGGCACGGTGTGACTTCACAAGCAAACTTCGTCTGGTCGCACGCCATCGACGATGCCAGTGATTCTGAAGATTTCGAGCCTAATGAAGCGCAGCCGACAAACAGCACCAACCCGGCAGGAGACAAGGGAAATTCCAGCTACGATATTCGCCGCCGCTTTACCTGGAACTTTGTTTACCAGTTCCCCAAGGCGGGTGGGTCGATGCAGAAGTTGAAGAACGGCTGGGGTCTCGATGGCATTCTCAACCTGCAGGATGGTCAACCCTGGCATCTGAACTATGAATTTGAAGGGGACTATTCCGGGTCCGGCGAAGGCTTTGATCGTCCGGACCAGATTGCAACGCCGCAATATAATCCGAGCAACCCGGCTCAATACATAAATCTGTCGGCATTCGCGGCGCCTTGCACTTTCGGAAATCCTCAGGGGAACGACGGCAGCGCGGACGAGAGCAACTGCGTCCCGGGCACACGCCACTTCGGAACGGAAGGACGGAACTCTTTACACGGCCCCAGCTTTAAGGAGTTCAACTTCTCCCTTTTCAAGGACACGCCGATCACGGAACGGCTCAAAATGACGCTTCGGGCGGAGTTCTTCAATCTGCTCAACCATCCCAACTTTTGCAATCCGTTCCTGCCCGGCTTCATTGCCGATATAGGAGCGCCGAATGCCACTAACGGTGCAGGCGCCTTCACTGGCGGCTACACCTCCAACAGTTACTTCCCGATCGTGGCAACTGGCGACGTTGGCATCGGCAACCCGTTCCTCGGTGGCGGCGGACCAAGAGGTGTACAGTTCGCTGCAATCTTCAAGTTCTAAATAGGCAGTAGTTCTCAGCCCTTGCCTCGGCAGGGGCTTTCTTTTTTACAAAACCTCGGTCATCTCATGCCCCGCCCGTCGTACTCCTTCCGTCACCTACTTTGTTGGTTACCCCGCTGTTACTCTCCATCTGTAATCCTCCCCGAAAAGCTTTTTCCGGAGAACCCAATGCGCCGCGACTTCAGCGCTATCAGCGCCGTTCTAATTCTTTCTGCGTGTTTTGCCGCGCCCGCGTACGCACATCATCTCAAGCAGGCAAATACCGCTTCGCTGCCCGTGACCACGACTTCCGCGCAAGCTCGCGCTCTTTATGTAAAGGGCATGCAGGATTACGAGAATCTCTACCTTGAGCGCTGCAATGACGACTGGCGCTCCGCAGTGAAGGAAGATCCGAATCTTGCCGTCGCCTGGGCTTGGATCGCCTTCAATACCAGCGATCCCAAAGAAGCGAGTTTAGCTCGCGAGAAAGCGAAAGCCGCTGCGCCGAAGGCCACTCCTGGCGAGCAGTTGATGGTGGCCTGGATCGCGAAAGTTCAGGAAGGCGATTTCATCGGCGGCATCTCGGCGATGAATGACATGCTGGAGATGTACCCCAAGGACAAGCATCTTTTATATCTCGCGGGCAACTGGCTGATGGGCGAGGAGGGCGCGGATCAGTCGGAGACGATGATGTTGAAAGCTCTCGCCATCGATAAAAATTTTCCCGCTGCGCTGAACGATCTCGCCTATGCAGAAGCGCGCAATCGCCAGTTCAACAAGGCCTTTGCCGCCATGGATCGCTACGTCGCGCTGTTGCCGAAAGAGCCCAACCCGCAAGATTCCTACGGCGAACTGAAGCGCATGGCAGGAGATTTCGAAGGCTCGCTGCAGCACTACCGCCTGGCGCTGAAGATCGATCCCGATTTCGTTACGTCACAGGTTGGCCTGGGCGACACCTACGCTCTCATGGGCAATCAGGAGCAGGCGCGTATCGAATACGACAAAGCCATCCGCTACGCCCACAACGAGGCCGATCGCCTCAGCTATACCATGCAGAAGGCGATGACGTGGGTGCGCGACGGCAAATTTGCCGAAGCCGACAAGCTCTATCTCGAGGTCGCCGAAACGGCTCACGCAAAGGAACAGGATTTGCAGGAAGGACAAGCCCTCCGGCACATCGCCGAATATCAGGCCGATGATCATGCCGCGCTGAAATATCTGCAGAGCGCCGAAGATGCTCTCAGCCATCGCACGATTTCAGAGTCCGACAGGAATGATGAACTCGCTCGCATTCTGCGCGTTCGCGCGGTGCGTGCAGCGCACACTGGAGACGCGACTTTGGCGGATAAATCTCTCAAGAAACTCGAAGCCATGGCTGCCGCCAGCCGCAATCGCGTGATTCAGATTTCCTACAATGGCGCCGCGGGCACGTTGCTCATGGACCAGAAGAAATACGAGGATGCCATCAATTACCTCGAAGAGGACCGAGACAATCCCTTCACCATGGAACTTCTGGTGCAGGCCTATTATGAAACCGGTCAGTCAGAGAAATTGGCCGAGGCGGAAACCAGGCTGCGCGGCACCAATGTTCCGACGATTGAGCAGGCGGTTGTGGTGCCAGCCGCTCGTCTCCGGCGCCCGGAAATCTAAGAGCACGCGACTCGTCTATACTGTCGAACGCCAGCGGATGAGCTTCACCGGCGTTAAACTCTTTCGCTGTATATTAGAGAACGCTTAGGAATGGCCAGCAAAACGGATCGACGCTCTGCGCCAAGAACTATCGCGACCGTTCCAGTCCGCCTCAAGACGGCTACCGGACTACCGGAAGTCGCGGCCCAGACCCGCGACATCAGCACCAATGGCGTATTTCTCTATACCGACTCCCGCATCGCCGAGGGATCAAACCTGGAAATGGTGCTGATCCTGCCGCCCGACCTGACGGCGGGCGAAAAATGCTGGGTATGCTGCCAGGCCACGGTTTTGCGAGTGGAAACGACTCCGGGCCAGAAGTTCGGGCTGGCGGCTAAGATTGAGCGGATGAACTTCCTACCAGAAATCCCGGCCTGATTTCCACAAAAATCTGAGAAAACCCTTTCCTTTCTGTATACCTTGGTGCAATAATTACGGCCCTAGAATTGCTCTAGCCAAAATTAGATGCGATAGGTGGGCCGATTCATGTGGATTGATAAACTTGCGGACGGTGTGGTTCAGGTGCAAACTCCTATCGGGCCGCGCTACCTAATGCCTTCATTCCTGCAGCGTGCGTATTTTCTGTGGATGTTCCGTCATTTCCCGATTCTTCCACACGCGGTGCTCAACTCCTGGCAGCAGCGGCTGATTGACCGCTTGTGTTCGGAGCAGAGGTTCGTTTCCATGGCGTATGCCGATGGAATGGAAGACGCTCCGGTAATCGGAACGATCGAGAAGCGCCAGCCGCTGCCGCAGCGCCGTCCGGCAGCCAGTGAGGGCTCTACGAGCTTGGCTGCAAGCGTGCGCCAGCGTTCCTAAGATTCCCGCAGAGTCTATAAGGTGAGGTCCGGGTTCAGTTCTCGGGCGGTTGCGGGTTTCCACCTGCGTTGCCGTTGGCACTCCCTTGCCGTCCCTGCTGACGCTCGAAATTGCCGCATGGTCCAGCGCCCGCGTGATGTTGCATGTTCCCGCCGTGCCGCTGTTGCTGGCAGGCGTGCAGTGTGTTCAGTTGTTCAGCCGGGATCAGCGCAGCGGTCTTCTCCTCGGCCTCCTGCCGGATTTGTTTCACCTGCTCCTGCTTCTGCTGCGGCGTCAGCGACGAATCTTCGCAAACGCTTGCAACCTGCGAGTGCGCGTCACGCTCGATCTGCTGATGCTGCTCCATCACCGACCGACTGATGCCAGCCTGCTTCCAACACGGCTCTTGGCGCGCGGGCGGCGGAGATGAAGGGGAATTGCCGGATGGAGGCGCGCTCTGCGCCCACAGCGCTGCCGCAGAAAAACCAATGACAACCGCGACCCGGAAAATTTTCTGGATCATATTTGCCTCCTGGATTCGAGTGGCGTCAGACCGTTAGAGCAATGGTAGCGCGAACCAGAACGCTTGGTATGCGAAACCGCGAACCGGAGGTGCATGTCGCACGATGGCATTTTCTGCTCACGCGCGGGAAACGAACACTTGCACACGTGAACTTCCGAACAGCAACATGGTGCAGGCATCAGACAACGCTGTCAAAAAGAAAGAGCCGACGGACCGCGTATACTGAAAATGCTAAAATCATTGTTTATCCCGCCGGAAGAATTCACCGTGAGGGCGCGTAGCTCAATTGGCAGAGCAAGTGACTCTTAATCACTAGGTTGGAGGTTCGATTCCTCCCGCGCTCACCACTCCTTTTCAAGGAGTTGTACCGATCCTCCATCCATTCTCTTCGCTTTACTTACTTGTAACTGTGGCTGTTTTTGTGGCTGTTGCTACATCACGTACTTCTGCTGATTCAGCCGATCGATGACGACTTTGATCTGTGCCGTTTCCGGATGCAGATAACCCATCGTCGTCGTCAGACTCTCATGCCCCATGACTTCCTTCACCAGTCCCGGATTTTTCGTCTCTGCCATGGCGACGGTACCGAATGTGTGCCGCGCGCAATAGAGTTTCAGCGCATCCGGAATTTCAAGTTTGCGAGCGACCCTTCTGAACGCGTGCTCGAGTCCGCTCAGTCCGATGTGTCCTGTACGAGACTTCTTCGAAGGAAACACCCAACCTTCTCGTGCGTCCGACTGTCCAAGCTGAATTGTCCTGAGAAGTGTGATCACGCGCTCGCTCAACGGTACAGGCCGACGAGCTCCGCGCGTTTTGCCACGAGGGTTGAAATAGAATGCGCCTTCCCAGTTGATCGTTTCCCAACACATTCTGATGACTTCCCCGTTTCTCAATCCAGAGTCCAGCATGATGGTCAGGACATCTTTCAAGGGTCGTTGGCATGCTGCCAAGAGTCGCTTCTCATCTTCGACAGTGACCATTCGGTCCCTGGGGAAGACTTTGACCGTCTTGATCCTTGGCACTTCACGAAGCACCTTCCAATCGCGAGCTTTGCCGAGCATCCGGCGCAGTGTCCGAATGGCACGGTTCCTGCTGTAGGGCGATTCGTGAAATTTTGTGGTCTCAACGTCGTCGGCCGTGATTTGATCCATGCGTATCCCAGATAAGGGAGTCTTCAAGATCAAACGCCGGCCGTTTTTGTAATCAGCCTTTGTGTTCTCGGCAAGCGTCGTTTTGTCGAGCCACTCAATGAATTGCTTGGCGAACTCCCGCACCAGAGGTACCCGTTTGGGCCGCAACGACTCCCCTTCCTCTGCCGCAACCCGTTTTCGAGCCTCGACGCGCTCGGCTTGCTTTTGGTTCTTGGTTTTGGTGCTGCCGCGATGCCGCCTTCCATTGACGTAGAAGAGGTAGTACCAGACATCACCCCGCTGGTAAATAGACATTCCGTTCCTCCTTGCTTGCGCGCACAGAGGAAACGCAGATGCCAGATCGGATGAACTCATCCAGATCGGCTATATCATACAGCGCGCGTCCACGGGGTTTGTAGAATTTCGGGCCTCCCCCTTGGGATCTCCAAACGCGCAGCGTACTGGCTGGAATGCCCGAATATTCGGCTGCCGCCCTTGTGCCCAAGAAGCGTTTGTTTTCGTTTTCGACTTTGACTGCCACGGCTGGCCTCCATTTGCACTGCTTGTAGAGCAAACTCTGGATTCAGTCAAAATTTGCGTCAGGGAAACAGCAGATCTCCACAGGCGAGGATCCCATACCGATTTGACCGAAATTTTATTCGGGCTTAGCTTCTTCTGTGCCGAACCGGAATTGAGGTTCGACAGACGAGGAACTGGTGTTTTCATCTCTTCCGGAACTCGACGAAAGCCTTCGCGCTACCGGCTATATCGCCGATTCGATTACCACAACCACGGTGTACCTCGCGGCAAGACTACAGAAGCCTCTGCTGCTCGAAGGCCCGGCGGGCAGTGGAAAAACGCAATTGGCATATGCAGTTGCAGAGGCAGCGGAGACCACCGTAGAGCGGTTGCAGTGCTATGAGGGTATCGACGAAGAGAAGGCCATCGGCAAGTTCGATGAGCCGCTGCAGAGGCTTTGCGTTGAGTTGAAGGCGAAGTGCAGCAGCGTCGATTGGGAGGCTTTGCGGACTGAATTGCATGGACAGCAGTTTTTCATCGCCGGGCCTCTCTTGCGCGCCCTCCAGCATGAAAAGCCTTGCGTCTTGCTCATCGATGAACTGGATAAAGTGGACCACGCATTTGAAGCAACATTGTTGGAACTCTTGAGTGTTTGGCAGCTGAGCATTCCGAAACTCGGAACAATTCGAGCCAGTAGTATTCCCTTTGTTGTAGTCACATCCAACGAGGAGCGGCGCATCGGGGATCCGCTGCGCCGGCGTAGTTTTTACCTTCGCGTTGAACACCCCACGGCAGAACGGGAAGCAGAGATTGTTGCGCTGAGGGCGCCGGATTCGAGCCCTGAATTTCATGCAGAAATGGCGGGGCTTGCGAAGGCTTTGCGCGGCTGGAGCATGGAAAAACCGCCATCCGTCTCGGAAATTCTAGATCTTGCGCAGGCACTCAAAGTTCTTGGGACAGAACAAATCACCGCAGAGATGAGGGACACACTGCTGCCCCTACTGGCCAAGACTGAGGCTGACCGGCGAAAGCTGCTTCTGCGCGACGGCTTTGCCAGCCTGATCTACGACGCGCAGCAGTACAGTGCAGAAGCTCTGCGAGGGAGTATGGCATGAAGTCGGCGCTGATCTTAGCGGAAATGCTTTGCGCCATTTCGATTTCCTGGGCGCAATCCGTTAAGGCACCAGCGCGGATGGAAGCTGAGTACTACGTCACGGCCTACGCGCAACACTATCGGGTGCCCATTGCGCTGGTACGCGCTATTGTGATGCGTGAATCGAATTGGCAGCCCTGTGGGATCTCCAAGAAAGGCGCCGTGGGGCTCATGCAGTTGATGCCCGCCACTGCCAAGCGGCTGGGCGTGACCGACCGCTGCAATCTCGACCAAAACGTCTCAGGCGGAGTGTGCTACCTCGCTTGCCTAATCCGACAGTTTCACAACGACCTCAGGCTCGTGGCCGCTGCTTACTACGTCGGCGAAGACACGATTCGCACGCGGGGGCTTGCTTACCGAAATCCCGACGTCGTTGCGTACGTCTCAGCAATTAGAACAACTTATCTTCGAGAAGCCGGCATTGAACCGGAAAGCAAAAATACCACTGCGAAAAGAGATGTGAGATGAACAAATGTTTGAGTTTGGTGCATCTGATAACGATCTGTTTGCTGCCTTTCCACATGGCCTCGGGGCAAACCGAGTTGCCGCAAGCAAGAATCGTGAACTTGAGTATTGACCCGGGACAGGTTCTGGTCTTGCACGTACGCCCGGGATATGTCAGCTCGGTGCGAGTGCTGGAGGAGGTGAGTTCCGTCGTCCTGGGTGACCCTGGAGCCTTTAAGGCCGAACACTCCGAAGCCGAGCCGCAGCTCGTGTTTTTCAAAGCAACGAGCGCCAAGCCCGCACAAACCAATGCTCTGATCACGACCAAAGGCGGTCACGAGATCTCCATTAGCCTCGTGAGTCAAGGAAAATCAGTCCATAGTGAAGTGGTCGATTATGTCCTCAACTGCGAAAGGCCGCACAGTTTTCTGATCACTTCATCTCATTCCAGCTTTGTAGTCGGGGAAACAAAGAGTGTTGCACCAGAAGGTCCACCGGCCGTCGCTCCCCAAGAGAAGCCCAGCAGCCAAGAACAACCGCTGCAGAAGGCGCAGCAGCTTGAAAATCCGCATTGGGAAGGCAAACTGTTGCGGATTGCGGTGGGAGAAACTACGGAAAAGGAACAGCAGATGGCCGTACCTTTCGCCGTTCTTAACGCTTCTGCACGAACCATCGAAGTGCTGCCACCGCAGATACAGCTTGCCGGGACATCGAGAGACAAGCATCGCAAGGCGATCAAGGCCGAACCGGTGGCGATCAAAGATTACTGGATGACCACGCGCAGGCTCGCGCCTGGCGCCAGGACCGATGGAGTCGTAGTGTTCGAGCGGCCGAGTTTCAAGGAATCAAGTGAAAGATTGTTACTGGCAGTTGCCCAAGCGGACGAAGTCGATCGTCCAGTCTTGGTGCCGATTGCGTTTGTAGCTCCGGTAGTGGGAGGTGCAAAGTGACTCGCCCCAACGGAGACGGTGGCAACGGCGCCGAATTGATGGAGGAGCCAGCTGAAAATCAGGCCGTCGACAACATGCAAAGCCCTGCACCCGCCCATGCCGCCTTGCCAGAGTTTGCAACCAGAGCCAAGCAGAGAGCGAAACAGCAGACCCGACAGAATCGGTTCGTGATCATCGCGGCAGGAGCGATCGTGACGGCCCTCCTGATCTTCGTTGCTATCTCTGTGCCACATCGAGGCGGGCCCAAGAGCGTGAAAAATCGCGGTGCGGTCTCTAAAGACGATTCGAGCGTGGAACCCAGCAGCGAAAGCAACGACAAGAGCCTGTTTCCGATCACCGATTCGGGCCGGCCCGCGGCGAAAGAAGCGCACCAGGGATTCCTCAACGAACGCGACCTGCAGAGAACGGTAGTTCGATCGGGAACAAATACTTCGCAGGTTGGGCAGCCTAACAGAGCTGAAACATTGGGTTCGATACCGCCCTTTGGAGACAAGTGGCAAGCGCCGCCGTACGAAGCGGGCTCGAGTGCTGACGCAACTGATGCGAGTAAAGCGGAGCGCGAGGCGATGGAAAAGCCCTCGTTAATGTATGTAAGCAAGATTTCTTCCAGGCCAACTGGTCTGCCGACCGCGAATGAAGCCACCGCTGAACTGGGTTTGGGTTTGGCTACGGGCACGCGCTTGCGGGCACGCTTAGATTCAGCCGCAAGCACGGCTGTTCGCGCACCAGTTCTCGCCGTGATCGAGTACAACTACGAACAAGGTGGAGAAATTATTGTTCCTGCAGGGGCTAAGGCAGTTGGTCATATCCGGGAAGCAAACCGTTCAGGCTACGTGGACCTTCAATTCGATTCTCTACTGATGCCGGATGGCTCTTCCGTTCCTATCGAAGCTGCTGCGACAGGTCTGGACTTGCGGCCGCTGAAAGGAAAGGTTGAAGGCAAGAATACAGGAAAGAACGTCCTTGTTAGATCGTTATCTGGAATTGGTCAGGCTGGCTCCTTGTTCCTTGGGCAAGGCAGTCTGAACCAGCCGCTCAGCGAATCGGATCTTATGCGAGAGCGTGCCGCCAGTAACATCGGCGAAACCGGAGACGAAGAGGTCTCGCGATTGGCAGTGAATCAGCAGATTGTGGTGACGGTTTCGGCGGGCGTACCTATCTACGTTGTGCTTCAACAAACACCTAAGTCCAATCAACCGTTAGCGCAAACGAGTCCACGAAACAGTCCGACCTCCAATTCGTCCAATGCTGACCAGCTGCGCCAGTTGCTCCAGTTGCAGCAGGAGCTAAACCAATCTACAAGCAGCCAAGCGGCGCAGTAAACCCATTGCTCATGGGACAAAGGCGTCCCGCCTTCGAGTCTCGAGGAACGCCTGAGTGAATTGTGAACGTGCTTGTGAGATGCACCAAAGTCAAACATTTGTTCATCTCATTAAGAATTTTGCGGCAGCCCAACAAAGTCCGTATCGGGTCTTTTTCCACGTTGTGAAAGGGAGTTCTTTGTGAGATACACCAAACTCAAACATTTGTTCATCTCATAAGACTTCTCCTCGCAGACTGCACGAATGACTCAGCACGAGGTGCCGCTTTTGAAATCCCATGCGCAACAAGGATCCTCGGCAACTTTTCTTGTACTCTTTCGATCTTTCCGCGAGTTAGTGCCATCCTGAAAATGCTTCGAGACAAAGCCCGTTGACTTGCCCGAAATCTGAAATGCC
>Ga0070735_10003522_pt1 | contig 13689 bp, 8 predicted proteins | sample Coa_R1_FD_66443 | JGI IMG/M metagenome (GOLD analysis project Ga0070735, IMG submission 66443) | Surface soil microbial communities from Centralia Pennsylvania, which are recovering from an underground coalmine fire - Coalmine... | ecosystem: Environmental > Terrestrial > Soil > Unclassified ...
CTGCCGCGAATCCGCGAGGTCTCGGCCCATATTGCCGCAGCGGTCGCCGAGGTGGCTTATAAGCGCGGCCTCGCAACGGCTCCCAAGCCAAACAACATGATGGGCTATATCGAACAGCAAATGTACGACCCGCACTACTAGCTGTCTCGGAACTTACCTTTATCTCGGAACCTCCGATCTGCGGGCAAGCGATCGGAGGTTTTTCCATTTCCGCAGCCATTTCGGGCGGTCGGCTGCCCGCGTGCACGCCGCGTCAGTCCAGCGCCTTTCACATTGTTTTTTCTACGTTTTCCCCGTTGCGGGATTTGAAAGCCGCCATGAAATCAGTGTTATTTTTTGCGCTGGCTTGGCTTTGTCCGGCCCGCCGAACGCTGCTATGACCACCGGCAACTCATCGCGCTGTCTGCGCTGAAGGATCATCGCATTGACGAGCGATTTTTCGGACATCGAAGTCGTGGCCACGAATTTCAACTGGCGCCAATCCGGCGGCACGACGGCGGTCGCGCAGCTGGTGCCGGAGCAGGCGAAGACGTTGAAAATTGCGGCGCTCGGTTTCGATCTGCCGGAGCGGGTGCCGCGCATGCGCTGGCGCGATGTGCCAAAACTGTTCCGCCGGCCGGCCAATCGGCCATTTCGGATCTACCATTGCCGCCGCAACGTCGAGATGATGGCGGGGCTTGTGCTCCGCGATATCCTGCGCGCGCCGCTGCGCCTCATTTTCAATTCGGCCGGTCAACGTCGGCACAAGCCGCTGACGCGCTGGATGCTGCGGCGGATGGATGCCGTTATCACGACCAGCGAGCGTTCGGGCAGTTTCCTCGAAGTGCCATATACCGTCGTGCCGCACGGCACCGATTTCGAACATTTTCGTCCGGCCCGCGGAGCCGAGGACGACTATGCGGCGACCGGGTTGCCGGGCAAATACGCCGTCGGCTGCACCGGGCGAATTCGCCACCAAAAGGGCACCGACCTTTTTGTCGATGCGATGCTGCGACTTTTGCCGAACTATCCGGACTGGACGGCGATCATTACCGGCCGCACCACCGCCGACCAGTTGATCTTCGAGCGCGAGTTGAAGTCGAAGGTCGCGAGCGCCGGTCTCTCCGAGCGCATCGTCTTTCTCGGCGACGTCGAGGACATCGCGGTCTGGTATCGGCGCTTCACCTTGTTCGTGGCGCCTTCCCGCCAGGAAGGTTTTGGCCTGACGCCTCTGGAGGCAATGGCCTCGGAGACCGCGGTCGTCGCCTCCGACGCAGGGTCCTTCCCCTCGATGATCCGGCCCGGGATCAACGGCGCCATCGTGCCGGCGGGCGATGTCGACGCTCTTGTCGCGGCGATCGAACCCTATTTTCGCGCGCCCAATCTTGCTAAGGAACAGGGACGGGCAGCGCTGGAATTCGTGCAGGCCAATTTTTCGCTTGCGGCCGAGGCCCGCGGTATCCGCGCTGTCTATGAGCGCCTATGGACCGAGGGACAAAAGCCCCTCAACCTGTCGCGGAACGGGCAGCCGGCCGGGAACAAGACTGCAGGAAGTCGCCAGGAGAAACCATGCTGAAACTTGACGTACTTCGCTCGACACCTGTCCAACACGATCCCTTCGAATACCTGATCGTGAAAAACTTCGTCGATGGCGAGAAGCTGAAAGGGGTCCTGGCCGACTATCCCGAAGTGCCCGGCCCCGGCTCGCATCCGCCGGCAGGCCTGAAGATTTCCGGACATTTCAAGGAACTGATCGACGAACTGCTGGGACCGTCGTTTCAGCATCTCATCGAGGAAAAGTTCGACGTTGATCTTGCGAACCGGCCGACGATGTACACCGTGCGCGGCTTCTGCCGAGCCCGCGACGGCAAGATTCACACCGACTCCAAGACCAAGATCATCACTGTCCTGCTCTACATGAACGACGATTCCTGGGAGAGTTCGACCGGCCGCCTGCGCCTGCTGCGCAACGGGACAGATCTCGAAAATTATGTCGCCGAGGTTGAACCGTCCGGCGGCACGCTTCTTATTTTCAAGCGCGCCGACAATTCATGGCACGGGCATCATCCCTTTGAAGGCAGGCGCCGCGCGATCCAGCTCAACTGGGTGACCGACCAATCGGTCGTCGACCGCGAGCAAGGCCGTCATGGCTTCTCCTCGAAGATCAAGCGGCTGTTCCAGCCATCGCACTGGATGCAGTGAGCTTCGGAATCGGGAGCTCTCCTGTGACGCCCGACAACGACACGTCTACCGCGCCATTCGGCGCGCTGGCGCCGAATGCGGCGCAAGCGGCTGTCATCCGCCTTGTGCAGCGCTCGGGCCTCAAGCGCGGGGTATTCCGGCCCTGGATGTCGCGGCTGATCAACTTGATGCGGCCCGGCCCAGTCGATGCGCAGTATCAGGGCGCATCGTTCCGCTTCTATCATCTGCTCAGCGCCACCGAGCGCGGCGCCCTGTTCAATCCCGACTACAATCTGGATGAGCTTTCGTTTCTGCGCGCGCATACGCCCGATGGCGGCGTCTTCGTCGACATCGGTGCCAATGTCGGCACCTATGCGCTGACGCTGGCAAACAAGGTCGGCAAGAGCGGAACGGTGATTGCGGTCGAGCCGCACCCGGTGGCGCACGCCCGTCTCGCTTTCAACCGCGCGGCCTCCGGCCTTGCCCAGGTCAAACTGCTGGCGGCCGCCGCAGGCGCCGAAAATGGCGAACTGTTGATGGAGACCGATAGCGCCAATCTCGGCGCGAGCCATGTCGCGAGCGGTGCATCCGGCGGCCACACCTTCCGCGTGCCCGCTTTCACCTTGCAGCAGATTCTCAGCGATGCCGGTGTCAGCAAGATGGATGCACTGAAGATCGACGTCGAAGGCTTTGAGGACCGCGTGTTGACCTGTTTCTTTGCGCAGGCGCCGCAGACGCTTTGGCCCCGCGCCGTCGTGATCGAACACCTCGAGCGCAAGAACTGGCAGCACGACTGCATCGACGACATGGTCTCGCGCGGCTATCGCGAGGAGCGCAAGACGCGCAGCAATACGCTATTAGCGCGGGGGTAAGGCGCGCGTCCGTCGTCGCTCTCGCTACGCGTGGCTTCGCGCCATCCGGCAGACCCGAACAGCGCCGGCCGGCTGCGCGCATCAATCATCGCTCAGGGACGAACGCGGATGATCGTCTTTCCCTTGCGTCGCTTCGTCGGGTTCAAGGCGACGACGGCATCGTCGAGGGTCGAGACGTTGCCGATGTTCGTCCGCAGTCGTCCGTCCCGCAGCCGCTGGACGATCTCACTCAACTGGGCACGATCGGACTCGACGACGAAGTCGACCGCGAGGCCGTTGGCGGGCCGCGCCTCGCACGGCCCAACGACGCACACCAGCGTTCCTCCGGCTCGAACCAGACGCGCGGATCGCTTCCCGATGTCGCCGCCGATGAGATCGAACACCAAATCGACGCCGCCGACGTCTTCCAGGGCGTCGTTCTCGAGGTCGACGAATTCCTGCGCACCGAAATCGAGCACAGTCTGGCGGTCGGCGGCGCGTCCGGCCCCGATGACGTGGGCGCCGAATTCTCGTGCGAGCTGCGTCACCATCGAACCGACTGCGCCCGCTGCGCCGTGCACGAGTACGCTTTGCCCTGCCTGAAGGCGGCCGTGCAGGAACAGTCCCTGCCACGCGGTGAGTCCGGAGATTGGCAGACTCGCGCCCACCGTGAAATCGACGTCGCCCGCGAGCGGCGCGAGGTTGCGCGCCTCGATGGCGACATACTCCGCCAGGGTGCCGTCGCGATACCAGTCGGCGAGGCCGAACACGCGCTGTCCCACCGACAGCCCCGTCGTGCCGTAGCCGAGAGCGGTGACCACTCCGGCCAGTTCGTGGCCCGGGATCGACGGCGTTCGGGGACGGCCGAGGCGATCCGTCCAGGTCGAGGGCCACTCCAGCTCAGTCGGGACGAATCCCGACGCATGGATCTGAACGACGACGTCGTTTATCGCTGCTTGCGGCGCGGGCCGCTCCGCCAGCTTCATCCCGGTCTTTCCCGCAGCCTGGTCCGTTACGACAATTGCCTTCATGGTCATTCTCTCCTGAGAAATTTGCCCCCCGTTGCCGGAAGCAAGGAGACTTCAAGCGCTTGCTGTCTGCAGCTGCATCGCATCTTGCTTCTGCAAGCAGAGCACCACCAACAGCGCCCCGCCATTTGCCCAATAGTACCAGGCATCAAGACCGGTAAAGCCGAGGGCAAACGGCACCGTCACGAAGATGATGCCGACCAGAGCATCAACCGCGACATGAAATGAGAACGGGATAATCCGGATCACGCCCGTCCTGTGATTCGTAAAGAACGTCAGAATGACCGCTGCCACGCCGGTGGCGACAGCGAGCCATTTTGCCGAAGGATTTGAGCTGCCGAGTCCGAGCACGAAGGGCAAGGCGATCAAGCTCGCAGCAACAGGATAGTCCAGGTAAGCGTGCATCGTCTTGGTGACGAACCTGGGATGGAAGCGAGTGGAGGGATGGGTGGCTTGTTGAGTGATTTGCACGATCTGCTCCTTTGGTTCGAGTGGCGACTATTTGCAACACCACTCACCTAGGATCGCGCGGCAGCCAGGAGCAAGACACGCGAACAAACTATGGACTGTCTGCAAGACAGTTGGGACGATCTGCAAACCTATGACGATTCAAGATCGCGAGTGTCGGTCGGAGGAATTCCAAAGCGTTGGGAAAATGCGCGCGCGAAGGCAGCCGCCGATTGGTATCCAGCCTGAGCTGCAACTTCTTTTACGCTTGCTTTGGAACTGCCGAGCCTGGCCAAGGCTTTTTGCAATCTCCATTCCGTGACATAAGCCATAGGCGCGACACCGACGAGTTCGGTAAACCGCTCCGCGAAGCGGCTCCTCGACATGCCGCTTGCTTTTGCGAGAGCTTCGACCGTCCACGGATCGCCGGGCGTTTTGTGCACCAGTTCAAGAGCGCGGCCGATATGAAGGTCCGTCATCGCGGTCATGATGTTGACTAGTGGCGGATGACGTTCGACGCTTGCCCGCACCGCCTCGATAAAAAAGACTTCCGACAGGCGCGCGATCGAAGCGGCGGCACCGACCTCGTCACTGAGTGCTCGCCGCGCAACCAGGCGCAGTGCCTCGTCAAGCAGCGGATAACGATCGCGGTCACGTTGGGTTATCAGGATCACTTCGGGCAATGCGCCAAGCAGCGGATGATCGGCGCCCTGCGAAAAGCCCAGGTGACCACAAACCATTTGGGTCGAGGCCTGAGAGTCACTCTTGCCAATCACGAACGCGCCCTTGCCGTCGTAACCCGATTCCTGGATCACGCGTTCTAACCGCGCCGGTGCCCGGCCGAGACGATCGGCCAGCACATGTCCCCGGCCGCGGGGAATCAATACGACATCGCCGGATTCAAGAACGACATTGCTGCCGGACGGAAGGCTCACATGGCAGCAGCCCTGGATCACAAAATGGAACCGCGCGGCTTGCTCGTATGCCGGAACAGTAATGGCCCAGGGCGGCGAACAGTCGGTACGGAAGTAAAGCGTTCCTTTGAGCCTGATGGTCTCAAAGACATCACTCAAGAGGTCGAACATGCGGGCGATCTCGTCCAGCTAAACGCCCCGCACCCGCGTTGCATGATAGCAGACTTCGCCTCGCACGTCGCTGACGGATCAAAAGCGAAGAACTCAGCGCGAGCAAATTGTGTCCGCTTTGACCCGAAGGCTCGCCAATACGGCACGCGAGCGCATCAAGATCGACGGCGGCGGCTTAGCACTGCGACTACCTTCGTGCGCTGGCGCAACGCGTCGAGGTCATTGACCGCGAGGTCCGCATCATGCGCGCATCGATGCGGTCGGTGAGCATCGTCAGCACCGGCACCTCCAGCGTGTAACGGGCAGCACCCGGGCTGGACAACAGCGCGCCCTCCGTCGCCGTTTGTCGGTAACCAGATACTTAATGCGGATTATGGGCTCCTTCTGGACGCATGGTCGCTGGGGACGAGATGTGTCAGTGTCCGTTTGGACATGCCCCGAACGGGACGGTGCTGTTGGTTGAGGGAACGGTCGTGCAGCCCCTAAGCAACGCCTTTGCCGCTTATGTCCCAAGGTGGGTGACCCGGTCGCTTGATGAACGCTGGGCCGCGGAAGGTCGTCCGTTTTCCGTCAAACGTCGTGTCGCCGCTCTGTTTCTGGATGTCGCAGACTTTTCGGAAAAGACCGGTACGTTTGCTGCTCGCGGAGCGCGCGGGGCCGAAGATCTCTCGACGATCTTGAACGGTTGCTTTTCGGTCCTGACCGATACAATCGACGATTACGGCGGAGACGTCGTCGCCTTCGCCGGGGATGGGCTCGTTGTGCTGTGGGACGAGCCCGACATCCGAACCGCAGCGGTGCTGGCTACAAGCTGCGCGCTGGCGTTTCAAGATGCTCTAGGCAATTGGGCACGGAGTACCAACCATGACCTGCATGTAAGAGTCTCGATAGAAATCGGCGAAATCTTCCTTTGCCGCGTGGGCGGCGTCGATGCTCGATGGCATTATTTGGTAGCCGGCGACCCCGTCCGGCTCGCGTGTGCGGCCTATCACAGGGCCGATATCGGACAGGTCATTCTGTGTCCGGCCGCGCGCGATGAGATCGGAGAGCTTTGCGCCGGCAAGATCGTTGACGACGTTTTTTTTCAGGTGACGGGCGTTGTCGCGCCGATCCGTAGCGTTCCACCAAAATGGGATGGTCGCTTTCAGCCGGAAGCGCTGCGATTGCTTCTGCCGAAAGTAGTGCTCGATCGCGCACGCTTCGGTGAAGGCCGCTGGCTCGCCGAATTCCGTAAACTCACGATCGTCAGCATCAGACTCGGTGATCTAGGCCCTGACGACAATCTGTTGGACAAGCTTCAAAACGCAATTTTCGCGACACAGAAGATAGCGGCCCGTTTTGAAGGCACGATCCTGAATATCGTCACGACTGACAAGGGAATTCACGTCACCCTCGTTTTCGGCCTGCCGCCTCTGGGTCACAGCGACGATGCGCTGCGCGCGATCGAGGCGGCCTGGGCGGTACGCCAGGCTCTCAATAGCCACGAGGTCATGGCATCGATCGGCGTCGCTACCGGCCGACTGTTTTGCGGCGAGTACGGAGGGCAAACGCGCCGCGAATACTCGATCTTAGGACAAACGATCAATCTGTCGGCGCGGCTAATGGTAGTTGCGGAGAACGAAGTGCTTTGCGACGCAATCACCTCGACGTCTGTTGATTCACGCGTCACGTTTTCCGCACTCCGAAGCATGCGGCTGAAAGGTTGGGCTCGACCGGTGCCGATTTATCGGCCCGAGGCTGTGCTGGGCCCGCAGGGACTAAGGAGCCCGGGAGATATCGTCGGAAGAGATGCAGAGCGAGCAATCCTGGGCGACGCGCTCCGAAGCCTGCTGAATCACAAAGGGCAACTCGCCGTAGTTCAAGGAGAGGCCGGAATCGGCAAATCGAGGCTCCTTGCGGACTTGATCGAAAGAGCCAAGTCGAAGGGGTGTCACGTCTATCGAGGATTTGCCACCGCGATTGAACAACCGACCCTGTATTACGCGTGGCGTGACGTTGTGCTGCAACTGATAGGCGCCACCTCAAATCTGGATCCGGAGCTCGTTCAAAAAAAGGTCATTGCCGCCCTTGCCGACGACCCGCAACTTTTGGGTTGGATGCCGCTTCTCGATGACGTGATCCATGTCGGTTTCGCTGAAACCGAGTTGACTCAGACAATCACCGGCTCCGCACGAGCATCCAGCATTGAACAAATAATTGTTCACTTGCTGAGAAGGTCCGTCTCGAGTGGACCAACCGTCCTGATCTTCGAAGATCAGCACTGGTTTGACGATGCATCAACAGCGCTGCTGAGATCGGTTACGCGTCGATTGCCTGAAATCCTGGCGATCACGAGCCGAAGATCCAACGAGGGCACACCAACGTTCGACTCTGGCGCACTCAAGGTTGCCCAAATCGTGACGCTCGACGCTCTGAGCGAGGACGCCGTCGCCGAGCTGGTTCGGCGGCGCCTTGGCGTCGTCTCGCTTCCCGCCGAGCTCCAGGAGTTCGTGCATCGCCACGCCGGCGGCAATCCATTTTTCTGCGAAGAACTGCTGCTCGCTTTGCGCGACACAGGAGCAATTGAGCTCGATCGAGACGGTTGCAGGGTCAGCGGCGACCTGGCCGCCGCCTCCCACTCGGCGCTCTCTGCGAGCGTAGAAGGCGCGATCGTCAGCCGCATCGACGCGCTGCCGCCGGCTCACCAAATGGCGCTGAAGGTCGCCAGCGCCATCGGCATGGAATTCTCCTCAAAAACGTTGCAGATCATCTACCCGGATTCCTCGACGGCAAGTGAAGTACCGGATCTCCTCGATCGGCTGGTGGAGCTCGAGTTACTGCGCGTCCAAATCAGCGATGGGCAAACCGCCTATGATTTCCGACATGCAATCATTCGGGCGGTCACCTACGACCAACTGTCGTTTGCCCAGAGACGCGACCTTCATCGGGAAATTGCCGATTGCATCGAGAAGCTCAACCGGGTTCGTTTGGAGCCTTTTTACGCCCAGCTGGCGCTTCATCGGGAGCTGGCAGACCAGGCGATCCTGGCCATCGAATATCTGGATCGGGCCGCTGAGCAGGCGCTGCGCAACTATGCAAACCGTGACGCGATCGGCTACGCGACGAGGGCGACAAAACTTGCGGATTCAGCCGGAGACAGCGTCGACGATCGCCGCCGGTCGGTTTGGCAGATCACGTTCGGCGACGCATACCACGAGCTGAGAGACTATGACGCGGCCTCTCGCCACTACGAAGACGCGCTGACGTTGCTCGGCCGTCGAGTTCCGGCGACGACCGCTCAAACAGTCCGGGACCTTCTCGGCAACGTGGCATGGCAGATCGGTTCTCGGATCCGGGGCGCTTCGCTTCATCCGGCGCCCGCTGGCGAGCGTGAGGAGTTGCGCCAGGCGGCCCACGTCTACGAGCGGCTCGCCGAGGAGTATTTTTATCAGAATGATTCATTGCGCCTGCTGCACGGCACGCTGGCGTCGCTCAACCTGGCCGAACGCTGCGGTTCGACGGCCGAGACGATCAGCGGATACAATGGGCTGGCGCTGGGACTTGGAATGTCGGGAATGAAAGGGCCGGCTCGCTTCTACAGCAGATGCGCCTTTCAACTGGCGCGCGAGCGCGGCGGCAAGCCCGAAGTAGCGCGTGCAAATCTCGTCGCCTCGGTGCTCGCGAGCGGTCTCGGTGAACGAGACCACGCCCAAACTTTCGCTCTCGAAGCAGCAGCGGCGTTTCGCGAGCTCGGCGATCAAGCCCGTTTGCAAAACGTCCTCGTTGGCCGCGTTTTCGCGCACCTGATTCACAGCGATATAGCGCGCGCGGAAAGCTTGCTCAACGAGCTCTCGGTGCCTGATCTGAAAGACGCCAGCGAAACTATTCGGGCATGGCGACTCTGCGCGCGTGCGATCATCGACACCATCAAAGGCGACGCTGATACCGCATTGCTGTTGGAGCTGCGATCCGTCGCCGACGGCAAACACGCGCCCGCCGACCGCCTGCTATGCTTCGGTGTGCTGGCGTCGGCATACGAACGACGAGGTGATTTCCATGCCTCCCTCGAAGCGGCCGAACGGGGATTCGACGTGCTGCAAAGCTGCCAAGTCGTATGGGCGGCCTGGGGCGTTTACGGGGCCGCCGGCGTGGTCGGGACGCTTATCGCGCATTGCGAGCGAGTAGCGAGGGCGCGGCCGTCTGCTGGGGATTTGGAGTCCAAGGCGCGCCGGGCGTGCGACCTTCTATATCGGGCCGCACGCAGATCGCCGGTCTGCCGCCCGGCGGCTCTATTGTTGCGAGGATCGATGTCCTTTCTGCGCGGCTACAAGTGGCGCGCCAGACGCGATTGGCGCCGCGCTGTCGGTTGCGCGGAGAGTCTCAACATGCAATATTTTGCGGGCCTAGCTTGGCGTCAGATCGGAAAGAGCAGCGCGCAAGAGGATCCGCTACGAGACTTCGCATTATCGCGCGCTGAGAAGGCTTTCCAAGTAGTCGGAGCAATTGCGGACCTGACAACGGTTCGACTGTCATTAGTAGATTGAGCCCACGAAACGGTTCTGGGACAATTTGTGTGATGCGCAGCGAGGGACGTCAAAAGATCGTCATTGTCGGCGGTGGTCCTGCTGGGCTTGCTGCGGCGTTCGAATTGACGAAGCCCGGCCTTTATCCTGGCGAATGCGTGACCGTTTATCAGATTGGCTGGCGCTTGGGCGGAAAGTGCGCGAGCGGACGAGACGACAGAATGCGGGTCGTCGAGCACGGGTTGCATTTGTGGTTCGGCTACTACGAAAACGCTTTTCGCCTGTTGCGAGAGGTATACGAGGAGCTGCCGACCAAGCCCAGACGTTTTCCTAGTTGGAGCGACGCCTTCCAACCCCAGAAGTCCACGCAGATCGGCGACCAGCGCATTGGGAAGAACGGATTTATTCCCTTCTTCTGGCCGACAAGGAAAGGTAGCCCGGGGGACGGACGTCAACCACAGCTCTGGGACAGCCTTATAGGCGTCCTCGAGATCCTGTCGCAGGTTCACGACGCGTTCGCTGTGACGACCCCGCCCGAGCACGGAACGGTTTCCGTTCATCCCGACCAAGGCCTGGCGTTCGACTCGCTGTTCTCGAGCCGCGGAGCGCTCGACAACGTGAGTCCACGGGACGCCATCCGATGCGCCCACCAGTGGAGCAGAAAGATCCGACCCGGCCGCTCCGATCCAATTCACTTGATCGGTCTGAAGGCCTTGTTGAAGGCCACGGCAATAGCCCTGAGCGAACAATCAAGACAACACGTGCGCACGACTGCCAACGACAAGCTGCTGTCCGAAGCGACGGACATCGCCGCGGCCTTCGTCAGCGGTATCATCGACGACGTCGTCTTCAGGCGCATGGAAGTTGTCGAACTCGACGAATCTGATTTCTGCGACTGGCTTGTTGCAAACGGTGCTGACAGGAGCACTGCGAACAGTTCTCCGTTGGTGAACGCGCTGTATGACTTGATGTTTCAATATTACGAGGGGAGGACCGGACGTCCCAGTTATGGCGCCGGAACGGCTGCACAAGTCATTCTCCGGATATTGGGGACCTATAAGGGCGAGGCGGTCTGGAAACCCAACGCGGGCCTTGGCGAGGTCTTTGTCGCACCGCTTTACGAAGTGCTCAAGGCACGCGGCGTTCGCTTCGTGTTCTTTCACAAGCTGGAGGAGATCGAGCTGACGGAAGATCGCTCGGCAGTGGCGCGGCTGCGCTTTTCCCGTCAGGCCGATCTGCCGGAGGAAGGCTTCGAGCCAACATTCGCCTACGAGGGATTGACCTGCTGGCCGGAAACGCCCGCGATCCAGCGCGGGGTCGGCTCGCCGGACAGCAACCTCGAATCTCGGTGGTGCGATGCGCGGGTCAAGCCCGATCTCGTGCTCAACCACGGCTCGGATTTTAGTGACGTGATTCTCGCAATCCCGCCCGGAGCATTCAGGCCTCTTGGCGGAGATCCGGGGCCCTGCGCAGAGCTTGTCCGCGCAAGTCCCAGATTCCGTGCGATGGCCGAAAATGTCGGCCTCGTTCCTAGCCTGTCCGCGCAAGTGTGGAGCAAAAAGTTACTTCCGGATCTTACGGGACCGATACCGGCGACGGCGATGGTCTCGGGACCGCCCGCCCTACAGATTTGGGCCGACATGTCAGAGACCCTGGAATGCGAGCCCAAAGGACCAAATACGCCAAAATCTCTCTACTATTTCTGTAACGTATTCGGCTCACGTCCCTCCAGCGACACAGAAACCGCTGGTCACGCATCGAAAGCCGCTCGAGCTCTCGCGATCGATTGGTTCGAGAAATATGCGCCTGCATTCTGGCCAAAAGCCACGAGCGCCAACGGACGCGATTTCGATTGGGATACGTTTGAGGACCCGCGCAACCAGAAGGGCCCCGACCGCCTCGATGCCCAGGTGGTCAAGGCGAATGTCGATCCCGTCGCCTGCTGTTCTGGCTCGGCCGCCTGTTCAACGGGATGGCGGCTCAAGACCGACGCATCCGGCTTCCGGCACCTGTATCTTGCGGGCGCCTGGATAGATACTGGATTCAACACCGAGTGCATCGAAGCGGCCGTCATGTCGGGCAAGCAAGCGTCCCGCGCCATCTGCGGTTCGCCAGCGATCGTCGAGGGCGAGCACTTCATGCGCCCGGCCAAATCCACCGGTTTCGGTGATTTTAATCTCGCGCGAAAGGCTCTAGCGCTTTTCGCGGTCGCGCGATCGTAGAGGCGGCGCGGATGCAGCAGGCTCACGGGAGATCAAAGATCGCGATACTCGGCGGCGGCATAGGTTCCCTTGCAGCTGCCTTCGATCTGACCGAGGTGGATCCGCACGGCAACCCCTATGACATCACGATCTATCAGGTGGGCTGGCGTCTGGGCGGCAAGGGCGCGGTCGGGTGGACATGCGAACGTTTCCCCACCCCGACGTTTGAAGATCAGCAGGTTCAGCTCGAGCACGGCCTTCACGTCTGGGCCGGCTTTTACGACAATGCGTTCGATCTGTTGCAGCGTTGTTACGCCGCCCACGACAGGCCCCCCTATCATTCATATCTCGACGCTTTCACGCCGGTGAATAGCTGCTGGGTGATGGACGACGAGACCGGCGCCTGGGAGAAGTGGGAGCTCGACGTCCCCCCGAACCGGCAGATTCCCGGCATCAGTCGCCTGCCGCCCTCGAGCCCGGTCCTCTGGAGCCGCCTGCTGAGCTTCGTCACCAAGGGTTCGCAAAACAATGCGCTACGGGCTTATGTTGAGAATGTGCGCGGGCAAATTCAACTGGCGCAAAGTGCGCAGAACATCGAATTTGCGCGGACGGCGAGACAGATCGCCGATGGGCTCTCCGACTACCCGATGGGCATTGGCCCTGGGCAACGCGCCCGGCTTCGCGAACTCGTCGACTTCGCGATGGATAATCTTCACGAAGAATATTTCGACAGCAAGCTGATCAACGCTGGCCTCGGGCTGACCGACGACATGCGGCGCCTGGCGATCATGGTCAACGTTGGGCTGGCGTTGCTACTTGGCATGCTGAGCTCCAAGGTGCTCGTGAAAGGCTTCGACAGTATCGACCGATGGGAATGGTCGCAGTGGATGTCGGGCTACGGCGCCTGGGACATGAGCCTCCAGTCGGGCCTGGTGCGAGGGTTCTACGATTACGTCTTCGGCTTTGACGGTGACCGGCGTCGCGCGGTGGCCGCCGGCACCTCGACCAGGGCGTTCCTGCATCTCCTCTGCGCTTACAAAGGTTCGCTCTTCTATAAGTTAAACGTGACGATGGGCGAGTTTCTTTTCGCGCCCCTCTACGAGGTTCTTGTGAAGAGGGGCGTCAAGTTTCAATTTTTCAGCCGTGTCGACAAGCTTCATCTGTCTCAGGACAAGAAGACCATCGAACAAATTGATATCGGTCTACAGGCACGCTTGAGCGATACGAGCGAGCCGTATTACCCCCTGATCACGACGCCCGACGGGAAAATGAAGACGTGGCCGGATCGTCCCGACTATGATCGATTGGACCATGGCGATCAGATTCATGCAAAGCTGCTGCAAGACAAGCAGGATCTGGAGTCTCCCTGGAACAGTTGGGGCATCGTCGACACTATCGCCCTGAGACGGGACAAC
>Ga0070735_10003523_pt1 | contig 13685 bp, 10 predicted proteins | sample Coa_R1_FD_66443 | JGI IMG/M metagenome (GOLD analysis project Ga0070735, IMG submission 66443) | Surface soil microbial communities from Centralia Pennsylvania, which are recovering from an underground coalmine fire - Coalmine... | ecosystem: Environmental > Terrestrial > Soil > Unclassified ...
AACGTGCGTCGGAGCTGCAGCAGCATGTCGAGGTCGGCCTCCGTCCGCGGCGGCGGCGGCTGCCCGGGCGGGCCAGCGCGCGGCCTGAGCGCGGCCTCGAACGTGGTCGAATGCGTGCCGACGACGGCGTCATCCATGAAGAACGGCAACAGCACCAGAAAGTCGGCGGCCCATCCGTTGTCGCCATAGGGCGCCCAGGCCCGGCGCATGACGTCGGCCAGCGCCGCGCGCCGGAAGAGGCCATAGATCCAGCTCGCGCTTGACCGGAACATCAGCGTTCGGACGTCCTTCGGCGCGCCGCCGCCTGCGAGGCGGGGGAAACGTGTTTCGCGAATGGTCTCGCCACGGAACGTTCCGATGACGCGCCCGACCGCCAGCTGCTTGGCCGGATTGGCCTCGAGCAGCCGGTGCAGCACCTCCAGATAGTTCGCGTCCGACCGGTCGTCGGCGGCGCGCCAAAGGAAGTAAGGCGTCTGCGCCGCGTCCAGCGCGTCGAGGAAGTTCTGCATCGCCCCCTTGTTTTCAGGCTGGCGGATCAGGCGGAAACGTGGGTCGCGGGCGGCGAAGGCCGCGGCGATTTCCGCCGTTGCGTCGGTCGAGGCGTTGTCGAAGACGAGGGCGGTGAAGTCGCCGAAGGTCTGCGCGGCCAGGCCCGCGAGGCAGGTCTCGAGCCGCGCCTCTTCGTTGAACACCGGCACCCCGATGGTGATCACCGTCATGACAAGCTGGGCCCGGCCGGCCTAGGAAAGCGCATGCCCGTGCTCGACCCAGACATCGACATCCGTCCCCTGATCCGCGCCGAAGCGGAGAAGTGGCGCACGCTGCGGCTGAAGATGCTGCAAGAGCACCCAACCGCGTTTCTGTCGAGCTACGAAGACTGGCTCGACCGCGATCTCGACGCTTTCGCCGCTCAGATTCCAGAGGATGGCGTCGACGCCCTCTTCGGCGCCTTTCTTGGCGGTGAGCTCTGCGGGTCGGCCAGATTCAACCGGGAAACCCGCCGGAAGGTCGCGCACAGGGGCGATATGACCGCGGTCTACGTCGATCCCAGCCTGCGCGGGCGCGGAGTCGGCGAAGCTCTGGTGCAGGCGGTGATCGACCGCGCCCGCCAGCATGTCGTCGTGCTGCTCTGCGGCGTCGGCGCCGGCAATACGCGAGCCGGCGATCTCTATCGGCGGCTCGGCTTTGTCGACTACGGCGTCCTATCGCGCGCGATGCGGGTCAACGGCGAGGACTATGACGAGGATCTGCTCATCATGAACTTGGACGAGGCCTGAGCCTCGGGCCAGCGCCAGTCGAGCTTGGGCATGCGCGGCATGCGCAGCTTGAACGACTCGCTGGCGGGGATGCAGGCCTCGAGGCATTCGATGACCGGCTCGGCCGGGCCGTCGTTGAAGAAGTGCTTCAGGCCCCTGATGCGCTGGAAGCGGATCGGACGGCGGGTATGGGTTTCGGCGACCAGCTTTTCGGCGATCTCGATCGGGGCGAAGTCGTCCATGTCGCCATGGATCACATGCACCGGCACCTTCAGCCGCGTCAGCGCGGCGCGCATGTACGTCAGCTGCTCCGCTTGGTGGCTGATCTCGTAGATGGCGTTCCTCAGGTCGCGGGGGATCAGCCGCATGATGTGGCGGCCCCATCCGACCAGGAAGCGCACCGTCGGGCCGGCGACCCCCAGGTAGCTCGACAACAGGACGACGCTCGCCACCTTGCGCGGATTGGCCTCGGCCATCAGCGTCGCGATCGCCGCGCCGTAGGATTGACCGACCAGCAGGATGCGCTGTCCCGGCGCGGCTTTCAGCACGGGCGCCAGAGCCTCGGCCTGCACGCGGATGTCGGGCACGCAGTCGAACGGCTCAGAGCCGGCGAACCCTGGCCGGTCGACGACGATCATTTCGCGGTTGTCAGGGCAGGCGGCCAACGCCGGCGCCCAGTACTCCGACCAGGACGGCGCGCCGGTGATCACCACGATCTTCCACGGCGCCGGCGTCTCGCGCGGAGTCTCCAGCGCCTGAATGCGCCAGCCGTGGCCGCCGCCGGCCTCGAAGCTGACGCGGCGGACCCGATCGTCGGGAAACTCGGCCTCGAGCGGCGCATGCTCGATGCGGCCGGTCGCGGCAGCCTGAAAACACGCCAGCCCCACCCCGATCACCCCGTGCGGACGCCGTTTCATGCCTCCATCTCCCTTACCTGACCGCTGATTTTTTGAACGCAAAGCGCGGCCTTGGGTTCAGGCGGGCGAGTGTGCGCGCAAGGTCTTGAAAAAGGACTGATCCCCCCGTTCAGGTGGGCGTCAGGTTCGGAAAAAGGCAGGCATATGCAGGCTTCGCCGATCTTGTGTGGCGCGGGCGCCACACCTAAATCCAGCCCGTCGGCGGCGCTTGCGCTTGATCAAGGCAGGCAGCCGTCCATTCCGCCTATCCAAGGGGAACCATGAACATCGACCTCTATTCCGACCGCGCCAAACAGGCGATCCAGTCGGCGCAATCGCTCGCGCTTGCACGCCGCCACCAGCAGCTCGCGCCGGAGCATCTCCTGAAGGTTCTGCTCGAGGAGAAGGACGGGCTCGCACGCGCGCTGATCCAAAGCGCCGGAGGCCGGCCTGATCAGGCCGACCAGGCCGCCGAAGCCCTGCTCGCCAGGACGCCGAAGGTCGAGGGCGGTTCTGGTCAACTCTACATGCGGCCGGAAACGGCCAGCGTCTTTGCGACGGCGGAAGCCGACGCCAAGGCGGCTGGCGACGCCTTCGTCACCACCGAGCGGCTCTTGGTCGCGCTCGCCAAGGATGGCGGCGAGGCGGCCAACGCGCTGACATCCGCCGGCGTCACGGCCGCCGGCCTCGAAGAAGCGGCCAAGGGCCTGCGCAAGGGCCGCACCGCCGACACCGCTTCGGCCGAGGAGGGTTATGATGCGCTCAAGCGCTATGCCCGCGACCTCACGCAGGCGGCGCGCGACGAAAAGCTCGACCCGGTCATCGGCCGGGACGAGGAAATTCGCCGCACCATCCAGGTGCTTTCCCGGCGCACCAAGAACAACCCCGTGCTCATCGGCGAACCGGGAGTCGGCAAGACCGCCATCGTGGAGGGCCTGGCGCTCCGTATCGTCAACGGCGACGTGCCGGAGGGCCTGAAGGACAAGAAGCTGCTCGCCCTCGACATGGGCGCCCTGATCGCCGGCGCGAAATACCGCGGCGAGTTCGAGGAACGGCTGAAGGCCGTGCTCAACGAGGTCACCGCGGCCGAAGGCTCGATCATCCTCTTCATCGACGAGATGCACACGCTCGTCGGGGCCGGAAAGTCCGAAGGGGCGATGGACGCCTCCAACCTCCTGAAGCCGGCGCTCGCTCGCGGCGAACTCCACTGCGTCGGCGCGACCACGCTGGATGAGTACCGCAAGAACGTCGAGAAGGACGCCGCGCTGGCCCGCCGCTTCCAGCCCGTGTTCGTCGACGAGCCGACGGTCGAGGACACCATCTCGATCCTGCGCGGTCTGAAGGAGAAGTACGAGCTGCACCACGGCGTGCGCATCGCCGACGCGGCGATCGTCGCCGCCGCAACCCTGTCGAATCGCTACATTGCCGACCGCTTTCTGCCCGACAAGGCGATCGACCTGATGGACGAAGCGGCCAGCCGCGTGCGCATGGCGGTCGACTCCAAACCGGAGGAGTTGGACGAGATCGACCGCCGCGTCGTGCAGCTGAAGATCGAACGCGAGGCGCTTTCAAAGGAAACCGACCCGGCGTCCAAACAGCGGCTCGAACGGCTGGAGGACGAGCTCGACGACCTCGAGGGCCAGTCGGCCGAGATGACAGCCCGCTGGAAGGCCGAGAAGGACAAGGTCGGTCAGGCCGCCCAGGCGCGCGAGGCGCTCGATCGCTTGCGCGCCGAACTTGCCGCCAGCCAGCGGCGCGGCGACTTGCAGCGCGCGTCTGAGATCATGTACGGCGAGATCCCGCCGCTCGAGAAACGCCTCGCCGAGGAGGAGGCCGAGCAGGTGGGCCAGCTCAACCCCGAGGTCGTCGACGCCGAACAGATCGCTGCCGTCGTCTCCCGTTGGACGGGCGTGCCGGTCGAGAAGATGCTCGAAGGCGAGCGCGAGAAGCTGCTCAAGATGGAAGACGCGCTCCGCGCCCGCGTGGTCGGGCAGGACGAGGCGCTTCGGGCCGTTTCCGACGCCGTTCGGCGCGCCCGTGCCGGCCTGAAGGACCCCGGCCGGCCGATCGGCTCATTCCTGTTCTTGGGCCCCACCGGCGTCGGCAAGACCGAGCTGACCAAGGCGCTGGCCGAGTTTCTGTTCTCCGACGAGGCCGCCATCACCAGGATGGACATGAGCGAGTACATGGAAAAGCACTCGGTCAGCCGCATGATCGGCGCGCCGCCGGGCTACGTCGGCTACGACGAGGGCGGGGCGCTCACCGAGAGCGTGCGCCGGCGGCCCTACCAGGTGGTGCTGTTCGACGAGATCGAAAAGGCCCACCCCGACGTCTTCAACGTCCTGCTGCAGGTGCTCGACGACGGACGGCTGACCGACGGCCAGGGCCGTACGGTCGACTTCCGAAACACGCTCATCATCATGACGTCGAACCTGGGCTCGGAGTTCCTCGCCGACCAGTCGGTGCAGGCCGATGGCGAGGCGGCCAGCGTCGAGGCGGTCCGCCCGCTGGTCATGGACGTGGTGCGCAAGCACTTCCGGCCGGAGTTCCTCAACCGGATCGACGACATCATCCTCTTCCACCGCCTCGGTCGCGAACAGATGGACGACATCGTCAAGATCCAGCTCCAGCGCGTCGAAAAGCTGCTGGCCGACCGCCAGATCAGCCTCTCCCTCGATGCCGGCGCCCTGCACTGGCTGGCCGAGCGCGGCTACGACCCGGTCTACGGCGCGCGCCCGCTCAAGCGGGTGATCCAGAAGGAGCTGATGGACCTGATCGCCCGCAAGCTGCTCGCCGGCGAGATCGCCGACAGCTCGGTCTTGGAAGTGACCGTCGGCGACGATGGGCTCGACGTCGGCAAGATGCTGGTGAACTGACCGGAGCGTCGCGCGACGCGTGCCGCGTGACCGGATGCGAAAAGCCCCGCGCCCGGGGGACAGGGGCGCGGGGCTCGCTTACGAGCGGTCCAGAAGGGACGCTATCGCCTAGCAGGCGTAGCGGACGCGCTCGATGACGTAGGCGCCGACGTAGGGATCCCAGACCCGCTGCCTGCCGTAGCAGACGGCGTAGCCCGGATAGCCATATGGATCGCCGTAGTAGGGGCCGGGGCCATAGTAATAGTTGTGGTCGCTGGCGATCGCGGCGCCGAGGCCAAGGCCGATCACGCCGGCCGCCAGAGCGATGCCGCCATCGTCGCGGTCGAAGCCGCGGCCGCGGAATCCGCGGAAGTCGCCGCGAAAGCCGTGATGGAACGATTGGGCTGTCGCCGGCGTCGCCCCGCCCACGGCCGTTCCGGCCAGGGCGAGGGCTGCCAAGCCGGTGGTCAGAATCTTGCGCATTGGAACCTCCAGGGTGGAGTCGGTCGACTCAAGAACGCCTGCTGGCGTCGTTGGATGCGATCATGCCTAACCGCCATGAACCCTGGCTGAACGGGCGCGTCAGGCTCCTCGTCAGGAGCGGGACGGCTCTGGGCGGCCTCCGCCGAGCTGCCAGCCGACTTCGCCGGCCATGCGCTCGAAGAAGCCGGGCTCGTAAGCGTGCTCGGGATCGCGGCGCACCATCTCGTCCATGCGCTGCGCATCGTCGCCGACCAGGATGCGCCAACGCTCGTTTCTGACCCCGTCGAGGATGACGCCGGCGGCCGCGGCGGCGGTCATCGGCGCGTCTTCGAGGAAGCGGCGCGCCCCTTCGGCGACCATCGCCTGGATCATCTCATCGGTGACGTGCTGCGCACCGGCCGCCGCGAAGCGCGCTCTGGCCCGCTCCAACTCCGCCTTCGATAGTTGGTCGGAATCGTTGCCACTCAGGACTTTGCGCGAGTTGGCGGCGATCGAGGTGCCGATATGGCCCGGCATCACCACCGAGCACTTCACGTTCGGCGCGTTCAGCTTCAGGTCGTTGATCAGCGCCTCGGTGAACCCCTTCACCGCGAACTTCGCCGCCGAATAAGCCGTGTGCGCCGTCTGCGGTCCGAGGCTGGCCCAGAATCCGTTGACGCTGGAGGTGTTGATGATGTGCGCCTCGTCGGCGTTCATCAGCATCGGCAGGAACGTGCGCACCCCGTAGTAGACACCGCCCCAGCAGATGTTGAACGTGCGCTCCCACTCGGCGCGGCTGTCGGCGATCATCGAGCCGCCGCCGCCGATGCCGGCGTTGTTGAACAGCAGATTCAGCTTGTCTGTCTCGTGCTGAGCGGCGAATTCATCGCGGAAGCGCCTGAGCTCCGCTTCGATGGAGACGTCGGCCATATGCGTCGTGATGCGGGTGCCCTGCGGGAGCCCATCCGCTTCGCAGAGGTTCACGGTCTCCGCCATCGTCGTCGCCGAGACGTCGCAGGTTGCGACGTTGCAGCCCTCGGCCGCCAACTGGCGCACCAGCTCGCGCCCCATGCCTGTCCCGCCGCCGGTGACGACCGCCGTCTTGCCCGCGAAGTCCTTCATCGAGTCCTCGTCTCCCTCGTCGCTCCGGGCGACCGCCTCGCGCGCGACCCGCGACGGCGATAAAGGCCGCCGGCGCACGGAAGTCGAGTCGTTAACCCGCCGGTAGAACAACCGATGGTACGAGCGGTCCCGGGGCGCTACTGCAACGCGCGACGCCGGGTCCGTCGCGCAACACAGGGCGTCGCTGTGTCCGTCCTTGGCGTCTCAACCACCGAGCCGGACCACCCGGGCGCCGAGCTTGGCGCGGACACCCGCAGGCTCAATCCCGACGCCGCCGCGGCGCTGGCGCCTTACGCCGGCTCGCCGCTGCTCGACGCCGGGCAGCTCAACCTCATTTCGCTCGACGCCATCGCCACCCGGCCCCGCTGGCCGGTGCGACGCGACGCCGTCCACGACTACGCGGCCCGCACGCTCACACGGCATCTTGCCGAACAGGGCAGCTTCCTTCGCGTTTCCGACACCGACTTCCTCGTCATCATGCCCGGCGAGCGGAAGTTCGCCGCCCAAGCGCGCTGCCTCCGCTACCTCGGCGAAATTCTCACCTACTTTCTCGGGGAGGCCCATCCGGCCGACCTCGCTGTCCGCTGTGTCAGCGCCATCGGCGCGCACGGCCTCGAGGCAAGGCTGGTGGACCCGGCGGCCGTGGGCGTCGCCGCCGAACGCGAGGATCGCGAAGCCCGCGCCGCCGAGGCAGCCTCCGAACGCGGCGCCCCGTTCACCGCCGCCGACGGCACGCGCGTGCGCGTCTCCTGCGTGCTGGAGCCGGTCTTCGAGCTCAAGCGGTTCGCCCGCATCGGCAACCGCATCGCCCGCCGGGTGATCCGGATGTCGGACGAGGTCGCGCTCAGCGCGGTGCAGCTCGCCAACCTGTCGCGCGCCGATATCGAGAAGATCGATGTCGCGACCATCGCCCGCGGCGTCGACCGCTTGCGCAGCCAGGGGCAGGAGCGCGAGCTGACGCTGATTATCCCGGTCTCTTTCACCAGCCTGTCCAACCGCGGCAGCCGCGCGGCGCTCGCCGGCCTGCTCGGCGAGGCGAAGGCGCTGGTCGAGACCGGCGTCATCTGCGAGGTCCGCGACATCGAGGCCGTGCCCCAGACTGCGCTCGTCGAAGCCACGTCGCTGATCAAGCCCTACTGCATGTTCCTCACCGGCGGTCTCGCGGCCGCCCCGGGCCCGGCCCTCGCCAACCTCAAGGATACCAACCTGCACGCGCTCTCCTTCGAGGCGCCGGCGCAGGTCGGCGGCGACGCGGAGTTTCTCGGCTGGGCGCGCGAGGCGGTCACGTCGGCCAAACGTGTCGTTCGTTCGGCGATGATCTACCGCGTGGGCACGGCGCGGCAGGCCGGCCTCGCGGCCATGGTCGGCGCCACGCACGCGAGCCTGAGGCCAGCAGCCACCCGCTAGCTCGCGGCCGCCACGTCCGGCTCGCCATCGGCGATGCGGGCGACCTCGGCGAGCAGGCTGGACGGCGAGATCGGTTTGGCGACCACGCCGTTGATCCCCGACTGCCGGTAGGTGACCAGCTGTTCGGGCATGACGTTGGCGGTCGTGGCCACGATAGGGATCGAGCCCAGGGGAGGCGGCATGGCGCGGATGCGTCGGCTGGCTTCGACGCCGTCCATAACCGGCATCTGGATGTCCATGAAGATCAGGTCGAAGTGTGAGCGCTGAACGGCCGCCACGCCTTCGGCGCCATCGTTGGCCGTCTCGACCGTCGCGCCGAGCTGGCTCAGCATGCTGGTGGCGACGAGGCGGTTGGTCGGGTTGTCCTCGACGACCAGCACGCGCAAGCCGGAGAGCCAGCCCTCGCCCGCGCCGCCGGCCTCCGGCGTCGCGCAGGCCGGCGCGGCGACTTCCATCCAGAACGTCGAGCCGACGCCGGCCTCGCTGGTGAAGCCGACGTCGCCGCCCATCATTCGCGCCAGGCGGCGCGTGATGGCGAGGCCAAGGCCCGGCCCGCCGAAGCGGCGCGTGGAAGAGCCGTCGACCTGGCTGAACTGGCGGAACAGCGTGGCCTGGGCGTCCTTGGGGATGCCGATGCCCGTGTCCTCGACCTCCAGGCGCAGGCGCCGTCTTTCGCCGGCGCCGGACGCGGTCAGCGCGACCTTGACGTGGCCGGTGAGGGTGAACTTCACCGCGTTGCCGATCAGGTGGAAGGCCATCTTGCGCAACCGCGCGCCGTCGCCCTCGACCCAGCCGAGATCCTCCTGCACAGCCGCATCCAGCGTCAGGCCCTTGGCCGCGGCGGTCGGCCGCAGCAACGCGAGCACGTGCTCGATCCCGGCCGCGGGATCCAGCGGTTCGACGGACAGCTCGAGGCGGCCCGCCTCGACGTCCGAATAGTCGACGATGTCGTTGAGCAGGTCCGAGAGCCCGACGCCGGACTCCAGCGCCTTGTCGATCAGCCGCAATCGCTCCTTGCGCACCGGCTCGTGCTTCAAAAGGTGCAGGATGCCGAGCACGCCGTTCATCGGCGTCCTCAACTCGTGGCTCATGTTGGCCAGGAACTGGCTCTTCGCGGCGGCGGCGGTGAGCGCGGCCTGTTCGCCGGCGACGGCCGCGTCGCGCGCCTTCACCAGGTCGGTCACGTCCTGAGCGATGCCGAGCGTTTCCCAACGGCCTGATTCGAATTGGCGCATGCCCTGGAAGGCGACGCGCATGTGCCGCCAGGCGCCCTTGCCTGAGCGCTCGCGGTATTCAACGACGTGCTCGGCGCCGGTCGCGAGCGTGTCTTGCCAAGCCTCGTCCAGCGCCCCGACGTCGCGCCAGTGTACGGTTTTGCGCACCCACTCGCCCGGCATGGTCCAGTCGGCGTCGGTCGCCGACGCCGGGCGGGTGAAGTCGGGGTTGAGGTCGTATGTGTCAGTGTCCGGATTGTAGCGCCAGATGGTCACGCCGGCGGACTGGCGGAGCATGCCGGCGGTGCGCTGGGCCTCCTGGCTCTCGAAGTCGCGCCGCCGCTCGGCGGTGATATCGCGCAGGATCATCAGCACCCAGCCGTTGTCGCCGCCGACCGCGTGGTTGCGCATCCAAAGCCAGCGTCCGTCGGCCGTGGAGATCCGGTGTTCGACCACCGCCCGCTCGGCCAGCGCCAGGCCATCGACCGCTCCATGAGCGGCCGCGCGATCGTCGGGGTGGACGTAGTCCCAGAACGATCGATCCTCCGACTCCGGCGCCGGCCAACCCGTCAGGCTCGTCCAGGCCCCGTTTGTCTTGGTCAACGCGCCACGCTCGACCGCCATGAAGACATCGAGGCTGTTGGTGAAGAACCAGCTCATCGCCGCGACGGCGCCGCGCGGCGCGACCACTGTCTCGGGTTTGTCGACCACGGCGCACCTGTGGGTTGCGATCGACGCCAAACTGCTCTTACGGAGTAAATATTTGGTACGGCCAAGCTGCGCTGTGGCGGGCGCGTCAGGCCCGCTCGAACGCGAGGCCCGCCTTCAGGGATTCGAGATCGCGCCCGACGGTTGCGAGCGCTAACCTGCGGCCCGCCCTCCCGAGGACGACCGCCGCGTTTCCTTCGTCCAGCGAGCCCTCGATGGTCGGCGGATCGAAGGCTTCGGCGTGGCCGACATAGTTGATGGTCTGCCCCTGATGCACGCTCCAGAAGAAAGGCGTGTCGCGGTACGGCGAGGGGTCGCCCAGGATCGCCCGCGCCACGTGCTGGCCCTGCCGCTCGGCATGCACCCAGTGCTCGACGCGGATCGCTTGGCCGGTATGCGGATCGGGGTAGCGGGCGACGTCGCCGGCCGCGTAGACGTTCGGCGCGGCGCTGAGCTGGGCGTCGACGACGATGCCGTTGTCGACCATCAGGCCAGCCGCCGCGGCCAGCGCCACGCGCGGGCGCACGCCCATGCCGGCCACGACGAGGTCGGCCTCGATTTCGCCCTCGTCCAGCGCCAGCCGACTATCGGCGAAGCCCACGACCTTGCGGCCCAGGTGGAAGATGACGCCGGCGTCCTCGTGCAGGCGCCGCACCCAGCGGCCGATGTCGTCGCCAAGGATGCGGGCGAGCGGGATCGCCTCCGGCGCGGCCACGTGGACTTCGAGTCCGCGGTGGCGGAGGGCGGCCGCCGCCTCCAGCCCGATGAAGCTCGCGCCCACGACCGCGACGCGTTTGGCGCCCTCGGCCGCGGCAATGATGGCGTCGGCGTCCGCCAGACTGCGCAGGGTGAGCACCCTGGGGCCGTCGAAGCCGGGAATCGGCGGACGGAGCGGCTCGGCGCCGGTGGCGATCATAAGCGCGTCCCAGGCGAGGCTCTGTCCCGCCTTCAGCGTCGCCGTCCGTGCACGGATGTCCAGAGCCGCGATCTCGGTCTTCAGCTTCAGGTCGATGGCGTTGTCGCCGTACCAGTCGTCGCCCCTCAGCGGCATCCACTCCGCCGGCGCCTCGCCGGCGAGGTAGTCCTTCGAGCAGTTCGGCCGATCGTAAGGCGCGGTCGCATCGTTCGAGACGATCGTCACCTCGCCATCGAACCCCTCGCGGCGCAGCATCTCGGCCGCGGCGAATCCGGCCGCGCCACCGCCGGCGATCAGAACGCGCCGCGGGCCGGTCCGCTTCGGTTTCGGCGGCGCGGCCTCGGCCGCCGCGGTGACGTAGACCTTCCCCTCACGCTCCTCGACCGCCCAGCGGCTCACCGGATCGATCGCCGGCGCAGCCAGCGCCTCGCCGGTGCGCAGACAAAAGCGCGCGTGGTGCCAGGGGCAGCGCACCGTGTGGCCGACCAGCAACCCGTCGCCCAACGGCCCGTGATAGTGGGTGCAGTGCGCGCCGATCGCATGGAGCTCGCCCTCGACGCGGGCGACCAGCACCGCGTCCTCGCCGACCCTGCCCACCAGCTTGCCGCCCTCCGGCACATCAGCGGCTGAAACGCCTTGCGTCAGGTCCGGACCCTGCGGCTCTTCGGCGTCGTTGCTCATGGCGGCGGCTCCCTGGTTCGACCGGTCAGACGCTTGCCCGCGCGCGGCGTTTCGTCAATCGCGGCGAGGCCGCGCGTCGGTCGAGCGGTTGCGGTTGACGCACGGCCGGCGGGCGTCGCAATTCAGACCGACAACGGGGAGGGCGGGAATGCGTTTCACCACAAGGCTTGCCGGGCTGGTTGTCGCACTAGCGATAGCGGCCGGGGCGGCGCATGCGGACACGATCCTCTTCGTTGGCAACAGCTTCACGTTCGGCGCGCTCTCGCCGGTGTGGAAGTTCCACGCGGCCGAGGTGAGCGACCTGAACGGCGGCGGCGTCGGCGGCGTGCCTGCGCTCTTCAAGCTCTTCACCGAAGAGGCCGGCCTCGACTACACCGTCAGCCTGGAGACGGTGGGCGGCAAGGACCTCCAGTTCCACCTCGACAACAAGCGCGCGGTCATCGACCAGTCATTCGACCACGTCGTGCTGCAGAGCTTCTCGACGCTCGACGCCGCCCACCCGGGCGACCCCGCCAGCCTGATCCGGTCCACCGCGGAGATGGCGCGGATGTTCCATGCGAAGAATCCGAAGGTCGATGTTTGGCTCGACGCCACCTGGTCGCGCGCGGATCAGACCTACCTCACTACCGGCCACTGGTACGGCAAGCCCATCGGCCAGATGGGGATCGATGTCGAGCAGGCCTATTTGGCCGCAGCGGCTGGCGCGAACGCGGCGATGCCTGGAGCGGTGAGCGGCGTCGCGCCCGTTGGCCTAGCCTGGAACCGGGCGTTCGACACCGGGTTCGCGGACGCCGACCCCTACGACGGCATCCAGTTCGGGCAGGTGAATCTCTGGGCCTTCGAGGGCTATCACGCCTCCAGCTTCGGCTACTACATCGAAGCGCTGGTGATCTTCGGCGCCGTGACGGGCAAGGACCCGCTCAGTCTCGGCCCGCGCGAGACGGCGGCGACGGAGCTGGGTTTCTCGCCGGCGCAGACGACCGCCATGCAACAGATCGCCCACGACCAACTTGCCGCCAGCTTGAAGCGCTAGCGTCGCAGCGCCTCGATCCGGCGCAGCAGGACCGGCGTCCAGTGGCGCCCATAGGTTGCCTGCAGGCGCTCGATCCGCCAGTCCTCGCCGCTGATGCGGCCGCGGCAAAGGGGCGAGCCGCAGCTGCAGGCCATCGCCCATGACGGGCTCAGCGAATGGGTCCCATAGTCGATCGTCAGCTCCTCGCCGCTGGCGACGTCGCGGCGCGCTGCGATGGTGACGGCGTCCAGGTGCCACAGGTTCGGGTCGCAGCCATGGTTGCCGTATCGCACCGGGTGCGCCGGATCGATCAGCAGGTGCGCGTTCTCGTCCAGCGCCACAGAGCTGTAGGGCTGCTCCAGCCGCGCTAGCGCGTCGTCGTCGATTACCCGGCCGCCCAGCCGGATGACGATCTCCCCGCGGGAGATGGGCGCGGTCGCAAAGAGGCCGAGGCCTTCGATCGGCGATGGGCGCGGCGCGGCCCTTTCGCTTAACCAGCAGCCAGGCGGGACGATCACGGGGTCGCGGCCTGCTCGGCCGCCATCTTGCGGATCAGCGCGCGACGCTCCTCGAGCCCACGGTGCAGTTCGACCAGCACGCGCGCCGCATGCGCATTCGTCTGGATCGCCGCCCAGTAGTCCGCGACCTTCGGCTGAGCGGGAATCGGGTCCTCGACGTCGGCGGTCGGGATCACGTTCTCGATGAGGAAGAGGGCGGGCACGAGTGTGCAGTCGGCGATGGTCAGCCGGCCGCACACGGCGAATCCGTCGGTCCCTATGTAGTTCGCCAGCGCGTTCACGCCGCGGACCACCTGCCCAGCCAGCAGGTCACGCGTGCCCTCGTTGCGGGTCGAGCGGCGCGTCTGGCCGCCGAGCATGAACATGTTGTTGAGCAGGTAGATGTCGGCCAGGCGCGAGACGGTGCGGATGCGCGCGGTCTCCAGCGACGTTTCGCCGAGCAGGCGCGGCGTCGGGAACGTCTCCTCCAGATATTCGGCGATCACCTCGGACTCCGGGATCAGCTGGCCGTCGTCCAGCTCCAGCACGGGAATGCGCCCGAGCGGCGAGGTCTTCCACCACGCCTGTGTTCCGAACCCGGCCGGCCGTTCGAGCGGGATGTCGAGGCCCTTGGCGTAAATCTGCATGCGCACCTTGGC
>Ga0070735_10003524_pt1 | contig 13685 bp, 13 predicted proteins | sample Coa_R1_FD_66443 | JGI IMG/M metagenome (GOLD analysis project Ga0070735, IMG submission 66443) | Surface soil microbial communities from Centralia Pennsylvania, which are recovering from an underground coalmine fire - Coalmine... | ecosystem: Environmental > Terrestrial > Soil > Unclassified ...
CGGAGGGCCAGCCCGTGCTGCGCGACGACGAGGACCCCGACCAGAAGACGGTTGCGCTCCCGCTGCTGGCTGCCAACCTTGCGGATCGCGGCGGTCCGGACATCACGGCCTCGCGGCGGGCGCAGACGCGCATTCGGGACGGAGTCGAGTTCCTGGCGTCCGTGCAGCGCGCCTACTTTCGCGAGATGCGGAGCCACCTGCGCTCGATCGGCGTGCGGATACCGGTTACCGCCGTCGTCTCAAGCGACGTGGCGCCGGACGTCTCGTCCGTCGCGCAGGAGTGCGACTTCACCTCCGAGAACTGGTACGGCGAGGGCATCAACGGCGACCCGACGGCTCCGGATCTGCGCTTCTACAGCAACCGGAACTCCGTGCGCGCCGACGATGCGGGCGGTTTCGCGCCGTATACCGCGGCGCTGCGCTGGAACAACAAGCCCGTGGTGATCCGCGAATGGGCAAGCACGTGGCCGAACAAATACCGCAGCGTAAGCGAGCCGGAGACGCTCGCCTACTCGTCGCTCCAGGACTTCGACGCGGTTCTGCTGTTCGGCTACCAGACGAACCGCGCGCCGAACGGCGCGGAGGCGGACGCGCTGAACGACTTTGCGTTCCAGTCTGACCCGGCTGTCTGGGGCCTCCACGCGCTTGCGGGACAGGCGTTCCTTACGCGCGCCATCGCGCCTGCGAGCCACACCGTCACGCTTGCCTACCCGACACCGAAGCGCTTCGTCTGGCCAAACCGCGCGACGGATCTGCGCCGCATCGCCTGGTCCTGCCGCCTGAACAACGTGATTTCCGACGCGCCGGCCGGCCCGCTTGCCGCCGCGCCGACCGGGGGGCCGCACGATCTCCAGATCCTGCGCGACGTGCTGGACGCGGTGAAGCGGCTGAACGCGCCCGTAAGCTCGGACAGCGTAGCTACCGGAGAGTGGCACAGCGACACGGGCCAGATCGCGCGCTACTGTCGGCAAGGGCGCCTTGAAATCCGGACGCCGCGGCTTTGCATCATCTCCGGCGATCTCTCTCCCGACGCAACGTACAACCTCGGTCTGTTCAGCGTCTCGACTCCGACGCACTTCGGCACGATCCTCGTGTACGCCGTGGACAATCAGCCGCTGAGCAAGTCGCACCACATTATCATGAAAATGGTATCGAGGGCCGGCAACACCGGCGAGCAGTTCGAGCCATCGGACGAGGGATCTCCAGGTTTGTGGGTGCTGCGGGCTCGCGGGACGGGGCCGGTTGAGACCTATGGCAAGCCCTCGACCCAGCCGACGCGCATCTGGCTGAACGCGCCGCCGGAGCCGGCTCCGAAGCCCGTATCGACACAGGCTGGGTCGCCCGCGCGAGGCGCCGCTAAGCCGCTGCCCTCCCGCGGCGTCCGGCCCTCTCGCGGAGCGGCCGCGCCGCGACCCGCGCACACGCCGGCAGCGCGCGGGGCGGCTCGCATTCCCGTGCATATGCCCTCGTCAGCGCGCGGCGGCGCACGCGCGGTGCAGGACGCCCAGTCCAGGCCGGGAGGCCCGATGCTGATGCTCTACCTCGAAGATGGCACCTGGGAGCTTGACATGAAGGACGGCCGCGCCGTGGTGGACTGCGATACTCCCGGCATTGCAGGCAACCTGCTGGGCCGGGCCTTCACTACCACGCCAGGCCCGACCGAAGTTGCAGACGGCGCCGCGAATTAGCCTCGCAACTACAGGGGAAGGAAGTGAAGGGCGAACGGCAGGAGCTGCTGCCAGAAGGTGGGGCGCTTTTTCCTGGCTTCGATGATGACCGCGTCGCCGGGCTCGACGTCCATGTCCGGCTGCTCGCCCCGGCGCACCAGATCGGGGTCGAAGGGTATCGCGCGCGCCTTCGTCGGGTCCAGCAGATAGCCCTTGCTCAGCACGCCGCGATGCTGGTTCGCCTTCTTCGATAGGCCACCCGCGCCTGCAATCGCCTGCTTGAGCGTTATCTTTGCGGCGGAGCCACAGGGGAACGTATTCGGGCTGGCGACCTCGCCAAGGACCGCGAACACCTCGCCGCGGTCCCGTTTCGGCACTACGAGCAGATCGCCGGCGCGAAGCGTCACGTTCTGTTCCGGGTCGCCGGCTTCGATCCGATCGGCGTTCAGCACGCGCGTGGAGCCGTCGGCTCGGCCGAGGTAGAGACGGGACCGGTCCGCCGACGGCCTTAGGCGACCGACACGCGCGATCACGTCGCGCAGTTTCGTTCCCTCCGCGATCGGAACGGCCACGCCGTCCGTGCTCTGGCCTCCGTTTCGACTGGGGCCAGCCGCGGCGCCGAACTCCCCGACCACGTGGACAAAGCTCGGCTCGGCGCGCGGGGCAGCCTCCGACCGCTTGCGGAAGAAGACGTGGTCGCCGTCCATGAGCCTCGGGTCGTCGTCCTCGTCGGACGGCGCAAGGGTCAGATCGACGTTGAACGTCTTCGACGTGCCGGCCGCGCCGCCCCGGCGGATTAGAACGTCACCAAGATCGGCGGTGGGATTCGTGACGTCGGGCCGCACGAGGTCGGAGACGCGAGCGCCTGCGGGAAGGACGAATCGGCCGGACCGCAGCACCTCGCCCGCGATCTCGATCTGGACGCCGGGCAGCCGAACGATCGTGACGATGACAGCCGGGTTTTTGAAGTAGGTGGACAGCGAGACGACGAGCGCCGCCTTCGCCCGTGCCGCGGTCATGCCGAGCAGTGAAACGGACCACTGCTGCGTGTTCTCGCCCGCGGAGTCGGCGATCGAGAAGTGGACGCAGCCCGTCGCGTCCACGGTATACGGGTGAGACAGCTCCGGCTCGCCGTCCACCACGATATTCAGCTCGCAGCCGGGGCCGATCGCGGTGTCGGCGGTAATCGCGGAGGCGTGGATCGGCGGCGCCGTGTCGGCGTCGACCGCGGCCCGCCATGCGATGGTGGTCGCGAGCACCGCGACGGCGAGGATCATCGTTCGGGTAACTGTCGCGCGTGCCGTCAAGGGATACTCCGGACATACAGCGCGCTGCCGACGTTCAGCGCAGCAAGGTAACGCCGGTCGAGAGCGTGAATTCGGGCCCGATATTTGCGATGCTCGGCGCGTTGAACTCGAAGAGGTGGCCGCTCTCCGAGATAGAGATGTGGGCGATGGTCTTGCGGTCGATCACGCGCCGGTATCCGAACGTGAGCGTTACGTTCGACCGGTCGGCGAAGCTGTTCCCCGTAAGAACATAATCGCCATTTCCGTCGACCTGCAGCACGTAGTCGTCGCGATGGTTCGGATGGTATTCGAGGGCCGCCAGAGTTTCAACCGTATTCGGCCGCGAGCTCGGGACGCGGCCGGCGCGGCCAAGCAGCGCGTATCCCAGATTCCCGTAAAGCGTGACGTCGCGGCCGAGGTTGTAACGTCCATCAATCGTCGCGCCGGCATCGAAGCGGCCGCTTCCCAGAAGGAGTGTTGGGTTTCCAGTAGGGGCCTTCACGGCGATTCGGACGGCGATCGCGCCGCGACCGGCCCCCGCAGTGAGGCGCCGCTTTAGCGTCACCATCGTTTCGCCGAGGCCGATCGCGTTGCCCTGATCGACCAGCGCGTGGCCGTTGGCTGTGTCCACGATCTCCAGCTTGCTCTGATAGAGCGGGAAGTGATCGCGGCCAAGCGGGACGTCATCGGAGTTTGCAGCGATACCCAGGAGATGGTGGTACGCCTTGATGATGCCGTCCAGGATGCCGCCGTCCCTCCATTCGAGCGACGTGAACGCGGCCAGCTCCGTCCGGCTGTCGAGACCGTGGCGCCACGCGAACCGGAGGCGCTGGTACTCGTTGTCTTCGACGACTGCGGTACCGCCGCCCGGATTCGGAATGAGCGTGTTGTTGGCGATATCGAACTGGAGATCGTACCGGTTGGCGCGGGACCGAAGCGTATCGGCGGATTCGGGCACGAACTGGAGAAAGAGAAGATTGAACGGCCGCGAATCGCGGATCGGGATCGGACCGCGCGACTGCGTCGGGTCGGAGGCGGACTGCGCCGCTGCCGGGCCTGCCAGCGCCGTCGCCGCGAGCGCCAGGCAGGCCGACAGTGACCCGAAGCGACGGCCTATCAACGGCGCGCTCCCGTCACAGTCCCGTACCGGATCCCGAAGTGTCGTCCACTATGCGGGGCGGCGTCGCGGCGGGCGCTGGCGTCGATCGCTGTCTCAGGCGCCAGAGCTGGAAGAGGGCATTGCCGATGCGAACGACGCCGAACACGATTAGGACGAGGCCGACGATGCGGATCGGCTCAAGAACTCCGGCGGGCGCGCCCACGGTCTGGCGTGGCCAGCCGAACAGGTAACCTCCCACGCCGATCGAGACGACGCCAAGGAGGATGTACAGCCTCCAGAAGAGGGCGAAGAGCGGACGGCCCGGCGCGGGTCCGTTCACAGCTCCAGCGCCTCGGCCATTTCGATGTTCAGCTCACCGCGGCCATTGGCGCGGGGCGCCCGTCGTCCCGCGGCGGTGACAGTGGCGGGCTCTGCCGGCGTCTCTTCGATCCTGGACCCGAACAGGCGCCCAGACCGCTCCACCGCCGCGCCGATCAGTCCGGAAAACAGCGGATGCGCCCGGTTGGGCCGCGACCGGAACTCCGGATGGAACTGCGTCGCGATGAAGTACCGATGGTCGGGGATTTCGATGATCTCCACGAGGCGATAGTCCGGCGAGAGGCCGGAGCAGATAAGGCCGCAGCGTGCCAGCTCCTCGCGGTAGTCATTGTTAAGCTCGTAGCGATGCCGGTGGCGCTCCTGCACGACCGAAGCGCCGTAGAGTCGGGCGGCCAGCGTCCCGTTTTGGAGCTGGCACTTGTAGGCTCCGAGCCGCATCGTAGCGCCTTTGTCCACCACGTCGCGCTGTTCCGGGAGGATATGGATGAGCGGGTGGGGCGTGTCCGGAGCGACCTCCTCGGTGTGCGCCTCTTTAAGGCCAAGGACGCTGCGCGCATGGGCGATGACGGCCATCTGCATCCCGTAACAGATGCCGAGAAACGGTACGCCGTGCTCGCGCGCATAGTCCGCGGCGCGGATTTTGCCCTCGACCCCGCGCGCGCCGAATCCCGGCGCGACGAGTATCGCGTCCATGGTCGCGAGGATTTCGGCGGCATCTGGGCGCTCTAAATCCTCGCTGTCTACCCATTGGAGGTTGACGCGGGCATCGCAGGCGATGCCGCCGTGCTTTAGCGCCTCCGCGATCGATATATAGGCGTCGCCGTTATCGATGTATTTGCCGACCACTCCTACGTTCACCTCGAACTTGGGCCGCTTGATCCGCTCGACGATGCGGCGCCACTCCGCCAGGTCGGCGGTACGCTCGGGCATCTGGAGCCGCCGCTCGACTAGCTGCGCCAGCCCGGCCTCCTCGAAGAGAAGCGGCACCTCGTAGATCGTGTCGGCGTCGATCGTCTCGATCACGGCCTCCGGCGCAACGTCGCAGAACAGCGATATTTTGTTCTTGGTTTCTTGCGAGATCGGCAGGCGGGTCCGGCAGATCAGCACGTCCGGCAGGATGCCCAGCTCGCGGAGCTTGATGACGCTGTGCTGCGTCGGCTTGGTCTTTACCTCGCCCCACGGCCCGACATAGGGGATCAGTGTGACGTGTATGTACATCACGTTCTCGCTGCCGGCGTCCTTCTTGAACTGGCGGATCGCCTCCAGAAATGGCAGGCTCTCGAGATCGCCGACCGTGCCGCCGACCTCGGCGATTACCACGTCTGCCGGGGCCTCCCCCTCCGTACCCTTCGCGGCCTCGCAAATGCGCGCCTTGATCTCGTTCGTGACGTGCGGGACGAGCTGGACCGTGCCTCCGAGGTAGTCGCCGCGCCGCTCCTTTTCGATCACGGAGCGATAGATGGAGCCGGTGGTGACGCTTGAGCGGCGCGAGAGGTCGGTGTCAATGAATCGCTCGTAGTGTCCAAGGTCCAGGTCGGTTTCGGCGCCGTCGTCGGTGACGAACACCTCGCCGTGCTGGTACGGATTCATCGTCCCTGCATCTACGTTTATGTAGGGATCGAGCTTCTGGAGACATACCCGGTAGCCGCGATTGCGCAGGAGACGGCCCAGGCTCGCGGTCGCGATACCCTTGCCGATACTGCTGACGACTCCGCCGGTCACAAAGATGTACTTCGTCATTTCTGCTCGATCACCTCGAAGGAGACGTTGTTCTCCGTCAGCAGCGCCATCATCTTCTCTTCGATCTCGTACCGGTCGTCCGGAAGCACCTGCAGCCTGCCGCCGCTGTGCTTCATCATCAGCAGATAGGCGCGTGTCGCGTCTTTGGGCAGCACGCGAACGCGTGCCATTCCTTTTTTGAGCTGCTGGTACTGCGGCATCGTCGTCCTCCTGGCGTCCCTCGAAAAAGCGAAAGGCGCGACAGGGTTTTCCCGTCGCGCCCGCTACTATTATAGCCGAATCCGGCGTCGCTTGCAAGGGGCGATTTTGCCGGTGAACGCGGGAATCTGTGCACGAACGTTACGAGAGCGGTTTGCGGAGTCTTGATTTTTCCAGCTGGATTACATTGCCAGCGTCACGGCGGCAGACCCGCATCGTCCGCGGTATACAGATCATCGAAAGGGAATAACGATGACGACCGTTCAGGAACTTTACGAAACCATCGTACGCGCCCGGCCCACAGCGGAGCGGCTCCAGCTCGCCGCGATGATCCTTAACGATATAGCGCCTGAGGCGATCGTGGTCGCAAGCGAACAATGGTCCGACGAAGACGTTCGCGAGTTTCGCAAAGCGAGTTCCTATTATATGCTAACACAACTGGAAGATGCAGAAGATGGCTGATCCAGGCGATGTCGTAACGGTGGATTTTGCCGGAGTAACGGGTTCGTTTCTTGGAGCATATGTTGCCAGGCACGTTAGGGTTATAGGTCGGCTTTCCGATCGTGATTGGGACGCAGTTGTGCTTAGCTGGCACTAGCGGTGTAGACGCGCCCTTCAGCATGGCCACGATCAGCCGGTCCTAACTGAAATCTCGGACTTCAGGCTGTTGGCGATGTAGCACTCCTCGTGAGCAAGGTGATGGAGGTGGACTATCGCGGCTTCATCCGGCAGTTTATCGCCGGAGAAGGCGATTCGCGGCCGGAGGACGATGCGGGTGATCGCGAGTTTGCGCCGGTCCACGCGTTCCAACAGGCCGTAGGCGTCATCGTCATAGCTGTCCACCACGTAGCCCTCGCGCTGGGCGACATAGAGGAAGGAGAGCATGTGGCAGCTCGACGCAGCGGCCACCAGCGCTTCTTCGGGATCGATGGCGGCGACGGACGACATCGGCGCCGCAACCACATGCGGAGAGGCGGAAGCGGCGACTGTAATGCCGCCGTCGAATTCCCATGTATGAGCGCGGCTATACCGGTTGTCGGTGAAGACGGCATCTTCGCGCCGCCAGCTTGTTCTGGCGATGTGCATGTTGCGACTTCGCGCTTCGGGCGAAGCCGCGGTCGACCGCTCGGGCGACGCGGCTGGTGAGATAGGCGGATGTTCCTCCATGTCGTATTGCCCTCCTGAGGATGCGCGAGCGTACCAGGCATCAGGATCGCCGCTGTCTACTGCGTCGATTCCGCGGGCGGCTCTTCGATTGGCTCTATGCGCGTGATCGCGCCGCGCTGAACCAGGTAGACCAGCGCCTCCTCCGTCGTGACCATCGCCTCGCGGAGGGTCGCATCGCCGACGCCCTGCCCGGCGCAGGCCAGAAACCAGCAGCAAAACCCGATCACCCCGCACCAGAGCAGCGACCGGTCCAGGAATACGGAGCCGATGACGCCCGCCGCAAAGAGCGGGCAGGCGACGCATCCGCCTCCGCTGACCAGCCCCGGCGATGGCGATGCGGCCATAAGGCCGAGCAGCGCCGCGACAATTCCGCAAAGCCACCAGGCGTCGTGCGTCGCCCAGGCGAGCACCGCGAAGGCGGGGCAGGCGAGAAGGCCGGAGCCCGTGAGCGCCGCCTGCAGAGCGCGCTCCGCGGGCGAGCTGTAGCGCCAAACCGCTCGCACGTCGTATCGCGTCCATACGCGCGCCTGGCCCCCGGCGTACGCCTCGCGAAACGCGCCGAACGATTCGAACGGAAACTCCCGCAGGTCCGTAACCGAGAATCCGTCCACTCAGGCTCCTACGACTTCGGCCAGCGCCCGCGTGGGTGGCGGCCAACGCTACGGTGGTGCGGGCGTCCCTGCCCGCGTTTGCGAGTAGCGGGCGCGGACAGCCATACGGTCTCAACGGATCTGTCCAGCCTATGTGCTGTTCGCAAACTGGCAGGTATCGATGGTCGGGCGGCAACGTTAATAGAGGCGCTTGCCCATGCTGATCACGTCATCCACTGCGTAGCCGAGCGCGCTGTAGAAGCGCATCACCTCGGCGTTCGACGTGCGCACCTGCAGGTTGATCTTCATGCAGCCGCGCGATGCTAGCTCGGCCTCCACGCGCCGGAGGAGCGCGGACCCTATGCCACGCCGCCGATGGGTGGGCGACACCGCGACCGTGTAGATCCAGCCGCGATGTCCGTCGTAGCCGCCCATGACCGTGCCTGCGATTTTGCCCTCCACCACGGCGACGAGGAACAGCTCGCGATCGTGCGCAAGCTTCATGCGGATCACGGTGGCGGGGTCGTGGTGGGGCGCGGTCGGCGCGAGCGCCTCCAACCAGAGCGCGGCGACCGCCGGCTCGTCCTCGGCCTCGAACGGGCGAATCTCCAGGGTCATCGGGCGTCTCTTTGTTTAGCCATGGCACGTCGATTATAGTACCGGCGGATGCCGCTGTCAACACGAATATGCGGCCATCGTCCCTCAGCCTTGTGGCGCGCGCGTGACGAGGCGGCGTCTCTCGATTCCGATTATTGTGGCGGCGATCAGTCGCAATCGCGGCCGGCGCAGGAGATTGCCTGCGTTCGACGAATAGTACCGGGCCGGCCGCCGCCGGCATATTCCCCCACGACGACAATCGGAGCTCGAACCGGGCTGCGCCGCAATATATCGCGGCGGCTCTTCTCCACGGGCCGACGCACGAGCGATATGCGCGACGAGGGAACGATCCATGCCTATTCGGCGCAAGGTGTTGAGCGCAATGTGTACGGTTTCGGCCCTGCTCGCGCTCGCCGCCGGCCGGCCCGCCAGCGGTCAGCGGGCGTACACCGTCGGAACAGATACCGATGCGCACGGCACGATGTACGTGCCGGTGCGACTGAACCAACGAATGCCTGCCACATTCTTCTTCGATACCGGAAGCTCCACCTTCGTGTCGGACGCGTTCGTCGCGAAGCATGCGCTCCCGACGCAGCCGCTCGGTCCGAAGAACGGCTACCCGTTCAAGCTGCCGGACGGATCTCCCGTGCTCGTGACGCACCTGGACATCCAGATCGGTGAGACGCCGATCCTTATCTCGCAGGACGTACCGGTGCTCAAGTCGGCCGTCATACGAAGCATGGGCGTCGAGTGTGACGGAATCCTTGGCGTGGACAGCGTGAACGGAATGGCCGTTCACGTCAACCTGGCCGCGCGGCAGATCGCCTTCATCCCCGGCGGCAATCTGTCCGCTTCGATGCGGAAGCGCCTGGGCATCGACACCGTGAAGCCCGCGCCGCTGATTCCCGCAGAGGGCGGCAGGTATCAGGTGCCCGCGACCGTCGGCGAGCTTCCCACCACACTCATGCTCGTCGATACGGGCAGTGAGTTCACCCGGATTCCGGCGGCTTCGGCGAACAAGATCGGAAGCGCCTGGCGGCCGAGTGGCGTAATCGACACGGCCGAGGGGCGGTTTCCCGTCTACTCGACCTACGCCGCCAAACTCACCGTTGCCGGCGCCTCCGTTCCGCGCCAGCGCGTTCTCTATTCGGACCGCTCGGCGGGACCGTCGCCCGGGCCGCTGGGCCGCGATTTCTTCTCGCGGTTCGCGGTGACCATCGATTATCCGGCCGGCCGGCTCTACCTCCGCGACCTTGACGTCGCCGCCGGGCCCAGCCCGTTCGCCCGGCGGCTGCGCGGAGACGAGGCGCTCTTTCCTACCTATACCGTCGCGTTTCCCTATGGCGGGAAGACGGTCCGCAACGGCGAGAGTCGCCGCTACGATCCGGGAGCCTCCGCTGCGTTTCCAGGCGCCGAAGGACCGGACGGCGTGAAGGTCTCTCGCAACGGTCCCTCGGACGGACTGCTGAGCGCGCCGACGGAGCTGCCGATCACATTCGAAGGCGGCGCCGCGGTCGTGCAGGCATCGATCGGCGGCAGGTCGGTGCGCCTAGCAATCGACACCGGCAGCCTGGCGACGTGGCTGACGCCGGCCGCTGTGGATCGTCTCGATCTGAAACAGATCACGGTGGAGCGCGGGGGCGTAACGCTTCGGCGCGTGACGCTCGACGGCATCACGCTATCGAGCGCGATGCCGGAGTACACGACTGCTCTCTGCGAGGCTTTCGTCGGCGATGCGGCGAGCCTGTACAGCGCCTCCGGACTGCGGGCCGGCCGCGCAGACGGCGTGCTCGGCGCCGACTGCCTTGCCGGCTTCGTGCTCGGCTTCGACCTGGACCGATCCAGGGTGCTGCTCTGGCCCATGGCGTCGACGGAGGCGGACAGAAGCCGCTGGCTGGTGGGCGACGGCGAGAACGTTAAGCCGCCGATCACGATTCCGCTCGATCACCAGTACGGCGACTGGTACTTCCTGAACGCGCGGACCGGCGATGGCCAGACCGCCAAGCTGGCGCTCGCCACGGGGTTTGGCGGCGTGATCCGGCAGCCGGAGAGCTTCGCGGCCCTATCGCAGGCGGATGCCACCGGCCGGAGCGCGTCGGAGCAGGGCGCAGATGGGCGCTTGAGGATCGACGGCTGGGCACTTGAGCCAGCCAGCCTGGATATTGCGCCGGACCGCGGAGCGCTCTGCATTCCCGTGCTGGGCCTGGCGGCGCTGCGAGGGCGGCGCGTAGTGCTCGATCTGGCCGCGCGGAAGATCCTAATCGGCCGGAGCGATCGCGCGCTCGCTGACCGTCACGGCGATTAGCGCGGCGCGAGCGTAGGCCGTCGAGATGCCGAAATCGAGGATAGTATCGGTCAGCATTGTCGGCGGCTTGCCGAGGCGAATGCGCTCGACGCTCTGTTTGTAAGAGGCCGCGCCGAGCAGAGCGCCCTTCTCGTCGAACACCGCGCCGGAGATCCAGTAGTCGATCTTCGCGTACTGCAGAATCGCGGTGTGGAGTTTCGCCGTTAAGCGCGACTCGTTGTCAAGCGAGACCACGCCGCGGCCGATCGAGATGATGTGGAGCTCGGCGCCGTTGACCCGCAAGGCATTCGATCTTGCGGGAACGTTGATCTCCTGGCCGAGCCTTATTCGCACCGCTCCGGTATGACCTCCAGCGCATTGCGTCGCGCGACGCCCTCAGCTTCGACGACCGCCGCGCCAGCCGCCGCGGTCCATGAAGCGAGAACCTGCCTCCGATTCATCATCGCCCCCTTGTTCAGGATTCGGCGGACCGCTCTCACCGACGGCCGCCGGCAATAAGACGTGCCGCCATATCGCGCGGTTACCGATCCAGCTCCAGCTCAAGGGATGCGGAATCGCACGACGAAATATCTGGCGCCGGCGCTGTCGCTCGGCGAATCCACGCGTCAAACCTCGACTGCCAGGTCTCGGAATCGGCCATTGCAAAGATGCGCGTGCTTAGCTGATCGCTCGTCAGGAAGGGCGAGATGTCCGTATTGGGCAGCTCGCGATCTCCCTGCCCGGCAAGCTGCTTTCTTCGGGACGCGGCTTGCTGCTCCAGCTGCTGGAAGGCTGCGACGAGCGGCTCGGCCTCGGCGGCGGCCGCGCTCCAGCGGCTGCGCGCCTCCTGGAGGCTTACCCCGAAGACGCAGCTCTCCTGAAAGCGCAGAAGGGCCTCATGGGAATTGCCATCCCGCTCCGCGCGGAGCGATTGAAGCTCCCGTTCAGCGATTGCCGCCTGGAGCTGCTCGACTGTCCGATGCAGGGCGTTAGCCCGCGCCACGGCCGCGATCGCCCGCTCCTTCCGCTCCATGAGCTCGGCGTTCAATTGTCGCATGCGAGCACGGACGGCGTCTGTCGGTCCCTCGGCGGATTCGGCCTTTCTTCCCAGGGCGGGCAGGATGCGCCCGATGCCGCGCTTTGCAGCCGGCGCGGGAGGCTCGACCGCGGTCTCGATCAGCGTCACCACATAGCCCTCGATGCTGAGGCCGAGCGCATCCGCGGCCTCCCGGAGGTGCGACTCCAGCTCCTCGCTTAGCGCCAACTGTATCGCCATGGTCTCCTCACGCGTCGGTCAGGCAGCAGGTATATACATGTCGCGGAACCGAAGGACCACGTCCCGCAGCTCCGTGGTGAGGAGCAGCAGCGCACGCTCCTGGATTTCGGCCGGAACGCCTCCGTAGTGCGCCTCGGCGATACTGCCGGCGATGCAAGCCAGCGTGTCCGAATCGCCGCCAAGTGAAACCGCGTTGCGGACCGCGTCTTCGTACGAAGTCGAATCGAGGAATGCGATCAGCGCAGCGGGGACCGTGCCCTGGCATGAGACGTCGAAGCGATAGGCCGGGCGTATCGCGTCCACCGTCGAGGACAGGTCGTAGCCGAAGCGCGCCGCGATCTCGGAGCGGATCTCTTCCTTAGGCGCGCCGGCCCGCGCCCGGAAGACCGCGAGCGCGGTGGCCTGCGCGCCCTTGATCCCCTCAGGATGGTCGTGCGTCACCTCGGCGCTGCGCTTCGCCTCGCGCAGGACATCCTCCGCGTTCTCGAAGGCATGGCCCACAGCGCTGACGCGCATGGCGGAGCCATTGCCCCAACTGCCGTACGGCTCACCGGACCCGGAGGCGAGCCACCGAACGAACGCTCCGCCGTAGCCGGCGTCCGGGTGCCTCAAGCCGTAGGCGCGGATAGTCTGGAGGTACGACTGGCCGGTCAGGATGGCGTCGGCGACGGCGATGGTCAGTACGGAGTCGTCCGTGAAACGGCAGTCGCCGTCGAACAGCGGAAACTCCTTTGTCTTGATCCGCTTCCACTCGTAGACCGAGCCGATGATGTCGCCCGCGATCGCACCGATCATTCTCGCCTCCACAATGTAGTAGAATAGTTTCCGGTAGTTGTGCCGACGCGCAGCATCTATCCTGCCGGAACGCCGGCGGGGCTCCGCCAGGCAAATCCGAAACGGGTCCGGAACGCCAGGAAGGTCTTGATTATGGCGCGTCTGCAAACCAAATACGTCTGCCAATCCTGCGCATTCGAGTCTACCAAATGGATGGGCAGGTGCCCGGAGTGCGAGGCGTGGGACTCCTTTGTCGAGGAGGTCACGCTGCGCGAGAAGGCGGGCGCGGGTGTTCGCTCCGGCGCGGGCGCTCCCATCCTCGCCGCGCGCGGCGCCGGCGCCCCGACTCCGATCACCCAGATCGAAATGGCGGACCACTCCCGGCTCCTGACGGGCATTGCGGAGTTCGATCGCGTGCTTGGCGGCGGAATCGTTCCGGGCGCGCTGATGCTGGTCGGCGGTGACCCAGGGATCGGTAAGTCCACCCTTCTTACGCAGGTCGTCGACGCGATCGGCCGATCCGTCGGTCCCGGGCTGTATGTGTCCGGCGAGGAGTCGCCGCAGCAGATCAAAATGCGCAGCGCGCGGCTGAACGCGGATACGCCGGGATTCCTGGTGAGCGCGGAGACCGAAATCGGCCTGATTCTCCACCATCTTGAGGCTATCCG